>Ga0187851_10000123_pt1 | contig 78781 bp, 78 predicted proteins | sample June2016WEW_6_10_FD_132997 | JGI IMG/M metagenome (GOLD analysis project Ga0187851, IMG submission 132997) | Peatland microbial communities from SPRUCE experiment site at the Marcell Experimental Forest, Minnesota, USA - June2016WEW_6_10 | ecosystem: Environmental > Terrestrial > Soil >... | reverse complement strand
CGGCCGACATCATCACCGGGCTGATCAAGGCCAACATCCCGAGCCGGGCCGCCTTCGCCGTCTCGAGCGGCGTCGACTCCCGGGTCATCATCGACGAGATGGGCGCCGAGAAGCTGCTCGGCCGGGGCGACATGCTCTACCTGCCCATCGACGAGGGCAAGCCGCGGCGGCTGCAGGGCGCCTTCTGCTCGGACCGCGAGCTGGAGGCTCTCATCGACTTCTGGAAGCAGCAGGGGAAGCCGGACTACCAGGAGGAGGTATTCCAGGTCGAGGCGACGGTCTCGTGGGCCCGCGACGCCGGCAAGCGCGACCCGCTCTTCGCCAAGGCCGCCCATACCGTCGCCGCCGAGGGCCGGGCGGCTGCCTCCCTGCTCCAGCGCAAGCTCAACGTCGGCTACACCCGGGCCGCCCGCCTGGTCGACCAGCTGGCCGAGCAGCGCGTGGTCGGCCCCTTCGAGGGCAGCAAGTCCCGCGAGGTCCTGATGGACGTCCTCCAGGTGGACGAGTTGCTGGCCGAGCTGGGGGAGGAGTAGGGGAGACCCTCCCCCGGCGCAAGGTTTGCTGACGGCCGCTGCTATCCTTGCTCACCGGGATGCCTCAGGAGTACTCGTTCGACGTCGTCAGCGACTTCGACCACCAGGAGATGGTCAACTCCGTCGACCAGACCCGACGGGAGATCCAGACCCGGTACGACTTCAAGGGCATCACGGTGGAGATCACCCTGGAGAAGGAGCAGCTGATCCTCCTCACCGAGGGCGACATGCAGCTCAAGGCCATCCTGGACGTCCTCCAGAGCAAGCTCCACCGGCGGGGGATCGACCTCAAGGTTCTCGACCCTCAGAAGGCGGAGCCGGCCGCCAAGGGCAACGTGCGCCAGGTGATCAAGCTGCGCCGGGGCATCGCCGAGGAGCTGGCGCGCACCCTCACCAAGAAGATCCGGAGCGAGCATCCCAAGGTGCAGTCCCGCATCCAAGGCGATCAGCTCCGGGTCGTCTCCAAGGACAAGGACGCTCTTCAGGGAGTGATCCAGGCCCTGCGTGAGATGGATCTCGAGGTCCCCCTGCAGTTCAACAATTATCGGTGAGACGCCACCTCAACCTGCCCAACCAGCTGACCATCCTTCGCCTCCTGCTGGTTCCGGTCATCGGCGTCTCGATGGCGATCACGTTCACCGACCATTACCAGGTGGCGGTCGTGATCTACGCCCTGGCGGCTCTCACCGACACGCTCGACGGCCGGATCGCCCGAGCCCGCCATCAGGTCACCGAGCTGGGCAAGTTCCTCGACCCCTTGGTCGACAAGATCATGGTGATCACGGTCCTGGTGATCCTGGTCGACAAGTCGCTGCTGTGGGCCTGGGTGGTGGTGGTCGTCTTTGCTCGCGAGTTCGTGATCACCGGCCTGCGCACACTGTCCGCCACCCAGGGGGTCGTCATCGGCGCCAGCTCGTGGGGCAAGTCGAAGATGCTGACCCAGAACTGCATGATCGTGCTGGTGCTCCTGGCCCAGCCCTACCCGCTGCTGGCCACGCCGGCGACCGTCTTCGTCTACCTGGCGGTGGTCGCGACGGTGCTGAGCGGGCTCGACTACCTCTGGCGCTATCGCCGCTTCGTGATATGAGGCGGGGCGGCGAGGGTGGCCTGACGTGAGCGACGCCCCCCGCCTCGCCGGTGCCTTCCCGGAGAGCGCGGGCCTCGGCCGTCGTCTGGTCGCCCACCAGCTGACCGTGGCGGTCGCGGAGTCGTGCACCGGCGGGCTGCTGGGAGCCGCGCTCACCGCCGTGGCCGGGGCTTCCGCCTACGTCCGAGGTGGGGTCATCGCCTACGCGGACACCGTGAAGATCGACCTCCTGGCGGTGGACCGTGAGCAACTGGCCCGGGTGGGCGCGGTGAGCGCCGAGGTGGCCGCCGCCATGGCCTGCGGCGTGGCGCGGCTCCTGGGCGCCGATCTGGGCATCGCCATCACCGGTGTGGCCGGTCCGGGGGCTGAGGGAACCGCCAAGCCGGTCGGGCTCATCCACGTCGCGGGATGGCTGGGCGGCCGGACCGAGGCGGTCGAGCTGCGCGAGGGCGGCGATCGTGAGGCCAACCGCGCCGCCGCGGTGCGCGCCGCCCTGCGGGTGGGGCTGGCGCTCGCCGGTGACGCCTGAGCCACCCACCTGGGCCCAGGGGCGGTTGCCCGGACAGATCGCGCCCAGGGGGCTTCGGGGTCGGAGCGCCGGCGCCGGGCCCGCGGCCAGGCTCGGGCTCCGGTGAGTGGCTAGACTGACGTCACATGACCACAGTAGGACAGCAACCGCGCCGCTCGGTCGAAGACTTCCACTTCGGAGCCAAGGTGGTCTCCGCCGATGGGAGGCACATCGGCTCCCTGAACTTCATGATCATCGACGGCGAGAGCTTCGACATCCACGCCATCGTCGTCAAGGAGACGCGCCACTTCTCCGGCCACATGGTGGCGGCCACCGCGCTGATGGAGGACGACGTCTCCATCCCCGTCGGTGCCGTGAAGGACGTCACGCGCGAGCTGATCACCCTCTCGATGACGTCGGGGGAGGTTCGGCGCACCGAGCCGTACCTCACCTATCAGTACGCGCTCCCCGAGAAGGGAGACGCCGGCCGCCTCCTCCTGGCCCATGCCGGACAGGTCGGGTACCCGTCCCACCTCGTGGAGGAGGCACACAAGCGCCTCGACGAGCTGGAGATCTCCCGTGGCGAGAACGTGATGCTCGGCCACAGCGGGCACAAGCTGGGGACGGTGCAGGACGTCGTGCTCGACGAGGGTGAGCTGGCCGGGGTGGTCATCCGACCGGAGGGGCTTTTCGAGGGCCTCTTCAAGCAGGACGTCCTCCTCCAGATCCGTTTCCTCGGCCGGAGCGACGACCTCGCCCTCTTTGCCCACCTCACCGAGGTGGACATCGCCCGGCTCCAGCCGTTCCACCCGAGCGGCGGGGCATAGGCGCCTGCGCCTCAGCCTGAGCCGGTCGGCGGCTCCGCTCCCGAGAGGGCGGCAGAGAGGGGGGGCCTTAGGGCGGCCGGCCATGCCGGCGACGGGAGGCGAATCAAGGCGCGGTGGTCCGAGGGCCTTGCAGGTTGACCGCGAACCCGGTACAGTACCGACGTACATCTGTTCGGCATCGCCGCCGCCGCCCCAGGAGACCAAGCCGTGACAAGCACACAGCAGAGTAGTACCATCAATCGTACAATTGAGGTGACCGGGCGGCGATCGGCCGCCACCACGGAGGCGGACGCGGTGACGACGGAGCGGGAGCGGGCCCTCTCGACGGCCCTCAGCCAGATCGAGCGCAGCCACGGCAAGGGCGCGATCATGCGCCTGGGCGACGTCCAGACCCAGCGGGTCGACTTCATCCCGACCGGGGCCCTGACCCTGGACATCGCGCTGGGGGTCGGTGGCATCCCGCGTGGTCGCGTCGTCGAGGTGTTCGGGCCGGAGAGCTCGGGCAAGACGACGCTGACCCTCCACATCATCGCCGAGGCCCAGAAGAGGGGCGGGGTCGCCGCCTTCATCGACGCCGAGCACGCTCTCGATCCCCAGTACGCGGTGCGGATCGGCGTGCGGACCGAGGAGCTGCTCATCTCCCAGCCGGACACCGGCGAGCAGGCGCTGGAGATCGTCGAGGTCCTCGTCCGCAGCGGCGCTGTGGACGTGGTCGTGATCGACTCGGTGGCGGCTCTGGTTCCCAAGGCCGAGATCGACGGCGAGATGGGGGATAACCACGTCGGTCTCCAGGCGCGGCTCATGTCACAGGCGATGCGCAAGCTGACCGCTGCCATCAGCCGGTCCAACACCTCCGTCATCTTCATCAACCAGCTCCGCGAGAAGATCGGTGTGATGTTCGGCAACCCGGAGGTCACCAGCGGCGGGCGCGCCCTCAAGTTCTACGCATCGGTGCGCCTCGACATCCGCAAGATCGACACCATCAAGGTCGGGCTGGAGGCCGTCGGCAGCCGGGTCCGGGTGAAGGTCGTCAAGAACAAGGTGGCCCCCCCGTTCCGCAACGCGGAATTCGACATCCTCTACAACGAGGGGATCTCCTTTGCGGGCAGCGTTCTCGACATGGCGGTCGACGCCCGCATCGTCGACAAGAGCGGAGCCTGGTTCTCCTATGGCGACCTTCGCCTCGGTCAGGGCCGGGAGAACGTCCGCGACTTCCTCAAGCAGAATCCCGAGCTCCTCGAGGAGATCGCCAGCAAGGTCCGGCAGCACGCTCTGCCCGCGCCCGTCGTCGCCGAGGATGCGGAGGAGGTCCCGCCGGCGGTTCCGGTGGGCTGACCGGACCTCCGGCAGGCGCTGTCATGCCCTTCGCCGGCTCCGGTGGCCAGCGCGGTCGCCGCTACGAGCCCCCGCCACCTGTCGACCCGGACGACCGCGCTGCGGCGTCCGCAATGGCACAGCGCCTGCTCGCGGTGACCGATCGTTCACGTGTCGAACTGCAGCGCCGCCTGGAGCGGCGCGGCTACGCGCCCGAGACGGCGATCGCGGCCGTCGACCGCCTCCAGGCCCGCGGCTGGGTCGATGACAACCGCTTCGCCGAGGAGCTGGCTCGGCGCCGCCTCAGTCACGGCTACGGTCGCCGGCGGGTGGTCGCAGACCTGGTGTCACGCGGCGTCGACGCGGAGACCGTCAACCGGACGGCGGCGGCGCTCGGCGAGGGACAGGCGGACGCGGTGCGGATCGCCGCCGACCGGCTCCGCCGTGGCCATTCCGGGCCCCTGACGGACCCGGAGGTGCGCCGTCTCGCCGCCGCCCTGCAACGGCGCGGATTCGACATGTCCGACATCCGCGCGGTGCTGCGCCAGATGGCCACCGAGGTCGCGTCTCTCCCGCCGGACGAGGACTGACCCCGCCAGCCCAGGTCAGCCGGACGAGGTGGGCGCCAGACGGCGCAGTCCCGATCAGCCTGCGGGAGAGGGGATAGCCCCGCGACGCTCCCACCCCAGCACGGGCCCGAGCAGCACGAACGTGCACACCGACAGGAGAAACCCGAAGATCACCAGCCCGTCAAAGGACGCCAGGCTGACCGCCACGCCACCCAGGGCGGCGCCGATGGCGCCTCCTGCCGCCAGGGTCACGGTGTAGATGGACATGAGCGCCGAGCGGTCCGCCGCGTGCGTCTCCGAGCTGTTGGCCAGGTAGGCGACGGCGGCCGGACCGAACCCGGCCAGCCAGAGGATGCCCAGTCCGGCCACCGGCAGCAGGACGAAGACAGCCACGTGAGGGAGGCTGTTGGCCGCCAGGAGCGCGGCGGAGAAAAGCCAGGCGCCCGGGATGGCGCGCCGCATCTGCCGAGCCGGTCCCAGCCGGTTGATCCACGGGGTCCAGAGGACGATCCCGATCACCAGCACGGCGATCGCGCTGACGAGGACCAGGGAGACCAACCGGGTGTCGAAGTGGTGGACCAGCCTCTGGCCCCTGACGGGGGAGTGGTGGAGGAGGGACGCGAGGTTGGAGCCGTAGGCGCCGATGAGGGCGAATGTGCCCACCCAGGCCGGGAGGAAGCTCCGGATGGGCCCCGGTCCGGCGACATCGCGCAGGAGGGTCGAGAGGCGGGTGATCGGAAGGGGCGGGACGTGGGCGACGAAGCGGAGGCAGATGAGGCCGGCCAGCAGGTAGACCGCAGCCAGCACCACGAACGCGCCTCTTCCGAGGTAGTGGTAGGCGAACGGGCCGAGCACGAACCCGCCGGCGTACCCCGCCATGGTGGCCGCCTCGAAGGCGCCGCTGGCCCGCGCCCGCGCCCGTACGCTCAGGGAGGTCGCCGCGGCGATCGCCCCCAGAGCGGTCGGCACGAATGCGGCGGCGGCCACCCCTTCCACGATCCTGGCCGCGAAGATCTGCTGCGAATGGAGGGATGCCCCAACCAGGAGCAATCCCAGCGCCCCCACCACGGGACCGCCCACCACGAACATCTTGCGGCCGAGCCGGTCGGCGAACCGTGCCAGGAAGGGAGCGAAGAGCATCTCGCTGAGCGCCTGAGCCGTGCCGACGAGCCCGATGGTCGTCCCGTGAGGACGCCCGTGCGCCAGGTCGGCGAGGTAGAACTGCACCGCCACGGTGGCCCCCGCCGCCGCCACCCTGATCAGGGCGGTGCCGGTGAGGAGGGCCGCAATCGAGGCCTGGCGGGTATCGCGGAGCTCCTGCTCCAAGTCGGCCACGAGATCTGCGCTCGTCGCCGCGCCGGCGGCGCCACCGCTCTTGACGGGATGGCCCTCGGTGCCCTCGGTCATGACCGAGGGCTGCCTCCCGGTCCCATCGTGCGTGCCATCGTCCGTGTCCCTCCCGCCATCACGGCCAGACGCCGCCTCACCCGGCAATTCTGGCGGCAGGAACCCCATCCTGGGTGGACTCCTGCCACCAACCGTCCCAACTCGCCACCCGCGATCTGACAGCGGCCACCAGCCGCTTCGTGGAGAGGCCGTGGAAGCGCGGCAGAGGCCCCCGCGGATCACCTCCGAAGGCTCTCGCCTCCCCATCGGTGTCCAAGGTCCGTACAATGCCGTCACAACCCCAGGGACCGTCCGGCATTTGTGGCCGGTTCGGTCGTGAGCATGGGCGGGTGCCGCACCACTCACGACCTGCGTCCCCCGGGTGGCGCCCCGAACGAGGTGGCGGGCCACCTCAACTTCCCGACAACTCCGAGGACACCTCCCATCATCGACATCCTGGGCTTTGTTGCCCTTGGGCTGGGCGTGGTCATTGCAGTGGCCGGCCTCGTCTATGCTCGGCGTCTCCGCGACAGCGTCGCGGCGTCACGCGAGGTCGAGACGGCCCGCCTCCACGAGGAGCGGGGCGCGGCCGAGCAGGAACGTGCGTCGATCGTCCTCGCCGCGCGCGAGGACGCCCACCGGCTCCGCTCCGAGACCGAGGCCGAGGTCCGGGAGCGCCGCGGCGAGATGGCACGTCTGGAGCAGCGCCTCGCCCAGCGCGAGGAGGGGCTCGAGAAGCGCAATCGCGATGTCGAGCAGGGGGAGCAGCGGCTCACCCGGCGCGAGGAGGAGCTGGAGCAGACCCGGGTCCAGATCGAGGACGAGCGCACCGGCGTCGCCAAGGAGCTGGAGAGGGTCGCGGGCATGAGCCAGGAGGAGGCCCGGGGCGAGCTGCTCCGCGAGGTCGAGGGTGAGCTGGACCACGAGATCGCCGAGCGCATCCGGTCAGCCGAGAAGCGGGTGCGTGAGGAGGCGGATGAGCGCGCTCGCGAGATCCTCATCTCCACCATGCAGCGCCACGCCTCAGAGCAGACGGGCGAGGCCGCCGTCACCGTCGTCCATCTCCCCACTGACGACCTGAAGGGGCGGATCATCGGCCGTGAGGGGCGCAACATCCGAGCCCTCGAGGCGGCGACCGGCATCGACGTCATCGTGGACGAGACCCCCGAATCGGTGGTCCTCTCCGGATTCGACCCGGTGCGCCGGGAGGTCGCCAAGGTGGCCCTGGAGCGGCTCTTCATCGACGGTCGCATCCACCCCGCGCGCATCGAGGAGGTGGTGGCCAAGAGTCGCTCCGAGATCGCCGACCGGCTCCGCGAGGAGGGCGAGGCGGCCATCCAGGAGATGGGCATCACCGGCGTCCACCCGGAGCTGGTCAAGCTGCTCGGCACGCTCCGCTACCGGAGTTGGTACGGCGCCAATGTCCTGGTCCACAGCAAGGACACCGCCCTGGTCGCCGGGCTGCTGGCCGCAGAGATCGGTTGCGACGTCCAGGAGGCGCGTGAGATCGGCCTCTTCCACGACATCGGCCACGCCGTCGAGCAGCACGTCGAAGGCTCTCACGCCATCATCGGCGGCGAGATCCTGGCCCGACTCGGGCGGCCGGCCGCGGTCGTCCACGCGGTCCGTGCGCATCACTACGACGAGGAGCCGCGGTCCATCGGGGCCTTCGTGCTCATGACCGCCGACGCTATCACCGCCTCCCGGCACGGAGCGCGGCGGGAGACGCTCGCCTCCTCGATCAAGCGGCTGGAGAGGTTGGAGCAGATCGCCGACCAGCTGCCCGGTGTCGAGCGCAGCTTCGCCATCCAAGCCGGCAAGGAGCTACGGGTGATGGTGCGGCCGGAGGAGGTCGACGACGACCGAGCGCAGATCATGGCGCGCGAGATCGCCAAGCGGCTTCACGCCGAGGCGAGCTACACCGGCCGGATCAAGGTGGTCGTGCTCAGAGAGACCCGGAGCGTCGAATACGCGAAGTGACCGTAGGCACGGCAGCCATCACCTCTGATCCCTCGTAACAATCGGGTCGCAGGGGCCGGTGCGCGCCGGTGGGTGAGGACAATCCGCACTCACAGATATGCTTTCGTCGTCGCAGGGATCTCAGCAACCGCCCACACAGGGCAGGGCAGCGCTCGTGGAAATTCTCAAGGTCTCAGCAACCAGCAAGCCGGTCTCTGTGGCCGGCGCCATCGCTGGGGTGATTCGCAGCCAGCACCGGGTAGAGGTGCAGGCCATCGGTGCCGGCGCGATCAACCAGGCTATCAAGGCCATTGCCATCTCCCGGGGCTACGTCGCCCCGGGAGGGATCGACCTGGTGTGCATCCCGTCATTCATCGACATCTCGATCGACGGCGAGGAGCGCACCGGCATCCGCCTCCTGATCGAATCGCGCTGACCGCCATGCGCGGCGCCGGTTACAGAGGTCGACCCCTTCCACGTTGACCGCCGCTCTGCGCGCGGTCCGCGGCCCTCAGGTTCGACGCCGCCACGCTCCCGGCCGACCTTCGCCCGCGAAGCTCAGGCCGGACCGGTGCGGTCCCGGTGCCGCTCGCGTTCCAGCTCCTCGTCGACCCAGTCCGCCCCCTCGTGGCTCTCCAGCGACTCGGGAGTGCCCGGCCGCGGCCTGACCCACGAGGGCCCAAAGACGGTCTCGGGGTAGGGCAGGTTGTCGCCCAGGTTCGCCACCTCGTCATCCGGGCGCCCGGACCTCACCCAGATCAGGGCCACGAAGAGGACGGCCAGCACCGCGATGATGATCACCCCGATCACCCGGCCATCGTCGCATGTTCCGACGACCCGTCCGGCCCTCGAGGTCGCGGTCAGCGGTCCCGGTAGCCCCGGAAGTAGCGGGAACGCCAGTTCACACTTTCGGGGTCCTCACCGCCGCGCTTCCTTCTCCAGATGTCGGCGAGCACCGCCGCGACGGCGAGGAAGGCGACTAGGATGAACCACCACACGCTGCCCCATTGTGCGCCCCGCCGGTCGAGCCCAGAGACGGCGTGGTGACGCCGGCGCCACCCGCCGCCGGGCCGCCGACCCGTCCCCACCGCTCGCCGGCACGGTCCCGCGGCTCAGTCGTCGCCGCCGCGGGTGACGTGCCGCACCCAGTGCTCCAGGCGATCGGCGGCAGCGTCACGTTCTTCGGGCGGCCGGCTCCGCAGTGCCCACCACCTAAGCCCAAAGCACCAGATGAGGACGAGAAGAAGCGCCGCAAGATAGACCACCTGCTCCACGGCAGCCCATCATGGCAGGGCCTCGCCGGCCGTGCCAGGGGGAGACCGTCCGCGGGCGCAGGCGAACCGGGCGGCACGCTCTCGCCGCTGCCTCCGTCGCACGGGGTACCCTCTGAACCTCGATGTCCACGCCGCTTCCCCTGCTCAGCTCCTCTGCCCGCGGCTTCCAGGCGATCCCGCTCGCCCAGCGCCCGGCCGGCCGCCAACCGATCGTCCCCGTGCTCGGAAGGCCGCCCCGCGTCCACCTCTGGCACATCGGCTGCCAGATGAACGACGCCGACCACGAGATGCTCGCTGAGCGCTTTGCGGAGATCGGCTGCGTTCCCGACGCCGCCCTGGACGACGCGGATCTCGCGGTGCTGATCACCTGCGCGGTGCGTCAGAACGCGGAGCAGAAGGTGTACGGGAAGTTCCGCGACCTCATCGAGTGGAAGCGGGCGCGCCCCGGACGTGCCGTGGCCATGACCGGCTGCATGGCGGTGGAGCACGGCTCAACCCTCCTGCGCAAGCTCCCCGAGCTCGACTACCTCTTCGACGTGCGCGACTGCGACGGCTTCTTCGTGCGGCTCCAGGCGGTCCACGGCACCGACCTCGACGGGCCCGTGCCCATGCCCGCCTCCGACCGGCTGCTCGCCTACGTCTCCGTGATGGGCGGCTGCAACGAGATGTGCACCTACTGCATCGTCCCCTTCGTTCGCGGCCGGGAGACGAGCCGCCCGGTGGCGGAGATCGTGGAGGAGGTCCACCGCCTGGTGGAGCGGGGAGTGCGCGAGGTGACCCTCCTCGGCCAGAACGTCAACTCCTACTCCGACCCTGCGACCGGTGCCGGTCTCCCCGAGCTGCTCGCCGCGGTCGACAGCGTCCCCGGGCTCTGGCGACTGCGCTTCCTCACCTCGCACCCGCGCAACGCCGTCCCCGGGCTCTACGAGGCGATGCGCGACCTCCCCACCGTCTGCGAGCAGCTCCACCTTCCCGTCCAGGCGGGCGACGACGAGCTGCTCCGGCGGATGCGCCGCATGTACACCGTCGACGAGTACCTGGAGAAGATCGCCGCGGCCCGCGCCACCGTCCCCGCCCTCGCCGTCACCACCGACATCATCGTCGGCTTCTCCGGGGAGACCGAGGCCGAGTTCCTCGGCACCGAGCGGCTCCTGCGCACGGTGCGCTTCGACGTCGTCCACCTTCAGGCATATTCGGTCCGGCCCGGCACCGCGGCCGCCCGGCGGCCCGACGACGTGCCGCTCACGGAGAAGAAGAGGCGGCTCAATCATCTCCTCGATCTCCAGCGCGACATCGCTCTGCAGCGCAACCTTGCCCTGGTCGGGGAGCGGATCCAGATCTTGGTCGAATCGACGACCGACGACGGGCGTCCCTTCGGCCGCACCCGCCAGGGCAAGATCGCCCTGTTGCCCGCGGGCTCCGCCGCCATCGGCGAGCTCCGCGAGGCGACGGTGCGCACCGCCAGCGCCTGGCAGCTGACCGCGGACGTCGAGGCCGCGGCGGCCTGACCGGCGGGAGTAGGTGGTGAGGGGCCGAGAGCGCGCCACGCCCCCGCATCTGCGCGCCGACGCCCTGCCCGCGGCCGGCCGCACCATCGACCTTGACGAGGCCGGGGACACGCCGATCCTGCGCGAATACCGTGCCGTCAAAGCCGAGCATCCGGATGCGCTCGTCCTGGCCCGGCTCGGGGACTTCTACGAGCTCTTCGGCACCGACGCCGAGCTCGCCGCGCCGATCCTGGAGGTGACCCTCACCGGCCGGGGGTTCGGCAGTGCCGGCCGCCTGCCGATGTGCGGGGTGCCCCATCACGCCATCGCGGCGCACCTGCGCCGGCTCCTCGACGCCGGCCATCGAGTGGTCCTCTGGGACCAGGTGGGCGAGGTGGTGGCCGGCCGCCTGGTCCGCCGCGAGGTCACCCGGGTGTTGAGCCCGGGGACGGCGGTGGATGCCGAGCTCCTAGAGGCGAGCCGGGTGGCCCGGCTGGTCGGCCTCATCGAGGCCGACGGACGGGTCGGGGTGGCGGCATTGGACCTGGCCGGGGGCGAGCTGGTGGTGACGGAGGTCCCCGGCGGGACCGGCTCGGTCGCGCTGCGCGATGAATTGGAGCGTCTCGAGGTGGCCGAGCTGCTGACCGGCGACCTCGCCTCTCTGCCCTCCTCGCTCCTGCCCGGGGTGGTGCGCACCGTGCTGGCCCCGCAGCTCTTCGACGCCGGTCGGGCCGCCGAGCGGCTGGCCATCGCGACCGGGACGATGAGCCTCCTCGGCCTCGGCCTCGACGAGATGCCCATCGGGGTGCGTGCCGCCGGGGCGGTTCTCGGCTACTGCGAGCGCTCACGGGTGGCGCTGGAGCCCGGGCTGCTCCGGCTCGTCCCCCGGCAGGGTGGCGAGCTGATGCGCCTCGACCCTCCCACCCGGCGCAACCTGGAGCTGCTGGAGCCCCTCGGCCGCGGTCCCAGCCTGGCCCAGCTGCTCGACCGGACCCGCACCCCGATGGGGGCGCGGCTGCTCCGGCGCCGGCTGCAGGAGCCGCTCACCAAGCCGGCACCGATCGTGGCCCGCCTCGCCGCGGTGGCGGCCCTGGTCACCGACCGCGCCCGCCGCGAGGAGCTGCGCAAGCGCATCGGCGCGGTCCGCGACCTGGAGCGGCTGGTGGGGCGCGCGGTGCAGGGACTGGCCACACCGCGTGACCTCGGAGCCATCCGAGACGCGTGCACGGCGCTGCCCGCCGTCGCCACGCTGATGGACGGGCTCCCCGGCGATCTGGCCGGCCTGGCCGAGAGGGCCGTGCCCCCGGCGGAGGTCGGAGCCCGGCTCACCGCGTTGCTGGTGGAGGATCCTCCGCCGTCCGCGCGCGAGGGCGGCTTCATCCGGGACGGGGCCGATGCCGAGCTGGACGGGCTTCAAGCCTCCGCGGCCGAGGCGCGCGAGTTCATCTCGGGACTCGAGGGAAGGGAGCGTGAGCGGACCGGCATCCGCTCCCTCAAGGTCGGGTACAACCGCGTCTTCGGGTACTACCTGGAGATCCCCCACGCCCACCGTGACGCGGCGCCCGACGACTACGTCCGCAAGCAGACCCTGGCGGGAGCCGAGCGCTACATCACGCCCCATCTCAAGGAGCAGGAGACGGTGGTGCTCAGTGCCCGGGAACGGGCGGTGGCACGCGAGATGGAGCTGCTCGCCGAGGCCACCCGCCTGGTCACCGCCCATGCCCCCGGGCTGCTCGCGTGCGCCGCCGCCGTGGCCACCGCCGATGTCACCCAGTCGCTGGCCGCCGTCGCCGACGAGGAGGGCTGGACGCGCCCCGAGGTCGATGGCTCCACGGTCACGGACATCGAGGCCGGCCGTCACCCCCTGGTCGAGGCGAGCCTCGGCCGCGGCGCCTTCGTGGCCAACGACGCCAGTCTGGACGTGGCCCACCGGATCGTCGTCCTCACCGGGCCCAACATGGCCGGCAAGTCCACCTACCTCCGCCAGGTGGCACTGATCACGCTGCTCGCCCAGGTCGGCAGCTTCGTGCCGGCCGAGCGCGCCCGGCTTGGGGTCTGCGACCGCATCTTCACCCGGGTGGGGGCGCAGGACGACCTCTCCGCGGGCCTCTCCACCTTCATGGTCGAGATGGCGGAGACGGCAGCCATCCTCCGCCAGGCGACGGCGCGCTCCCTGCTCGTCCTCGACGAGATCGGCCGCGGCACCTCGACCTACGACGGCCTCTCGATCGCGCAGGCGCTCGTCGAGCACATCCACGACTCCCCGCAGCTCAACTGCCGCACCCTCTTCGCCACCCACTACCACGAGCTCACCGCCCTCGCCGAGCACCTCCCGCGGGTCGTCAACGCGCGCGTGGAGGTGGTGGAGGAGGGGGAGACGGTCACCTTCCTGCATCGCATCCGCCCGGGGGGCGCCGACCGCTCCTACGGGATCCAGGTCGCCAAGCTCGCCGGGCTGCCCGCCAGCCTGCTGGCCCGGGCCCGGGAGATCCTCGGAGAGCTGGAATTGCACCGCCCGATCGAGGCCGACCGCCCCGCGCCGGCGCAGCTCGACCTCGGATTGGGGACGCCGCCCGCCCACCCCGTGCTCGGCGAGCTGGCCGGGCTGGACCTCGACGAGCTCACCCCGCGGGAGGCCCTCAGCAAGCTGGCCGAGCTGCAGGAGCGAGTGGGCCGGTGACCGCCCCGATCCGCCTCCTCCCACCGCAGGTGGCCGACGCCATCGCGGCCGGAGAGGTCGTCGAGCGGCCGGCCGCCGCGGTCAAGGAGCTCTGCGAGAACGCGCTCGACGCCGGGGCGACCCGGATCGACGTCGACCTGGAGGGCGGCGGGCTGGTGCGCATCGTGGTGGCGGACGACGGGGCCGGCATCCCCGGTGACCAGCTCCGGCTCGCGGTCGCCCGCCACGCCACCTCCAAGCTCGAGACCGTCGGCGACCTGGCTCGGGTCCGGAGCCTCGGCTTCCGGGGAGAGGCCCTGGCCAGCATCGCTGCGGTCAGCGATCTCCGGATCACCAGCCGCACCGCCGAGGAGGAGGGCGCCTGGCTGCTCCACTCGCGGGCTGGCGAGGCCCTGGAGCAGCGAGCGGCGGCACGAGCCCCGGGCACGACGGTCGAGGTCCGCGATCTCTTCCACAACACCCCGGCCCGGCTCGCCTTCCTCCGCAGCGAGCGCAGCGAGTCGGCGGCCGCGGCGCACGCCGTCTCCGACCTGGCCCTCACCCACCCCGAGGTCGGCTTCACCTGCAGGAGCGACGACCGCTTGGTGCTGCGCAGCCCCGGGGGCAGCCTGATCGACACGGCCGCCGCGGTCTTCGGCCGTGACGCCGCGGAGCTGATCGCCGTGGAGGGCCCCGGCGAGATCGCCGTCAGCGGTCTGATCAGCGAGCCGCGCAGCCACCGGGGGAGCCGGACCGGGGTGGTCATCGTGATCAACCGGCGCCGCGTCCACAACCGCGCACTGGTGGTGGCGGTGGAGGAGGCGTACGCGGGGCTGCTGCCGGTGGGACGCCATCCCTTCGGCGTGGTGGAGGTGACCCTTGATCCGGCCATGGTCGACGTCAACGTCCACCCCACCAAGCGTGAGGTCCGCCTCCGCGAGGAGGGCCGGGTCTTCACCGCCGTCCAGCACGCCTGCTGGTCGGCACTTCAGGATGTCCGGCTCAGCGTGGCGGGGAGCCGCCTGCCCCAGCTCGGTGAAGGCGTACCCGGCGCCGCCGGCGGTGGGGAACCGGAACTGGTACTCCGGGAGGGGCCGGGCGGCGGGACGGTGGAGCTCTGGCCCCACGCGGCGAGGGAGGCGTCCGTGCGCGACGCGGACGGCGCCGGTACCGCGCCGTTCCCCGGTCGCGAGCAGACGGAGACCGCCGGTCACCGCCTCGTCGACCTCGCCCCGCTCCGGCCGCTGGCGCAAACCTCCGAGGGATGGCTGGTGGCGGAGTCGCCGCGCGGCCTGGTCCTCGTTGACCCCCACGCGGCCCACGAGAAGATCCTCTACGCGGAGCTTCTCGCCGAGGGCGACGCGGCTGGCCGCGAGGGCCGCGCCGCCACCAGCCAGCTCCTGCTCGTGGACAGCGTGGTGAGCGTGGAAGCCGCCGGCATGGAGCGACTCTCGGAGAGCTTCGACATCCTGGCCGGGCTCGGCTTCCAGCTCGAGCCGTTCGGCCCCGGGCTCATCCGCTGCAGCGCCGTCCCGGCCGCGACGGCACTCCTCGATCCGGAGCGCCTGGTCAGGGACCTCCTCGACAGCCTCCCGGCAGGCGGCGACGCGCCCGCCCGCCGGCGCCGCCTGGCTGCGCTCACCGCCTGCCACGCGGCCGTCCGTCTCGGCGACCGCCTCGACCCGCGCGAGCAGCTGCGCCTATTGGAGCGCCTGGTGATCACCCCGGGCGGCCTGACCTGCCCCCACGGGCGACCGACCGTCATCGTCCTCGACGACCGCAGCCTGCGGCATGCCTTCGGACGCCCGACCGTCTAGCCAGATGCTGAAGCACCCGGCCAGGACTCGCTCCGCCTGATGACCACGACGCCCGACCGGGCCATCGCCGTGGTGGGGCCGACCGCCACCGGCAAGACCGCGCTCGCGGTGCTCCTGGCTCGGGCCACCGGCTCCGCCGAGCTGGTCAATGCCGACTCCCGCCAGGTGCTGCGCGGCCTCTGGGTGGGCACCAACCGGCCCGGCCCCGAGGACCTGGAGGGTGTGGCCTGCCATCTCCTCGGGATCACCGACCCCGGTGCGCCGTTTTCGGTCGCGGACTGGCTCGCGTCTGCGCGCGTGTGCCTTGCCTCCCTGGACCTGCGGGGGGTGCGTCCGATCGTGGTCGGTGGCACGGGCCTCTACGTGCGCGCCCTGTTGGACGGCCTCGAGCTGGACGGGGCCCCGCCCGACCCGGCCCGCCGGGCCGAGCTGAACGCCAGAGCCGGCACTCCCGAGGGGCTCGCAGAGCTCGCCGGCGAGCTCCGGCAACGCGATCCGGAGGGTGCCGCCGGCATCGACCTTTGCAACCCCCGCCGCGTGGTGCGGGCCATGGAGATCGTCGAGACGCGCGGGAGCCTGGCGGGACGGGTCCGGAGGGGCGCCACCCGTCCGAGCGTCAGGATCGGCCTCGACGTCGCACCCGACCTTCACCGTGGATGGATCACGGACCGAGCGCGCCGCATGCTGACCGGCGGTCTGCTCGAGGAGACGGCTGCGGCGCTCGAGCGTGGGGTACCCCCGGAGGCGTTGGATGCCTCCGGCATCGGCTACCGCGAGGCCCTTGCGGTCCTCGACGGCAAGCTGTCAGAAGCCGGCGCCACCGCCGAGATCGTGCGCAGGACGGCCCGCTACGCCAAGGCTCAACGCACGTGGTTCCGCGCCGACCCGAGCGTGGTATGGCTCCGCCGGGAGAGGGGAGACGATCTCGACGAGCTGCTCGCTAGGGCGGTCGCGCTGACTGAGGACGCCTGATCCGGCCTGCGCACGGGGCCATTGGACCCGGCCGGCTCGCGGCATCCCGAGACGCCCCGGGGACCGAACATACGTCAGGAACATCCGTTTGCGTTTCGGCGCCGGCCATGCTAAAGTCGGGCCTGCCCCGACACGCTGAGAGGTGAGACAGACGACATGGCAGACGCCCTCAACCCGCGCCAGCGGCAGATCATCGAGTTCCTCCGCGAGCACACGCGCACCCATGCCTACCCTCCGACGGTCCGTGAGATCGGTCTGGCGGTAGGTCTCAGCTCGTCCTCGACGGTGCAGAACCATCTCAACTCCCTCGAGGCCAAGGGCTACATCCGCCGCGACCCCACCAAGTCGCGCACCGTGGAGGTGGTCGGCCACGAGCCGGCCTCGATCCGCAGCGAGCCGCGGGTGCTCACCCTCCCCCTGATCGGCCGGGTCGCCGCGGGCACTCCGGTGCTCGCCGAGCAGAACGTCGAGGACCACATCACGGTGGGTCAGGAGCTGGCCGGTGACGACGGGGCGTACGCCCTCACCGTCCACGGCGACAGCATGATCGACGCCGGCATCCTGGACGGCGACATGGTCGTCGTCAGGCCACGGCGTGACGCGCCGCCGAACGGGACGATCATCGTGGCCCGGATCGAGAACGAGGCGACCGGTGAGGGCGAGGTGACCGTGAAGCGCTTCTTCCGCGAGGGCGGTCGTGTGCGCCTCCAACCCGAAAACGCCAGCTACGCGCCGATCTTCGTGAGCGGGGAGCTCTCCATCGAGGGAGTGGTCGCCGCGGTGATCCGCGTCGTCCGCTGACCCCACCGGGCCGCAATAGCAGCCGGCGGTCAGCGCCGCGGGCTCTTCCGCACCCTGCTACTCGCTGAAGGGGTCCTCCCCCATCTCGGCGTCGGCCCATCCGTCGTCTTCCCCGTCCGCCTCTGGGGGTGACGGTTCCACCACGGGCAGCGATTCGAGGTAGCGGTCGAGGTACTCGGCCAGGTCCGGGGAAGCCTGCCCGTGAGCCGTCACCCGTGTCTGTCCCTCCTCCTCGATCGCGCTGAGGGCGAGGTCCGGACGGTGGTCGAGGAGGAGCGGCAGGGCTGGCACGACAGCCACCGGCAGTGCCACCAGCACGAGTGGGGTGACCGCGGTGAGGATGAGTAGCGCCAGGACGATGACGATGGCGAAGCCGGCGGCCATCTCACCGCCGTAGCGGACTCGCCGCACTGGCCGGATGACCAGGTAGTGGACGCCGCGCTCGGCCACGACCATCCCCGGCACCCGCTCGATGTCGAACTGCGCGAGGACCTCCTGCGCAGGCCGGCTGGTGCGGGCCGCGATCTGGTAGGGGACGGTCGACGCCCTCTTTTGGATGACTGCCTGTTCTCTCACGTGTCCCTGACGTTTGATGCCGTCACGTGGCCATTGGGGCGACCCCTGCGAGGGCGCGTGGCGCTGATTCCCCTGTGCGTACGGTACCGGAGATCATGCCCCCTTCGAGCACGGACGCGGGCGGACCCGAGCCATCAAACCGGGCGTGGCCAGTTCGGCGGGGTGCAGGAAATGGCGCGGGTTATGGACTAGGATGGGACCGGTTTAAGAATCGTTAAGAATTCCGAAAGGCGATCCTGCCATGTGCGCCCAGCCCGTCTCGTACGGAGGGGGAGAGAGGGGGCGTCTTCGGGCCCTGACGTGCCGGGCCCTGCCCCTCCTCATCGCGTTCCAGGTGGGGTTGCTGAGCTTCGCCGGCGCCCCGGGGGGCGGCGCCGTCGCTCCTCCGGCCGGGGTGAGCGTCGCGCGCCTGAGCCGCCAGGTGCAGCCGTCCCTGGTGGACACGATCACCTTCGCCGACCGGGCGGGGACCCAGATCCTGGGTACAGGGATCATCCTCTCCTCGTCGGGCCTGGTCCTCACCGATTACCACGTGATCCGCAATGACCTCTTCGTCGGAGTGCGCGTGGGAGGTGCCGGCATGGTTCATGCCGCGACGGTCGTGCTCACGGATCCCGACGACGACCTGGCCCTCCTCCAGGTCCAGGACGCCCCCACCCTGAAGCCTGCGGAGCTCGCGCCGGCCTCATCCACAGCGGTCGGCGACCCCGTGCTCGCCATCGGTAACGCGATGGGGCTCGGACAGCTGCCCCAGGCCGTGGCGGGCCGCCTGGTGGCGCTCCATCGCAGCGTGAGCTACGGAGTCGGCTCTGGCACCATCGACCTGGACGGCGTGATCGAGGCTGAGGCCTCGATCTTCGCGGGCGACTCCGGTGGAGCGCTGGTGGACGCCACGGGCCACGTCATCGGGCTCATCGCCGCCGGTTCGGACAGCGCGCCCTGCGCAACTGCGACCGTCTGCCCGCTGCACCTCGCCTACGCGATTCCGATCCACACGGCGCTCGCCCAGATCGGCTACACGGCTCTCTGAGATCGGGCCCCTGGGGCGAGGGGCCCCCGCCATCCGGTCACGTTCCCCACGGGTTAGTCGGAGGGAATGACGACAGCGTCAGGCGGAGGGGATGACGAGGGTCTCGCCCACCTGGATGATGGGGGCGTTGAGGCGGTTGGCGGAGAGGATCTGCGCCACCTCGTCGCGGACGTCACCGCCGCCGGCGTGGCTCTCAGCAATGCTCCAGACGGTGTCCCCCGGGCGCACGACCACGGTCACGGCAGCGGTGGGAGCCGTGGTCGCGCCCACGCCTCCGACCAGCGCCCAGCCGATGCAGGCGACCGACGCCGCACCGAGGAGGGCTCGCCCGATCGGACGGTGGCGGTGCCGCAGGGCGCGCTGGGCGGGCTGGAAGTCGCTGATCACGGCCGGGTCGCCCGCGCCGGAGTCCCGGCGCTCCGCGGCGCACCGCGGCCGGGACCGGGGCATCGCCGCCCAGAGGGAACGTCTGTTTGCATGACGCCAAGCTTATGGCAAACACCCGTTCGCTGTCAAGGTTCTGCCGATAATCCGTTGCATGGAGCCTCGCGTCCGGGTCGCCGTGTGCCTCACCGCCGCCGACCGGCTGCTTCTGGTCGCCCACCGCAAGGGTGCGCATCGTTACTGGCTGCTGCCGGGGGGAGGGGTGGAGATGGGGGAGACCCTCGTCGAGGCGACCCGCCGGGAGGTCCGTGAGGAAACCGGTCTGGAGGCGGAGATCGGCCGTCTCCTGATCGTCTGTGACGCCATCGAGCCCGGCGGGCGCCACCTTGTCAACCTCGTCTTCGCGGCCACCGTGGCAGTGGGGCGACCACCTGGCGGCCTGGGGGTCGTGACGAGCAGCGGTGCGGGGGTCAACCCGGCCCTCGACCCGGCCATCGACCAGGTCCGCTGGGTCAGCCGTGACGAGCTGCTCGGGCTGGAGCTGCACCCCCCGATCGCGGGTGCCGTCGCCGCCGCCTGGGCCGGCGGCTTCGCCGGCGAGGTCCAGGTCCTCGGCAACGTCTGGGTGGCGGATCCTAGCCGCCCCGAGGGCCGCACCGAGCCGGCCGGCAGGTAGCGTCGCCATGCGGAACCGGGACGATCGGACGGACGGGCGGCTCCCGACGATCCGCTCGACCACCATCGACGTCGATGGTCCGGTCCACGTCGCCGAGTGGGGCGAGGGGCCGGTTCGGACCATCCTGGTGCACGGGCTGGGCGGCTCCCACCTCAACTGGATGCGCGTGGCGCCGGAGCTGGCGCGGTATGGACGGGTGCTGGCGCCCGACCTGGCTGGATTCGGCCTCAGCCCGGTCACCGGCCGCCGGGCGACGGTGGCCGCCCAGCGGGCCCTCCTGCATCGCCTGATCCGCCAGACCTGCGACGGGCCAATCCTCCTCATGGGCAACTCGATGGGCGGTCTCACCGCCCTCGCCGAGGCGGCGCTGCATCCCGATCTCGTCGCCGGCCTCGTGCTCGTGGACGCGGTGCTCCCGGGGCCGTGGCGCCAGCGGCGCCCCCGAGCGGTGGTGATCTCCTTCGCCTCCTACCTGCTGTCGCCGCTCGGCCGCAGCCTGCTCCGGCGCGTCCGGGATCGCGCCTCCGTCGGCGACCTGGTGAAAGGCGCGCTCCGGCTCAACGCGGAGCACTTCGAGCGGATCCCGCCCGATGTGGTCGAGGCGCACGTGCAGCTCGAGCGGACGCGCGGTCGGATCCCGGACAACGACGGCGCCTACGTCGAAGCCGCCCGCTCGATCGTCCTCGCCCTCGCCCACCCGGGCATGCTGGCGAGGATCGTCGACCGGGTCCGGGTCCCGACCCTGATCGTCCACGGCGCGGCCGACCGGCTGGTGCGGGTGGACGCCGCGCTCGACGCGCACCGGGAGCGCCCGGACTGGGATCTCCAGGTCATGGACGATGTCGGCCACATCCCGATGCTCGAGGCGCCCGAGCGGTTCCTGGAGATCGTCGATGTCTGGCTTCGGACCGCGGGCCTGGAGACCGCCAGGACGGACCTGCGCCGGTCCGCCCGCATCTAGAATCGATCTCGCCATGAGGGATCACATTCACCGGTACCGGACCGAGCTGGCCTGGCACGGCTCCACCGGCGACGGCTACGCCACCTACGACCGCACCCATCGGGTGGACGCGCCTCCTGGCAACGTCAGCCTGACCATGAGCGCCGACCCGGCCTTCCGGGGGGATCCAGAGCTGCCCAACCCCGAGCAGCTCCTGCTCGCCGCCGCCAGCTCCTGCCAGCTGCTCAGCTTCCTGGCCCTGGTCGCGCGCGAGGGCATCGACGTGGTCAGCTATGAGGACAGCGCCGAGGCTTTGATGCCTGACGATGACAAACCTGTTCGGATCACGGGGATCACCCTACGGCCGAGGGTGGTCGTCGCCACCGGAGACCCGGATAGGGTGCGCGAACTGATGGAGCGCGCCCACCACGACTGCTTCATTGCCAACAGCGTCACCGCGGTGATCACCATCGAGCCGGAGATCCTTCATGCGGACGCGAGGCCGGAGCTCAAGCTGATCTGAGGCCCCGGGTCAGTCCTCGCCGACCTCCCGCAGGTAATCCCCGAGGCGCGCGTAGGCGGCGCGCTTGCGGCGGTCCGTGATCTCGGTGTAGATGCGAAGCGTCTCCAGGGTGGCGTGGCCCAGAACCTCCTGCACCAGCCGGACGTCGCCGTCCGTCGCCTCGAGCAGGGTGGTCGCCGCGGTGTGGCGGGCGGTGTGCGGGCTCCGCAGCCCCTCGATCAGACGGAACGCCTCCGGGTCGAGGGCAAATCTCCGCCGCAGGGCCGTCAGCGCTCGGCGTGCCCCGTCCGTGGTGAGGCGGTTGCCGGCGAGGACGCGCCCACCCGGCATGTCAGGGTGGGCGACGCTGATGAAGAGCGCCGGAGAGGCATCCTGCCCGCGCGCGAGCAGGTACTCGCGGACGGCCTTCCATGCGTCCTCGGTGAGGAAGACGGAGCGGTGCTTGCCCCCTTTGCCGAGAACCCGGAACCCCTCGGGCCGGATGTCGCCCCGGTCAAGGCCGCACGCCTCGCTGATCCGGCAGCCGCTGCTGATCAGGAAATGGACCAGGGCGCGGTCGCGAAGATCGCGCAATCCCTCCCGGGGGAGGGCGGCGAGCAGCCGGGGGACCGTCTCGGTCGCGATCGGATGGGGGTCGCCGACGATGTAGCGGGGCACGACCACACGTCGCGAGAGCTCGGCCGCGGTCCAGCCCTCGTCGTACGCGTAGCGGAGAAACTGGCGCAGCGCCACCAGGGCGCGGGCCCGGGTGCGCGGGTTGGGGAGGGCCTCGGCCAGCTCGATCTGGTAGCGGCGGAGGGCGGCGGCGTCGAGCCCGTCGCAGAGCACACCGCCCGGCTCGCGCACGCGGGCGAAGGCGACGAACTTGGCGAGGTCGTACCGGTAGGCGCGGACCGTCGTGAGCGGGCGATTTCGCTGCACCCGCAGATAGTCGAGGAACTGCTGGACCTGGTCGGGCAGCGGGTCGTCAGGACCCGGAACCTGGCCGACCCAGGCGGGGAGGCGGGGGCGATGCGGCGCGGTGGGGCGACGCTTCTCGGAAACTCGAGCCGGCATCGGGGTAATGATGCGGCCCGGTGGTCGTCATGGAACGCGCGAAGGTCGATCCCACCCCGCGACCGCCTAAGCAGGGATCGAAGGCCCCTGGCGGCCCGAACCGGGCGAGGTTAGGCTGTGCACCACCGGTCGGCAGACCAATGGGCAGGCTGGCACGGTGACCGCCGGGCCCTCCTCACCCCACGGGTCTCTCCTGCCGGAGTCGGTTCGGGTGTCGGCGGGAGGCATGCCATGCGCATCGAGGACGTGCACCGGGTACTCGTGATCGGAAGCGGCACGATGGGCCTGGAGATCGGCCTCCAGGCCGCAACCCACGGCTATGACGTCGTCGTCTACGAGACCGACGCCGCTGCCCGAGAGGCGGCGCCCGGCCGGCTGCACGGATACGCGGAAGCTCAGGTGTCGGAGGGGGCCCTGGACGCCGGCGAGCTCGACGCGTCGCTGGCCCGGCTGACCGTGACCGCGGATGCGGCCCGAGCCGGCGCCGCCGCCGACCTCCTGGTCGAATGCGTGCCGGAGGATCCCGAGCTCAAGGGACGGGTTCTCGGTCAGTTCAACCAGCTCTGCCCGCCCCGGGCGGTGTTCGCGACCAACACCTCGACGCTGCTTCCGTCGATGTACGCCGAGGCAACCGGGCGACCGGACCGATTCGCGGCGCTCCACTTCCACCTTCCCGTGTGGTCGGCGAACGTCGCCGACGTGATGCCGCATCCGGGCACGTCCGACGAGACCACCGAGCTGCTGGTCGAGTTCGCCCGCCGGCTCGGACAGATCCCGATCCGGATGCACCGCGAGAGCATCGGGTACGTCTTCAACGCCGTGTACACGGCGATGAACCGGGCTGCGATCACCCTCGTGGCCAACGACGTGGCCTCCGTCGAGGACGTCGACCGCGCCTGCATGGCGATCATGAAGATGCCGGTCGGGCCTTTCGGCGCGCTCGACGCTGTCGGCATCGACACCGCCTGGCACATCACCGAGTACTGGGCGGGGGTGACCGGGGACGCGCAACTCCGCGCCAACGCCGACTGGCTACGCGGCTACGTGGACAGCGGCCACACCGGTGTCAAGGCGGGCGAGGGCTTCTACCGGTATCCCGACCCCGCCTACGCGGATCCCGCCTTCGTCAGGGGCGCGTGAGCCGGGACACCCTGGCGGCTGGAGACGGCTCTCGCAACTCCATCGGGCGCGGGTGCACCACTTGGTGCGTTTCAGGGTGGGGGAGGGGAGAGGACTCGCGGACTCAAGCGGACAGACGGAGGTTCACCGAGTAGCAGACAACGGCCACGGCAAAGCCCACCGACATCAGCATCGCCCCGAAGGGCCGGAGACCCGGGGTGCCGGCGGGCATGATGCGCAGCCGTCAGGGGTCACTCGCCGGGGGCGCTGATGGCGGCGGTGGCCGCCCAGCAGGAGTGACCCCCTGTTTGACAGGCCGAGCGCGGTCCAATCACCGTGTGCGGCTGCGGGCCGATCTTCTAGGACTACGAAGGTCGATTGGCCCTAGGGGAAATGAGTATCGACCGAGTATGCTTCCGGTCGTTTCGATGAGCGCAATAGCGTTTCCAGGGTTCGTGTGGGGCCTCCGGGGAATGGCTCGATTCGCTGCCTGATGCATCACTTCAGGATGAGCAGGAAAGCCCGGCTGAGCTTGCGCGCCGCCGCGGCGGTGATCGTGGTCGCGGCTGTCCTGGTGGGCCTGGTCGCCTATCTGCGCACCGTGAACATCCAGGTCCTGAATCCCAAGGGCACCATCGCCCTCGAAGAGTTTCATCTCATCGTTTTCGCCGCCGCCCTCAGCCTCCTAGTGGTCGTTCCCGTCTACGTCTTCGCCATCGCCTTCGCGGTGAAATACCGCGAGGGTCGCAGCAACGCGACGTACGACCCCACCCTGGAGGGCAACACCAAGGTGGAGCTGGTGTGGTGGGGGCTGCCCACCCTGCTCATCGTGGTGCTCTCGGTGGTGACCTGGGTCAGCTCCCAGACGCTGGATCCCTACCGCTCATTGGGCCCGAGCGCCCGGACCACCACCGTCCAGGTCGTGGCCCTGGACTGGAAATGGCTGTTCATCTACCCCGACGAGCACATCGCGTCGGTGAACCGGCTCGTGATTCCCGAGGGCGCCCCCGTCCGCCTGCTGATCACCTCCGACGCACCCATGAACTCGCTCTGGGTCCCTCAACTGGCCGGCCAGATCTATGCGATGCCCGGGATGCAGACCCAGCTCAACCTGAAGGCCACCGCTCTGGGCAGCTTCACCGGCCTCTCGGCCAACATCAGCGGAGTCGGCTTCTCCACGATGAACTTCCAGGCCGTCTCGGTCTCGGCCGCCGGTTTCCAGGCCTGGGTCGAGAGGGCCCAAGGTTCGGCGCAGCACCTGGACGCGGCGAGCTATGCGAGCCTCGCTCAACCGTCGTCGAATGCCCCGGTGTCCTACTACGTCGACGATGACGCGCAGCTCTTCGAGACCATCGTGGGCAGCTACCACCAGGGGGCGGGCGCGGCGGTCGGCATGACCGCGGCGGTGGCCGGCGGCGAGCGCGCCGAGCCGGCCCACGAGGCGGCGTGATGACCGTCGCCGGGATCTTCGGACGGCTCACCTGGAGCAACCTCTTCCCGAGCGTGCTGGTGACCCAGGCGGCGGTGGTCTCGATCGGGCTCGGGCTGGTCGCCGCGGTCGCCCTGGTGACCTACCTGCGGCGCTGGCGCTGGCTCTGGAAGGAGTGGCTAACCACGGTCGACCCCAAGCGGATCGGGGTCATGTACATCATCGTGGCGGTGCTGATGCTGGTCAGGGGTGGGGTCGACGTGGTCCTCATGCGCGCCCAGCAGGCGACCTCGGTGGGGGCCGCCGCCGGCGTGGTCCCGACCAGCACCTTCCAGCAACTCTTCTCAGCTCACGGCACGATCATGATCTTCTTCGTCGCCATGGGGTTGATGTTCGGCATCATCAACCTGGTGGTGCCGCTCCAGATCGGGGCTCGCGACGTGGCCTTCCCTTTCCTGAACGCCACCAGCTTCTGGCTGTTCTGTGCCGGGATGGTGCTCATCAACGCCTCCCTCGGCGTGGGTGAGTTCTCGGCGGCGGGATGGCTCGCCTACCCGCCGCTCTCCGAACTCCGGTACAGCCCGGGGGTGGGGGTCGACTACTGGATCTGGAGCTTGCAGATCGCCGGCATCGGCAGCCTGCTCTCGGGGATCAACTTCTTCGTCACCATCCTCCGGATGCGCTGTCGGGGGATGACCCTGATGCGCATGCCACTCTTCAGCTGGAGCGTGCTGTGCAGCATGTTCCTGGTCATGTTCGCCTTCCCCGTCCTCACCGTGACCCTGTCACTGCTCTTTCTCGACCGGGCCGTGGGCACCCACTTCTTCACCGCGGGCGCAGGCGGCGACATGATGATGTACGTCAACCTGATCTGGGCATGGGGCCACCCTGAGGTGTACATCCTCGTGCTGCCCGCCTTCGGGATCTTCTCGGAAGTGGTCGCGACCTACTCACGTAAGCCGCTCTTCGGGTATGTCTCGATGGTCCTGGCGCTGGCCGCCATCACCCTGCTCTCCTTCACAGTCTGGGTGCACCACTTCTTCACCATGGGGGCGGGGGCCGACGTCAACGCCTTCTTCGGGATCATGACGATGGTCATCGCCATTCCCACCGGGGTGAAGATCTTTAACTGGCTGGCCACGATGTATCGGGGCCGGATCCATTTCAGCGCGCCCATGTACTTCTTCATGGGCTTCGTGTTTCTGTTCACGATGGGCGGGGTCGCCGGGGTCATGCTGGCGGTGCCGGCCATCGACTATCAGCTCCACAACAGCCTGTTCCTGGTCGCCCACTTCCACACCATGATCGTCAGCGGGGTGCTCTTCGGTGACTTCGCGGGGCTGATCTACTGGCTTCCCAAGGTCATCGGCTTCAAGATGGACGATCGGCTCCTCAAGTACTCGGCGTGGTGCTGGATCGTGGGCTTCGTGCTCGCCTTCGGGCCCCTCTACCTGCTCGGCTTCATGGGGGCGACCCGGCGGACCAGCCACTACGCCTCCGACACCGGCTGGCAGCCGCTCTTCGTGGTGGCGGGCCTGGGTGTGGCGATCATCGCAGTGGGCGTGGCGATCATGTTGCTGCAACTGCTGCTCAGCGTGCAACGGCGGAAGCAGAACCGCGACACCACCGGGGATCCGTGGAACGGCCGGACCCTGGAGTGGTCGATCCCCTCTCCCGTCCCGGTCTACAACTTCGCGGTGCTGCCCGTGGTGGAGGGCAGGGACGCGTTCTGGGCGGCCAAGCAGCGGGGCGACGCCTCCGGCGCCGCAGCGGTCCGCTATGAGGACATCCTGCTGCCGGCCAACACCCCGGCCGGGCTGGCGATCGGGATGCTGGCGTTCGTGGTCGGCTTCACCCTGATCTGGCAGATGTATTGGGCGACCCCGCTGGCGATCCTCGCCATCATCGTGGTCCTGGCGATCCGCACCACCGCCACCGATGACAGTGAGCGCGTCATCACCGCCGCCGAGGTGGAGGGGATCGAGCGGTCCCGGGCGAGGGCGGGTCTGGCATGAGCGTACAGGCCGCGCGCGCCGTTCAAGACCTCGACCACGAGGTGGAGGCCGACGACCGAGCCGTGTTCGGCTTCTGGGTCTATCTCATGACCGACTGCGTCCTCTTCGCGAGCCTGTTCGCGACCTACGCGGTCCTGCACAAGAACACCGCGGGCGGCCCGTCCGGCCACCAGCTCTTCGACATGCCCTATGTGCTCGTCGAGACCATGGCCCTGCTCACGAGCAGCTTCACCTGCGGTCTGGGGATGCTGGCGGCACGCGACGGCCGGAAAAACGCGGTGGTCGCCTGGTTCACCGCGACTTTCGCGCTCGGCGTCACCTTCCTCACTCTGGAGCTCGCCGAGTTCCACCATCTGGCCACCACCGGGGCGGGGTGGTCGCGGAGCGGCTTCCTCTCCGCGTACTTCACCCTGGTCGGGACCCACGGAGCCCACATCACGATCGGATTGATCTGGATGGTGGTAATGATCAGCCGGGTGCTGGGGTCGGGGCTGACCCGGGGCAACATCCGCCGCCTCACCCTGCTCGGCATCTTCTGGCACTTCCTGGATCTGGTCTGGATCTTCATCTTCACCATCGTCTACCTGATGGGAACGGCGCGGGTATGAGCCAGCACGCCGGCACCGAGCGGCTCGATTCGGGATTGGCCCACGCCGGGGTGCGCTCCTACGTCAGTGGGTTCGCGATCTCGATCCTCCTCACGATCGCGGCCTACCTCATGGTCACCGATCAGGTGCTGCCCACCGGACCGCTGATCGCCGTGATCCTGGTCGTCGCGCTGGCCCAGTTCGGCACTCAGCTGTACTGCTTCCTTCACCTCGGCACCGAGTCGCGGCCGCGCTGGAAGCTCCTCATGTTCGTCGCCATGGTGATCATCGTGCTGATCCTGGTGCTCGGCTCGCTCTGGATCATGCGCAACCTCGACAGCCGGATGACCATCCCTCAGCAGGAGCAGTACATGAACTCCCAGCAGGGGATCTAGGCCATGCGCGGCTGGCGGGCCTATCTCGCCGTGGCCAAGCCGTCGATGGTCCTGGCCAACGTGCTCACCGCCGCGGCGGGCTTCATGCTCGCCGCTCGAGGTCGGGCCACCTTCACCCTGGCGCCGGCGCTGCTGGGTACGGCGCTGGTGGCGGCGGCCGCGTGCGCGGTCAACAACCTGACGGATCGGGAGATCGACCGGAAGATGCCGCGCACTCGGAACCGGCCCCTGGCAACCGGGACGGTGTCGGTGGGCAGGGCGATGGCGCTGTACGGGCTCCTGGGCGGCGCCGGGGTCGCCGTTCTGGCCGTGTTCGTCAACTGGCTCACGGTCGCCATCGGCACCGGCGCTTTTCTCCTCTACACGGTGGGCTACGCGCTGGCCAAGCGGCGCTCAGCTCACGCAACCGTGATCGGCGCCCTCCCCGGCGCGGCCTCGGTGGTGGGGGGATACTGTGCCGCCAGGGGACGGATCGACGCCACCGTGGTGGTGCTCTTTGTGATGCTTGCGCTCTGGCAGATTCCGCATTTCGCGGCGATCGCCATCTACCGCGGCGATGAGTACCGTGCCGCCGGTCTGCCCGCGATGATCGTGGCCGAGCGGATGCGAGCCACCAAGCTGGAGATGGTGCTCTGCATGGGGGCATTCCTGGGCGCAGCCGCCGCGCTCACGCTGGTCGGCGGTGCCGGGATCACCTCACTGGTCATCGCGGCGACCGCCGGTGCCGCGTGGTTGGTGCTCGGCCTTCGCGGCTTCAGGGCAGTGGACGACACCGCTTGGGGACGCAGGGTGTTCCGCTTCTCCCTGGTCGTGGTGGTTGCGCTCTCGGTATCGATCGGGGTGGGCGGGATCCTGCCCTGAGGCCGGGACCGGGCTCAGGGGCGTTCGTGGGGGAGGCGGCGTGCCATCTCTACCAGGCGTGTGACGAGTGAAAGCAGCCTGCTGATCGATCCCGATGGCATCACCGAATTGTGGGTGGGGGAGGGGACCCTGGAGTTCGGCGATTCACTGTATGACCCCTTCCTGGCGAAGATTCCCGCCCGGCAAGTGGTCCACTCCGAGTTCATCGTCCACGACCACCCTGGGGTTCGGGGAAATCCTGATCGAATATCTGGCAGATCGTCGGGACTGACGTTCTGGTCAGCCAGCGGCTCGGGATCAGCTCCGCGCCGATGTGCGAGGCAGACGCGCTCCGTGACGGCTACCTGGCGAACTGTCTGGGCCGGCGAGGCTGAGGATCGTCACGTAGCAGATCACCGCCAGAGCAAATCCGGCCGACATGAGCATCGAACTGATGTTCTGGTTGTACTTGAGGAAGCTGGCCCCGTTGAAACCGGCGAAGATGATCGCCGTCAGGCCCACGGCCGCCAGCCACACGGCGGCCCGGCGTCCCGCGCGCGCCGAATGGACCACCAGTTCGATGCCGCTCAGGAGCAGGACGGCGCCGATGACAACGTGGACAACGAGCAGCGGCAGCCCGCTGGTGAAGCTCCAGAGGACGCTGCTGACCGCGCCGCTCAGGTACGGACCGCTGCCGGCCCCGGGATGATGGGTCGGGATGGTCACGTACAGGTTGACGGACACACCGATCAGGAACTGCACCACGAGCACCATGAGCGTCGTCGCGGTCCGGCGCCTCAGGACGCCGAGCCGCCGGTCGGTCTCACTGGCCACGGCGCCGATCATGGCATAGGCCGAGCGGCGACAACGGGGCTCTCCGGCAGGACGGCTGCCCACAGGCTGGTGCTCCTCGGGAGCCGCACCCTCGCGCGGGCCTCCCCGCCTCTTGTTCCTGATAAGATACATTATCAGGAGTAAGAAGCGGGACTAGGGAGACGTCGGCGGTAACGCCCTCCATCGCCCCTCCCGGCCGGATCAGGCTGTGACCCAGCCTGTTGGCTACTTACCTGCACCCGCTCCGGGATCTGCAGCGTTTGGGACGTACCGCTCCCAATCCGATAACTCACGTCGGTATCTTGAATAGTCCAGGACTGTGAGAAGCGGCCAGAGACTTGGAGAAGCGTGACGATGTCGTAGAAGGCTCCTGAGCTGACTACGACGCCAGCCGCCTTTTGCACTCTCCCTTCGAGGGCCTCCCCCGCCTGCGCTGTGGCCAAACCGGGTGCAGCCAACACCGCGTCAGTCAGCGTCCCGGTCACCGGCTCGACCCCGGACCATTCAACGACGACCGGCGCGGACGTGGGATCGATCACCACGCCGACATGCTCGATGGTTATTTGACCCGGACCGAGGACTTTCAGCACTGTGGTGCCGTCAGTCACCCCCGCTACGGGCTCTACCCAGTCCAGTGTGACGCCAGTCGCGACTGGCCCCACACTGACGATGCTGGTCGGTGCCGACGGGGTCGTCGGTCCTGGAACAGATGGCCAGAAGATTACCTTGGCTACTCGGCCCGTCGATCCCTTGGCGCGACCGACTCTGGGCCTCCGCCGCCTCCTGGAACCCCGCAGCCATCGGCCCGAGCAAATCCCCGGCGCGGCACATCTGGCTGGACGTCTACCCTTCCCGATAGTTGACGCCGTATCCGCCGCGAGGGTAGTGCCACTGGATCGCGCCAGGCGCTGCAACCGCAAAGCACGAGCCGCATTCGAGGCAGCCGGCGTAGTCGGCGACGAGTTGCCCATCGCGCTCCTGGTACACGCCGGCTGCGCAGACGGCGATGAGGGCCTTGGCGGTCCCGGTGGACCGGCAGAGCTCCTGGTCGATGGTGATGTGCGACTCGTCCTCGTCGATGTGGAAGCTGTCAGCGGCGAGCCGTTGCGGAATGGTGGTCTGCTTCATAGGGATCGCACCCCTGCCACTGCATCGCGGAGCAGCCGTCTCAACTTGACGGGTGACGTCTTGAGGGCCTGGCGGGCCAGGCGCGCGAGGTGCTTGCGAGGCGTGCCGTCGAGGCTGTAGGTGCTCTGGAGGATGCTCGCGGCCAGCTCCTCGTACGCGCCGTAGAGCTCGGGCCGCTCGAAGAACTTCGGAGCGCGGGCGTAGGTGCGCATGTCCTGGAGCACGAAACTCTCCTCAAGGCGCCGGCGGTAGCCGGCCAGGCCCGACTTCGAGGTGTCGCCTTTGGCGATGGCTTCCGCCGCGGCGTCGGCGGCGGCGATGCCGGAGCCGATGGCAAGGTCCATGCCTCGCACGACCAGTCCGCTGTTGATGGTCAGCCCAGCCGCCTCACCGGCGACGAGCATGCCATTCATGGCCAGCTGGCCGACCATCGCGTAGCCGCCCTCGGCGATGAGGTGGCAGCCGTACTCGAGGAGCTCGCCGTCCCGGAGGTAAGGCGCCAGCATGGGGTGCTGGCAGAGGTGGTCAAAGACCTCGGCAGCGCCATGACCCGAACGCAGGAGGTCGTCCAGGCGCAGGACGACGCCGAGGGAGAGCGACTGGGTGTTGGTGTAGAGGAATCCTCCCCCGCCGACGCCGAGGGTGCAGTCACCGACCAGGGCGAAGGCAGCGCCTTGGTCGTCGGTGAGGGCGAAGCGCTCCTCAATCGTTCGCCGTGGAAGCCCGACGACGGCCTTGATCCCGATGCCCAACTGGTTGATCGGCGGTTTGGCCGTCAGCCCGACGCTGCGCGCGAGGAAGGAGTTGACGCCGTCCGCGGCGATCAGGACTCGGGTCCGCAGCTCGTCGTCACCGGCTCGCAGGCCGACGATCGTTGGCGCGCCGTTGGGGCCGGGCTCGGTGAGCAGGGAGTCGACCCGAACTCCCGTCATAAGGAACGCTCCCGCCGCCTCCGCCTTCGCCGCGAGCCACGGGTCGAAGTTCGCCCGCAGGACGGTGACGGCGTTGACAGGGTCGGACAGCAGGCGGCTGCTGTGGTCGAGGGCGACGGCGGAGTCCTTTGTCATCAGCATCGCGACGTGACGCGTGACCTTGCGTTCGACGGGTGCCTCGTTGGCGTAACCGGGGAAGAGGTCGTCGAGCACCCGACCGTAGAGCACGCCCCCGGACAGGTTTTTGGAGCCGTGCGTCGCCCCTCGTTCGACCTGCACGACCGACAGCCCCGCCTTCGCGAGCCGGTAGGCGGCGACCGAGCCAGCCGGTCCAGCGCCAACCACGGCCACATCGAAATCGATGGCCGGCCCGCCGGAGTTGGTCACCGGACAGTCTTGAGCGCTGCGACCAAAGCCGGCACGATCCGGTACAGGTCCCCGACCAGCCCGTAGTCGCACTCGGAGAAGATCGGCGCATCGGCGTCCGAGTTGACGGCCACTATCACTTCTGCGTCACGCACCCCGAACATGTGCTGCAACTGGCCAGAGATGCCGACCGCCATGTAGAGGCGGGGGGAGATGTGCTGGCCGGAGATTCCGATGTAGCGCTCCTTGGGCATCCAGTCCACGCCCTCGGCGAGCGGCCGGCTGCAGCCGACCTCGGCGCCCAGCGCGGTGGCCAATTCCTCGATGAGGGTCAGATCGGCTTTGGCCTTGAGCCCGCGCCCGATCCCAACCACAACCGGCGCAGATGGAAGGTCGACCGAGACCCCCTCGTCGGAGCGCCTTTCGACGACCAGGGCGACCGTCATCGGAGTGGCCTCGACCTGCTCAACGGGTATCGCGGTCCCCGTCGCGCTGACCTGTCCACCGGAGGGTAGGGCCAGGATGGCGGGGCCGCCGTCGACAGACTCCCGACATTCGGCTATTCCGCTGAAGAGGATGCGTGTCAGGGTCACACGGTCACCTTCCAGGTCCAGCGCGCTTACACGCGTGAAGACGGGACCGCCACAACGAACCGCAACGGCACCGAGCAGGGCCCGTCCCGCCGTGGTGTCGGGGCCGAGGACGACCCGCGGCAGCCCCTCCCCCACCTGGCGTGCCACCTCGGCTGCGAACGCCTCCACGGGGGTTCCCTCCGGTGGCTGTCCAAGCCAGACGACCCGGTCCACCCCCGCCGTGGCCACCTCGTCGGCGACGCTCTTGCGCCCAGCCACGACCGCAACCAGCTTGCCCGCCCGCAAGCGGCCGAACTCGATCAGTCCGCCGACCGCTGCATCGTCAGCGACGATGATCCACGTGTCGAGGGAAGCACTCATCTGCTGTTGTTCCTCTCTGTGCACACGACCCGCGCGCCTACAGCACGTTGCGCTGGCGGAGCGCGCTGATCAGTTGGGCGGCAGCCGCTGCGGGTTCGCTTGCTTCGACGACCACGTGTTGACGTCTCGCGTTGTCCGGGCGGGAGGTCGCCACCCTCGACACCACGACCTGGCCCTCGGGCACATCGAGGTCGTCGAACTTGACGAGCTCCACCGGTTTTTTAGCGGCGGCAAGGATGTCCCGCATACCGGCACGACGCGGGACTGCCGCATCGGCCACTGCCGTGAGGACCGCCCCGCCGGCCACCGCAAGCGTCTCACTGCCACCCGGTACATCGCGCTTCACCCTCAGTCCCCGGTCTGTCGCCTCCACCTCACGGACGCCGCCGAGGCCGATCCACCCGAGGTGGGCGGCGAGGGTCATGGAGACCTGGCCCTCGTTGACGTCAACCGATGAAACCCCTGCCAGCACCAGGTCGACCTCACCAATGCGGTGTATCAACGCCGCAAGCACCGCCGCCAACGTCGTGCTGTCGGCAGTCTTCAACCGATCGTCCGCGACGAGCACGAGCCTGTCGATGCCTCGCGACAAGACAGTCTTGCATGCCAAGGAACTGGAGGCCGCGGACCCACCGGCGGTGACGCCGATCACCTCCGCTCCGGTGAGGTCCGCAAGGCTTCGGGCTAGCTCGAAGGCGACCGGATCGTACTCGCTCAACGCCTCCGTCGCGCGGCGCCAGTCGACGATGCCGTCAGGATCGACCTGAGCGTCCTGGGGGTTCGGTGCCCATTTGTAGAGGGCGACGACCCTCATTCCCATCTTCTCATCATCTGGAGCCGATTCCACCCGCTCAGGGCTGGAGAATGAGCCGGATCGGGTCGCCTTCCTTGGAAGACACCTGCCGCACGCCTTCCGGTGCGTCCTTCAGCGCGAGCACTCCGGTGACGGACGCCGACAAGTCGAGCCGATGCCAGCGGACGAGGCCGACGACGTCCAACAGGTCGCTGTTCTCATAGCCGTAGTGGCCGCGGATCTGCTGCTGCATGTAGCAGAAGAAGACGGAGTTGTGGATGGCGAGCGGGAGAGGGGTCAAACCGATGACGCTGAACACACCCTTGGGTCCGAGGACCGATAGGGCCTGTTCACGTGCCACGGGGTCGCCCACGACATCGACGGCGACATCCAGACCCAGCCCACCGGTCGCAACCCGAATTTGTTTGGCGACGGAGCTGTCAGCTGGGTCCAAGGCCAGATCGGCACCCGCGGCCAGCGCACGCTCACGTGCCTTGGGCAACGGATCGAGAGCGATGACCGGAGCGCCGCCGACGGCCCGGGCGATCTGGACGGCATGCACGCCGAGGCCGCCAACGCCCCAGAGCCCGATCGAGCGACCGGGACGCAGGCCTCCTGTCCGCACCAGCCCTGCGTAGGACGTCGACACGGCATCAGGAATCACGGCGGCCTGCTCGAAGGGCAGGTCGTCAGGGATGGGAATCAGCGCCTGGTAGTGAGTGATGGCGTACTCGGCCCAACCGCCGTCGTAGTTGACACCTCGGGTCTGGGGCCGCAGGCATGGCCCGCTGTCGAAGATGCACGGCGGGCAGAACCCGCACCGCTTGCCCGCGGCGAGCAGGACGCGCGCTCCGACCTTCCACATCGGCGGCACCCCGGGCCCGACCTTCTCCACCTCGCCGGCGACCTCATGGCCCAAGGTGACGGTCGGCTGCCACGCACCCGTGGCGGCGATGTCGTCCTTGGTCAAGGTCCCGTCGATCAGGTGGACGTCCGACAGGCAGATCCCTGCCGCACGGACCTTCACGCGCACCTCGCCGACCCCCGGCTCGGGCACGTCGATATGGGTCATCTCGAACTTGGTGTTCACCAGATCCAGCCGTCCGGCCAGCATCGTAGAAGACATGGGATGTTCCCTTAATCGTTGAGCTGATTATTGACGAGTGGAACTCGTCCAGTCACGAGCTGTCCTAGCGGGCCATGACCTCGGCCGGGTTGTAGGTCTCGTGCTCGTAGTGGCGGACGATGTCGGTCGCAGCGTTCAGAGCCAGCATCTCGAGGGTGCCGTCCTCGACCCACAGGCACCGGGTGTCACGGAACAGCTTCTCGACCATCGCCACCTCGCTGAGGCCGCCCGCCCCCCAGATCTGCACGGCGTCGTTGGCGACCTCGAAAGCGATCCGCTTCGTCAGGATCTGCGCGGCCCGGGTGTGGCGGGGCGACGCGAAAGCCGTCGCTGGGGCCGTCCCACCGAGCATGGCGGTCTCGCGCACCACGTGCTCCAGGGCCTTGCGCGCATAGGCGCGGGCGCACTCGACCTTCTCGAACATGCTGTACAGGGTCAGCCTGACATTCTTGTGCTCGGCGATCACCTTGCCGCCCTGCACCCGCTGACGTGCGTAGTCGAGCGCCTCCTCGAACGCGGCACGGGCCACGCCGACCGCGACCTGAGAGATGAGGGCGCTGGTCATGCACAGCAGCTGGTCGCCGAACAGCATGTACAGAGGTCCCGGGGGGACCAGCACGTTGGCGTCGGGAAGCCACACGTCGTTGAAGAAAAGCTCACCCATCGGCTCGTCGTGCATGCCCAGCAGCTGGGTGACCGGGCCCTTGGTGACCCCCGGGGTGTCGAGGGCCAGCACTGCGAACAGGCCGCGGCGTAGATTGCCCTCGGCACCGGCCTGGGCGTGGAGAGCGACGTGCGTGGCCACGGGGGCCGAGCTCACCCATGCCGACTTCTGGCCGTTGAGCCGCCAACCGCCCTCCTCCTTGACGGCGATCAGCTGGGCCTTGGGGGCTTCCCCGTCCCCGGTGTCCCACAACGACACGTAATCACTTCCGTGATTCGGCTCGGTGATGGCCCAGCAGCCGTGGAACTTGCCCTCGGTGTCGTTGAGCCAGGGCTCGAAGATCTCCTTCTTGAGCTCCGGTGAGCCGAAGGAGGCAACCGACATGAACGGAACCATGTCGCACGCGAATGCGGTGGCGAGCCCAAGGCTGCCCCAACCCAGCTCCTCGAGCACGATCGCTTGCGTCAGCGCCTTACTCTCCGCGATGCGCCCGTCGGGGTCCTCCGTTCCGGGCTCGAGGGGCAGGAACAACTCGTGGAAACCGAGTCTTTTCAGCTCGATCATGGCTGAGAAGAAGGGTGAACCGGGTGCCGCCCGATCCTGCGGAGCCATCGAGTCGAGATCTGCCGCCGCCGGCCTCAGCACATCAACCGCGAAGCGATGCACCTCGTCCCGCAACAAGCGGTCCTCGTCGCTCAGACGGTCAAGTTCAAGAAAGCTGGAACCAAGGTCGGACATGAGGCGCTTGCCCACGGGAAATCCCCTTGCCTAACTGGATTATTTGGTTTGGCCCATAGCTTGGCGACTATCTTCCGAAAGCAGTCTCCGGGGCCTTGATGCCGACTTTGGCGTGCCGGATGCGGTGGTGAATCTCGCACCCTTCTCCTGCACTCCAGTCATGTATGGGTTGTCAGTCTAGAAACCCCCGCGTACCCGTGCCACGGCCATGCGACCCACTGTCACCAGGACCTTCGGGCGCAGGGACGCGCATCAACATGCGGACACGCGCCACCTCCCCTCCTCCTCCATGCGGTCTGGGACGGCGCGATCTGGCAATCGGCGCGGCATGCTCTGGTGAGCGACTGCCGATGCAGCTCTCGCGCCCTGCTCCGATGACGGGGCGAGGCCGCCCGAGTGCCACCATCCCGGTGTGCCACCCGCAGGCCCGCTCCAGCTGTCGCCAGTCATCGTCCCTCATCCGGGTTACGACGACGCCAACCCCACGACCGCGCCGGGCGAGCTGACCCGACTCGCCGCCGACCCCGATGAGGGCGTCCGCAGCGCGGTGGCGGCCAACCCCTCCTGCCCTCCCCCATTGCTCGCTCGGCTCTCCACTGACCACATCCCGCTGGTGCGACGCCGGGTGGCGACCAACCCATCGACGAGCGTCGCGGTCCTCAGGGCGCTCGCCCGCGACCGCGACGCCACAGTGCGCGCCGAGGTCGGCGCTCACCCCGCGACCCCGGCCGATGCCCTCCTTCGGCTCGGCCACGACCCGGCCCAGGAGGTCCGCCGCCACGTCGCCGCCAACCCGCACGCCCCAAGGGAGACGCTGCCCCACCTCGACGCCGACCGGGACGCCCCCCCACCACTACGTGCCGCGGTCGCCGCCAACCGGGAAGCCGCGACCGACAAGCCGGCGCCGATCACCTCCGACCCGAAGCGGGAGATCGGCCTGCGCGCGGCCCGGGGCGCGACCGGACCCCCGGAGGTGCTGGCCCGGCTGGCGGGCGACCCCGAGCGCGAGGTGCGCGCCGCCGTCGCCTCGAACCGGGCGGTGCCCTCGGAGGTCGCGGCGCGGCTCGCCGCCGATCCCTCCGCCCAGGTCAGAGAGGGGCTCGCGCTCAATTCGATGACGCCCCCGGAGCTGCTCGAACGCCTGGCTCGCGACTGGCGGACACGGGTGCGCCGCGGCGCGGCGGCCAACGACACCATCTCCCCGCACCTCGCCGCCCGGCTCGGGCGAGACTGGTCTCGCACGGTGCGGGCGCAGGTGGCAGCCAACCCGGCGACGCCTGCTGAGCTGCTCGGCCGGCTGGCCCGCGATCGCAACCCGCTGGTGCTGCTCGCGCTGGTCCGCAATGCGGACACGCCGGACGCCGCTCTCGACGAGATGAGCCGACGTCTCCACGGCTTCCGCGCCCACCTGACGCCCCTCTCCGGGAGAGGGGCCACCCAGGCCAGCGGCAGAGTCAGGCAGGCCCTCGACCAGCGCCGGTCGCGCCCGGCGGGTCGCTGACCTCGGCCGGCGCGTCGCCGGACGGTGGCATGCGCCGCCACGCGCGGCCGGCAAAGGTCATGTGGACGTCGCTGATGCGGCGCTCCAGGAAGCCCGCCTCGCAGTACGCGAAGTAGAAGCGCCACATGCGCAAGAAGCGCTCGTCGAAGCCCATGGTGACGGCGCGGTCGTGCGCCGCGTCGAGTGCCTCGCGCCAGTGTTGGAGCGTGACCGGGTAGTTGGCGCCGATGTCGTCGAGCTCCACCAGCCGGAGCCCGCTGGCGCGGTTGGCGGCATCGACCAGCGACCTGATCGAGGGCATGAAGCCCCCGGGGAAGATGTACCGCTTGATGAAATCCTCACGCCAGCGCGCGGCCGACCAGGCGCGGTCCTCGATCACGATGGCCTGCAGCACCGCCAGCCCATCCGGGGCCAGCAGCCTCTCACAGCACCGGAAGAATTCGTCGTACAGTCGCCAGTCGACGGCCTCGATCATCTCGACCGACACGAGCTTTGAGTAGGTGCCCTCGAGGTCGCGGTAGTTCTGGTCGAGCACGGTGATGCGATCGGAGAGGCCGGCCGCGGCGACGCGAGCGCGCGAATACTCGCACTGCTCCTGTGAAATCGTGGTCGTGGTGACGCAGCAGCCGTGACGCCGGGCGGCGTGAATGGCGAGTCCGCCCCAGCCGGTGCCGATCTCCAGGAGGTGGTCGCCGGCGGTGAGACGCAGCCGGTCGCAGATGCGGTCGAACTTGCGCAGCGATGCCGTCTCCAGGTCGTCGCCGGGCTCGAAGATGGCGCACGAGTAGGCCATCGTCGGGTCCAGGAAGAGCTCGAAGAAGCTGTTGCCGAGGTCATAGTGGGCGTGGATGTTGCGCCGATCGGCCACGCGGGTCGGACGGTGTGAGCGGAGCCGTCCCGTGAACTGTCGGGCGGCGGCGAGGGGCGAGCTCAGCCGGTTGATCCGGTCAACGTTATGAGCCAGGAGGCGAAGCAGACCGGTGAGGTCCGGGGTGTCCCAGTACCCGCGCATGTAGGCGTCGCCCAGCCCGTTGCCGCCCGCGGTCGCCGTCATGCCCCACACGCGCTGGTCGTGGATGGTCATATGGGCACACGTCCCACCGTGGCCAAGGACGCTCATCCCGGAGCACTCGCGGACGACGAGGGTGCCCCCCCGCAGGGCGGAGCCGAGTGCCAGGATGGAGCGCCGCGCCAGGCGGTCTCGGCTCCGGGCGGCCAGCGCGCGCTGCTCCTGCGACATCGGCTGATGGGGGTCCTCGTGGGCGGGGCGTGTGCGGCGCGGTGGCGATCCGGCGGCCCGGCCGTGGATGGTGACGAGAGCGCCGTCGCGTCCTCACCACGAACGTTGCAAAAGGTAGCGCATTGTGGAGCGACCGGGAGGGCCTCCTGAGCCACGGCTCCACGCCGGGGCGCGACCGAGGCGTCGGTCAGCGCCAGCCGGTCAGAATCGAGGGCGATGACCTCCGCCGCCCCCCTCCTCGACGTGACCGACGCCACCTTCGACACCGCGGTCGTCGCCGCATCGTCCGTCCGCCCGGTGGTCGTTGATTTCTGGGCCGGCTGGTGCGCCCCCTGCCGGGCCCTCGGGCCCATCCTCGAGCAGGCGGTCGCGCTGCACGGCGGGGTCACCCTGGCCAAGCTCGACGTCGACGCCAACCCGGAGGTCACGGCACGTTTCGGCATCCAGGGCATCCCCGCGGTGAAGGGGTTCCGGGACAGGCGGCTGGTCGCAGAGTTCGTGGGGCTCCAGCCGAGAGCGCAGGTGGAGCGCTTCCTCGCCCAGCTCGCCCCCGCGCCTCCTCCCCCGCCGCCTCCCTCCGACGAGGCGAGCTTGCGCGCGGCGGTCTTGGCCCAGCCGGATGACGTGACCCTGCGCCGCGCCCTCGGAGCCCTCCTGCTCCAGGCCGATCGGATCGACGAGGCCGACGCGGTGCTCTCCGCTGCTCGCGACGATCAGGTCTGCGACGGCCTTCGGGCCCGGATCGAGATCCGCCGGGGCGGTGATCCCGCGCTGGCCGCCCTGGCCGGTGACGCTGACGACCCCACGGCCGTGCGCCGCGTCATCGCTGCCATCCGCGACAGTGCCCCGGCGCAGCGGGCTCAGCTCCGCCGGGTGGTGGTCGGCGCTCTCGTCGAGCAACAGGGCGATCCGGCTCTGCAGGCGCTGCGCGGCGAGTTGGCCTCCGCCCTCTTCTGACCTGGAGCCGTGACCAGCCACTCGCCTCTCATCTCACCAGCCGGCCTCTGAAAGGCAGGCCCCGGCAGCCCTCGCGACGGGACACCGCGCCACCGCGGCCGGTTCAGAAGCGCTCGACCGCTGCCGCGCCGCGCGCCCCGTCTGTGCGACATTGGTGGCCGCAATCGTCGGCGATCGCATCGGGAGCAGAGCCATGCCACACGTCGCGGACGCGCTGACGGCGGAGACCATCCGGATCGCCGGCCACGACGGCGACGAGATCCGCGCCTACCTCGCCCAGCCCACCGGCGACGGGCCCTTCGGCGGTGTCGTGGTCGTCCACCACATGCCGGGGTGGGACCGCTGGAGCAAGGAGGTGACCCGCACCTTCGCCGCCGCCGGGTACCTCGCCATCTGCCCCAATCTCCACGACCGCGAGGGCAAGGGCGCCGGCCCCGATGACTCCGCCGCCGCGGTCAGGGCGGCCGGTGGAGTGCCGGACGGCCGCCTGGTCGGAGACGTGGACGCCGCCGCCCGCCATCTCCGCTCCCTCCCCTCGTCCAACGGCAAGCTGGGCGTCATCGGCTACTGCTCGGGTGGACGGCAGACCTTCCTCGCCGCCTGCAAGCTTCCCTTCGACGCCGCCGTCGACTGCTACGGCGCGGGGGTGGTGGGCACCCCGCCGCCGCAGGCACCCTTCAGGTGGGAGCCGCTGCTCGGCTTCTCCCCGGACCTCTCCTGCCCGCTGCTCGGCCTCTTCGGCGCCGAGGACCACTTCCCCTCCCCTGAGCACGTCGCGGAGCTGGACGCCGAGCTGACCCGTCTGGGCAAGGTCCATGAGTTCCACAGCTATGAGGGCGCGGGCCACGCCTTCTTCTGCGTGGACCGTCCCAGCTACCGCGTCGAGGCCGCCCTGGACGGGTGGGCCCGGATCTGGGAGTGGTTTGGCCGCCACCTCAGCGGCTGACATACGAGCGCGGAGGACCCCCCATGTGCACCTACCAGACCGAGACCGTCGCCGTGCAGGGCAGCGGCAAGGGCGTGGCCACGTGGTTCCCGGTGACCACTGCCACCGTCTACTTCGACCACCCCCAGCACGCCGGCGCCGAGCACACTCTCAACGTCGACTTCCTCAACCCGGAGCGGGGCCCCTCAGCGAGGGTTGCGGTCGAGCTGACGGCAGGGTCGGCGCGCGCGCTCGCGGAGACCATCCTGGCTTCTCTGCCGCGAGACTGAGGGTGCCGCACGCGCGCCCGCTGAAGGCCGCCATCCCGGCGCCTCGCCCGCGCTTCTGACCTGATCGCTCCCCGCCGGCAATGGGTGCCGGACGGTTGCCGCCGTGAGGCGCAGTCCCGCCTGCAGAGCTGGAGACCCGGTTTCAGGCGGTCCGGGACAGGGCGCCCGTGTCGCCGATCGCCAACCGGGACTGGACCGCCCTCCACGGCGGCTCCCCGGGCCCGGCAGCCGAACCGACCGCCTGCAAGGAGAGCAGCTCAGTCACCCCCGCGGCGTCGAGGGGAGCTGCGAAATGGAATCCCTGGGCCAGGTCACAGCTCATCTCACGCAGCTCGTCGAGCTGGTCGGCGTGCTCCACCCCCACGGCCACGACCCGAAGGTCGAGCGTCCGGCCCAACCCGATCATGCCCGCGAGGAACGCCCGCTCCCACTCGTCGGTGGCGACGTTGTCCACGAATGACTTGGGGATCTTGAGGACGTCGACGGGGAGGAACTTCAGCTCTCCAAGGGACGAGTACCCCGTCCCGAAGTCGTCGATGGCGATGGTCACCCCGAGATCCTTGAGGGCGCGGAGGCGTTCCAGGGTCGTCGCCGTGTTCTCCACCAGGAGGCTCTCGGTGATCTCCAGGTTGAGCAGTGACGGGCTGAGGCAGGCCTCATGGAGGATGGTCGCGACCTCCGCGGCGAAGTCCGGGTGCAGGAGCTGGCGCGGCGAGAGGTTGACACTCACCGAGAGGCCCCGGCCGGACGAACCCGCCGACCAGCGCACCGCCTGCTCACACGCGGTGCGCAGCACGTGGCGGCCGATGTCTCGGATCAGGCCGCTGGCCTCGGCGACCGGAATGAACTCGCGGGGACCGATCCGGCCAAGGCCGAGGCTGTCCCAGCGGGCCAGGGCTTCGACGCCGACCATGGTCCCGCTCTCGAGCGCCACGATCGGCTGGTACTCGACGAACAGCTCGCCCGCGAACACCGCCTGCTCCAGGTCGGCCTTGAGTAGCAGTCGCCGCTCCAGCGCCCGCTGCATGCCGGCGTCGAAGGTCTCGACGGTCGCCTTGCCCCGCTCCTTGGCCCGGTACATGGCGACGTCCGCCTCCCGGAGCAGGTGCTCGCACGTCATCGACGGCCTGTTGGCGATCGCGATGCCGACGCTCGCCCCGATGGTGACCGGGGTGCCGTGGAGATCAAAGGCGCCGGTGAGCTCCTCCAGGAAGCGCTCGGCGACCGCCACCGCCTCCTCCGGCCCGGCCAGGTCCTCGATGAGGACCGCGAACTCGTCGCCACCCAGACGCGCAACCGTGTCGAAGGGCCGCACGACCCGCCTCAGCCGCCGCGTCACCCCCTGGAGAAGGAGGTCCCCGCTCGGATGCCCCAGGGTGTCGTTGACCACCTTGAAGTCGTCGAGGTCGATGAAGAGGATGGCGGCGGGCAGGTGACCCGGCTCGGCGCGGCGCTCCAGGGCGTGAACGACCCGATCCGCGAAGAGGACGCGGTTGGCGAGTCCGGTCAGCGAGTCGTGGAACGCCTGGTGATTGATCCGCTCGTCGAGGCGGAGCTTCTCGACCGTCACTCCCACCTGGGGAGCGAGCGCCTCCAGCAGGCGGCGATCCTCCTCGGTGAAGGGCATCGGGTCGTCCTGGCAGCGCCCCACCATCAGGCTGCCGAGGATCCTCCCCTCCACCGAGAGGGCGGCCATCACAGCGCCGCGCAACCCACGGCGGGCGAGCATGGCGTCACCCTGGGCGGGACCCGCACCTTCGCGGAGCACCAGGCTGAGACTGGCGGGTACGATGACCGAGAAGACGTCCGCGAGCAGGTTCTCGTCGACCGCCTCCGAGGTCTCCGTGGTCCGGCCGTCACGCACCCGCACCAGCAGCGCGCTCCGGTCGGGAGCGTCGGGGAGCACGACCACCTCCGCGAAGCCGGCGCCGAAGATCTGGCAGAGGCGGTCGAGCAGGGCCCCCACCGAGAGCGGTGAACGGACCGTCTGCTGGAGGAGATCGCCGGACTCGGAGAGGTGCTCCAGGTGGTGGCGCTGGTAACGCTCCGATAGGTACCCGACACTGACGCCGACGGTGCTCACAGCGAGCGCGAGGAAGAGCAGCGTCTCGATGGTCTCGGCCCGCTCGACGAGCGCCCAGCCCCCCACCGCGACCACCGCCACCGTGAGGGCGGCGGTCACGACCCGGACCTGGCGCGATTTAGGGCACCTCGTCCAGAGCGCCGCGCGACGAATGACGGGCGACACGCGCCCCCTCTCTCGATCGAAACTGACATGAGGGGCGGCGTCAGGCAACGCTGCCCGCTGTCGAGGCTACACCATCACAACCAACGCCGCAAACAGCGTAACCGCCGCTTCACCGGAAGGCCATCTGCCGGGGGCCCTGGTTGCGACGCCATGGCGCAACCCGGGAGGACAGCTCCCCGGAGCGGACCTCAGCGAGGTCGAGTCGACGGCTCCGGGGGCCGTCCCTCGAGGGCGGCCTCGAGGGTGAGCGTCCGCTCGAAGGCGGCCCAGACGGCGTCGCTCACGACCGTCCGGAGCCGACCCCGCTCCAACTCGTACATGGCGGCGGCGGAGGTGCCCCCCGGCGAGATGACCATGTCGCGCAGCTCGGCCACGTGCTTGCCGCTGGCCACGGCGAAGGCCGCCGACCCCTCCACGGTGTCCAGGACCAGCTCGCGGGCGACGTGGCGTGGGAAGCCGAGATGGACGGCGGCGTCGATGAGCGCCTCGATGAAGAGGAAGACGTAGGTGGGGCCACTGCCGCTCACCGCGGTGGCCATGGCCACCTGGCGCTCGTCGTCGACCTCGAGCTCGGTCCCGAGGGCCGAGAGCAGGGTCCGGGTATGGGCCCGCCCGGTGGCGTCGACGGCCGGGGAGGCGAACCAGACGGTCACCCCCTTGCCGATCTGGGCGGGCGTATTGGGCATGCAGCGAACGACCGCGGGGTGATCGAGGCCCTTGGCCAGGACCAGGCTGCGGGCACCGGCGACGATGCTGATGACGAGCTGCCCCGGGCGCATCACGGGCTTGAGCTCGGGCATGACGGCCCCGAGGACCTGAGGCTTGACGCAGAGCAGGACGATGTCCCCCAACGCGGCCGCTTCGGCGTTGCTGGCCACCGCCGATACGCCGTGGCGCTCGTGGAGCTCCCGGCGTCGTGCCTCCCGAGGATCGCTGCAGGTGACCGACCCGGCCTCGATGAGGCCGCGGTCGAGCAGGCCGGAGAGCATCGCCTCGGCCATCACCCCGGCGCCGACGATGGCGATCCTGGAGCCGCGCAGACTTGACTCGTCCATACCCAGCCGGACGATACAGAAGGGCGCCCCTCCTCCGCTGGCGCCGCTCTCCGCGAGGCCTGCGTCGGGGGCCGTGAGATGATCGAAGAGATGCCCGCAACACCTGAGGCGCCCGACCCGACACCCGTGCCGGATGCTGGGCAGACGCCCGCCCACCCCGCTGGCGCCCCCTGGGAGTGGCCCGCCTATCCGCCGAACACGTGGGCACCGGGCCAGCCCGACCCACACCCGGACACCATCTACCCGCCTCCCGGCACCGGGTACGCCCCGCACCCGGGCACCCTCTACCCCCCGCCCGGCGCCGGGTATGCCCCCGCTCCCTACCCAGCTCCCGGGACCGGATACACCCCGCCGGGTTGGGGCCAGCAGGGCGCCGCCGCCCCCGGCCAGGCTCCGGGGACACCGGCGAAGCGCCGGGGCGGCTTCGTCGGCGGCCTGCTGACGGCCCTTGCCTTCATCGCCAAGCTGGGCTATTTCGGCAAGTTCGGGCTGACCGCTATCACCATGGTGGTCGCGGTCGGCGCCTACGCGCTCATCTTTGGCTGGGCCTTCGCGGTCGGGCTCGTCCTCATCATCTTCGTCCACGAGATGGGGCACTTCCTGACCTCCCGGGTGATGGGGGTGCCCATGTCGGCGCCCGTCTTCATCCCCTTCCTCGGCGCCTTCACCACCGCCGGACGCGGCCTCACCAGCGACCGCCGGCGCGAGGCGATCGTCGCCATCGCCGGGCCCGTCACCGGTTTCCTCGCCACCCTCGCCGTATACCTCTGGGCCCTGGCCCAGGACCCGCTCGCCCAGGGCGTGGCCTTCGCCTTCTCGCTCAGCTACTTCGGATTCTTCATCACCCTCTTCAACCTGATCCCGATGCTCCCACTCGACGGAGGCAGGGTCACCAGCGCCGTCAGCAAATGGTTCAATCTGGCCGGACTGGTCATCGTCGCCGCCCTTCTCGTGAGCGAGTGGTTCGGCGCGACCGTGGTCAACCCGATCCTCATCCTCATCCTCATCCTCGGCGGCTACTCCGTCTGGGGCCGGTTCCAGGCCGCCCGGCTGGGCAGGGAGGCGCCATCTCTCCCGCTCCGCACCCGGGTGCTGATCGGGGCCGGCTACATCGCCCTGCTGGCGCTGAGCGGTCTGTTCATGAGCCTCAGCGCGGGCTGGCTGAGCACCCACGGACTGGTCAACCTGGCCTGAAGCCGGGCCGCTCCCGGCGACCGCTCAGCCCTCAAGGAGGGAGAGGCGCACCCGGCGCTGCGGGTTGTCGCGGTTGAGGCTCACCAGGACGATCCGCTGCCAGGTCCCGAGCAGCATCCGCCCGGCACGGACGGGAACGGTGAGCGAGGGGGACACCAGGGCCGGCAGCAGGTGATCGGCGCCGTGGCCGGGGCTGCCGTGGCGGTGCCGGTAACGGTCGTCGCGGGGGAGGAGCCGTTCCAGGGCGGCGACCAGGTCGGGCTCGGAGCCGCTCCCCGTCTCGATGAGGGCCACCCCGGCGGTGGCGTGGGGGGCGAAGACGGAGAGCAACCCGTCGCCCGCGCCGCGGACGAATCCCGCCGCCTCGTCGGTGATGTCGGCGATCGGCGACCGGCCCATCTCGAGGTCGATCAGGGTGGTCCGCATCGGCACCCCTCAGCCGGCGGTCGGGGTGGGGGTCACGGCCTCGCAGTCGGGGAACGGGTAGCGGATGCTGTTGAGGAGGTTCTCCAAGACCGCGAAGTCGTCAGCGGTCGAGTAGTTCATCTCGATGTCGATGGCGTAGCTCGGGGAGAGAGTGGCCCGGAACTGGGCGAAGTCGGCGAGGCGGGTCACGCTCCCGCCCCCCGGGTCCGTGGTCGGCTGTGGTGAGGTGGCCGGGCCGGCCGCGTACTTGACGAGGGTGCCGGTGTAGCCGCAGGCCACCACCTCGGAGTTGCTGGACACCGAGGCGAAGCCGGTCAGGCCCGCCGGGCCGAGGGCGCTCAGGGTGGTCGCCTCCCGGATCACCAGGGTGGGGAGGTCGGTGCCGGTCTGGGGCTCGAAGATGACCTCGCCGCTGTTGTCGGAGTACGTCCAGTCGGTCGGGTAGAGGACACCGTCGATCTGCTTGTCCTGAAAACCGACCGAGCTGAGCAGCCCGGAGGCGGTGTAGGTGGGATCGGCGATGATCCAGCCGGTGACCGTCGAACCCTCGACCTGGTACCAGCCGCCGGGTGAGGACGAATCCGGCCACGGACCCCCGGAGGCGTCGTAGCCGACGACGGTGAGGGTCACCCCCCAGGCCGCCGTCCCCTCCACCGCCGCGGAGAGCGTGGCCGAGCTGTGAATGCGGAGCCCGTCCTGGACCAGGACGGTGCGCTCGCCGCTCGTCTGGACCCCCGCCGACCCGGACGCTGCCGGGGTCGCCGTCGCCGTCCCGGTGCCCCCGCTGACCGGCGGGTTGGTGGCCACTCCGGTGGGGCTGAGGGACGCCGGCGACCCCAGGCTGCACCCGGCCAGGGTGGCGGCGGCGGTCGCGGCCAGGGCGGCGATCAGGCGGGGGCGGAAGGGACGCACGTCAACAAGGTTAACGAGGAGTCCCCCAGGCGGTTATCCCGGGGTGGGATCGCCATCACCGCCGACCAGCCCGCGCAGGGTCGCCGCCACCGACTCCGCGAGAGCCTCGAGGTCGTAGCCGCCCTCCAGGACCCAGACCGAGCCGCTGCCGGTCTCGGCGCAGAGGGCCCGTACCCGGGACGCGAGCGAGGCGTAGGTGGCGGCGGTCAGTTCCAGGGTGGCGAGCGGATCGGCGGCGTGCGCGTCGTATCCGGCGCTCACCAGCACCAGCTCCGGCTCGTAGGCGGTCACCGCGGGCAGCACGTCGGTCTCGAAGCGGGCCAGCCATTCGTCCCCGCCCGTCCCCGAGGGAAGCGGCACGTTGATGTTGAGCCCGAGCGCCTCCGGCCCTCCGTGGGCGCTCGCCTGCCCGGTCCCGGGGTAGAGGGGGGACTGATGGAGGGAGGTGTAAAGGACCGAGCGATCGTCCCAGAAGATCTCCTCGGTGCCGTTGCCGTGGTGGACGTCTATATCGATGATGGCGATCCGCTTCCTGCCCCGCAGCTGAGCGTGGCGGGCTGCGATGGCGACGTTGTTGAAGATGCAGAAACCCATCGCCGTCCCGGCGCTGGCGTGGTGGCCAGGCGGCCTGCTGATCGAGAAGGCATGGTCGGCGCGGCCGTCGCAGATCACGTCGACCGCCGCCAGGGCCGCGCCCGCCGACCGTAGCGCGGCGGCGTGCGAGCCCGGGCCACAGAAGGTGTCGCCATCGAACCAACCACCTCCGCGCTGGGCCATCGCCTGCACCGCGAGGGCATGGGCCGGGGTGTGGACCAGCTCGATCGCCGCGCCGTCCGCCTCGGTCGGGTCAAGGCGCGGAACAGAGGCCAGGTCCTCCTGACCCGCGATGTGATCGAGGATCGCCGCCACCCGGTCGGGCCGCTCCGGGTGGCCCGGAGCCGCGTGGTCGGGCTCGGGCCCGGTGGAGATGAGGATCACGCTCATCCCATCTCCCCGCCCAGCGCCTCCCCCAGCTCGCGCAGGAAGGACTCCACATCGGTCACCAGACCGAGGGTCTGCGCGGACCCCCGGTCGGCCAGCTTGGCGACCACCGCCGGGTTGATGTCCACACACACCGTCCGGGTCGCCGCGGGAAGCAGGTTGCCGGTGGCGATGGAGTGGAGCATCGAGGCGCACATGATGCAGAGGTCGACCCCGGCGAGGGCCGCGCGCATCCGCCGCCGAGCCTCCACCATGTCGGTCACCACGTCGGGGAGCGGGCCGTCGTCACGAACAGATCCGGCCAGCACGTACTCGACACCGCTGCCGATGCATTCGAACATCACCCCGCGACGGAGCATCCCGGCCTCCACCGCCGCCCGGATGCCGCCCACGGCCCGCACCCGGTTGACGGTTCGCATGTGCAGCTCGTGGCCGGATTCGATGGGCAGCCCCTTCTCGAGGCCGATCCCGAGAGAGGTGCCGAAGAACTGGGACTCGATGTCATAGGCGGCCAGGCCGTTGCCCGCGAAGAGCACCTGGACATAGCCGAGCGCGATCAGCCGGGCGAGATGCGGTCCCGCCCCGGTGTGGATGATGGCCGGACCGCCGACGAAGCAGATCCGGCCATTTCTGGCTCGAACCTCACGCATGGTGCCGGCGAGCTCGCGGATGACCTGGTGCTTGGGCTTCTCCGGAGAGAGCGAGCTGGCGGTGAAGCCGAAGACCTCCTTGCCCCTCCCCCGCTCCACCGGGCTCAGACGGACCCCGGCCCGGCCCACCACCACCTGATCCCCGGCCGCGACGTCGGTCACCGGGACGGCGCGGGCGGTACCCGTGGCGATCACCACGCCGCAATCCATCTCGATATCCTCGACCGTCACCCATTCGCCCCCGATGAGCAGCGCGGTGGGCTGGTTGGTGGTGGTGTAGAAGAGGTCGGGGAAGACGCCGTCAGCGGGCGCGGGCAGGGTCACCGCATCCTCGGCGCCGACGACGGTGGCGCCGTGCTCCTGGCAGGCGGCGATCACCGCCGCGAGCTTCTCCTCGGTCTCGGCCTCGATGGTCAGCCGCGCAAAGGAGGACTCGTCGAGCCGGGTGCCGACCCGGAACTCCTCGACGTGGAAGGTCGCGCCCATGTCCATGACGCTGTCCATGACCCGGGGCAGCACCATGCTGTCGATGATGTGCCCGGAGAGCTCGATGACAGCGCGGGCGCTCATGCTCTCGACGTCGCCGCCCGCACCGCCTCGATCCGGCGGCGGAGCTCGGCGGCCGCGGCCCGAGGGTCGGCGGCCCCGGTGATGCCCCGGGAGACCGGCACGATGATGCCGCCCCCGGTCGCGTCCAGCCCAGCGCTCACCGCGGCCTCGAGATCGCCTCCCTGGGCGCCGATCCCGGGCAGGAGGAGCGGGGCGGCCGGCGCGAGGCCGCGCACCTCGGAGACGGCGGTCGCGGAGGTGGCCCCGACCACGAAGCCGATCTGGGCGGCACCCGACCAGTCGAGCGCCCGCTCCACGATCAGCCGGTAGAGGGGCCGGCCATCCCGCAGCGGCGCCTCCAGGAAGTCGACGGCACCCGGGTTGCTGGTGCGGGCGAGGATGAGGACGGCCGTCCCGGCGCGGGCCAGGAAGGGCTCCACGGCGTCACGGCCGAGCAGGGGGTTCACGGTGACGGCGTCGGCTCCCCACACGTCGAAGGCGGCCCGCGCGTAGGCCTCGGCGGTGCTGCCGATGTCACCCCGCTTGGCGTCGAGAATCAGCAGCCGGCTCTCCGGAACCATGCCGCGCACCCGCTCGAGCACCCGCAGCCCCTCCGATCCGTGCTGCTCGAAGAAAGCCAGGTTGGGCTTCACCGCGACGACCTCGGGGAGCGCCGCCTCCAGCATCTCGGTGCAGAAGCGCTCGACCTCGGCGGCATCCCGGCAGCCGGTGGGGTCGAGACCGAGGCACAACGCGGACCCCAGATCGCGGCAGGCGGCGGCCAGGCGGACGGTGAAGGGCGCTCGGCTCACCAGACGTCGCGGGCCGTGCTGGGTTGGATCGCCCCCTGGTCGGCCCGAGGCGCGTAGGGGACCTCGATCCTCTCCTTCTCGGTGGAGGCACAGCGAGGGCAGACGCGCGCCACCCCGCCGTCGAGGATCACCGCGGCCAGCCGGTAGATGGGCGTCGGGCGGCCGCAGTTGTCACACGGGTCGAGGACGGCCACGGTCTCGCCTCCTCATGGTCCTGCGGGGAGTGGTCGACCTGGATTCTGCCAGATTCGCGGCTCCTCCCCCTCGGACCGGGAACCACGCCCGGCCGCGACCCCGGCGACCCGACCTCAGCTGCCGAGGGAGCTGCTCACGTTGGAGAAGACCTTGTTGACCTGTTTCCCCAGCGTGGTGAGGATGAGCACCACCACGACGGCGATCAGCACGAGGATCAGGGCGTACTCAACCATGCCCTGTCCCTGCTCGCGACGCGAGTCGCAGCGGTCCAGCGGACGGCGCGCCACCTCTCGAAGGCTGAGACACGTCGCGGTGATCCGGGTCAGGAGTTCTCCGGGCCAATTCCATGAGTTCATGCTGAGAGGGTGACCTCGTAGTCTGTACGTAACCCTAATTCGATGTCACGGGGAGTCTGACAACCGTTCGCAGACCGCCGATCGGATGTTCCAGATTGATGGTGCCCCCGTGCTCGGCGGCGATGGCGAGAGCGATCGAGAGCCCGAGGCCCGTCCCGCCGCTCCGCGAGGGGACGGCGTCCCCTCGCCGCAGCTGCTCGACGGTTGCGGGCCGATTCCCCGTCGGGAAGCCTCCGCCGTCGTCTTCGACTCCGACCACGCAGACCCCGTCCTCAAGATCGCTCGTGACGGCGACGCGGGTCTTGGCATGGCGAAGCGCGTTCTCCACGAGGTTGTCGAAGAGCCGTCCAAGCAGCACGTCGTCGCCCAAGAGATCGGCGCCGCCCTCCCGCTCCACCTCGAGGGTCACCTCAGCCCGCTTGGCGGGCCCCTGCCAACGGTCGTACAGCTCCTCCATCAGGTCGTCCACCGACAGGGGGACGCGCCGCAGCACGAGCGCCCTGGCGTCCCGTCGGGCGAGGAGGAGCAGTCCTTCGGTGAGGACGCTCAGCCGGACGGCCTGGTCGCGGACCTGTTGAAGGCTGGCCACATACCTCTCCGGCTCCCGAGGGTGCCGCAGGGTCACGTCGGCGGCGACCCGGATGGCGCTGAGCGGCGAGTTGAGCTCGTGGGCGGCATCCGCGGTGAACCGCGTGAGACTCGCGATGAGCGCCTCCCGCTCGGCGCCGACCCTGCCGAGGGCGTTGACGGCCACCATGCCGAAGACGGTAACCACCGCGACCGCGATGAACTGGAAGTCGGCGGTGAGCGCGGGCCATTGGCCGGTCACCACGAGCAGCGCAGGTTGGATGAGGGCCACGGCACTGACCACCAAGGCCGGCCACGGGGGAAGCATCCAGAGCGCCCCCACGACGCAGAGCAGCATGATCCCGCCGAAGGTCTCGTCAGGAGGGGTGACGAACTCGAAGACGGTGATGCCACCCATGATCGCAAGCGTGCCGATTAGCAGTTCCACCACACCGGCGGTACCGCGCACGGGGCGGACCCGGCTGAAGAGAGCGGTGAGCGGCGCCGGACGCGGACGGTCAGACACCTCCGACCTCCAGCCGGTATCCGATGCCTCGGACAGAGACGACGCGGACCCCTGACCCGGCACGTGCGAGCTTGGTGCGCAGCCGGCTCATGTACACGTCGACCAGTCCCGAGTGCGGCGTGCTCTCGTAGCTCCAGGCCCGATCGACGAGCTGCTCGCCGGTCACGACCCGCCCGGCATGCTGGGCGAGCAGGGCCAGCAGGTCGAACTCCTTGCGGGTCAGGGACATCTCGGTGCCGGCGACGGTGGCGACCCGGGCCAGCTCGTCGACGACGAGGTCGGACACCGTGGTGTCGCGAGCGCCGCCATCCCGACGAGAGAGAGCGCGGATCCGGGCGAGCAGCTCGGCAAAGGCAAAAGGCTTGGTGAGGTAGTCGTCGGCTCCCGAGTCCAGACCGGAGACGCGATCCGGGACACCGGAGAGCGCGGTCAGCATCATGATCCTGCTGGTGACCCCCAGCTCACGCAGGCGCCGGCACACGGCGAACCCGTCGGGCCCGTCAGGGAGCATCACGTCGAGGAGGACGGCGTCGTAGCCGTTGCCCTGTGCCCGCTCGATCGCGTCGTCCCCGGTGTACACGACGTCGGCGACGATGCCCGCCTCGGCGAGGCCCCAACGGAGGTTCTCCGCGGCGCCCCTCTCGTCCTCGACCACCAGGACCTTCACGGTGCGATTATCGATCGGCCCCTTCCGCTGGGACGGCTTCTCCATCGAGACGTCGCTCCCCGGTGAGCGACCGGCGACATCGGCCGGTGGCCGGGGTGGCGCATCTCGTTCCTGCTCTCCTCCGAACCCTCCCGAACCGCCACCCGGCATCCGGGGGGCCAGACCGTCGGAGCGGCTGGCCCGCGGCGCCGCCCGAACGGAGCCGGACCGGTGGCGTCGAACCGGCCCAGTCGGGCCTCGACGAAACGGCTGATAGGATCATCTCGGTCGGGCGAGTCAAGGCGCGGCGTCCGCGGCGGACTTGCTCGCAAAGCGGAGTCACAGGAGGTGCTGTGCCATGAGCGAGCGGATCGCCATTCTGGGCACGGGACGGATGGGGTCGGCCATCGCACGGTGCCTCGTCCAATTCGAGCCCACACTCTGGAATCGGACCCGCTCGCGCGCCGAGCGGTGGGTGTCGGCCGCGTCGCCGCGAGCCCCGCCGACGCGGCCCGCGCTGCCGACCTCGTCGTCCTTAGCCTGACCGGCGCCGATGCCGTCCGCGCCGCCCTGGGCGGTCCGGACGGCGCGCTGACGGCGGCGCACGGGCAGCTGTTCATCGAAATGAGCACATCGGGGCCGGCAGTGATCGAGGAGCTCGCGGCGCAGCTCCACGCCTCCGGATCGACCCTCATCGACGCGCCCATCATGGGCGCTCCGACGGTGGTGCTCCGCGGCGCGGCGGCGATCCTGGCCGGCGGTGCACCCGACGACATCGCGCGGGCACGGCCGGTGCTGGAGCTCCTCGGCGAGGTCCGTCACGTCGGTCCCCTGGGAAGCGGCGCCCGCCTCAAGCTGGTGGCAAACAGCATGCTCGCCGTGGTCACGTCGGCTGCCGCCGAGCTGCAGGTGGCCGGGGAGGCGGCCGGCCTGGACGGTGAAGAGGTCTTCTGGGTGCTCGCCCGTCTCGCACCCGTACTCGAGTCGCGGCGCGCAGGCTACCTGCGGCGCACCGAGCAGCCGACGCTTTTCGCGCTGCGCGACCTCCTCAAGGACCTCGACCTGGCGCGGGAGCTCTTTGGCCAATCAGGGGCGCAGACCCCCCTCACCGCACGCGCTCGAACCATCGTCGAGGAGGCGTGTGGCGAAGGCGCCGATCTCGACATCGCAGCCGTGATCAGGCGCTACACGGCCCCGCCGACCCGCTGACGAGAGCGGAGGACCGGGGGCCGGTGTACCCTGCGGCGAAGGGCCACCGTTCGCGGCCTGCCAGATCGGAGTGGCCACCCCGTTTGAACTTCCTCCAAGGCCTGCACGGAGCCGTCGCCATCGCCCTGCTGGGCGGGCTGCTCTTCACCGAGGAGGCGGGGGTCCCACTCCCGTTCGCGCCCGGGGAGCTGACCCTGCTCGCCGCCGGCCTCCTGATCGCGGCCGGCGGGCTCGACCCCGTGATCTTCGTCCCGGTGGCCCTGGTCGCCTGCGTCGCCGGCTCGCTGGTCGGATACACCTGGGCCCGGGCGGTCGGCGATCGTGGCCTCCAGGCCCTGGCCCGCCGCATTCACCAGCAGCACGCCCTCAAGCGGGTCTCGGGGAGGGTCAAGTCGGCCGAATGGGGCGGCATCGCGGTGAGCCGGCTCATCCCCGGGCTCCGCATCTACACCACGCTCGTTGCCGGCGCCCTCAGGGTGCGCCGCCGCACCTTTGTCCTCGGCATGGTTCCGGCAACCGTTGTCTGGATCGCCGTGTACCTGGCACTCGGCGTGCTGGTGGGGGTCCCCATCGAGCACTTCCTCACCGCTGTCCAGAAGCTGGCGGTCCAGGGCGTCATCCTCGTCGTCATGGGGGTGGGCTGCTACTTCGTCATCCGGAAGACCCCCGCCTCCTCGGGCGCCGGACTGGTGCGAGTGCCCCGACCGGTGCGCGTCGTGATCGCCGCCGCCCTCGACATCGGCGTGGTGGCGAGTGTCAGCACCGGCCTGGTCGCACTCGGACGGCTGCTCGGCTTCGGCATCCAGGCCGGATGGGTGGATGCGGTGGTCGCGCTCCTCGTCGTGGCCGTCTTCTATGTCGTCATCGCCCGCCGGAGTGGCGGCGCCACGGTGGGCGAGGCGCTGCTCCAGACCAGCTACGCGACCGGCCAGCGGCTGGCGCTCCGGCCGCGCGCAGCGCTGAGGACCGCCCGATCCCTCCTCTCCTGGACGCGCGAGGACCTCACCCCGACGACCGAGCTGATGCGCTCGCTGAGCGACCCCGAGCGGTTGCGCATCGTGAGCCTGCTGCTCGGTGAGCCGCGCACCGTTCCCGAGCTGGCGACGCTCACGCGACAGCCGCCCTTCGAGATCCGCCACCAGCTGGAGCGCCTCTCCTCCACCGGAGCGCTGGCCGTCACCGGAGACGAACCGGGCACCGCCTACAGCGTCCGGCCCGACCTCAGCCGCGCCCTGGCGGACCTGCTCGCGGTCATGCCGCCGCCCGGGGTGACGGCATGAGACGGGTGGCACATCGTGGCTGGGGGCTCTTGCCGACGGTCCGCGGCTACCGCCCGTCGTGGCTGGCGGCCGACGCGCTCGCCGGCCTGACCCTTGTCGCTGTGGTCGTGCCGTCACAGATGGCCACGGCGCGCCTCGCCGGGCTCTCGGTGGTCGCGGGCCTCTACGCCTTCGCGGCCGGCGCGCTCCTCTACGCCCTGCTCGGCACCGACCCCCACCTCTCGGTGGGCGCGGATTCGACGATCGCGCCGGTGCTCGCCGTCGGGGTGGCGTCAGTCGCCGCGGTCGGGTCCACCGGCTACGACTCCACGATGGCCTTCACCGCGATCGCGGTCGGCGTCATCCTGCTCGCCATCGGTCTCGTCCGCCTGGGGTGGATCTCGGAGCTGCTTTCGACACCCGTCATCACCGGCGTCCTCGCCGGGATCGCCATCGGCATCATCGCCCGGCAGCTCCCCATCGTCTTCGGAGTGGCCGGTGGCGGGACCACCACCATCGACCAGATCGGCGATCTCCTCCGCCAGCTGGGTCACATCAACTTCTGGTCCCTCGGGATCGCGCTCGGCGTGCTCGCCATCATCATCGCCGGGCAACGTGTGAGCCACCGGCTGCCCGGCGCGCTCCTCGGCCTGGTGCTCTCCATCGTCGCCGTGGATGCTTTCGCCCTCAAGGCACAGCATGGCGTGGCGGTCATCGGCTCCATCCACGGCGGTCTCCCGAGCCTGGCCCTGCCGACCGTCGCGTGGTCACAGCTCCAGTCGCTCATCCCCACGGTGCTGACGGTCGCCTTCCTCTGCATCGCACAGACCGCGGCCACGGTGCGCAGATCGGGGGCCGCCTCCGAGCCGACCGCGGGGGACTTCAACAGGGATCTGATCGCGGTCGGTGCCGGCAGCGTCGCGGCCGGGCTGATCGGGACGCTCCCTGTCGATGCGAGCCCGCCCAACACGGCGATCGCGACCGCATCAGGGACGCGCTCGCAGCTCGCCAACGTCATGGCCGCGCTCGTCGTCGTGGTGGCGGCGGTCGGGTTGACCGGCCCGCTCGCCGACCTCCCCCAGGCGACCCTCGCCGCCACCCTGGTGTTCGTCGCGAGCAAGCTCTTCCGCGTCGACGAGCTGCACACCATCCTCCGCTTCGATCGGCTCGAGTTTGCCCTGGCCGCGGTCACGATCCTGGTGGTGGCGCTGGTGGGCATCGAGCAGGGGGTGCTCCTGGCCATGATCCTCTCCCTCGCCGACCGCACCCGTCGCACGCTCCGCCCTCGGGACACCCTCCTCGGGCGCGACCCGGGGACCGACCACTGGATACCCCGGGACATCGGCAGACCCACCGAGGAGGTTCCCGGGGTGCTCGTCTACCTGGTCTACGCGCCCCTCTGGTACGGCAACGCCGACTACTTCCGCGCGCGGATCCGCCAGCTCCTGCGCGCCCAGTCGGGGCGGGTCCGCACCGTGATCATCGACGCGGACGCGATGTCCGACATCGACTACACCGGGCTGCAGGCGCTGCGGGGCCTGGCCACCGAGTTGGGCCGGAGCGGAGTGGCGCTGGGGATCGCCCGCGCCTCCCACATCGTGCATCACGATCTCAAGCACGGCTCCCTCATCGAGCAGCTCGGCGCCGACCACCTCTTCGCCTCCGTCGACGACGCCGTGGCCGGGCTCAGACGGCGGGCCTGACCGGAGCGAGGTCCGGACCCGCGTCCGGCGGGCGCACCTCGGGCAACCGCTCCGGCACGTCGAGGCGCGCCACCCCGATCCGGTTGTCGGCCATCCCGTAGTAGACGTCGAAGCGGTCGGGTGAGCCGAGATCGTCGCGGCGGTCGATGCCGGTGGGGAACACCACATTGGCGACCGTCCCTAGTCGCTCCTCGGGCAGCTCCGGGGTCAGCAGCGGGTCCGGTGATCGGTAGAGGATCACGCGGGGGTGGGCGCTGGACAGCACCATCACGCCGGCCGAGTAGCAGCGCGATCTTCCGTCCTGGGCCGGTGCCTCCGCCTCGCTCACCCCGTGGTAGATCACCATCCAGCCGTGACGGGTGAGGACGGGCGGAGTCCCGACGCCGATCTTGAGCCGCTCCCAGGACCTGAGTGGAGCGGCCAACCGGTGATGGGAGGTGAACCGCCCGAGACGGTGGGACCCATCGCCCTCCTGGAGCAGCCGGCTGTACGAGATCCAGATGCTCTCGCGATCGCGATCGCGATCCGCTCCGCCCGGCGGCGGCGGCGGAGCGACGCTCTCAGTCGAGCGGGCGCTGGCAAACAGCGGCCGGTGGAGCATGGCCAGGTGTGGGTGGCCGGAGGGGTTGGGGATGAAGACGGGGAAGAGGGTGGCGTCCTTGTCGTCGACGCCGTCCAGCTCGACGCCCTGATAGGGCCCGAAGTGGGCGAGTCCCAGCCGCTCCCACCGGTGCAGGTCGTCCGACACCGCCAGGGCGATGCGCGGGCCGACGGGCGAGAAGGCCGTGTAGGTCATCACATACTTCCCCAGCGGCTCGACGAATGTGACCCGGGGGTCTTCGCAGCCGCCCCCGCCGTCGGGACGCTTCTCGAACGTGGTCTCGGGTTCGAGGGCCACACCGAGCCGCTCCACCCCGAAGGGATCGCCGTCGCCATTGAAGAGGACGCGTGCCACGCCGATGCGCGAGTAGTTGCCCCGGGCCACGAGTCGCGGGAAGAGGTACAGCTCTCCGTCCGGCCCGCGGACGGCGGCCGGGTTGAGGACGCCCTCGGCCTCATGGGGATTCGCCGGCTCGGGACTCATGATCGGCCACAGCCGGCGCATCTGAAAAGCGCTCATGACCCCTCTGGCGGTGCAGCCTCCCTCTCGCCCGTCCCGCCCAGGCACGCAATGATCGTCTCGATCACCAGCCTGGTCTCGTCCGGGCCACGGACCGGGATGCAGTCCACCCCCGCCTGCTCAGCCGGGTAGTCGTTACCTCCCTCGAAGATCGCGTCTCCGATGAAGAGCATCTCGCCGAGCTGGATGCCCAGGATGTCGCGGAGCTTCCGGATCCCGTAGGCCTTGTCGATCCCCGGCTTGGTGACGTCGATCGAGGTGGCGCCACCCATGCGGACGGAGAACTCCGGTATCAGCGTGTCGAGGACCGCGGTGATCTCCTTCCTCTTGGAGAAGTCCGGATCCCATCTCTCCTTCTCCTCCAGGGGAGCAGCCTGGCCCAGAGCCGATAGCGTGATCTGGCTGCCGCGGTCCTCGATGATCTCGCCCCACACTTTCTTGGGCGTCAGGCCGGTGAGGTCGAGGGCTCTCTGACTCGAGCTCACGATCTTGCGCCGCTCCTCGGCGCTGAGCTCTTCCGAGTAGACCCTCACCCACTCCCCATCGTGCCGGTAGAACTGCGTTCCGCAGGTGGGAAGGAGGTACAGGTTGGCCAGGCTCTGGCCGCCCGGAAGCTTGGCGAGCAGCTGTTTCTCGAATTGGGGCCAGCTGCCCCCGGAGATGACGGCGACCTTGACGATCCCGAGCAGGTTGTGCAGGAGCGCGGCGATGACGTCGTCGGGAGGGGACTTGCTCGGGGCCAGCGTGCCGTCGAGATCAAAGACGATCAGGCGCTTCATCTCCCCCTCATGCCTCCGGGGCCGCGCCTCCGAGGCGCACTGCAGAGCACGGCGGACCATCCACCACGGAAATGGTGGGAGCGTCGGGGAGTGCGACCTCCACCACGCTGAGGAGCCCGCGCGGGCGGACCGTGCATTCACCGACCATAGCGGGCAGAAGCATGACGTCCCCGAACTCGATCGGGTGAGACGCGCCGCCGTGCAGGACATCGCCGGAGCCCGCGATGCAGACGAGGACCCGCGGAAGATCCGCGGCGCCCACGGTGAAGGGCAGCTCACCCTCGATGCGCCAGAGGCGAAACTGCCGGCAGTCGAAGAGCCGCTCGCGCCGCACGCGTGCGCCCGCCTCCAGCACCGGCAGCACGGGTCTCAGCACACCCTGGGCGAGGTCGATGCAGTCGAGGGCCTCATCGACCTGCAGGGCCCGCTGCAGTCCGGTCGCGGGGTCGACACGATCCCAGTCGTGGAGGCGGAAGGTGACGTCGCTATTCTCCTGGACCTCCAGGACCACGAGATCGCCACCGAGGGAATGCACGGTCCCGGCGGGGAGGAAGAGCGCATCGCCCGGCTTGGGGGTGAAGCCCACCAGCTGTCCGGCGATCGCCCCCGTGGCCAGGGCGCTGCGCAGGTTGCCCGCGGTGGTGCCCGGTCGAAGGCCGGCGTAGATGCGACTCTCGGGCCCCGATTCCAGCACCACCCATGCCTCGGTCTTTCCGGTTTCGCCCGCCGGCAGGTGGTCCGTCTGCTCATCGGAGGGATGCACCTGCACGGAGAGCAGCTCGTGGGCGTCGAGCAGCTTGAGGAGCACGGGGAAGCGGCGGAACCGTCCGGCCAGTTCCCCGAGCATCTGCTCGGGATACTCCTCCAGCAAGGCGCCCAGGGACTGCCCGGCGAGGGGTCCCGCAACGACGCGGCTCTGATGGTCAGGCCGGTCGCTGAGCAGCCACGCCTCGCCGATGGGGCCGTCGACGCCCGGAGGAGCGCTGAGCAGCTCCGCCAGCTGCCGGCCGCCCCAGAGGCGGTACTGAAGGATCGGCGCGAACAGAAGTGGATACAGGGGCACGCCCCCCGCCGGGTCGGTCGCGGCTTCGACGGGCGATCCACCCGCGGCCTTCCGCGCTTCGCGAGGCGTCACCGCGGCGCTCAGCGTGACGGGGCTCCTGGGTTGTGAGCTCCCATCACCTCTGCGTGCGCCGGCACGCCCTCGGGCAGAGTCGCACCCGCCTGCGGCTTCGCCTGCCCGCGCAGCTCGTCCAGCTCTGCCGAGTTGGTCATCTGGTGCCGGCGGCGGCCGCGCCAGATCACTCCGACCAGGCTCGTCAGGGCGACGGTCAGGACGACCGTCGCCAGTAGGACCGCGATCAGGGGAACGCTCCCGTGCCACACCAGGTAGTTCAGCCGGACTCCATGGGAGTTCTGGATGACGCCCACCACGATCGCCGCCGCCACCACCAGGGCAAGGACCAGGGTCCACGAGAGACCTGTCCCCCGGAACTGGCGCCGCGGCGCGACTTCAGCCGGTCCCTTTTGCATGACACACCTCCTGGCCCTCTTTTCCCGTGACTGACCAGAGCTTTCCTGATTGTGGGACGGAGGGTCGCATCCCAGTGCGCGAGATCTCGGCCCCTCAGTCACGCCGGGACCTCGCGCGGTCCCGGGACGTGACCTTCTTGGGGGGGGCTGGGACTAGGCCGTCATCCTGGCGCGCTCGTCGGTGCTCATCGAGATCACCTTGAGGACGATGGCCGCAGCGATCGCGTACACAACGAAGGCAAGGATGTCCGCCCAGACGATGAGCGTCCCTGGAGCGGTCAGGGTGGTCCGGAAAATGCCCGCGAAGGGCGCGGCGAGCGCCCCGCCGATGCCGAAGATGAAGGCTCCGAAGCCCACGTTGGCAGCTCCGGCAGCATGGAAGATGAAGTCGAAGGCGAGGAAGAGGAAGACGATGCCGGCGGCCAGCGCCACGATGCGGCTGGCCAGGGGTCGCCCCGACCACGACAGCGTCGAGCTCCGACGCACCGCAGCCCCGGTGACCGGGTCGGACGTGGTCTGCGTCGTACTCGTCACGCCGCTGTAGGTCGGACCGTCGCTGGTCACGACCCGGTCCTGCACGTGCGTATCAACCACCTGGGCCTCCTTTGGGGTTGCTCCCCCCGAAGCCGCTCGATCAGGGCTCCGTCTGATGTCACTCTGTGCCCGGGGCCGCAACAACGGCAGCAACGTGTCCGCCGGTGGACCCGGGCGGCCTCTGCCACGCGCGCACGCACTCCTCCCAGAAGCCCAACCTCACGCGGAAGCGGTCGGCCTGGGCAACGACCACGGGGACGTTGGTCAGCTCGACCTCCCGCCGGGCCTCGGAGGACTGGTCGGCCATCAGCGCGTGGATGCGCGCCAAGACGGCCTCCTCCATGGTGAGGATCTCGATGTAGACCTTCCGCCAGAAGAGGGCGAGCTCCAGGGAGGCGGTGGCCGGGTCAGGTTCGCCCTCCATGCGGATGGAGGCGTCTCCCCCGCGCAACGCCGCGACCATGTCGGGCCGGTCCTGATCTGCCTGGCTGGCGTCCATGAACTTCAGATACACCCGGGGCCGCAAGAAGTTCAGCAACTGACCGCGCCCGTCTCCGGGGGTCACCCCGCCGGCCTCCGATTTCCGGGCTCCCTCCGGAGTTAGGCTATAGCCACACCATGGTGACAAGCGAACCAAACACGCCAGCTCGGGGCCCCCTTGAGGGCGAGAACCTCGAGACCGAGCACTGGGAAGACGCCCGCCACTGGATGAGCATCTACGACGACCTCATCCGCTTCAAGGTCGGACTCCTCGAGCGCGTGAAGCGGGAGCTGCCCAAGCTGCACCCGGTGGCCCAGAGGGCCGCCGACGTTGACGTCGCCTTCATCGAGGCTCAGATGGCCGGCTACCATGCACGGCTCGACCTCTGGTACCAGCGCGTGTGGCAGCTCCAGGGCCTCTGGCTCGACCCCAACGGCCGGGTGGTGCGCCACAAGGGTCAGGAGGCGGCGCTGACCACCCGCGAGTTCGAGCTGCTGCAGTTCCTGCTGGAGCACCCTCACCGCTTCTACTCCACGGCGCAGATCGCGAGCTACGCGTGGTCGGACGCGGCCCTGCTCCCCGAGGAGGTCCGCAACTACGTCACCAGGGTCCGCAGGATCCTGGCTCGCCTGGGCATTCCCTGCGATCTGATCAACCGGCCTGGTCGCGGCTACTCGCTGACGTTTCGGAACACCGAGTAGCCGCCGACGAGGCGAAGACCGCCAGCCAAGCTGGTGAAGCGGGCGGTCGCCTGAGCTGACACCGGCCGCCGCCTTCTCCGGCAGAGGCGGGAACGCTTCCGCTGGGAGGGTGGCTTGCCCGTGAAGGCGGCGATCGCCTACTGGCGGAAGCTCTAAGCCGCCCTGCGAGCAGCGTTGCGGCTGAGCCTCGCCACCACGCTGGAAACGATGACGGCCGCCACGGCATACGCGGCCATGGCCAAAACGTCCGCCCAAACGAAGAGGTTTCCGTGCGTGGCGGAGGTGGTCTTCAGGATCCCCACGAACGGAGAGGCGAGGAAGGAGCCGACGGTGAAGGTGAGCGCCGCAAAGCCGATGTTGAGCGATCCGATGGCATGGAAGACGAAGTCCAGCATGAGGAAGGCCAGCGCGACCACGACGGCCAGCTCGACAAGCCTGATCACCGAACGCCCGGACCACGTGTGGGGCCAGGCGGTGCGGGGGGCGGCTCGGTACGACGCCACGGGCGTCATCGGCGTTGTGGTGGTGATGGGATGCGGGCTCTGCCCATCACTGGCGACACGGTCCTGCACCTGTACATCGGTCACGGGGGTCCCTCCTTTGGGTCACTCGACCCCGAGGCCCTCTGAAACCTGTGGCACCGGGTGACGCCCACTCTGTCGGAGGACCCGCAACGACCGCAGCAACAGCTCAACGCGCCATTCGCGGCAGGCCGCTCCCCCATCGCGCACGCGCCGCAGCATGACTAGGATTCGAGAGATGAACATTCCGAGTGACCAGAGCCCGTTGCGCTCGCTGATCCGGTCCGAACCACTGGAGCATCCGCCGGTCCTGCTCTGGAAGCACTTTCGGATCGACGAGCCACACGAGCTGGCGCGCCGGACGGTGCGCTTCTACCGCGACCACCGGCTGGCCGCGGCCAAGCTAATGCCCGACATTCCCCTGCTCTTCGCGGACGGCGCGCTGTCGTCCTGGTCGCAGGTCGCCCAACTCCGCCGGTTCGGCCCCATCGAGACGGTGGGACGCGCCGCCGAGTACGTGCGCACCGTGGAGCTGGTGAGGCGGGAGCTGGACACCGACGACGTCCTCCTGGTCACGCTCTTCTCGCCGCTTGCCCTGATCGGTCTCTGGTGCGGCCCGGAGGGGCTGCGCGAGCTGGCGGAGGCAGAGCGCTCCGTCGCCCACGCGGTGCTCTGGGCCCTCGCCGGGGTGGTCAACGAGCTGGCCGCGGCGTGCTGCGCGGCGGGTGCCGACGGCGTCTACTACTCGTGCTGGGGGCAGGATGTGCTCGGCTCGGATCAATACGCCGAGCTCGGTATCCCCTATGACCTGGCCGGCCTTCGCGGAGCGGCCGGCGCCGAGTTCCGCCTCCTCCACCTTCACGGCGCGGTCGACGGCGGCCTGGAGCGGTACGTCGGATACCCGGTCCAGGCGGTCGGCTGGAGCGAGGTGGAGAGCTCGGTGACCTTGAGCGAGGGAGCCCGGATCCTGGCCGGCAAGTTCGTCATGGGTGGCATCCGGGAGGATCGCGCCGGTCCCGCGGACGCGGCGTCGAAGGCACACGTTGCGGCCCTCGTGGAGGAGCTCGGGACGCGTTTCGTGGTCGCACCCGGGTGCTCACTCCCCGACCGCACGGGTGACGAGGCCCTGGCCAGCCTCAGGGCTCTCGCCGGCTGACCACGGGTCCCTCCGGCGCCAGGCGAATCAGCGCGGGATAGGTGACCAAGGCGATGGCGAGATGCATGAGCATCAGCACTCCCACGCCGCGGATCGGCTCCCTGTGAGCCAGTATCCAGAGATCGGGCAGCCAGAGCACGAGCGTCACCAGCACGGCCAGCCGCAGGAACAGCCAGCGCGGCTGGGACGCGATCCAGGTCACCACCGGCCAGGCGATGCAGGCGACGGTCACGCCCACGATGGTGAGCTTGGCGTAGTCCGAGAACTGGAAGTGCGGGAAGTTCTGCGTTGAGGGGAAGACCCACTTCCCGAGTGCGACCAGGACCGCGTCGGAGATCAGAGAGCCGGCGTTGGCGACGATCAGCGCCGCCACCCAGCGAATCCCCGACGGGGACGCGTGACGCGCCCGGGGATCGACCTTGAAGGCGCGGAGCAGGCCCCGGACCGGGCCGGGAAGCGCCTCGAAGGCGGCGGCCAGCGAGAGGCCGTCGGGTCCGCGCGACGGTGCATGGGAGGGCGGTCGATCGCTCATGACCAGGGCAGCTCCTGTGAGGGGGCGGTACACGTGGTGCCGCGATGCACTCGACCAAGATGCCACACCACGCGGGTGGGAGCTACGCCGTGCCCCTCTCGGTGACCATGCGAAGCTGCGCCGGCTCCTCGGCCGCGACCCCCTCCCGGTCGGGGCGGTCTGCGGAGACGCTCGCGCCCCGGCGAAGGTCGGACGCCATGGTCGCCTGGCCGCCGGCCGCCAGCGCGATTTCCCGGGCTGTGGTTGACACCTGCCGGCTGGCCACGCTCACCTGTTCCATGGCATCGACCACCTGGGCCGAGGCGCTGCGCTGCTCACGAGTGGCCAGCTGCACCTGGGAGCTTGCCTCGGCGACCTTCTCCATGAGCTGAAGGCCGCCCTCGAGCTCGGCCACTCCCTTATCCATCGCCATCACCGTGGCGCTGGTCTCCGCCCTGGTCTCCTGGGTGATCCCCGCGATGTCACCGGCCAGTCCCTTGGTCCGCTCGGCGAGGCGGCGAACCTCGTCGGCGACGACGGAGAACCCACGGCCCATGTCCCCGGCGCGTGCCGCCTCAATGGCGGCGTTGAGTGCGAGGAGGCTGGACTGATCGGCGATGTCGTTGATGACCGTCAGGATGGAGGTGATCTCCTGGACGCGTTTGGCCAGGGTGAGGGTCCGGTCGCTGCTGGCGCGGATGTCTTGCTGGGCGTGCTCGAGGCTGTCCCGCGTCTCCATCGCCTGGAGTGCCACATGGTCCACCGTCTCTGCGATCTGGGTCGAGGTGCGAGCCAGCTCCTCCATGCTCGCCGACGTCTCACTCGCCGCCGAGCTCTGCTGTGCCGTGCTGGCCGCCAGCTGGCTGGAGGCCGCCGACAGCCCGGCCGCGGACTCCGCCAGCTGAACGCTGGTTCGTTGCACCCGGGTGACCAGGCCGCCGAGGCGTTCGACCATGAGGTTGAAGCTCTCCGCCAGGGTCGCCACCTCGGCCGTGCCCGCCGGCGGCACCCGTGCCGAGAGATCGCCGTTGGCGATGCGACGCGCGGTCGCCGCCATCTTCCCGATCGGCTGCGTGAGACGCATCGACACGAGCAGGAGGAGGAGGACGAGCACCGCAGCGCCGCCGATCAGGGCCAGGCCGGCGATCGCCTGCTGGGTGCCCACCGAGGCCAGAGCGACGTCAGCGGGCTCGGTGGCGACGATCGCCCAGCCGAGGGGGAGGTCACGGGCGAAACCGGAGATGGTGTCCGCTTTCCCCAGCCCGTATCTCACCGTCCCGGGTTGACCGCTACCGGCGAGAGCCGCGCTCACGGCCGGGGTGTCCACACTCTCGACGAGGGCGCCCTCCTGGATCATCTGGGCGTCCGACCCGGCGCTCATGGTGGAGTTGAAGATCAGGAGGTGGTCGGGCCCCACCGCCTGGAGCCCGATCGACGACGAGGTGCTGTCGGTCACGCTGAGGAACACCGGGCCAAGCTGTTGGGCCGTGTTGATGACGCCGACCAGGATGCCGTTGAAGCTGAGGCTTCCGGTGGTGACCGGTCGGGCCGCGTACCACTGGAGCTCCCCGCCCTGCCTCTGTATCGGGCTGATCACGCTCTGCTGGGCAGCGGTCGCGAGCCAGCTACCGCCCTCGAAGGATGCCCCGGCGGCGCTGCCGCCGCTCGAGGCGATGATCTGACCCTGGGCGTCCACCAGGTCGATCTGAGTGAAGGCCGAGCTCTCGGCGAAGAAAAGGCGCTGCAGCTCGGCGTCGGCGCCGCTCAAGGCCGTGGGGCTCGCCTCCAGCGCCGCGGCATAGCCCGACAGCTCGGCCTGGACCAGCTGTTCCCAGGCGTCGAGACGGGCGCTGGCCGCGCGAGCTAGGTCTTCCATATGCGAGCTGGTCGCCGCCGAGAGTGCGCCGGCGGAGCTGGAGGTGATGACGTACACGACGATGGCCATGACCCCGACCGTGGCGACCAGAGTGGGGGCGAGCAGCCGGATGAAGAAACGGTGGCTGAGCACGATCAGTTGCCGGACGATGAGACGGGCGACACGCAGCGGCATCTGGTTTGGCTCCAGGCTCCGTCATGCGCACTTGATGCGCGCGGCCATGACGGATTCGAGAGATTGAATACCAGGGACCTCAGCGGCTGGGGTGACGTCAATGCCACAGATGGCATGACCCTGTCGCAACCCCGCTGTCCTAATCCGCTAACCGGAGGATCCCACCTTGGAGACGCGGCTCCACCCGTGGGGGCAGGCCTCGCCACGCCGACCGGCTGGTCCCACAGGCAGGCCCGTGAAACGGCCGCCACGATCGCCAGGACAGCGCCCCTCACGGCCCCGCTAGGGTGATTCGTGTCCTACAATTTTATCCATTGACCGATCTAATCAGGGGCTGAGCGTGTCCTTGCCTCCCTCCGCTCGCCGGCAGCGCTCCAGGAAGCAGCTGCTGGATGTCCTGACCAATCATCCGGAGGGTGTCGCGCGCGTCTACTTAAGTAGTACTACCGGACTATCCCGAAGCGCCGTCGCCGAAGGGGTTCAGGACCTCCTGGCCGCCGAGCTGGTCGTCGAGCAACCGGGTGACGTGCGCAGTCCGCGGGGCCCCCGGGGACGCCCCTCGACGCTGCTGGTGCCGGTGACACCCCGGGGGGTGGTGATGGGCATCGACATCGGTCACACCCACATCGCGGTCGCCATCGCGCAGACCGACGGTCAGGTGCTGGCCGAGCAGCGCGAGACGTTCGACGTCGATGACCGATCCGGGGCTGCCCTGGACGCCGCCGCGCAGCTCGTCCAGAGTCTCGTCGCCGATCACGAGATGCTGATGACCGACGTCCTCGGCATCGCGGCAGGCATCCCCTGCCCTCTGGACCTCACCACCGGGCGGACCTCTCCACTCGGCGACCACCCCACGTGGGCCGGTCTCGACGCCGGAGAGGAGCTCGCCCGCCGGATCGGCCGGCCGGTGCAGGTGAGCAACGACGCCGAGATGGGGGCTCACGGCGAACGCCGCTTCGGTGCCGCTCGCGGATGCCGTGACTTCATCTACGTCAAGGCTTCGCACGGTATCGGCGCCGGGCTGGTGCTGAACGGGCAGGTGTACCGGGGCGCAACCGGGGCAGCCGGGGAGATCGGCCACGTCCAGCTGGCCGGCGCCCGCGGCCTGTGCCGTTGCGGCAACCTCGGCTGCCTGGAGACCGTCGTGTCCATCGCCGAGGTGCACCGGGAGTTCGACGAGCTCCGCCTCCCGGGTCTGGCCCACAGGGCCGGCGGCTCTCTCGCCGCTATCAGTGTCACTCCGGTCGCCGCTCGCATCCTCACCGAGAACGGCAGGGTCCTCGGGCGCGTTCTCGCCGATCTGTGCACCTTCCTGAACCCTGCCGCCATCATCCTGGGCGGCGAGCTGGCGACCAGCGGCCAACCTCTTCTGAGCGGTGTCCAGGAATCCGTTCACCGCTATGCGCTCGCTCCGGCCGCCCAGGCCGTCGACATCCGGATCGCTCAACTCGGCCTCCGCTCGGAGCTCATGGGAGCGGTGGCGCAGGCGATCCAGCACGCCCTCATCCGCGCCTGAGCCGGATTCGCCACCTCTCCAGCTCCGGGACCATTGACAGATGCCGCAGGCGGACCAGAATCCGATGCGGGTAGGGCCCCACCGAAGGAGGCACACATGGCACCCAGGCGCGACATCTACGTTGACGATGACGACGTGGCCCTCTGGGACAGGGCCGAGCAGCTGGCTGGCGACGAGGGCTTGGCGGGATTCCTCGCCGAGGCACTCCAGAGCTACATCCGGGAACATGGGGAGGCGACCACCCCTCCCGGTGTGGCTGCACCCAACGTCTTCCCTGACAAGCTCGACTGAGCGAGATCAGTGACCTCCTCCCCCGGAACTGGCCAGGCGAGTCTTCTTCTATGCTGCGCTCGTCGTCATGGATGAGAAGGCTTCCGTAGTCGTGTTCGAGGCCGAGGCCGGCCAGGACAGCCGCCTACGCGACGCCCTCCCGGGCGTGGGCTGCCGATTCGTCGAGCAGGCGCTCTCCGACCAGACCGTTGATCAGGTGGGCGAGGTGACCGTTGTATCGGTCTTCATCCGCTCCCAGGTGAGCCGCTCCGTCATCGAGAGCATGGCCAAGGTACGGCTGGTCGCCACCCGCTCGACCGGGTACGACCACATCGACCTCGCTGCCTGCCGGGAGCGTGGCATCACCGTCTCGAACGTCCCCACCTACGGTGAGAACACGGTCGCCGAGCACGCCTTCAGCCTCATCCTCGCCCTCTCCCGGCGCCTCGGGGTCGTGACCCGGCGCATCTCGCACGGAGATTTCTCGCTGGGCGGCCTCATGGGTTCCGACCTGCGCTCCAAGACCTTGGGGGTGGTCGGTGCCGGCAACATCGGCCTCCATGTCATCCGCATGGGCCGCGCTTTCGGCATGGAGGTGCTCGCCTATGACGCGCACCCCCAGCCCATGCTCGCCGAGGTGCTGGGGTTCCGCTACGTCTCGCTCGACGAGCTGCTGACAACTGCGGACGTCATCAGCCTGCACGTCCCCTACCGACCGGAGACGCATCACCTCATCGACCGGGACCGTCTGATGATGATGAAACCCGGAGCGCTGCTCATCAACACCGCGCGGGGGGCGCTGGTGGACACGGCCGCGCTCCTGGAAGCGCTCGACAGCGGCCGCCTGGGAGGTGCCGGTCTGGACGTCATCGAGGGCGAGGAGCTGCTCATGGAAGAGCGGCAGATGTTCCACATTCCCGAGACTGAGGAACGGATGCGCCAGCTGCTCACCGGGCACGCTCTGGCCCGGCATGAGAATGTGATCCTCACCCCGCACATGGCCTGGTACAGCCGAGAGGCGATCGACCGCATCCTGGACGTCACGGCCCTCAACATCGAGAGCTTCCTGTCGGGAACCGCGCTGAACGTCGTTGCCGCCGACGATTCGCCGCGGGAGAAGGGCTGACCGGACAACGGGCATCCCGCGCGGCCGTCGGCCCGCTTCATCTCCGCCCAATGGTGGCGCGCTGTCCACCTGCGCGGCTGTCGGGGAGCGCGGACTCGAACCGCGGACCCCTGGTCCCCCAGACCAGTACTCTAACCATCTGAGCTACTCCCCGACGGGTCCACGCCCAGTGTAGCGGAGCCCCGGAGCGCCTCGCCAGCTCGCCGGCGGGGCCGGGCGCGGCCTCCCGATTCCGCCCGATGGCACCGGAGCGGCCACCCGGGGAAGCGGGCCTCGCCCAAACGGCGCATCGGCCCGGCGCATTCGTGGCAAACTCCGTTCCCATGCATCGCATCGCACGCCTCGCCGCCTCCGCCGCTCTCGGCTATGCGATCGGATCGATCCCGTCGGGGGTCCTGGTCGGACGCCTGAGCCGTGGCATCGACGTCCGGGAGCACGGCAGCCACAGCATGGGCATGGCCAACGTCCTGCGCACCGCCGGGCGCGGCCCCGCCGCGATCACTCTGACCCTCGACATCGGCAAGGGCGCCGCGGCGGCCCGCCTCGGCCAGGCCCTCACCGGGGATCGCGCCGGGGGCGCGGCCGCGGGCCTGGGAGCGGTGATCGGGCACTCGTGGCCGGTGTTCGTCGGTTTCCGGGGCGGGAAGAGCTCCGCCACCCTCTTCGGTGCCGCCAGCGTGATCACCCCTCCGGTCGCCGGGGTCTCCCTGATCGCAGGCGTCGGCGCCCTCGCCGTGACCCGCAAGACATCCGTGCTCTCGCTCTCCGGAAGCATCGCCGGAGGCCTCGCCGCGCTGGCCCTGGGACTGCGCCGCCGTGACCCCGCCGGCCTCGCGCTGGCGCTGCCCGGGGTCGCGGTGGTGATCTTTCGGCATCGGGAGAACATCGACCGGCTCATCCGAGGGGTCGAGCCTGCGGTGGGTGACCCCGAGACGAGCCACTCCGCCCCCACCGCCTGACGGCCACGCCGCCCCGGGCCACCTGCGCATCGCGCCTGCGGCGGCGGCACACGGCACGACCCATTTCCCAGCTCGCCCGTCGAGGGAGCCTCTCCCCTCCCCGTGCGGGTCCGGAGGGGACCCCGCCGCCCGGGCTGCCGGTGAGGGCAAACCCGGGCGCGGGATCCCGCGAGCTCCTGCCGATCAGAAGACCCTGATCGACACCTCGGCCGGCTCGTTCAGCAATCCCTTGATCTCCTCGTTCACCTTGAGCAGGGTGAGCGACGCACCCGCCATCTCGAGCGAGGTGCAGTACTCGTTCACGTAGCTGCGGAAGACCTTGATGCCCTGAGCCGCGAGCTTCTTGTGCGCGATGCCGTAGAGCAGGTAGAGCTCGCCAATCGTCGTGCCGCCCAGCCCGTTGATCATGAGGGCGACCTCGTCACCGCTCTTGAAGGGGAGGTCGGGCACCACGGCGTTGAGCATGATGTCGACGATCTCGGTGGCCGAGACCAGCCTGGTGCGCTGGCGGCCCGGCTCACCGTGGATGCCGATGCCGACCTCCATCTCGTCGTCGGCGATCTCGAACAGCGGTGCTCCCTTGACCGGCGGGGTGCAGGAGCTGAGCGCGATTCCCAGCGTCCTCACGTTGGCGATGATCTCATTGCCGATGCGCACCAGCTCCTCGAGCGACGCGCCCTTCTCGGAGGCCGCACCCACCGCTTTGATGACAAAGAAGTTGCCGGCCACGCCGCGCCGTCCCACCGTCCAGGTCGAGTCCTTGACGGCCACGTCGTCGTTGACGAGCAGCGTTGCCACCTTGATGCCGTCCATCTCGCACATCTCCCGGCCCTGCTCGAAGGCGAGCCGGTCGCCGGTGTAGTTGTTGACGAGGTGGAGAACCCCCATGGGCGAGTTCATCAGCTTGGTGGTCTCGTACACGAACTCGACGGGCGGCCCGGCGAAGACGTCACCGGGACAGGCCGCGTCGAGCATGCCCTTGCCCACGATCATGGTGTGGGCCGGCTCGTGGCCGGAGCCGGATCCCTGGATGATCGAGACCTTGTTCGCCTGGGGCATGTCGGCGCGGTAGATGAGGTTGTACTTGGGCTCGTACTTGAGCCTCCCGCCGCTCGCCAGGTGGATGCCCTCCAGCATCTCGGGCACGAATTGCCTCGGGTCGTTGACGAACTTCTTCATCTGCCAGTCTCCTTCCGAGCGTATTTCTCGCGCCAAGCCGCGCTGACGCTTTGCAAGATGACGCCGACGGCGGTGGCCCCGGCGTCGACCGAACCGATGCTCCGCTCCCCGGTGTAGGCCGCACGGCCGCGCAGCGCCAGCATCGGCTTGGTGGCCTCGGCGGCCCGGACGGCCTCCTCCGCCGCCTCCTGGAGCGCCGCGCTCCCGTGGTCCTGCGCAGCCTCGGGACGGGCCAGTCCGGCCTCCAACGTGTCGATCGCAGGTACCAGGGCATCGAGGAGCGTCTTGTCCCCGAGCGACGCCCCTCCGCGGTGCATGATGCCCGCGACGGCGGCGCGGAGGATGGCGATCACGTCGGCGGCGGTGAGCTCGGTCTTGTCACCGGCCGCCTGCGACGCCCGCAGGAACGCCGTGCCCCAGATCGGACCGCTGACCCCACCCACCTTGCCGGAGAGCACGAAGCCCACCTTCTTGAGGACCGCGCCCACGCTGCTCCGGTCGAAGGTGTCGTAGTCGCTGACCACCACCTCGAAGCCGTTCCGGAGTGAGTAACCGAAGTCGCCGTCCCCCACCACGCTGTCGAGCTCAGCGAAGTAAACGGCATTGTCAACGATGGTCTTGGCCATCGTCCTCAGAACAAGATCGACGTCATCGATTGCGCTCGCCGCCATCCTGTGTGCTCCTCTGCTTCCTGATATCTCTGCGTCGCTATCCCCCCAGGCAGGCCTCCAGGTCGGTCAGTGCGACGAAGTCGCCTGGGCGTGAACTGCTCCGATTGGCGATCACCACGCTCCTCTCTCCCCCGGGGTCGCCCAGTGACGAGACCACCAGCACCGCCTCGCTGAAGTCCTCGTGGGCCGTGTAACCGTTGACGGTGATGAGACAGCGCAGACCAGCGCCACGCGCCGCCTCGAGGCCGTTGCGCGAATCCTCGATGACGAGCACCCGATCCGCCGCCGTGCCCAGCTTCTCGATGGCCAGGAGGTAGATGTCGGGAGCTGGCTTCTTGCGGGGGACACAGTCGCCGGCGAGCAGGACATCGAAGCGCGCCGCGCGCTCCGGACCCGCCGCCTGATCCAGGATGGCTCGCACCGACGGCTCCGCCGACGTCGACGCCACCGCCAGCCTCCATCCCGCATCCTGAGCCTCACCGATGATCCGCCGGATGCCCGGCCGCGGCGGCAGCTTTCCGGCGGCCACCATCTCCGTGTAGATCTGGGTCTTGCGTTTGTGCCACGCGCCGAGCAGCGCGGCTCTGCCCTCCGGATCGTCAGGCAGGTGGTGGGTGCGGACAAACTCCGGCGAAAGCTCGCTCGCCATCCGCTCCTTGCCGCCGGCGATCTCCAGCTTATGCCCGTACTGCTCCTCCGACCAATGCAGCGGCACGCCGACCTCGGCGAAGGTCTGGTTGAAGGCCGGCAGGTGGCCGTACCGCTCGGTGTCGGCGAGCACGCCGTCGCAGTCGAAGAGGATGGCGCTCACGCCCAGGCCTTCCCCTCGCTCCCGAAGAGCCGGATGTGGTACTTCGCCATCTCCATCACGGCGGTCCGCTGCGCCGTGAAGATGGCGGGCGGGTCGTAGACACCGGGGTGGGCGCTCATGTACTCGTAGCCGGACTTCATGAAGGCGATCTTCAGAGCGGTCGAGATGTTCACCTTGGCGCAGCCCCGGCCGATCAGGTCACTGAACTGCTCCGCCGTCATGCCCGTCCCGCCGTGGAGGGCGACCGGGATGCCGGTGGCCTCGACGATGTCGCTGACGCGCTGGCTGTCGAGGTGAGGGGTGGCCGCGTAGACGCCGTGGGCGTTGCCGATCGCCGGGGCGAAGACGTCGACCCCGGTGGTGCGTACGAAGTCGACCACCGTCTTCAGCGACTGGACGTGCTCCGCCTCGTCGCCGGTCATCTCCTCGGTCCGCTTGAAGCCCTCGATCTCACCCTCGACGTCAGCCCCATGACGGCGCGCCTCCTCGACCACCTCGACGCACTGACGCATGTTCTCCTCGACGGACAGCTTGCTCGCGTCGAAGAGGACGGAGTTCCAGCCCATCGCCAGGCATTCGCTGATGAGGGCCCGATCGGGGCAGTGATCGAGATGGAGTGCGACCGGGACCGTGATCTTCTCGGTCATCTCCCGCCACATCGCGTACATGACGCCAACCCCGGTCATCACCACGTGCTTGACCGAGGTCTGGACGATCACCGGAGCCCGCAACTCCTCCGCGGCCGTCAGCACCGCCTCCATGGAGAGGTCGTTGACGACGTTGATCGCCGCCACGCCGTACCTCTCCTGGAAGGCTCGCTGGAGAATGGATTTGGTGGTGACGACAGGCATATCTACACCTCCCGTTGGAATGGCCGGGGGCCGTCGCCAGCCCGACCCGCCATCGCCGGTTCATGGGCCGCGAGGTCAAGAACTGCCCGCGCGTTGCCCTCATCCACAACCAGGACACCGATCACCCCGGCGCGCAGCATCCCGAGGATCGCCCGCGGCTTCTCGGGTTCGCTGACCACCGCCACCACCGTCTCCACGCGGCGCAGGTGATCGACGGTCAGGGCGAGCAGCCGCTCCTGGTGCGGTGAGGCGACAGAGCGTCCGTCGATGTCGACGTAGTTCCCCAGGACGTCCCCGACCGCCCCCTGGCTGCGCAGCCAGGCGATCTCGTCGGTGGTCAGACAACCCGACCTCACCATCGTGCAGCCGTCGTCGGTGCCCCCGATGCCGACCAGGGCCACCGTCGCCTGCGCGGCCCGGTCCAGGGTCTGGGCGATCGCCTCCTGGGCGAGCAGCTGGTCCCGGATCTCGACACTCTCCACGTAGGCGGGTGCGTACAGGCTCACCGCCTCTCCCCCACAGCCGGCGGCGAGGGCGCGGCAGATCTCGTTCGGGTTGGTCGGCGCCGCCACGCCCGGGGAGCCCCCCATGGCGCTCACGAAGGTGACGTCCAGACGGCTGCTCGGCCGGAAGAACCGGGGCACCTCGCCGACCGCGCGCCCGTGGCTCACGGCCACCACGCAGCCGTCATGGAGACGCCGCTCCAGGTAGCTCGCGGCGCGCTGGGCGACAGCCTCGCGCTCCGCCAACGGGTCGGCGCGCGCCGAGCAGACGATCGCGTCGGTCAGACCGAAGGTCTCACGGAGCTGGCTCTCGAGCTCCAGCCGCAGCCACGGAGGGGCCTGGATGTGGATGGCGACGACCCCGGAGCGGCGCGCACGGTCCAGCAGGCGCTGGACCTTGGGCCGGGAGAGGGCAAACTCGTGGGCGATCTCCTCCTGAGTGCGCTCGTCCACGTAGTACCGCTGAGCCAGCCGGGCGAGCAGCTCGTACTCGTCCTCGCGCAACTCCTCGCGCAACTCCTCCCGCACGCTCCCGCCACCCCGTAACTCATGCACCCGTGAGCAAATGCTCACCGACGCACAGATTATCGATCCAGGGACGCCCAGATGCAAGCCGCTCCGGGGTGACCTCGCGTCAAGCGAGGGCTGAGGTCAGGACCAGGCGCGGATGTGGGCGATCCGCAGCCCCATGTCACGCCTCATTCGTCGTCGTCGTCCACCCACTCGAGGCTGCGCGCGACCGCCTTCTTCCACTTCCGGAAGCGCCGCTCACGGGTCTCGGGGTCGAGCCTGGGGAGCCATTCCGCGGCCTTGTGCCAGTTGGCACGGAGACTCTCCACATCCGGCCAGAAGCCGACGGCGAGACCGGCGGCGTAGGCGGCGCCCAGGGACACCGTCTCGGAGACGATCGGCCGGACGACCGGTACACCGAGGGAGTCGGCGAGGAGCTGCATCATCAGGTTGTCGGCGGTCATACCGCCGTCGGCCCGGAGCACGCGGAGCACGGTCCCTGCGTCGCTGTTCATGGCCTCGATGACCTCACGGGTCTGCCACGCCGTCGCCTCCAGCACCGCCCGGGCCAGGTGGCCCTTGGTGGTGAAACCGGTGAGGCCGGCGATCACGCCACGCGCGTCAGAGCGCCAATGGGGCGCAAAGAGGCCGGAGAAGGCCGGCACCACGTAGACCCCCCCGCTGTCGTCCACGGTCCGTGCGAGGGTCTCGATCTCGGCGGCGCTGGAGATCATGCCCAGCTTGTCGCGCAGCCACTGCACCAGAGCTCCCGTGACCGCGATGGAGCCCTCGAGCGCGTACGTCGGCGGCGCCCCGGCGATCCGGCAGCCCACGGTGGTGAGCAGCCCGTGGGTGGACTCCACCAGCCGTTCTCCCGTGTTGAGGAGCAGGAAGCTGCCGGTGCCGTAAGTGCACTTGCCCTCCCCGGCCGCGAAACAGGTCTGGCCGAAGAGCGCCGCCTGCTGATCCCCCAAGGCGGCGGCGACCGGCAGGCCACGGAGCGGCGCGCCGGCCTCACCGTACGGCTCCGAGGAGGCATGGATCTCCGGCAGCATCGCCCGGGGCACCTTCATCGCTTCGAGCAGCTCGCCGTCCCAGTCCAGCGACCGGAGGTCCATGAGCATGGTCCGGCTGGCGTTGGTGACGTCGGTCACGTGGCGGCCGGTGAGATTCCAGATCAACCAGGTGTCCATGGTCCCGAACAGCACATCGCCCCGCTCGGCTCGCTCCCGAGACCCCTCCACGTGGTCGAGGATCCACTGGATCTTCGGCCCCGAGAAGTAGGTCGTGAGGGGGAGCCCGGTCTTGGCCCGGAAGCGGTCCTTCCCCCCCTCGGTGGCGAGGCGGTTGACGATCTTGTCGGTGCGGGTGTCCTGCCAGCTGATCGCGTTGTAGATCGGCCGGCCGCTGCGGCGGTCCCAGACCAGGGTGGTCTCCCGCTGGTTGGCGATGCCCAGGGCGACCAGGTCGGTGAGCTTGAGCCCGGCCTTCTCCAGGGCATCCGGCACCACCTGGAGCACGTTGCCGAGGATCTCCTCCGCATCCTGCTCGACCCATCCGGGCCGCGGGAAGAGCTGCCGGTGCTCCTTCTGAGCCACCGACACGATCCTGCCCCGGTCGTCGAACAGGAGGCAGCGCGACGACGCGCTCCCCTGGTCGATGGATGCCACGTAGGCGCCCGTCACCCGGCCACCCCCTTCCCAGCCTCTCCCCCCGAGGACGGTGCCAACGGAGCCGTGGCAGACGCTGTCACACCGGCCCGCTCATCCCCACGATGGTGCCCAGTCTCCGGGCTGGTCGATGCGCTGTCAAGCGCCCAGGCCGGTGCCCACGGCGCGCGCAGCGCGGCTACCACGGGATCGCCCCCAGGTCGCGGGAGATCGCCCGCGCCGACTCGCGCACGTACGCGACCAGATCGCTGCGAGGCTGCTCCGAGTCGCACAGCCGTTCGATCGGCCCCGAGATGGCGATGGAACCCACGGTGTGTTCGCTGCGGTCGGTGATCGGAGCGGCGACCGAGCCCTGGCCGTCGACCAGCTCCCCGATGTCGGCGGCCCAGCCGCGCTTCTTGACCTCCTTGAGCGCGGCGGTCAGCTGTTTGCCGTCGGTGATCGTGGAGGGGGTGAAGCGGGTCAGCTCCTCCCCGCCCAGCTCGGCGAGCACGTAGGGGTTGGCGGCGAGCAATGCCTTGCCCAGCGCGGTCGCGTGGAGGGGCAGCAGCGAGCCGACCTGCAGCACCTGGTAGCTGTCATCGGGGCGGAAGACGTGGTGGACGACCAGCACCCGGCCGTCGTGAAGAGTGCCGATCCGCACCGTCTCGTTGCTGCGAGCGGCCAGCGAGTCTGCCCAGTTGAGCGCCCGGGAGCGCAGCTCGTTGCCGTCCAGGTAGGTGCTGCCGAGGTGGAGCAGCGCCGCTCCGAGCTGGTACTTCCCCGAGTCCGGGTCCTTCTCGACGAACCCGACCTGCTGGAGGGTGCGCAGGATCCCGAAGACCGTTCCTTTGGGCAGGCCCATCTGGGCGGACAGCTCGATCAGGCTGAGACGGCGAGCCCGCCCGGAGAGCAGGTGCATGACCTGCGCGGCGCGTTGAATCGATTGAATCGGCCGCGGCATCTGGGTACCCTACCTGATCGGTGGGGCATTCTGAGAAGTGGGTTGACAATGCCCAACGCTACCGGATAATGGCCAACGCGTCTAGGCCAGCCGAACCCCAACCGCCCCCAGGGGAGGGGCGGAGGTTCGCGAAGGGAGGATCAGGCGCATGAGGGCTGTGTCGTGCGACGGGCGCGGGAGCGCTGCCCGTTTTCCACTGGTGAACCAAGTTTTCGCTTGGATCAATTGGAGGGTTTGGCATGGCTGACGAGTATCGACCGATACACGGCGCGGGCCGGCAGACATTCGGTCTGCACGGCCTGTGGGGCGAGTTATCGGCGGAGTTCATCGGGACGTTGACCCTGGTCGCCTTCGGAGACGGGGTTGTCGCCATGGCGGTCGCCGCCCTCCCTGGCTCGGGCAGGGCCGCCACGTCCACGACCATCTTCATGGCCGCCGGCGACTGGCTGCTGATCACCCTCGGATGGGCGTTCGCCGTCATGATCGGCGTCTACGTCGCCGGCGGCGTGAGCGGCGCCCACCTCAACCCGGCGGTGACCCTGGCCCTGGCGTTCAGGCGTCGCTTCCCCTGGATGAGCGTGGTCCCCTACTGGATCGCTCAAATCGTCGGGGCCTTCGTGGGCGCGGCATTGGTGATGTGGGTCTACCACGACGCCATCGCCGCCTACAACACCGCCGCACACCTGGTCCCCTCGGCGGGCAACGCGCTGGCCACCTACTCGATCTTCGCGACCTTCCCAGCCGCCTACTTCCACGGGAGCATCGGGGGACCGTTCCTCGATGAGGCGGTGGGCACCGGCCTGCTGGTGCTCGGCATCTTCGCGGTGACCGACTCGCGCAACTCAGCGCCGACCAGCAACCTCGGGCCACTCATCGTCGGCTTCGTGGTCTTCGCGGTCGGCACCTCGTTCGGAGCCAACACCGGGTACGCGATCAACCCCGCCCGTGACTTCGGGCCACGCCTCTTCGCGTTCATCGCGGGTTACGGCCAGGTGGCCCTGCCCGGGACCTTCAACAACCACGCGGGCTTCTCGTTCAGCGACTACTTCTGGATTCCGATCCTCGGTCCGCTCGTCGGCGGTTGTGTCGGTGCCATCGTCTACGACTTCTTCGTCGGTGACGTGCTGCACGCCCGCAAGTCGCGGACCGGTGCGGCCGATGCAGTGCCGGAGGAGGTTGGCCGCTCCGAGGCCAACGTTCGGCCCGACCGGGCGTAGCGGGCAACGATCATGAAGAAGCTGATCAACCGCGTCGAGGACGTTGTCAAAGAGGAGCTGGAAGGCATCGTCGCCGCTCATTCCGACCTCGTACGGGTGCACTTCGCACCCAACTACGTGGTGCGGGCCGACGCACCGGTCAGCGGCAAGGTGGCCCTCGTCTCCGGCGGAGGCTCGGGGCACGAGCCGATGCACGGGGGCTTCGTGGGGATGGGCATGCTGGATGCGGCCTGCCCGGGTGAGGTCTTCACCTCGCCGACCCCCGACCAGATCCTGGAGGCCACCAAGGCGGTCAGCGGCGGCGCCGGCGTGCTTCATATCGTCAAGAACTACACCGGTGACATCCTCAACTTCGAGATGGCCGCGGATCTTGCCAAGGCCGACGACATCGAAGTGGAGGCGGTCGTCATCAACGACGACGTGGCGGTCCAGGACAGCCTGTACACCGCCGGGCGGCGCGGCGTCGGCACCACGGTGCTCGCAGAGAAGATCTGCGGAGCCGCGGCGGAGACGCATGCGTCGCTCAAGGACGTCGCCGAGCAGTGCCGCAGGGTCAACGCGAACGGGCGGAGCATGGGCATGGCCCTGACCTCCTGCACCGTGCCCGCGGCCGGCAAGCCGACCTTCGACCTGGGCGAGCAGGAGATGGAGATCGGGATCGGCATCCACGG
>Ga0187851_10000120_pt1 | contig 79308 bp, 72 predicted proteins | sample June2016WEW_6_10_FD_132997 | JGI IMG/M metagenome (GOLD analysis project Ga0187851, IMG submission 132997) | Peatland microbial communities from SPRUCE experiment site at the Marcell Experimental Forest, Minnesota, USA - June2016WEW_6_10 | ecosystem: Environmental > Terrestrial > Soil >... | reverse complement strand
TTTCGTATTTTTTTGTGCATGGAGACACAATATAGCGCCCATGGTTGTTACAAGGAAACCATCCAGCTCAAGCTGGATCTTTTTTAAAAAGTGCCACGGGCGTAAGCCCGTGGGTATCTACTATTTCTGGAATAATATTTGCCACAGCAATATCGGGATGGTCAAATTCGATAAAACATCCTTCTTCTTCGGAACCAACTCCGCCATCGGCAAAAGGACAGGCATTTTACGGATTCAAAGGCATTCAGTGGGGGTGCAAAGCAAAGATAGCGAAAGCCAAAATTGCAAAGGGAAACCCCAATGAAATTTATATTCACTCTGATGGAACAGAGGCTGAAGATGGTTTATTCCAAACTATTGTTTGGAAGCATCCATTTGATCACTATAATCCGATCGAAAGTAAATTTTTTGAGATCATAGTAGGTCTGTCTTCACTCCCGCAATACTATGGATTTTACGACAGCTTATTTACATATGTTAAAATAGATATTGATTCAGTTGCTTATAACACCGTACTTAATGATATTTCTTTAAAATACCCTCTTATCGATAGCAACAACTTTAATTGTTCAACAAATCAAATAATGCTGTATTATAATTACAAAGAATTTAAAAATGATTCGACCTTGATATATGTCGTATATCTTAATACCGTTTCAGCATATGGGCCAGAAAAATACACCTATGTGCTTTACGTACCAGAAAACAGATTGGCTATTCTCAGGAAGGATTTGACCATAATAAGTAACAAAAAAGCCATTAAAGACAGCGTAGACAGTGCAGAACAAAAATCGGAAACAATTAAAAAGAGTCTTGAAAATCTGCAATAGATCAAGGAAAAGAATCGCGTGCGGCAGCAAATAATCAATGAAAAACTGGTGTGAAACTTTTAGGAAGATTATTTATGAGAGAGCAAAATTGGAATGATAAGCTTAAAGATGCTTTAAGGGAAGTAGGCAAATCATTTCTCCAAGAAGAATTGGCCTTTTACGCGCTAACTTCAAAAATTGAATTACCCTTACGCGATAAGCTTGCTTATTGCCTTTTTAAGGAATATAACAAGGATTACGATGTTAAACGGGAATGTAATCGAAGAGATATTGTGGTCTTTAATAAGCCTTCCACGAAGCTAAGCTTAATAATTGAATGCAAAGCCACTCATTACCATTCATTGCTCAGGGAGAAGACCAAAAGCAAATCAATTCAGGGGATGATTAAGGATAAAAAAAAGGGCTTTGCTAAAATAGTATAGATAGTTCATGATTGATCTTTGTTGCCAACAAAACGACTGAATAATAAAGCATTTTCATTGATTTCGAATAGCACTTACTTTTACGCCTTAACCGAGCAAGAAAATGTCTGAACAAACTGTTAAAGCCTTCTATCGTATACGTTTCTTTTTTGGACTGCTGGTGAATCTCCGCCGGGATAAATTCCGGATATGCCTTCCAATAATCTGTTTTAACCTCTTGGATAGAATAGGGCAACAATTTATTCCACAGCTTTATGCCCGTTTCCGTTCCGCGGGTACCCAACACGATATCGACGACTCTTTTCCCAATCCGATCAACAGCCATCCATATCCAGCAATAGTTTTTTTTCCACTAACGTACGAGTGCATTTCGTCCATTTCAACAACATCTATACTTCCTTCCGCCTTTTTGAGAGATTCGATTTTCTTGCCGTATTCCTTAACCCAGTTCATAACAGCGACATTGCTGACATTTAAAAACCGCTCAATAGACCGAAAACCAAGACCTTCCAAGTATAATTCTAACGCAGCCCTTTTTATTTCAGGAGGTTTTCCTCGGTGCTGTACGGTAAAATGATACTTGCAAGGTTTACAAAAATACCGTTGTCGGCCTTTGACAACGCCATCTTTAATCGGATCTATTGTTTGGCATTTTGGGCAGTTCATACTCAAAATATATATCATCTATACTAAATTAGCAAAGCCAAAAAAAGATCTTCAGAAAATGCCATGGAATCGGACTATATCAGGTTCTTTTCGTAACCAGCTTCAACGGAGAAATAAACGAAGAAGTTATAGAGACATATTCAAAATATCCTCCTAAAGGGGCCATCATCCCATTTAATTTTGATAAAATAATACCTCTTTTGAATGGTAAATTGGGGAAGCCTATTTTCAAAGAAATGATATACACTGGAGAAGTATTAGAACAGACAATATCAATATATTGCATCGTTTTTAAGCCGCGGTAGTGTCCGGTTAGAATTATTTATAGTTGCCTAATCCGCTAATAAAAGGTCATATAGATGGACCTTCCGCGTATACCTTGCAATTCCTCAAAATTGACCCTTAGTACATATAATTAACTGAACGGGCATCAGGAGTGTGAAGTGAGAGACTGTGGGGGAAGCTCCCATGGCCTTGCATTACAAGCATATAATCGCTAGTAAATACTGAAATATCATGTTTAAGTTGATCATATATTTTATTGATTTCAACTCTCTGCTCACCATTCATGCACATTCCCGCCTTTACGCTTAGTATTATCTATTTTTTCGCTTTTCTTGTCAGAAATCCCCGTGAGAGAAATAATCCGGTGACGAAAATCAATAAATTCAGTAGAGGATGTGTCTTTCAGCCGGGAAAGAATATAAAATCTATTCGTCGAAGGGGATTCCATCCGGGCCATTTTCGTATCCATTTTAGAGACATTCACTACCGTCCAACACTCAACGAACCCGTCTAATCTTGCCTTTTGATGACTTTTTTCCGCCTCACCGATTCTATTGTGAATATTAGAAAAATCCTTGCCTCCTTTGATTTCAATGGCAATCACTTTTCTGAAGGCATCTTCCGCCATTTGCTCTTGGATAATTATATCAGGGTCGGAAGCCAATTCAATCATGACCGTACGCCGGGCGGCGCTTCGTATCTCAATCGATTTTTCATCAGCTTTTAAAATAGCATCTTTCGTTATACTTTTAATAATCTCGAAAACCTCGAATATGGCTAAAGCCCCGAATCGATTATTCGCTCCCCCTCGCAATTGAGCGCCGAATGAAAGAAGTGTAAGATCATGCAGTAAATTAGCAGTACAAAGATCGACGCCGATTCCATCAAGAAGATGAGCGGCGGAAAGATTGAGATTGGAACATAAATTTTCAATATTGCTGTCGCACTTAGAAGAAATCCTACCGTTTTCCTCCATTGCTTTAAAAATTGATAGACCATATCTACTTACATAAAAGGCTTTTTGGCTAAATCCAAGAAGAAGTCGATAATAACCCAGAAGCATAGGATTGGCACGCAACAAACAAGGTACTGCAAAAAGAAGCTCCCCGCGCAATCCGAGAGAGGCCATTTTTGCAAGCTGGGCTTTGGGCGCATACATATGCAATTGTGAATCAATATCTTTAATTGAAACAGATGTGACAGAGCGGGCAAGCGCTTCTTGCAAAAACTTCCCGCGAACCGTTATAAGTGTCTTTGCAAAGTCAATTTGAAGTTCAGGAAGCGGAATAAAAATTTTAGTGTCCATTTAGCTTGCTAATCTATAAATGTTAGTCAAATTTGACCGAAGCCGGTTATAGGCAATTTTAATATATTCAGGATTAAGTTCAATGCCTAAAAATTTTCGGTCGGAATCCTGGCATACTACCCCGACCGTGCCTGAACCGAAGAAGGGATCAAGTATAAAATCACCGGGTTTTGTGGAAATTTGAACGCAAGGTTCAATGAGTACCGCTGGAAAGGTAGCAAAATGAGCTTCGGGAAAAGGCTGTGTATTGATCGACCAGACAGACCTTCGGTTCCGTATACCAAAAATCCCGCCTTCTTTCGAGGCCTCATAATCATAATAGTAGCGCTCGGATTTTGAGAACATGAAAAGATACTCATGACATCGGTTCGGTCGATCTTTTACGCTTTCCGGCATGGCGTTGGGCTTGTTCCAGATAATATCACTTCGCAAAAACCAGCCGTCTTCCTGAAGGGCTAAAGCCAGACGCCAAGGCACACCCAATAAATCCTTTGGCTTAAGACCATCTGGAGTATCCGGCCTGACTTTCATTGCCCGGGCCCGGTTCTTTTTATCGGGAGCGCGCCATTTTCTGTTTCCACTGGTGTACCCATCGCCGATATTCAACCAAAATAGGCCATCCGGCTTTAAAACTCGCCTCACTTCCCGGAAGGCGGCAACCAATCTATTAATATATTCCGGCAAGGTGCTTTCAAGGCCGATCTGGCCATCTATATCGTAGTCACGAAGCCCCCAATAAGGGGGAGAAGTGATTGCACATTGAATCGATTCCGAAGGCAGTATATCGAGAACCCTTAGCGTATCGCCTTCGAAAATCGTAGAGGAAGAAAGCCATATTTTTTCCCGGGGAATTATTTTGATTTTTCTTATCACATTCATAAAACAGTGTCTTCCTTTGGGTGGTAGGTCATGCCTACTCTCAAACCCTTGGGACAGGAGATTGAGTATTGGGAATGGCACCTATCAGTAAAGAGTTTCTTTTCACTTCACTATCCAATATAATATTGGGATCGGGCTAAAATCTGATAAAAGGGATTCTTAGAAGGGATTATTTTGTCAAAATTCGCCACCTGCACCAGAATCCGGTATATTCGGTTTATGGAAAGGCATATTTCATACAGATTCGACGTGCTATCGACGCAGACGAACCGCAGACGAAGCGCAGATTTTAAAGTATTTTGTCGTTAAAAATGCGTTTTATTACCGTGTATTTTCTTTTCTATGTCCGGCATGCGCATAAACCGGACGGTCATCCGGATTCCTTTCTTCTTTTTCCCGCTGTTTCTCCCGAATAATATTTCGAGGTCAATAATTGCCTCATTGACCCCGCTGCCGAATGCTTCGCCCAGATCGTCGAGATTAGGAACGGCATTTTTCCACGTTTTTACATGCTGAAGGGATTTATCAGGCAGTCTTCGCCGAACATAGGCATTAAATTTATGCGGATGCTCATAGAAACCGGTTGCTTTCGGCCGCTCGTAAAAATCTTCATCATAGCCGCCACCACGAACGCTATCCGGCCAATCGTCTGTGCTGATGTTGAATCCACGCATAAGATTATTCCTCATAAGGTACTCCTACTCCTTTGGTGCAGGAAAGTAAGGGCGAATAGCGGATCGTCGATATTTTGGCACACTAATTGCTAAAGATACCAAGGCAAGGGGAGGTCCAAATTTTGTTCCCTTTAATTTCCCCCTTTGTTAATGCACGCATGGCTTATGGGGAAGGAGCAGGTATTCTGAGTTCTGAGTTGTTTACGTATTTGCTGATAGTCTCAATTATTTCACCACATATTTCATCACAAAAAACGAGGGAGGGGTTATGAGAAAGTGCAAGGCGGTAATCTGGATAGTTGCGTTGGCGGCTGCGGGGTTCGGGCAGGTTTCGACGTGGGTAGGGGGTGGTGGCGACAATAAGTGGAGCGATGCCAATAACTGGAGCGGAGGAGCGCTGCCGACGACGACAAGTACGGTAATTATTCCCAATGGGTTCAATGGAGCGACGCAGCCTTTGATTGATGTTTCCACGACCGTTTCAAATCTTCAGGTAGGGACCTCAGGAACCGGGTCTGCAAGCATTGAGTTTGGTAACCAGAGTTTAAAACTGATCATTACGGGAAATCTGACCATCGATTCCGCAAGCACTTTTTATGATTCCTGTTCCTATGACAGCTTACTTCTTTCTGGAAATTTGACTAACCTTGGGAAAATGCAGTATAGCTCCGCCTATCCACAAACGTGTTGGTATGGCACCCTTATTTTTTCTTCACCGTATAATGACACCATCAGCGGGAACAGCATTTCCAGCACCTATGTTCAATATCTTGTCGTTAATAAAGCAGCGCTGGCTAATACCCTGGTGGATCTATCAGGGGTATCGGCAAATTACCTGTCATTCACGGCTGGAACATGGCAGGAATCCGGTTGGGGTTTATATGTTCTTTACCCGGGGGTTACCTTATCATCCGGACAAGCCATCAATATCGCCGGTAACGCTTCTACCAGGCTTTGGGTGCCGGGCGGCGTTACCGTTGCCGGGGGAACTCTGGAAATTTCAATCCCGACCGATTCATGTATTCTGGGTTCCGCCACGTATAACACCGGGGTTACGGTAACAGGCGGTCAGGTGAGTCTGCAAGGACAGGGCAATATGTATTATATGTCAGTCACCGGCGGCCAGGTAAGTCTGCAAGGACAATATACCATCGATGAAGTCTTGAACCTTACGGCAGGGACGACGACGATTACCGATGCCAATTTAATTTTTTCTTCATCGAATAGTCCGTATTATCTTTATACGACGGGTATCGGTGATGTCATTACCCCGCAACTGAATATCGGCGGTACGGCTACCTGCACCGTAACATCATCGACCTTGCAGATAAACAACCCGAATTTGAATACGAGCGCAGCCACGCCTGCGGTGTCATTCACTTCCAGCAATATTTACCTTCCCGGCTCCACGTTACTCATCGGCGACGGCGTCAGCACGACGGCAAGTACGACCTACGGCTTCCAACTGACGGACGCGACCGGAATCCATTTAAACAGGCTGGTGGTTCAATCCTCCTCGAATTCCGGAGTGATCGCCGGGCGTAACCTTACCATTAACAACAATATAACGGTCGATAGCGGTCTTACGCTGACAAGCGGTGATATCGTCACGCTCTCGGATACGCTGACCGTCGGAGTGGCGGCTACCGTCACCCGCACCGGCGGCATGGTACTCGGGACCATGCGGAGAATGATCCCCGCGACTCCGGGAACGATGAGCTTCGATGTCGGGACCGCCAATGGTTTTTCGCCGGTATCGTTTACCTTCCCGAGCGGGGTAACTTCAACGAGCGGGAGCATTACCGTCCATCCCTATCAATCGGTCAGCAACAATATCATCTATGCGAACGATTCACTGATGCTCAAGCGTTTCTGGTCCATCAGGAGCAGCGGATTGACCTTCCCCACCGCTACCGCGAGCTTTACCTATGACTCGGTCGATTTCAATACCGGGGTGTCAATAGCGGATACCGCGGGGCTGGTTCTGGGTCAATACAAGTTTACCGGCAGTTATACATTTCCGACGATAGTCTCGCACGCGTTCGATGATCCGACTTTGAATTACGGCAATATTACCGTTTCGGGCATAACCGATTTCGGCGCAACCTATTCCGAATTCTCCATCGGCAAAAATGCCGCCGCGTTCGTATCCTCTACCGCAGTCAAGCCGGTCGCGGCAAACCATGCGGTCGGGAATGAATTTACCGTGCGCGGATCATCGCTGCTTTATTCGCTTACCGCTGGCGCCAAAGTGAGCATTCGGCTCTTCAATGTTCAGGGAAGACTCATCGCCACCCTTATAAATAGTTCGCAGCGGGCGGGCGCTTATAGCGTTAAAATCCCGATGAACAGTATTCCTGCAGGTTCTTATATTGCCAAACTCGATGCCGGAGATGTCCATTACACCAGATCTTTCATCAATACAAGGATGTAAGGGCAGGCTCGGGAAGCAAATTGCAGTGTAGATTCTCACGATGTCGGACATCTTCTCCGCAAGGGGCGGAGTGGATGTCCGACATTTTTTCCAGTTTAAGTTTCGCATCGGCATCCTTTGCTTTTTCCCCCCGCTTCGACTATTTTTACTCAGTTTTGCCATTCCCTACGCTCAGCGCGGGAAGTTATATGATTATTGCCATAGATGGCCCGGCGGGTTCCGGAAAGAGCTCCACGGCAAAGGCGGTTGCCGCGCGCCTCGGCATTACCTATCTCGATACCGGCGCGATGTATCGGGCGATAACGCTTCGTTGCCTGCGTGAAGGAATCGGAGTCGACGACGCGGCGGCGCTCGAAAGAATCGTGGCTTCGGCGTCAATCCGGTTTGCGGGTGGAGCGGGAACGGTCAGAATCTTCCTCGATGACGAGGACGTGACCGAGGACATCCGCAGCGATGCCGTGACCAGGAAGGTGTCGGATTATTGCGCTCCGGCGATTGTCCGGCGGAAGCTGGTTGAAGAGCAGCGGAAGATCGCGCAAGGCGGATCAATAGTCTGCGAAGGCCGCGATATCGGCACCGTGGTGTTCCCGGACGCCGACCTGAAATTTTTCATGACGGCAACGCCGCAGGAACGGGCGCGCCGGCGCCGCCTGGATTTTCAGGCGCTGGGGGTCGTCAAATCGACGGCCGAACTTATCGAGGAACTGTCCGAGCGGGACCGGAAGGATGCGACACGAGAGCATAGCCCGCTGCGCAAAGCGCCGGACGCGGAAGAAATCGATACGACCGTCATGACGTTCGGCGAACAGGTCGATTATATCGTCAACAAAGCGGTATCGTTCATGCAGGAGCGAAACAGAGCGGTACCGAAACCATACACCTCTAACCCCTAAAGAGCAGGAGCAGTCGAAGGTATGACCAACTTAACGTCGGAAGAGAGCAAGATCGTCAAGGGCGTCGATTCATCGGGCCGGGAAGTAGACTTAAGCGATTTCGAAGAAGCGTATTACTCCTCCGGTCAGATAGAGACGGCGCTCCAGGAATATAACAAGTCGCTGGAAGGAATTGAGGAAGGACAGGTCGTGCGGGGTAAGATACTCCGGATCACCAACAAGGAGGTGATCGTCGATGTCAATTTCAAATCCGAAGGCATCATTCCGCTTTTCGAGTTCAAGAATGTAAAAGACTTCAAGCCCGGCGATGAGATCGATGTCTACCTCGAACAGGTCGAAGACAATGAAGGACAGATCATCCTCTCCAAATCGCGCGCGGATTTTCTCAAGGTGTGGGACCGGATATTTGAGGCATATGAAAAACAGGAAACCATCGAGGGCAGGGTATTGCGCCGCATCAAGGGAGGCGTCGTCGTCGACCTGTTCGGCATCGACGCGTTTCTCCCCGGTTCGCAGATTGATCTCCGGCAGATCCCGGATATGGATACCATCATCGGCCAGACCTACAAATTCCGGGTTATCAAGGTCAACAAGGTAAGGCGGAACATCGTCGTCTCGCGCCGCGTCATCCTCGAAGAGGATCGCTCCGCGCAGCGCGGCAAGATTCTTGCCGAACTCGAAAAGGGGCAGATCCGCGAGGGCACGGTCAAGAACATCACCGATTTCGGCGCTTTCATCGACCTGGGCGGCGTGGATGGCCTGCTGCACATTACCGATATGTCGTGGGGCCGCGTGAACCATCCTTCCGAAATCGTTGCGCTCGGCGACCGGCTCAAGGTGAAGGTGCTGGACTTCAATGAAAACAAGGAGCGGATTTCCCTTGGCATCAAACAGCTGAGCGAACATCCCTGGAAAGGCATCGAGGAGAAGTTTCCCGAAGGCGCGAAGGTCCGGGGCAAGATCGTTTCGATCACCGATTACGGGGCGTTTCTCGAACTCGCGAAAGGCATCGAAGGGCTCATTCATATTTCTGAAATGTCATGGACCCAGCACATCAAGCATCCCTCAAAAATCGTCGGCGTCGGCGATATCATCGAGGCGATGGTGCTGAAAATAGACAAGGCGAACCAGAAAATTTCCCTCGGCATCAAGCAGCTCGAACCCGACCCGTGGGAGAAGGTGCCCGCCGAGTTTCATCCCGGCGATATCGTTTCCGGCAAGATTCGCAATCTGGCGGCCTTCGGCGCCTTCGTCGAACTCAAGGAGGGCGTCGACGGGCTGATCCATATTTCCGATATGTCATGGACGAAGAAAATCAATCATCCGGGCGAACTCGTGAAAAAGGGCGACACGGTCGAAGTGAAGGTGCTCGATGTCGATGTCGAGAAACGCCGGATCTCGCTGGGGGTAAAGCAACTCTCCGAAGATCCGTGGCCGAACCTCGTTCCGCTCTACGCGCTGGGCACGGAAATTCCCGAGTGTGAAGTCGTGCGCATTCTTGACCGCGGGGTGGTAGTCAATCTCAGCGGCGACGTGGAGGGCTTCATTCCGCTCAACCAGCTCGGGCAGGAAGTCAACCATCCGTCGCGGCTGTATAAAATCGGGGATAAAATTCCTGCCGAAGTCGTCGAATTCGACATGGACAGCCACAAGATCGTGATGAGCGTGTCGGACTATTTCAAGGATAAAGATGCAGCGCTGCTGGCCGAGTTCGCGGAAAAATTTCCGCTCAAGCCCGCGACGGAAGTCGTCAAGCAGGCCGGCAAGTTTTCAAAGGGGAAGAAGAAGGATGGGGCCGCCGAAGAAGAGGCGCAGCAGCCGGAGGCCATCGAAGCGGAAAGCGTCGAAGCTCCCCCGGCTTCTGAGACCGTTGCGCCGGAGGCGAAAGAGTAATTCCGGATTTTTCCCCATTTCAATAACAATAAAGAGTATTGGCGAAGCCCCGGAGCTTGTGGAAAGCGACGGGGTTTCTCTTTACGAAGTCGCCGAAATCAACTGATCTCCCGCCATTGCCAGAAGCCCCAGCAGCATCTCCCATTTCAATAAGACGGATAACAGCGGAAGGGAGTGTCTCCGGCCGCGCATCGCCCACCGCGCCATCCAGAAACCGTGCATCGGCGCGATGCCGAAAAGGCAGACCAGGGCATACGGCAATCCGAATTGATGGAGGATGATCGGCGCCGGCAGCAACGCCAGGAAGAGGATGCTTGCGCCCATGACGATGGCGTTGATCGCGCTTTGCGGTAAAACCGCCGTCGTGACAAGCCCGGCGGCCCGATCTCCCGGTTCGTCCTGAAGGTCTTTAACGATTTCCCTGAGTCCGTTGACGAGAAACGCAGCGCTTGCCGGGACGAGAAGGCGGTGAAATGCCGGAGCCAGGAGGCCCCCGTAGAGAAGCGGGTAGGCGACGAGAAGCGAGACCATGATATTTCCGGAGAGGGGAGTCGATTTGAGAAAACGGGCGTACAGCAGAAGCAGCGCGAGGGGAATGAGGGTGGCGACAAGATGCGTCGTTGAGACCATGCTTGCGAACCCTCCCGAAAGAAGCGCCAATAAGAGGGCGAATAGCCCCGCCGCGCGCATCGTGATCGCGCCGCGCACCAATGGACGATCGGGGTGGCTTATCCGGTCGGTGACCACGTCCCGCATATCATTGACGACATTGCCGAATGCGGTCGCGGCTCCGGCGGCAATGCAGAGATCGATGAGCGAGGAGAAGGAGAGGGACGATCGACCGATCCAGAATCCCAGACAAACCGCCGCCGCCGCCATGCACGCGTTTTTCAAGCGGACCAATTTGAAATAAGGGGTGGTGAATGACAGAGTAATAGCCCCGGAGTATTGTATTTTCTATGCTCTCCCTTTCACGATAAGGAAAATACATTGTCTAGAGAAATCAAGCATCGATGGCGGCTTTTAGCCATTGTGACGGTCGCGGGGCTCCTGCTGGATCTATGGACGAAGCAGATGATTGCCCGTTCGCTCGCCGATGGCCACGTGGTGCGCTGCGTCGGCGACGTCGTGCAGCTGATCCTTGTCTACAATAAAGCGGCGGTCTTCGGGATCGATCCCGGCCGGTTCATTCCGGGTTTCTCGGTCGGTAAAGTATTCCCGTTTTTTAATCTGATCGCGGCGGTGATTCTCGTCATATACTACCGATACCTGAGAAGCGCCGATCGTTTTCTGCACTGGTCTCTTGCATGTATCCTCCCCGGAGCGCTCGGCAACCTGTTTGACCGTTTGTTTCACCCGGCAAGGGGAGTCGTCGATTTCATTAAAGTCGATCTGGGATTCCGACCATTCAACCCGTGGCCGGTTTTCAACGTGGCTGACGCTCTGGTAACCATCGGCATTATTCTTATGGCAGCGAGTTTTTTATTCGAAGGCGATCGCCGCAAGGAAGCGCTGCCGAACGGTCCGGTTTCGACCAAAACGCCATAAGAGATGTTCTGCACCCTGAAACCCGATGGGCGAAGTCCGATCGCGGCATGAATGCTCAAATATCAAGTGCCGACCTTGTCATTTCCCCGGATTCCGAAGGCGAAAGATTGGATCTTTTTCTTTCCCGCGCAGTCGACGATCTCTCCCGTTCGCAAGTCCAGAAATGCATCATCGGGGGAGCTGTTCTGGTAAACGGGCGGCCTGCGCGCAAAAATTATCGCGTGGCCGAAGGCGACCGTATCCGGATAAGCGATTTGAACGTCCCCGACCGACCCCTCGAACTTGAACCGCAGAACCTTCCCCTGTCGGTTCTTTATGAAGACGACTATTTCCTTGCCGTGAACAAGAGCGCGGGTCTGGTGGTTCATCCGGGAAATGGAAATCGCACCGGCACCCTTGTTAACGCGCTTCTCTATTACCTTGGAAAACATCTTTCCGACGGGTCGCGTCCGGAGCGGCCGGGCATCGTGCATCGGCTGGACAAGAATACCTCCGGCGTCCTGCTGATCGCGAAAACCAATGGCGCCCATGCGATGCTCGCCCAGGCTTTCGCCTCCCGGTTGGTTAAGAAAGACTACCTCGGTTTCTGCATGGGAGTTCCATCCGAGGCTGCCGGCATCATCGATATTCCTCTGGCAAGAAGCCGGAAAGATCCCGTAAAACGCGCTCCCGACCGTTTCGGCAAATCATCCCGCACCGAATTCCGCCTGCTCGCAGCCAGGTCCGGCATATCGCTTGTCCAATTCATGCCCCAGACCGGAAGGACGCACCAGATCCGCGTTCATTGCAGCAGCAGAGGTTTTGCCGTCCTCGGCGATACGCTGTATGGCGGCGGATCGGGCCGGTTGTCGCAACTGGCGCCCGCTCATCGACCCTTTGCGATCCAGATGCTCGCTTGCTTTGGCCGACAGGCTCTGCATGCATGGAGAATCGGCTTCACGCATCCTTTTTTGAATAGAGAAATTACCATTGTCGCGCCGCTTCCGGATGATTTTCAGAAGGGTTTGCAGGCGATGGGAGAGAGCGACCGGTTTTCCGCGAATAGAGCATCCTGATAATGGCGCTGATGCGCTGATGGGCCGGCAGGCTGCAATCATATTTTCATCAGGGTACGGAATTTTAATGTTTGCGCCGGAATGCGCCTTTAAATCATATTAGTCCTTTTTGACGGGGCGGACAGGGGATCCCGCTTCAGCGCCCGGGAGATTAATGGAAAAAACAACGGTTAAGCGAGCGATTATCAGCGTCTCCGATAAGCGCGGCGTTCTTGAATTCGCAAAGGCGCTGTCGGCTCTGGAGATAGAAATCGTCTCAACGGGGGGAACGTCCGCATTATTAAAAGGGAATCACATCCCGGTCGTTGAAATAGGGGCCTTTACCGGGCATCCTGAGCTCATGGATGGAAGGGTAAAGACTCTTCATCCACGGGTCCATGGGGGCATCCTTGCGGTTCGGGATAATCCTCTCCATTGCGAACAGATGGCGCAGAACAACATCAAGCCCATCGATTTGGTCGTGGTGAATCTCTACCCATTCGTTCAAACAGTGGAACGGCCGGGGGTGACCATTGAAGAGGCAATCGAGAATATCGATATCGGAGGACCGGCGCTGGTGCGGAGTGCGGCAAAAAATCATCGGTTCGTTACCGTGGTTGTCGATCTGGCCGATTACGCCGGGATAATCGGTGAAATTGAGAAATCTGGAATGGTATCATTGAACACCAGAAAACGGCTTGCCGTTAAGGCGTTTGCGTATACCGCATCATACGATTCAGCCATTGCGGCTTATTTATCAAATGTTTATGCCGGAATTTGAACCGTCTCCTGCGGTTCAGGCAATACCTTGTTTTTCGGTTCAATCAAGCAGTACGCACGGTAATTTTTTTGCCGGGCGAACGTGTCCGCTGAATTCAAATGAGCTTTACTAATAAAGGATAATGGCAACATGGCGAAGCATCTGGTAGTCGTTGAGTCTCCTGCAAAGTGCAAAACAATTTCAAAATATCTGGGCAGGGAATATACCGTTCGAGCCACGATGGGGCATGTCATCGATCTGCCCGAAAAAGAACTTGGGGTTGAAATCGATAACGATTTCAAACCAAAGTACACGGTTTCAAAGGGAAAACGAAAAGTTATTCACAGCCTGAAGGAGGAGGCAGCACGGTGCGAAGATGTTTTTCTGGCGCCTGATCCTGACCGCGAAGGGGAGGCCATAGCCTGGCATGTCGCCGAGTCGATTAAGGAGGATAATCCGCATATCCGGCGCGTGCAGTTCAATGAAATTACCAAACGGGCGGTGCTGGCCGCCTTCGATTCGCCGCAAGACATCGACATGAACAAGGTGAATGCCCAGCAGGCTCGCCGGATTCTCGATCGGATAGTGGGGTATCAGGTATCGCCCATCCTGTGGAGGACCGTCTTCAGGGGGCTCAGCGCGGGCAGGGTCCAATCCGTCGCTCTTCGCCTGATCTGCGAGCGCGAAGAGGTCGTACGGGCGTTCAAACAGAAGGAATATTGGTCGATCGAAGGACGGTTTACCGAGAAGGAAGTTTCATTCTCGGCCAAACTATTTTCTGTAAATGGGAAAAAGTCAGCTGACACCGTCGACCCGCTTATCCCCGATGGGGCGACCGCGAAGGCCCTCCGGGAGCGTTTGCAAAATATTTCCTATATGGTCAGCGATGTGGTGCGCAGCGAAAAAGAGCGGAAACCGTACCCGCCTTTTATCACCAGTACCTTGCAGCAGGAAGCGGCTCGGAAGCTCGGTTTTTCGGCGGCAAAAACCATGATGATTGCGCAGCAACTCTATGAGGGCCTTGAACTCGGCGAGCTCGGGTCGCTCGGACTCATCACCTACATGCGTACCGACTCCACGCGCATCGCCCAGGAGGCCCTCGCCGAGGCCCGGAAGGTCATCGAAGGACTCTTCGGTTCCAAGTTTATTCCGGCTTTGCCGCGCACCTTTGGGAAAAAGAAAAACATTCAGGATGCGCACGAAGCAATCCGTCCGTCCCAGGTCGATAACGCGTTTTCTCCTGAAAGAGTGCAATCCTATCTTTCCAAGGACCAACATCACCTGTATGAACTCATCTGGAAGCGTTTTCTGGCATCTCAGATGGAAAACGCGCTGCTCGATCAAACACGTATCGACATTGCGGGTGAGGATGTCGTTTTCCGGGCAAACGGCAGCATTCTTAAGTTTCCCGGTTTTCTTGCACTCTATGATGAGACCATTGAGGATACTTCGGAGAACGGGGAGGGGACAAATGAAACGCTTCCGCTGATTGCTGTCGCGACGCCCGTATCTTTGAAGGCGCTTTCGGAAAAGCAACATTTTACCCAGCCGCCGCCGAGGTACAGCGAAGCATCGCTTGTGCGTGAGCTTGAGGACAAGGGCATCGGCAGGCCAAGCACCTATGCGCAGATCATCGACACGCTTAAACGCCGGAAATATGTGACGCTTGAAAGCAGGCGCTTTCTGCCGACCGAAGTGGGATTTACTGTCAAGCGTATGCTCGTCGAGGAGTTCCCCGACGTGTTCGATGTCGGATTTACCGCCGATATGGAATCGAAGCTGGACCGTATTGAGGACGGTGAGGCCGAATGGGTATCGGTCCTCAGGGAATTTTATGTCCCCTTTTCCGAACGACTTGAAGCAGTCAAACAAAACATCAAGGAACTCCGCGCCAGGAACCAGGAAACGACGGATCGAATCTGCCCGCTGTGCGGCAAGAATCGGCTTGTCATCAAATGGAGCCGCAACGGGAGATTTCTTGCCTGCCAGGGATTTCCTGCGTGCAAATATACCGAAACCTGGGGCGTCCGGGAAACCGCGCCGAACGGGGCGACCTGCGATCTCTGCGGCGCGCCCATGGTTGTCCTGTCGGTCAACGGCAGGAAATTCCTGGGTTGTTCGCGCTTTCCGGAGTGCAAAAACACCAAATCTTTTTCGACGGGCATACATTGTCCGCGCGAGGGCTGCGACGGCTCGATCGTGGAGCGAAGGACCCGCCGAGGCAAAACCTTCTATGGATGCAGCGCCTACCCGAAGTGCACTTTTGCCATCTGGGACCGGCCGATTGACACTAAATGCACGGCATGCGGTTTCCCGATCGTGGTGCAGAAGGAAACCCGGCGTAAAGGCGTATTCCTGAGCTGTCCTTCCTGCAAAACCGAGGTAACGTTGCCGGAGCAATCGCCCGCCGATACGGCATCCCCGACCGGCGCTTCCGAACCCTGACAATGGCGGTGCAATCGAAGGTTGCGGTCATCGGCGCCGGGCTTGCCGGCTGCGAGGCCGCACTCGTAGCGGCGCAAAAAGGCCTGTCGGTTGACGTTTTTGAAATGCGGCCTGGCCGCATGACTCCTGCACATGCGACCGACCTGCCCGCCGAGCTTGTCTGTTCGAATTCCTTTAAATCCGTAAGGCTTCACTCCGCGCATGGCGTGCTCAAGGCAGAACTGGCGATTCTTCGAAGCCCGCTTCTCGATGCTGCACAACGATCGGCGGTGCCGGCCGGATCCGCGCTTGCCGTGGATCGTTTGGCTTTTTCCAGGGAAGTTGCCGGGCGTTTTGCGGGAGAACCGCGCGTCCGTCTGATCCGCATCGAGGTCGAGGCTCCGCCCGAAGGGTATGGCGCCTGCATCGTTGCCGCGGGCCCGCTGGTCGCCGATTCGCTGGCACAGTGGCTGGCGGGGCGCGGACGGGCCGCTTGTTTCCATTTTTATGACGCTATTGCACCAATCGTTTCGGCGGAGTCGATCGATCGTTCGGTCGTTTTTTTAGCCTCTCGTCGCGAGACTGACGGCAACGATTATCTGAATTGTCCATTTACCGAAGAGGAATATCGACGATTTTACAATGCTTTGCGCGAGGCGGATCGCACCCTTGCACACCATTTCGAAAACGAGCGGTTTTTCGAGGCCTGCCTGCCGATCGAGGTATTGGCCCAGCGCGGCGATCGCGCGCTCGCTTTCGGTCCGCTTAAACCAATCGGTTTGCTCGATCCACGAAGTGGAAAGCGGCCCTACGCGGTCTGCCAGTTGCGCCGTGAAAATGAGGCAGGCACCTGTTACAACCTGGTCGGTTTTCAGACCCGTCTCACCATTCCCGGTCAGAAAACGGTGTTCAGGATGATTCCCGGGCTGGCGAACGCCGAATTTTTACGTTTCGGCAGCATTCATCGCAACACCTACCTCGATTCGCCGGAACTTCTCTCTGCGGATCTTGCTTTCAGGGAGGATCCTTCCGTTTTTCTTGCGGGGCAGATCTGCGGCAGCGAGGGGTATACCGAAAGCATCGCCACCGGGCATCTGGCTGCGCTCTTTGCCTGGTCGCGGCTTGTCGGCAGGCCACTTCCCCCTCTGCCCCGCGAATCGGCGCTTGGTTCGCTTCTGCACCATGTGACCGGTTCGAGAGTTCGGCCTTTTACCCCCTCAAATATTCATTTCGGTCTGTTTCCGCCGCTTCCCGATAACGGGAAAAGAGTGCGCGGGAAAGCGAACCGGGAGTTGCTCTGCGAAAGAGCGCTGACCGCGATCCGGGAATGGGCGAAGAACCTCTGAGGCTCTCCGCACGAAGTAATTTTTGATTCTTATTCAACAGCAGTATCTATCCAAAATCGAATTCTCTCTCCACTCGAGATGGGCAAAGGTGAACGAACCCTCATGGATTCTCCTCTTGTTACGATGATTATGCATGCCAGTTGGGCGGCGAAGCTCGTGCTGTTCATTCTTCTCCTTTTTTCGGTTATTACCTGGATGATTATTGTTTCCCGGCTGTACTTTATCAAAAGCGCCGAAAGGGGGAACCGCTCCTTTAAAAAGCAGTTCGATCGGCTCGATCGTCTTGCGGAACTCGATCAGATGGATAAGAAGATGCTTTTGAATCCGCTTGGGCGTCTCGGCTCCAGCGGGGTTTCGGAGTTCAATCGGATCATGGCGGATATGCGGCGTCTCGGCGGCCGTGATCCATCATTCATGTTGCAAAGCCAGTTTTCAATGGCTGAAGAGCGGCTGGAGAGCGTCTGCACAGGTATCGTGTCAACTCTCGACCGAGGCGTCTTTCTGCTGGCGATAGTTTCAAGCATTTCGCCGTTTCTGGGGCTTCTTGGAACAGTATGGGGGATAATGAACTCTTTCTTCGAGATCGGCAATCAGGGTTCGGCAAGCCTGCCGGTTGTGGCGCCCGGAATCGCGGAAGCGCTCATCGCAACGCTTGCGGGGCTCGCGGTAGCGATTCCCGCGCTTTTTTTCTACAACTATTTCAACCATCGCGCCGAACGCATCGAGACCGATGTTGACGAGTTCAAGACCATGCTGCTTGCGAGGATCAAGCGTGAGGCGCTCCTTGACCTCTATGACGGGCGGGGGAGTGCGTGAAACATCGCCGTCGCCGACCTCTTATCAGCGATCTCAACCTGACGAATCTCATCGACGTCATGCTGACGCTTCTCATCATCTTCATGATCACCGCGCCAATGATGACGCAGGGGGTGCAGGTCGACTTGCCCCCTGCGGATGCGAAGAATGTCGAGGTCAATGTCTCGATTCAGGTTACCATCGATAGTCACCATGAACTGTTTATCGATCAGGAGCGGGTGTCGCTCATTGATTTTCCCCGTCGGTTTCGCGAGATATTCGCCGCAAGGACGCAGGTACCGGTATTTGTCAACGCGGATAAAAAAGTTCCTTACGGCCTCGTGATCCGGGTCATCGCGGACATCCAGAACGCGGGGGTCGTGAAGCTCGGCTTCCTGACCCAGCCGCAGGAACCGAGAAGTGAGTGATCGGCATGGCCGCGGCAGCCTCTTCGATCGATCGCATCCCGGAAGGGAATCTTTCCCCGCGAACCGGTTTAACCATCTCCCTGCTGCTCCACCTGCTTATCCTCGTCGGCATTCCGCTGCTCCTCAAACTTACGGAGCGGACGGTATCGTTCGAACGCCCCTCGACATTCCAACTTGTGACCGCGCCGCCGTCACTGTCGCCGGTAATGTCAACAGCCCGGACAGCGCATAAAAAAATCCCAAAGGAAATTTTGCCGAAGAGGGCATTTCAAAAAAACGAGGCGAAGCCCCTTGCGAAAGAGAAGGAAACATCCGAGGCGGTGGATCAGCTCAAATCGATCCTTGGTGAATTGCCGAAGCCGGTGAACGTCGCCATCGTCGGGGAGTTCAAATATCCCTGGTACCTCGATTATGTCACCCGGAAAATCGAGCGCGACTGGAATCCGCCTTCCGGAAACAGCGCTCTTTCGGCGCTCGTCTCGTTCACTATCCACCGCGACGGCTCGATTTCCGACCCGATTATCAGCAAAGGCTCGGGAGATGGCAGCCTCGACAATCTGGCTTTGCGAGCGATAAAACTTGCCGCGCCGTTCGGGACCCTGCCGCCGGGGTTTTCGTCCGATAACCTGGAATTGACCTGCACACTTATCCCCACGAGGAATTAGCCTGCCATGATCCGCAAGCTGCTGGTTATCGTTGTTTTTATGGGTTTCGGCTCCATGGGCCGCGCCGAAAAATTCAACCTCAATATTTACGCGGGCCGTTACGACAGCATTCCGATCGGCATCGTCGATTTCAAAAACGTTGGAGCCTTGCTATCTCTCAATACGCTGCCCTCAATGATTATTGCAAATGATTTAGATTTCTGCGGCAGGTTTCAGGTGGTGCGGAAAGCCGCATTCGACAGCGCCTTTTTTGCCGCGCAGAATGTCTCCCTCTATATTGACGGTGAGCTGTCCCAGTCCGTCGCTGAAATCACGTTCACCTGTTTTGTCAACGATATCGCGTCACGGGAACGCTTGCTCAAGAAGGAGTATCGGTGCCCGGTCGCGCAACTCCGGTCCGTTGCCCATGGATTTTCGAATGATCTCTACAGTCTCCTGTTCGGCGATAAGGGCATCTTTCTGAGCAGGATTCTTTATGTCAAGTCCACGGGAAGCAGTAAAAACATCGCCATCATGGACTTCGACGGGTTTAACAGCCGGCAGATAACGTCGGGAGCAGCGCTTAACCTCTTTCCGGCATTCGCCGATTCTACAATCTTTGTTTTTACCTCCTATCTTCGAGGCAAGCCGGATATCTACCGGGAGTCGATACATGGCGGTGCGCCGACCGTTATCGCCGCCAGCCGCGGCATCCAGGTTTCGCCGGCGGTATCGCCGATTGATGAAACGGTGACCTATGCCTCTTCGGTGAACGGCAGCCTCGATATCTACACCTGCGCTCTCGACGGGAGGGGGAAAAAACAATTGACATTTGGTAACGGCGGCATCGAGACCGCTCCCTGCTGGTCGCCTAGCGGTTACCTGATCGCCTACACCTCGGATCGCTCCAGTAATCCGCAAATTTACATAATGGATGCCGATGGCGGAAACCAGCATCGTATCACGCATAAAAGCGGTTACTGCGACTCACCGGCGTGGTCGCCCAAGGGTGATAAAATTGCGTTCACCTCGATGGCTTCGGACGGTAAGCTCGATATTTGGGTGGTATCGCCGGACGGTTCGAACGAGACGCAGCTCACGAATGCTCCGGGACAGCATGAATATCCAACCTGGTCGCCCGACGGCATGCTGATCGGCTATATCACCCGGCTCGGCGGCAGAAGTGATTTTTGCATCATGAGACCCGACGGGAGCCATGTGCGTCAGGTGACCAATACGGGAGATGTATCGCAACCGGACTGGGAGCATTACTGACGGTGTAAAAAGAATGCAAGGACGCATTGTTATAGCTGGAATTGTAACAGCGGCACTCCCTTATCAAGGGGGAATAAAGGGCGGATTTTTTCGCTTTGTAGCGTCACTGAAGCGCTGGAGTCCGAATCCATCGATTCACCCTGGCCAATTTTAACAAGGAACAGTTTAATGACAAAAAAAGTATTAATTTCTTGCACATTCCTGGTTCCCCTTCTGATCCTCCAGAGCTGCTCGTATATCACCGTCTTGCGCACCCGGGAGATCACCGCTGTTCAGGATTCGCTCAAAATCCAGATCGTCGCTCTGGATAAAAAAATCTCCGATCAGCAGCAGGAGCTGAACGAGTTCCTTCGCCTTATCAGAGCCGACCAGCAAGTGCGGTTCAGCGAAGTTGAACGGAAGATCGCTGAGCTGGGCGGCAATCTTTCCGAAAGCCAGTACCGTCTGTCAAAAATCTATGAGAACACCTCGGATTTCCAGAAGCAGCTCGAAGCAAAGCTCGCCGCCGATTCCACGGCAGTCAGAACGCAGAAATCCGAGATTGAAAAACTGTTCCAGATTGCCTCCGACGACTTCAACGCTGGCCGGTTTGACATCGCGCGAAGCGGTTTTCAGGATATCGCCACCCGGTTTCCGGAAACTTTACAGGGGCAGGAATCGCAATTCTGGATCGGCGAATGTTTCTATGCAAACAAGGACTACGGCGCCTCCGAGTCGGCGCTCCTTCTGTATGTCCGCAATTACCCGCAGGGCGCAAAAGCCTGCATTGCGCTCTACAAGCTTGGGCTTTGCTATGAGAAACTTGACAAGAAAAAGTCACAGGAGCTTGTCTGGCAAAAACTCGTTGAAAAGTACCCGGACTCGGACGAAGCGAAACTGGTGAAAGCGCATTCTTTGGCGAAGGAATCCGAAAAATCTGAATAATGCAATATTTTTGAGATGGCCGAATCCGATCTCCTCTGCTGTTCATTGGACCCAAGAGGCAATATGGACATAATTATTATAGCCGGAATGTAGCGGCGGCGGCATCCTTAAAAGAGGAATATTGTCGCTTTAATTGTGACCCCGATGTACCAATAACATACCATTGAGAACCATATGATGCATCAATCAACCGGTAGTCTGAAGCGAATGCCCGTCCTTTTTGTCGGCCACGGCAGTCCGATGAACGCCATCGAGAACAACTGTTTTTCGCAAAAGTGGCAGGAGGCGGCTGCACGGATTACGAAACCGCGCGCGATTCTCTGCATTTCGGCGCACTGGGAGACAAACGGAACCTTTGTGACCGCAATGCCGCATCCGCGGACCATTCACGACTTTGGAGGTTTTCCGGCGGAACTTTACGAGAAGAATTATCCCGCACCGGGTGATCCGCTCCTCGCGAAAGAGTGTTGCGACCTCATTGCAACGACCAAGGTCGGCTTCGATGACTGCTGGGGTTTCGATCACGGCGCCTGGAGCGTTCTGTGCCGGATGTATCCCAATGCCGATATCCCCGTTGTCCAGTTGAGCCTCGACCGGTCCGGGCTCGCGCAGCATCACTATGCGTTGGCCAAAGAGCTCGCCCCATTGCGCGAGAGCGGGATTCTCATCATCGGCAGCGGGAATATGGTCCACAATCTCGGAAGGATCGAGATCAGAGGCAGCGATTTCAATGCGCCCTTCGGTTTCGACTGGGCTCTGTCCGCAAATGATCTTTTCAAAAGGCTATTGCAGGAGCGACGGCATGCCGAGCTCATCGACTACCGCTCTCTCGGCAATGCCGCTCGACTCGCGATACCCACCAACGAACACTACCTTCCCATGCTCTATGCCATCGCCCTTCAGCGAGAGGACGAAACAATCTCATTTTTTAACGACGCGCCGGTTGCCGGGTCGCTGACCATGACGTCATTTGCGATCGGTTAAATTACGAGCGGGGAGTTCGGATCCACGGCCTTTTGTATTTTTATTTTTTAACCTTCTTCGCTTCCGATTCATGCACCCATTCGACTTCGTTTTAGAAAAAACTGATTCCCGCACCGCCGCTCGCGCCGGAGTAGTGCATACGCCGCATGGTTCCGTCGGGACACCTGTCTTTATGCCGGTCGGTACGCAGGCTACTGTCAAGGCCCTCTCACCCGCCGAACTTGATAAGTGCGATGCTAAGATTATCCTTGCTAACGCCTACCATCTGCATCTGCGTCCCGGCGATGCGCTCATTCGCGAAGCCGGCGGGTTGCACAAATTTGCTTCTTGGCATGGAGCCATGCTTACGGACAGCGGCGGCTATCAGGTTTTTAGCCTGCGGGATATCTCGAAAATTACCGATGACGGCGTCGACTTTCAATCGCATATTGACGGATCAAGGCATTTTTTTTCGCCTGAAAGGGTCATGGAAATCGAGCATAATCTTGGAGCCGATATCATCATGACGTTTGACGAATGCCCACCCGCTGGCGTCGGGTTACAGGATATAGAGCGGTCGGTCGAAAGATCTCTGCGATGGGCGGCCCGGTGCGCCGATGCGCATGCACGGTTGCCTTTTCACTTTGGTTTTCCTCAAGCGCTCTTTGGTATCGTGCAGGGGGGAACCCATGAAGACGTGCGGCGCCGATGCGCGTCCGAGCTCATGGTAATGGATTTTTCGGGGTACGCGATTGGCGGACTTGCGGTAGGGGAGGATATCGCAGCGACCTACCGGATCGCCGCCTTCACCGCGTCGCTGCTGCCGCCCCACAAGCCCCGTTACCTTATGGGAGTCGGCACGCCGGCCGACATCCTGGAGGGAATCGAGCGGGGAATCGATATGTTCGATTGCGTGCTGCCCACGCGGAACGCCCGCAACGGGTCGGCTTTTACCCGCAACGGGAAAATAAACATTCGCAATGCCGCTTATATGCGCGATTTCGACCGCCCGCTCGATCCCGTATGCGGCTGCTATACGTGCAAAAACTTCAGCTTGGCCTATCTACGCCATCTCTACATGGCCGGGGAGATCCTGGCCCTGCGTCTGCTCACTCTGCACAATGTGCATTTTTACTTAGAGCTGCTTAGCACCGCGCGACGGAAAATCCTTTCGGGTGATTTCGTGGAATGGAAAAAGGCGATGAACGATTCGTTGTGGAAAAAAAACGATGAGGCCGGAGGTTCTACCCATGGCGGCATGCTGCCAGAATCGCCAAACGGATAGCCAATGAAAAAGTACGAACCGTACCGCCGTCCTCCCCGCACGATCCAAGGAACCAGGGAAGATATTCTATCCTTTATTAAAACCCATGGCATCGTGGATAAGGACACCGTTGCAAAGACGGCAACCGAGTATCGCCGGACACTGCGAAAGCAGAAACAGGAACGCCTGACCCGTTTCGTGCTCGATTTGCATGGATTGTCAAGCAACGAAGCCGAAGTACGTATTGTTGCTGGTCTTGATTTGTGCAAAAACAAGGGAATTAGAGAAGTCCTATTGATTCATGGCCGAGGCCTTCATTCCGGCGTCGGCGAAAGACCTGTGCTCAAGAATCTCGTACAAACCATGCTCGAGGGAAAGCTCCGGGGAATGGTGAAGCGTTACCGCCCCGGTGTTTCTGCCGAGGGGGGAGAGGGGGTAACGGTACTTTTTCTCTCATAAGAACTTAAGAACTGATGGGGCGTAATAGCAAGCAGTTCATCAGTACTGTCACCTGAAGCCGTTTGAAGTGAGTCTGTCGAACTATACATCACCTGAACCTTTTTTCCACGTGTAGGATGGATTTTCAGTTGCTCTGGGCTCCGTGGCGAGTTTTGCCGAAATGATGTTGAAGTACGAAAATGTTAATTGTAAGGTTCATTGTTAAGAGTATCCATGAAACGACAACCAATGCGAAAATTCAGCGCAATATCATTTCTTATTCTGCTTCTTGCCGTTCTCGGCAGCGGGGCGTACGTCCTTTTTCCCCTGCCCGGGTTCCATGAAAAGGAGACTATTGTCATTCATCGCGGCTGTACGGTTCGCGCTATGGCCGATTCTCTCGCTCTGCATGATGTCATTGCCTGGCGGCCTGCCTTGCTTGCCTGGCTTAGGTGGTCAGGCGTCTCCCGCAGGATACATGCGGGAAAGTACACCTTTATCAAGCGTTCCGGGGTCATCGCGGCGGCGCATGAATTGGCAAACGTGCTGCCGAATGAAACCGTAGTTACGGTACCCGAAGGTCTGACGATCGAACAGACCGCCGCTCGTATTGCCGCCGCACTCCCCATCGATACAGCCGAGTTTATTGGCCTTTGCCTCGACTCTACGTTTGCACGCACGGTCGGCCCCACCACAGCGGCATCGCTCGAAGGGTTTCTCTTTCCTGATACCTATGCATTCATCGAAGGAACGACGCCTTCCGAAATAATCCGGCGCATGGTCGGGCGATTCAGGCAAAAGTGGGCCGCAGAGATTGACTCCGCCTCGTTTTCCGCTCACAGAATGACCGAGCTGCAGATCGTGACCCTCGCCTCCATTGTTGAAAAAGAGGCGGTGGTGGCTGCGGAACGGCCGCGTATCGCGGGCGTTTTTTTTAACCGGCTCCGCAGAAAAATGACGTTGGGCGCCGATCCCACGGTACGCTACGTTTTCCGGAAATTCAACGGTCCTCTTCTCGCCCGCGAATTGACTGTAGCCTCACCGTACAATACCCGGAAGTACGCGGGGCTCCCTCCAGGGCCGATCTGCTCGCCTGGGCTCGCCTCCTTGCAGGCTGCGGTATCTCCGTTGCGGACGAATGAGCTATATTTCGTCGCAAAGTGGGATGGATCCGGGGAACACGACTTCTCAGCGACCAATGAAGAACATGGCCGGAAGAGAATGGCCATCCGCTATAAAAATCAACTGCGACTCCGGCAGAAGGGGGCTTCATGCGGGCAGTGAATCGTCGGCCTCGGCATGCCACCCCGTTGTCGGGCCGGTTGTTCTTTATTGTAGCTGCCGGACTGCTTTGCGTCAAGGTTGTTCCGGCGGACGTGGCAATGGCGCCGATCCGGCTTGTCGATGGGCAGACGGCGGGCGTCGTTCCGAAGGGTGATTACAATGTGGAAAGCCGTATCTATAAGGGTGGCGGCACCGGCACGGGGCTCCTGGTGGATGTCATGGTCGGTATTCCCGATCGTTTCTCGCTCGAATGGAGCCGTGAACTCAAAATCGTTTATCAGACACCGATTCAATAAAAAGGATCGCTTTCCCATGAATAAAAAGACTGCGACATTGCTTGTTGCCTCAATTCTCGCCGTCGGGTTACTGACCCACGTTGGTGGCCAGTGGGGGCCGATGACAAGACTTGGCAGTGGGGTTGCCGATTCCTCGGATGCAATCGCAAAAAAAATAATCGACTCGAAGATTCCTGTGTTCATTGATTTCTGGGCGATCTGGTGCGGTCCTTGCCGGATGCTGAATCCGACCATCAAGGAATTGGAGGACGAGTACAAGAGCAGGGTGCTCTTTCTCAAGGTGAATGTTGACTACAATCCCCGCATCTCCTCTTACTTCCAGGTGCAGGGAATTCCCGCAGTGTTTATTCTTAATGACCGCACGGTAGTGCAACAGATGGTGGGGCTCCGGCCGGAGGCGGACTATCGCACGGCGCTCAATGAAGTTTTGGCGTTGCCATCGGCAAAGGATAGCACGAAATCGGTCACCGACACCACGACAGAGAAAAAGTCGTCCGCGAAGAAGCACGATAACACTCTTTAATTTTCTAATTTCCAACCCTCAAACGGTCTTTATATTTCCATATTTCGGCAATTGGTACGCTATAATCCGGTCGCGAACGGCGATGGGGAGGTGCCTGAAGAGATCCATGATCGGCGCATATTTTCCCACCCGATAGCGCGGCCGGGAGTGGCGGTCGGTAAGAGCATGCTCGACGACTTTTGCGACCTCATCGGGTGAAATGCCGTGCCTTTTGATCTTATTCTGGATTGCTATTACCGGCCCGTAAAGCTTGAACGCCTGTGGCGGCCAGTGTCCGGTCATCCGGTCAATCATAGTTCGGGATTTATCCCATATCGGGGTATCGATATCTCCCGGTTCAATAAGAGAAACCCTGATACCCCACGGCCGCAGTTCGATTCGAAGCGCGTCGGATATCGCTTCCAAGGCAAATTTGCTTGCAGAGTAAGGGCCCAGAAACGGATAAGAAATCAATCCGCTCACCGAACTCATATTGACGATGCGTCCTCCGGCTTCGCGTATAAGCGGTAACAGCGCCTGGGTTACCGCAAGGCTCCCGATCAGGTTAACTTCAAGTTCCCTGCGAAGATCATCGAGCGAGAGAAATTCAACGGGACCGCCGAGCGTAATACCGGCGTTATTGACCAGATCGAGTTCAACGCCATCCTTCACCGCGTCGGAGATCTCTCTGACAGCTTCTTCAATGGATTTTTGATCGGTTACGTCCAGGATAAGCGGCGTCAGCAGGTGGGACGCTTTCACACGTAGCCGTGCTGCATCAGTTTCTTTTCGTACGCCTGCAAATACACGCCTGCCTTTTCTCTCAAAATACAGCGCACAGGATTCGCCGATCCCGGAGGATGCCCCTGTAATAACAACAGTTTTTAATCTCTTCGATCGACCGGAGTCCATAATAATCCCTTGAATTGGTTATGCGATAATATTTGCTTTTCTGTCTCGCATATGCTAATATTCAAAACAAACTTTCTTCCCATCTTTCTTCTTTAAATATATCAAGAACCATGCCAATATTGAACCGTGGTGTGCTTCCTGAAATATTAATGCAACATTATTACAATTTTTTTTATTGCAATGAGAATTAGAAAAGCCTATTTTTTAACACTTACGTTTTGGCGCATCGTATTCGGACTGTTAGATAGGTTAATTCATCGCGAGATTGATTGCCGCCACCGTGTGAAACAGTCTGTGAAAAAAAGCCGTGTTTATAGCGCTGTGGTAAAATAAACGTGATTAGGCAATCAGCGCGGAGCGTAATTTATGTTGTTCTAAAGTATGCTAATTTCAAATAGGGTTTCGTCTGCTCGACTCATAGGCATGAAATCACGTTAGCACCTCACCCAAAGGAGCATCATGCAAAACATCCTTCCGCAGGTTAGCCAGAAGATCATTTCACTGAGTCCGGTGGATATGGCCATCATTGCGATCTATTTCGCAATGGTGATTATTATCGGCTTCTACCTGAAGCGTTTTTCCGGGAAAGGAGAGGGGTTTTTCCTTGCTGGGCGAGAGATGTCGGCTTGGGTTGCGGGCCTGGCATTCATCTCGGCCAATTTAGGAGCCTTGGAACTGATGGGATGGGCTTCCGCATCCTATCAGTACGGCATTCTTGCGGCCCACTGGTACTGGGTTGGCGCCATCCCGGCTATACTTTTCCTGGGTATCGTGATGATGCCCTTCTACCACATCTCGAAGACACATTCCGTTCCCGGTTTCTTGAAGCTGCGGTATGGCGAAGCCGCACGGGGGTTTAACGCTATCTCCTTTGCATTCATGTTTTTATTGATGTCGGGTATCAACATGTATGCCATGGCGCTGGTGATGAAGGTGGTTTTGGGTTGGGATATCAATTTCAGTATCTGGGTTGCGGCGATTACCGTGGCGATCTACGTAACGTTGGGCGGTCTGTACTCCGCAGTTTTCAATGAAGTGATGCAATTCTTTCTGATCTGGTTCGGAGCACTGCTTGTCCCAATTTTCGGCCTGATTGAAACACACGGGTGGCATGGAATGGTATTGCGTATTCAGCAAAATATACCGCAAATCTTCCCCCCGGAATCTTTCCCTCATGTTCATGGTAGTTTCACCCATTTGTGGTCGGGAATAGGAAGCTTTGCCACCAACCCTATGGGTATTCACTGGACAGGAATCGTTCTCGGACTTGGGTTTGTGATTTCGTTCGGATACTGGACTACGGATTTTTTGGTCGTCCAGCGTGTGTTAACAGCCAAAGACCTTCGCTCCGCCAAACTCGCTCCGATTATTGGTTCCTTTTTTAAGATGGCGGTACCATTCATTGTGATTCTGCCCGGGCTCCTGGGTTTGGCTCTTCTAAACTCCGGAGCACACCCCATTATCCTCCATCCTGAAAATGCTCTCAAACCGGGTGATCATAGTTTCAACGAGGTACTTCCTCTCATGCTCGCGCGTTACTGCGGTCCCGGATTGCTTGGCTTGGGGATTACCGCCCTGATGGCGGGCTTTATGTCGGGGATGGCGGGAGAGATCAGTGCTTTTACTACGGTCTGGACGTATGACATATATCGCTCCTATGTAAAAAAAGGCGCTCAGGATTCCCACTATGTTTGGATGGGTCGTATTTCTACCATTCTCGGCGTTCTGATTTCCATCTGCACTGCCTATTTGGTGATGCATTTCAAGAGCATCATGGATTATGTTCAGGCGTTATTCAGTTTCTTTGTCGCACCTCTGTTTGGAACCGTGCTGCTTGGTATGCTATGGAAACGGGCGACGCCGGCCGGAGGCTTCTGGGGTTTGCTGGCGGGTACGCTTTCTTCAATCGGCATGTGGGCGTTGGTGAAGTTCCATTCGGCAAATATCGTCATCAATTCGCTTCATATCAATGCCAAACCAATAGCCATCATTGCGCTTTCAAACAATGCCAGTGATATGGCACAGAACATGTATCGGGCCCTCTGGTCATGGATAGTTTGCGTTTCGGTGACCATAATTGTCAGCTTGGTGACCCGTCCCAAGCCGGTGGAAGAGCTTACCGGCTTGGTTTATGGCTGCACCGAATTGCCGAGTGAGGCGCACTTACCGCTCTGGAAGCGTCCTATTTTTTACGCCGCCATTGCGATAGTGCTGTTCCTGGTTCTGCAGATTATCTTTTGGTAGGGTGAATTTAGCGACTTCCGGCGTTCATTGAGCGCTGTAACACTCTTTAAGGAGTAATGACATGGCTGAAAATCATCATATCATTCCAGTCTGGTTTTTTGTAGGTCTCATCCTGTTCATCTACGGGCTGCTGATTTTTATCACCGGAATTGTCGAGTTTCCGCACCCACCTGCGGATGTAGTGCTCAGCAAGTTACATGCTCCTGTCTGGTGGGGTGCGCTCCTGACTCTGTTTGGCGGGCTCTTCGTGTTTCTTTTCCGGCCAAAGAAGACATAGAGGAGCACAGGCCGTCGTTTGCAGCGCGTGAAGCAGTTCCTGGAGATACGCATTGTTGCGCAATCTTTGCCGGTTATCTCAAGCTCCTGCCGGTTTTTATCTTCCTCGTTCCTGGTATGATAGCCTTTGCCCTGAATTCAAAGGGAATGCTGAGCATGCTCGCCGGACCGCGAAGCGAGAGCTCATCGGAGACGCGACAATACTGAAGCCGGAACGCCCGGATTTTGTTTTGGACGCTTATCTCTATATGGTTCCCAACGCTCCCCCGATCCGTTGCAGCGCCAATTCGACTTTCTCTCTTTTGTTAAATGCACTGATGCGAACGTATCCTTCGCCGCAACGGCCGAACCCGGCGCCCGGGGTACAGATAACGCCCGCCTTAGCCAGAAGGAAGTCGAAAAACTCCCACGAATTTCTCCTGACATTTACCCAGATGTAGGGTGCATTGATGCCGCCTGTGCAGGAGTAACCGAAGCCGGTCATCTTTTCCCGGATGTGATTGGCATTGATCATGTAGTAATCGGCCATTTCAGCTACCTGCTGCGGGCCGTCGCCGAGAAAGCAGGCTTCTGCGGCTCGCTGGACAGGATAGGAGACCCCGTTAAATTTCGTGGTATGGCGTCGATTCCAGAGGCCGTGAAGCGCCACCTTGTTTCCAGCACGGTCAAATGCCATACACTCTTTGGGGATAACGGTATAAGCGCAGCGCGTACCGGTGAAGCCCGCAGTTTTTGAAAAGCTTCGGAACTCAATGGCTACCTCGCGGCTGCCCTCGATTTCGAAGATACTGCGTGGAATCGAGGGATCACGCACGAACACCGCGTAGGCGGCATCAAAGAGAATGAGCGCCCGAGTCCGGCGGGCAAAGTCCACCCATTGCGCAAGCTGAACCCTGGACGCGGTAGCGCCGGTCGGGTTATTCGGAAAACAGAGATAGATCAGGTCGACCGGAGCGGAGGGGAGTGCCGGGACAAAGCCGTTCGTTTCCATGCCGTCGAGGTAAACCAGTCCCTCGTAACGTCCATCGACAAAATTTCCCGTGCGGCCAGCCATGACATTTGTATCGACATAGACCGGATACACCGGGTCAGGGACCGCGATCGTGATGTCGCCGGCAAAGATCTCTTGGATATTGCCAGTGTCGCATTTTGCACCATCGCTTATGAAAATCTCGTCGGGCAAGACATAAGCGCCGCGAGTCTGGAAGTCGTACTTTGCAATCGCTTCACGCAGGAAGAGATACCCCTGTTCCGGGCCATACCCGCGAAAGGTCGCATCATTTCCCATTTCAGCAACCGCCGCGTGGAACGCCTCAATGCAGGCGGGCGGCAATGGTCGTGTAACATCGCCAATGCCGAGCGGTAACACCTCGGTATTCGGAAACTTGTTCCTGAAATCGGCGACTCGTTTTGCAACTTCGGAAAAAAGATAAGACGACTTCAGCTTCAGATAATTTTCGTTGACTCTGATCATACGCATGCCTGTCTCTACATTGCTTTTCGCGTATTGCCTTTTTTTATTAATAAACAGGGCGCCCGGAAATGTCCAAGACGCCCTCTTTCTTTCGATCCTGAGTTTAACGTTACTTTTCCGGTGCAATTTTCGCTTTATCCGCCGTGCTCTGCGATTTGAATGCCATGACTAGCATGAGCACGCCGAAAATAGTTAAGCAGATGCCGGACCAGAGGTTGATGTTGATGCCGAGGGATCGCTCGTACATCGCAGCTCCCCTCGTCACAATGCCGTACAGCGTGATGAGTATGCCGACGATCGTAAAGAGTAACCCTATTGGAAAACGAATATCCGTTTGCATGGTCTTTTCTCCTTTTACCAGAAAATAATGTTGAGAACAACGGCGACAGCAACGACAATCGTGCCGAGCGTTGCAGGCTGGGAATACCAGGGAATGCCGGTTTCCTTGATTTTAGGAGTCAGGGAGTACACCAGGCCTTTGAGATCCTCATCGGATTTTTTCTGCCTGGTGATAAAGGAAATAATGATTGTAACAATGAAACAAATGCTCCATGCAAAAAGCGCGGTCCAGAAATTCTGCGCCATTTCGCTCGGATAGGTATGCATGACGCCAAGCCAGCCGCCCTTGATACCGGCATGCGTACCGGCAGGAAGGGTGAGTCCGTGATGGATCGCTGCGCTGAACGTTCCGGACATGAGCCCGATGAACGCGGCGTTGCCGGTCGCACGCTTCCAGAACATACCGAGGAGGAAGGTGGCGAAGAGCGGCGCATTGACGAAGGCAAATATGAGTTGCAGAAAGTCCATGAGATTGTTGAAATTTGCCGCAAGATAGGCGGCGCCCATGCTTACGATCGTGCCAAAGATGGTCGCGATATGGCCCATGCGCAAGTAATGCTTGTCGGATTGACCCGGTCTAATGTAGCTCTGGTAGATATCGTACGTCCAGACGGTATTGAACGCCGTGACATTTCCCGCCATTCCGGACATGAACGATGCCATGAGCGCGGTGAGCCCAAGTCCGAGTACCCCGGATGGAAGAAAGTGGCCAAGCATCAGAGGAATCGTGTTGTTGTAGTCCGGATTGCCCTGGGCATCGAGAATAGAAAACCCGGAACCCGGTTGCGAGGTCAGCGCAATAGCGATCATACCGGGAAGAATAACGAGGAGCGGAATAAACATCTTGGGAATGGCGCCGATAAGCGGTGTGTTACGCGCCGCTGACATCGACTTGGCCGCCATGGCCCGTTGCACCACAAGGAAGTTCGTACACCAGTAACCGAACGAGAGCACGAAGCCGAGCCCCATGACCAGCCCGAACCATTCGACACCCATCGGGTTGCCGGAAGGCGTGCTCATATGCGCCCAACATCTTGTCCAGGCATCGGCGGCATAGGGAGGATGGTGACTTGTGGCTACAATCTGCAAGTTATGCTGCACGCCTGCCCATCCTCCAGCACTCTTGAGCGCCAGAAAAACGAGCGGAACAAAGCCCGCTACGATGAGGAAAAATTGCAGCACCTCGTTATAGATCGCGGAGGTCAGGCCGCCGAGGAAAGTGTAGAGGAGCACGATGATCGCCGATACGACAATGCTGACATTGAAATTCCAACCGAGCAAGATTTGCATGAGCTTTGCCATGGCGAACATCGAAATACCCGAAGCGAAGATGGTCATGATTGCGAAGGAGAAAGCATTGAATCCACGTGTTTTTTCATTAAACCGGAGTTTGAGATATTCAGGCACTGAACGCGCCTTGGAGCCATAGTAAAAGGGCATCATGAAAATACCGAGAAAGACCATGGCGGGAATCGCACCAACCCAGTAGAAGTGACAGGTAGTGATTCCGTACTTTGCACCCGAAGCACCCATGCCGATTACTTCGAGCGCACCGAGATTGGTAGAGATGAATGCAAGTCCAGTGATCCAGGCCGGAATGGACTTGCCCGAGGTAAGAAAATCCGAGCTTGTCTTCATGGAGCGCTTTAGAACCCATCCGATTCCAAGCACAAAAATCACATAGATCGCCATTATGGCGTAATCGATTGCACCGACCTGAATATGCATAGACCTCCCCTTTCACGGTGAAAAGAATAGAGCGGGAATCTTCTAAAATAAGCCGTGGTGCATATGAAGTCAACATTGCTCTTCCTCCTCCTTCAAAAGCTACCATTTCTTCCTCTTATTGTTGCGGATGCTTGGATTTCACTATCTTTTATATTTTCATTATCTTAAATCATAGAAATATCGTACTGTATTCAACGACATTAAGACACTATCAATTGCTATGACATAGCCTTAATTATATTGAACTGTCTCACACCAAAGGAGCGTACTCGTGGATCTGGATAAAGTCATACGCAAAATCGCAGATTTCCCCAAACCCGGCATTCTTTTCTACGACGTGACAAGCATCTTCACCAGCCCGCAAGCATTCCGCTATGTTATCAGCAGGATGGAAGAGTTATATACGCTGGAAAGAATCGACGGCGTGATCGCCATCGAGGCGCGCGGATTTCTTCTGGGTTCCTGCTATGCGCTCGAACGCGAGCTCCCGCTCGTCCTTGCACGGAAGAAAGGAAAGCTGCCGGGGAGAACGGTGGCTGAAAGTTACTCGCTCGAATACGGTCAGGCGACGATTGAGATTCATATCGAGGATTTGCTGCCGCACAAGCGTTGGCTCATCGTTGACGATCTCATTGCCACGGGCGGCACGCTCGAAGCGGCGGCGAAGCTCGTTGAACGGCAGGGATCGACGGTTGCCGGCGTTTTTGGCATCATCGGGCTGCCGTTTCTGAACTATGCGGCGCGTATCGGCAAATACGGGCCAAAGACGTTGATCGATTATATGGGGGAGTAGCTTTCTTGGACACGGCAAAGTCCAGCCAGTTGGATATTATCTGAAATCTTTTGCTGAAAATCTACCATGAAGTCTTATACTATTAGAGAGTTTCTTGTCTTTCCTACCGCGGGTGGCAGCGTTCGTGTAAACGGCTGGGTAAAGACCCGGCGCGATGTTAAGGGGTTTTCCTTCATTGAGATCAACGATGGGTCGTGCCTGGCCAACCTGCAGATCATCGCCCTGCCGACACTTGCCAACTATCAGGCTGAAGTACAAAATCTGACCACGGGCAGCAGTGTCATGGTGGAGGGATTGCTGAAGGATTCACCGGGCAAAGAGCAGCGTTTCGAAATAGAGGCGGAGCGGATCGTGGTGCATTCCTATGCGGCTCCCGACTACCCGCTTCAGAAAAAACGGCACAGCTTCGAATATCTGCGCGAAATCGCTCACCTGCGTCCCCGTACGAATACTCTTGGCGCCATTGCCCGTCTCCGGAGTTCGCTTAGTTTTGCCATTCACCGATTTTTCAACGAACGCGGATTTTCCTGGATTCACACGCCGATCATCACTGCGTCGGACTGCGAAGGTGCAGGCGCCATGTTTCGCGTATCAACACTTGATCCGGAGGCTCCGCCGCGCACTGGAGACGGCGGGATCGACTTTTCAAAAGATTTTTTTGGCAAGCGGGCGAGCCTCTCGGTGAGCGGCCAGCTTGAGGCGGAGATCTATGCGCTTGCTCTCGGCAAGGTGTACGCCTTCGGGCCCACTTTCCGGGCCGAGAATTCCAATACGCCGCGCCACCTCGCTGAGTTCTGGATGGTAGAGCCTGAAATGGCTTTCTGCGGGCTCAAGGAAGACATGGAACTGGCCGAGGAGTTTGTCAAGTATCTCGTCCGGGATGCCCTTACGAATAGCGCGGCCGACCTCAAATTGTTTGACGATCGGATAGAGAAAGGGCTTCTCAAGCGCCTTGAACTGATCGTCACAAGTAGCTTCGAAAGAGTATGCTATACCGATGCCATCGCGATTCTCGAAAAAAACAACGCAGCCTTCGAATTCCCGGTCCGTTGGGGGAACGATATCCAGTCCGAGCATGAGCGCTACCTTACGGAGAAGGTTTTTGGGCGACCGGCTATTGTTTTCGATTATCCCAAGGAGATCAAGGCTTTTTATATGCGGCAGAACGATGACGGTAGAACCGTTGCCGCCATGGATGTTCTGGTACCGCGCATAGGAGAGCTCATAGGCGGGTCTGCAAGGGAGGAGCGACTCGAAGCACTGACCCGTCGCATAGGCGAGCTTGGCCTCGAAGGAAAAGATTACTGGTGGTACATCGATCTTAGAAAATATGGAAGCGCCCCGCACGCGGGGTTCGGTCTGGGTTTCGAACGTCTCATGCTTCTTATCACCGGCATGCAAAATATCCGCGATGTGATTCCCTTTCCCCGTTTTCCGGGCTATGTCGAGTTTTAGTCGCTGCTCCTCCTGCCATTAAATGCATACGCCCCAGGACCGTAATTAAGGGGACTAATGATGATGTAAAGGGAGGAGAGAGAAGATTGTGCTTGGATGTCACAAATCCAGGTAAATAACGGACTAATCAAAAAGAGAAAAAGCTTTTGGGAACCTCAGAGCGAGGAAGGGAGGAAAATCTTGTTATGAATAAAGTGATGGTAATAGCGATACTTTTTTTAGCCTACGTAAGTGTGTGGGCAGGAGCCCAGGAGGATGATCTGATAAATCTTGCGCGGTCAGGGATTGAAGAGGAGGTATTAATTATTTATATAGATGCGGCCAAGGGACCTTATCATCTTACTACCAGTCAAATTGTCGAACTGAGGGACCTGGGGGTTTCGTCGAAGGTCATTTCCGAAGCATTGAAGCATGGTTCGCCTGAAAATGAAGCCGTCGCACCGGGAAGTAACCAGGTTACCGCATCTGCCGCTGATACAATCGAATCGCCAATGGGTTCCATAGCCTCCCCACTGCCTCCAGTCGCTAAGTCATCAGAATCGACTTCCGTTATTCCAGTCACGCCTCCACCCGAAACGTTAGTCCCGATGGCATCATCTTCGGAAGCGATTTCCCCGGCGGTACCTCCGCCTCTTAATGCGACCGAATCGGCTTCCGTTGCTTCGATCGCGTCACAACCGTCTGAAATGGGAGCACCGACAGCTTCACCTCCGGAAGCGGTAGCCTCGGCGGTGCCTTCGGCAGAGGTGGTCGCTCCGGTTCCGGACGATCAAAATATTTCATTCTTTTACCAGGCGCTCTACCCCTATGGGACCTGGATAAGCGTTGATGGTCAATGGTGCTGGAGACCAAATGCGGCATCGCTCGATCTTAACTGGACACCTTACTGCAGCAACGGTTATTGGGCCTATACCGATTGGGGCTGGTTTTGGGTTTCCAACTATACATGGGGGTGGGCGCCATTTCATTATGGTCGCTGGTTCCGCTATGCAGGGTACGGCTGGGTTTGGATGCCGGGGACCGAATGGGGGCCGGCATGGGTGAGTTTTCGTAGCGGTGACGGTTACTTCGGATGGGCGCCCCTCCCTCCAGCCGCTCATTTTGTCGATCACCGGGGGTTCTTTTTCAATGGACGCCTGGCAGTCGGCGGCATTGGATTCGGTTTGACGATGACGGATTATCGATTTGTTCCAGCCGCGCACTTTCTCGATCGCGATTTATGGCTGCATAGCGTATCCCCCGACCGGGTTCAGGAATTTTTTGGCAGGACAACAATCATGCGGGATAACTACCGTATTTTTAAAGGTTGGATATTTAATCGGGGACCGTCCGTGGAAATGGTCTCCCGCTCTACCGGCCGACCGATTACCCAGTTGACAATTGAGTCCAATCAGTTGCGTCCTGGAGAGCGGATCCGGGGTATCATCAGCTCCAACCGCAGCCTTGTTGTCTATAAACCTATGATTGCACAGGATGCGCCAAAGAGTCCGCTTGACATAGAAAAACACTATGAACAAGGGAGATCGAATGGCGGCGCCGGAGGAGAGGCAAGGGTGTATGATCAGGGAGGGAGGCAGCAGGGGCAGCAGGCAAGGCCGTATGGCGAAGAAAGACAGAGAGATCGGCGATAAAAAGCGGACAAGGTCGTAATCCTTATGAACCGGTTAGTAAGAGACCGGGCACTCCTCTCTGGTGATAGAGAGGTTCAAGGGGGGTATGTGGAGCATCATCACATAACATATTTGATTTACGAGGCAGTTCTATGCAAAGCAAAAGAACCTCAAGGTAACTCTTAGTGAATAATCACTAAGGAACGGTCGTCGTTAAAAAAACGAACGAATACAATCATCTGTTGGCAGAAGGAGCCGGTGTGGATGTTTCACTCGGCTCCTTCTTTAATTTGAAAACCGTTCAAGGTCAATCGTAGTTAATGCTTTCCTTGAACCGCTTGTGGAACCAACCGAACCAGTGGTGAGGGTATCGCATGATCCATTCCGAGAGGATGGCATTGTGCTGAATCTGGCATTCCGCAAGGATCGCGTCATCGCTTCTTCCTGCGGCAGCTGGTGCCGGCGCAATCGAGAGGACGATTTCGTAGGTATCATCATCAAGAAGAAGTGCGTAGGTAGGGAGTACCGCGCAGCCGGTTTTATGCTCCAAACCGGCTATGGTGCGAATAGTGCTTGTCTCCCTGCCGAGAAATGGGACAAGGGTGCCCTGTGATCCCGCGTGCTGATCGATGAGAATCGCAACGATCCCGTTTCTTTTGATTGCTTCGTATATCTTCCTGAGTGCGTTGTCGACATAGATGGTGTCAACCGCCGCCGCATTCCGTTTTCTGGCGAGCCATTGATTCACATAGGGATTTCGCATCGGCTTGGCGACCACGCTCAGCGAGGAGACCTTGGAGCCGAAGATATCGGCAAGGAGTTCCCAGTTGCCGAAATGGCCAAGCAGAATGATGACTCCTTTCCCTTGAGCAAGTGCATCATTAAGAATTTCTCCATGCACCACGGAGTACGGTGGTAGAGGGGGAAACCCGCGCAGGAAGTCTACCGCATAGCGGCCCATCGTACGGTACAGATTCCGGGTGATTCGCTTTTGTTCGCGAATGGACCAGAGGTTCAGGGTTTCCATGTTTTTTTCAACGACGTTCCGATAAATGCCGGCAAAATAGAGACCGGATCCAAGAAGAGCTCCGCTTTTCAGAGCGAGGGAGCGAGGAATTACCGACAGCAAAAGCTGCATCGCTCTCAGGGCGCAATACTCGGCGAAATGCGAAAAACGTTTGAAAGTAAAGTAGCTCATAGGGAAGGAAATATTGAAAACAGCGGCGACCCTCTCGAAATTCATGCACTTGCCATTTTCATCCGCATTCAATGCAGTTTCTGACGTTCCCTTGACTTGACTGTGATTCTCACCTGCGGACTAAAATACTTCGCTGCAATAGGCATGCCATATCAGTTAACGGCGAATAGCGGCTCGCGCCGCTGCGCAGGGGTGTTAATCCTGGTTTCGCTGTTCCCATTTAAGTTCGGGAATTTTCTTGACATTGATAATAAAGTAAAATCCCGGATTGAGCTTCTCTGGACGCCACTGGAAGTGCATTTCCCAGCATTCCAGGTCGCAGGAGAGGTTGATGCTGTTCTGCACCATTTGGTTCGTATTGAAATTGTAATTGCCGCTCCAGGAGATTTTCCAGTTGCGCGTGAAACCGAGGTCGGCGGAAGCGCTCAGGTTGTAGTTCTTGTCCGGGATGAAAACGTCGTCAGGCGTGGTGCGGCTTGCCGAATAGGAGTATGCGGGCGTCAGGCTGAAATGCCAAGTTTGCGGTCCTGCGCCATGATCCATGAGAGGGTCCGGCGTGCGCAGTGAATCAAACAGCAATTTATCGCCGTCCCACAGGTTTCCATGCAATGCAAAACTGCCGGTGGAAAGATTGTAGCTATAGTTTCTCAGGATAGGCACCGTTATATTGGAGGAGTCATTATTTTTATAGAGCCAAAAATCCGAATTGTAAGTCAAGCCGAGGAAGTGGTAGCCGGTCGAAGCGCTGACTCCCAGGTCGCTGAACTTTCGTCCCTGCGCTTCGAAGTTATACGACCCGCTCACATTCGCGGTCAGAATCGGGAACTTGATCTCTTCCGGCTTATCGGGGCCATTCTGGGATGCTTTGAGAATTTTGCCGTCGAACTGATTGCCGATGCTGTAGGAAAGCAACTGCTCTTCGTTATGCGCGCCCTCGTACGAGAGCCCGATGGGATAGAACGATTGGCTCAGGTTATGGAGGGGAAGGTAGGTATAGGAGAGACTTGGTGAGATGGTGTGCCGCAGCCCATCAAAATTAAGGATATGAATCGGCAGGATGCCATAGAGGTTGGTCGACATGGTGGCCCCGGCCTGCCAGCCGAAGTCATTGGCAACCTCTTTCTTGAGCGTATCGTGCTGGGCGATAATACCCGGGGTGATGCTGACCTCCCGGATTCCGTAAACCGTATCAATGATCCCGTTGGTGTCGGTAAAAGAGATATTGAAACGTTGCGTACTGCCGTTACTGTAAGGAATGGTCTGATATCCGCTATGCAGCGTGGTATCGGAAATATGCGCGGCGGTATAGGTGATGGTGTCGTAAAGCGTATCGAGTTTTTTAACCGCAGTGTCAATGGCGCCGCGGAAAGTGGACATGTTTGCCGAAGCATTGGGAGAGATGGTAATGTATTTAAAGATCTTCTGTGGCGCCGAGACATGAATTTGATTGGACATTCCCGGTGCGATGAAACTGCTGTTCTGGTTATTGAACCATTGCTCGCTGTGCGACACCGCCGTACCGGTGTATCCCCAGTAGATATTGTTATACCATTTCGATGCGGCGGTATCCGGAGTGCCGGAGGCTGGAGCCGCCCCCTCGGTTGACAGCGGTGCAATGAGCGGCCGGTCGAAAAGGGTGAAATTGACCGAAGGTAGGTCCTGCGAAATATGACCGCTTTGAAGATCCTGCGTCCGGTTCCAGACTACGCTTCCGCTCCCCTTGATGTCCTGGAACTGATGTGTGAGCGAGAGGTTCGAGGTGATCAGCTGCTGCTGGAGTTCGCTTGAATCCTGAGAGTATTGCGAATAAAAATTCGTGCTCGATACAAGGCTGCCGTGTCCGGACAACTGGGTAAGCCCATCCGGGGTGATGTTCTGGTCGTGGGTAAAATCGATCGACCACTCCCGCTGGCCTTGCTGAAATTCGTTGTTGAAGGTATATTGCGTGGTGATCGATCCATTCAAAAAATACCGGACATTGTATCGGCTCGAAGCCTCGGCGACAAACTGCGAAAAATCCTGGATCCTCGTTTTGGCCAGGAGATCGATATAGTCATTCGGGGTATAGTAATAACCGATATTATCGACATACCCCCCGCTGGAGGGATTGCCGCCCCAGATTGGGGTGAGGATTCCGCTCTTGCGATCCCGTTCGGCCGGGAAAATAAAAAAGGGGAGCGCGGCGACCGGAGCATCGCCGATGTTCAGAATCGCCGGTTCGCTGATGATCTTATCGTTCGGCATGACGCGGATGTGTTCGCCGTAAAAATAGTAGTGAGGGGAGTCAATAAGACCACAAGTCGTGTACGTTCCCTCGTCAACATAGAGCTCATTTTTCTGTGACTTGATGATTCTCTGCCCGGTGAAATAGCCTTCATCGACATGGGTGGTAGCATAGTGCACCCTGCCTCGCTTTGTTTTTATATTGTACGCCATGAAATCGCCGACAGTCGTGTCCTTGTCTTCGATGAGCTCGGGTTTGCCGCTTGCCGTAAACAGGTTGTCGCCGGTGGAATAAATGATCGTATCGGCGATCAATTGCACATTCTGATACCTTATTTTCGAATGGCCGCATAGCCGGAGAATTTTTTTCTCTGCGTCGTAGTCGATCTTATCGGCATCATAACGAACGGTGTCGGTAAGATCCTGATGTTTTTTCGACTTGATGATGTCCCGTGTTTTCGATGTAACAGAGCCGGAATCCGTCCGCCGGTAAAGGGGGAGAGGGGGATTGCTTAAAGTGGTGTCGGTTTTCAAAGATTCCGCTATGACCGGTGTGGAGAGTTTTGGCGAATCCTTTACGGTTATCGGCGTCGAAGGCATTGGATCGGAGCCATGCGAGGCAACTATTAATACGGAGACAACCGTTATCGCGAGACGCAATCGTTTGAAAGGCGAGGTCATAAATTCATACGACGTTATCTGACGGCGACCGACGATTGCTTGGTCGGTTTCGCCTCGGTGTAAGCAATCGAGAGACGCGGCACAGGTGTCATACATCTGTGCCTGAATTCCAGGAAGAATCGGATCCGATTGTTGTATATTCTTTTGTACCCGTAAACCTTAAAATATACTTTACCGCCTTTTTACGCCGGAAAATCCATAAAAACGTTGTTTAAACGTAATGTTTATCTCAAGCCGTTTCCTGTTTCGGCGGGCGCGGCAAGGTTCCGGGTATCCGGATCAACATCTGGAATGGGTGCTCACAAGAGGGGAGTTGGCAGCGCAGCGGCATGAATGCGACAAAAACGACAACAATGCATGCAATTCGTTTTTTGATTATTGTTTTATGGATAAGAGCAATTGCGATGGCCGATGGCGGAGCGGGAGAGACCCGATTGTTTGGTCTCTCTGTCGGCAGCGAACCGGACAGCGCCCTGGTAGTGCTCGACGATTCGGTTCGAGGAATGACTCCCTGCACATTGAGCGACATATCAGCCGGCAATCATACGCTCATTTTGCGTAAGAAGGGATTTTATATTAAAAAGGTTGCGGTAATCGTTGACTCCTTGTCGTCGAAGAAACTCTTCTTCACCCTCCTTAAACCGGCCTCTCTTTGGATTTTCAGTGAACCTTCCCGCGCGATTCTCACCATCGATGGAAAGAATGAGGGGGTGACGCCCTATGCAGACGATAAGGTGAAGCCTGGCGATCATGTAATTTCGGCAAAGCTTAAAGGGTATATGCCGATTGAACGGGCCGTGTCGCTCCAAAGTAGCGGACGCGATACGGTGAACCTGATTTTCGAACGCTCAAAGGCCTACCAAGATTCCGTCGCCGTTGTTGCAAAGGCTACGGCGAAGGCTGAAAAGGAACATCACGCAATTGTCTTGGCTTCCGCCGTATTCTGCCTTGCCGCCATTATCCTCATATTGATAGAAAGTGGCGGGGGACAGTAAGGGGCCGCCTCTGCCTGGTCGCTCCTACGGTCGTGAAAAATAACGGACGCATGAAACAATCCCGCTTTATGTCATTAATCATGCTCGGCCTGATGGGGCTCGGCTGCGGTGGAATGACCTCAGGGAATACCCAGGCTGAGAGCATCCGGTCCGGCCGCAGCATCCAGCTTGACGGGTTCCTCATTGATTGGCAGGAGAAAACGAGGCATCAGTGGGCCGGCTCCGCTACCTGGTTCTGGGATGCTGCAGCGACGCCGGAAGGGGTGGCCGGCTATTTCACAAACCAGTGGGCATCCTGTTCCTCCTGGACAATGTATGTTGTTGTCCGAGGGCTATCACGGCCTTCATGGGAGATGAAGGCCTCGAAGGGAAACGCGCGTAGCGACTGGTATCGAACGAGGTTTATTTATCATGACGGAGTAAACGCTATCACCCTTGAGTGGCTGATTCCATGGGATTCCCTCGCGGTAGATTCCTGCGGAGCCTATGCGATTCATATCGCAGGGTGCAGCGATTGCGGCGACAGCTTTGTGCCGCTCCAGCTCACCGGAAATATTCATGCCTTAACCCGAAAAAAGTTCTTGCTGCGGATGTTCGCGGTGCGGCTCATCGTCATCGCCATTTTACTCGGTTTTTTTATCGGGCTCCAGTTTGTGGTCAGGCAAAAGACTCGTCGTAGGGGATCGCTTCGTCGATCAGCATGATCGGGATATCCTCGCGAATCGGGTAGAGGAACTTCCGATCGGTCCGGAGAAGTCCGGCATCAATCGGTTCCCTGATCACCTCACCGGCCCTGTTTTTCAGTTTCCCCTCCGTGATTCGTTGATTAATTGTTTTTATCGCGCTCTCTTTGACCAGCGTAAGATCCTGTTTTGTCTCTGGACAACAAAGAATGTCAAGCAGTTCCTTATCTACCATTCCATCACTCCTTTTAATGCGTTGACGCCTCGACGAAGACGACACAGAACATACCTTTTTCCGGTTGAAGAACGCAACCTATCCGGAATAAGGTATGGTTGATTACTCTGTCTGCGTCGTTGTCGCGACATGTATTTTGAATGCGTCCAATTATATGACGATAGCGGTTCGCGGTGCCGATTCTTTCACCGCATCAGCCAAGTGTTTATTTCATGACCATCCATGACGCCGGAATGACGCCTTTCCCCCTGAACTTTGATGAATATATCAGGATGTTTCCCTCCGCCTGGCTTTTCGAGCATTTTCTGAAGAATAAAAGCGGCTCCCGCAAAATCCTTTCCTCCAATGCCCTTGCGGACCAGGTAGCCCGTTTTTCAGAGCCGTCCTCGCTTCAGATTAAATTCAAGGAACTCGGCGAGGCGGAGAAGCAGTTATGCAGTCTCGTCTATCTGTGCGGCGACAGCGGCCTCCCGGCGCTGGAAAAGAGCGACTACCTCAACGATCCTGCTATACTTTCCTTTATCATCTATGCCGGACGCGATGATGCTGGCGCGGTTCGCTATTTTGGTTTTTCCGGGTTCGAGCCCTCCCTCCGGCTGCTCATGGCGGAAACGCTTCTCCATGCCGGACCGGTTGTGAAAAGGGCTGCTTCAACGGTGTCGCCGCACGGGCGGGAGTATTGCCTGAGCGACATTGCCGTCGTCTTGGCGCTTGCCATGCAGGGGCTGCTCGAAAAGAAAAAACAGGGTGGTCTGACAAAAAACTCACTGCTAAAAATCGGAAAACTTACCCATGAATCATTCCCCGGTTTCACCGTTCAGGACCGCGCCGATTGTATCATCAGGTATGCCGAATTCCTCGGGGTGATCGTTGAAAACGATACGGGTTTTGCATGTCGGGGAACCGCAGCGGAGGAGTGGCTCAACGGGTCGTCCGAGAGCCAATGCCGGGATCTGGCTATCTACATCGGCAAGTATGCGGGAGCCTGGTGCAGGGAGCTGCTCTCTGAACTGCTCCGCCGGGCCGGGGAGCGATGGCTTTCCATTACGCTTTTTCCAGAAAAAGCCCGGCAAGAGGCGCTCAAAGCGTTATTTATCCTTCACTGGGCAGGAATCATCGATCTTGCAGGAGCGGGGGACGAAATCATTTTCGGCGCTCCGGTTACCAGACCTTCTCCGATTCTACCCCTCGATACCGTCGATGACAAACGCCGGACCGCAGTTCGGACCATCGTCGTATTGCCCGATTTTACCGCCATGCTCCCGCAGGAGATTTCCCCCGAACAACTCTTTCGGTTCAGTCAAGTCGGTATTCTCCATTCTCTCGATAGGGTATACAAAGGGGCAATCGATCGCGCTACCCTGAACAATAGTCTTGCCCGGGGTCTCGATTCAGCAACGGTCCTTCGCAGGCTTGCCGAATGGAATGCTCCTGCGAATGTCGTGGAAACGTTGCGGGAATGGATCCGGGAATACTACCGTCTGTATATATCCGATGCACCGGTGCTTATTACTTGCGATAAGAAGGCGACTTACGAAATCGCTTCATATGAGCCTTTGGCGGGGTTCATCGAACGGATGCCGGCCTTCGCAGTATTCCGGATACGGCAGGGTGTCGAAGAGTCGGTCAAGCGGGTGCTGTCGGACATGGGTTACGATTACCGCATGCCGCTGCGGGAATCGCCAGCCGCGCCGACCGGATCGGGGAACCCGGCGCGGTGTCCGGTACCTGTCGATGTCTTTAAACCCATTATACCCGGAAACGGACGGGTTAGGGAAACCCTGCTATTACTGAAAGGGAAAAAGTACGGCAGCGGACTCAAGTCGCTCGACCTTACTGAAACCATGCATATCATCGATTATGCAATCCTGACTGCGCAGGAATTGACGATTGAGTATGGGGGGAGCCTCCTCATTAAAAAAGGATTGTATACTATTCTCCCCGCCGCGGTTTCCGATGAAGCCGAACCGATACTCGATGGGAGCGATCAGATTGGCAAAAAACGGCAGTTCACTATTAGAAAAATTGTTCGCATCGGGGTGGGCAGGTCATGAAAAAAGAACCTGCATTCGTCCATCTTCACAATCACACCGAGTACAGTTTTCTGGATGGAGCCATACGGATTGCCGATCTGGTCGGCCGTGCGAAAGAGTTTTGCATGCCTGCACTTGCCATTACCGACCATGGGGGGCTTTTCGGGGCGGTTGAATTTTATGAAACGTGCATATCTGCGGGCATAAAGCCTATTCTCGGCTTTGAAGCATACGTGGCGCCCGGATCCCGCTTCGACAAACAGTCGAGCAGGGATGAACGCTCCTACCACCATCTCATCCTGCTTGCCCGAGATAATGCCGGCTGGAAAAATCTCATGCGCCTCAGCACAATCGGTTACTCCGAGGGGTTTTACTACAAGCCGCGGATCGACATGGAGGTATTGCAGAGGTATTCCGGCGGGATCATCGCCACGACCTCTTGCCTGGCGGGAAACATTCCCCAGCTCTTGTTGAGCGGTGATCGCGAAGGAGCGAAAAAACGCGCGATCGAGTACCTCTCGATTTTCGGCGAGAGGAATTTTTATTTCGAGCTCCAGAATCACGGCATCAGCGAGGAAATTGCGGTTCTTCCCGAAATGTTGAGTCTCGGCCGCGAGCTCGGCATTCCTTTTATCATTGCCAATGATGCCCACTACCTCAATCGTGAGGACGCTCAGTCCCACGACGTGCTCCTTTGCATCCAGACTCAGACCACGATGAGCGATCCGAAACGCTACCGATTCTCCTCCGACCAGATCTATTTCAAATCGCCCTCGGAGATGGCGGCGCTCTTTCCGGACCTTTCCGAGGCCTTTGCCAACACCGTGGATATCGCCGAGCGATGCAACGTCTCCATCAAGATCACCCCCCAGCTGCCGACACCGCCGCTCCCGGAAGGCTATGCCGCCGTCGATGATTACCTTCGAGCCATTGCGCGCCAGGGGCTTTCGGAAAAATATGCGCACTTGACGCCGGGTCTGGAGGAACGGCTCGAATACGAACTGAAAGTCATCTGTTCCATGGGATTCACCAGCTACTTTCTCATTGTCCGCGATTTCGTTGCGCAGGCGGAGAAAATGGGCATCATGGTGGGCGCACGCGGATCGGTGGCGGGCAGTCTCGTCGCACATGTCATAGGCATTACGGCGGTCGATCCGATCAAATTTGATCTTATTTTCGAGCGGTTTCTCAACCCCGAGCGTATTTCAATGCCCGACGCAGATATCGACTTCGCGGACAGGGATCGTCACCGGGTGATCGATTACGTTATAAGCCGGTACGGTCGCGATTCAGTGAGCCAGATTATCAATTTCATCCGCATGAAAGCAAAGATGGTGGTAAAGGATGTCGCCCGAGCCATGGATATCCCATTGTCAGAAGCGAACCGCCTCTCCGCAATGGTCAGTGAAAAAAGCCTCAAGGAGTCCATCGCTGCATCGGGTGAACTCAGCCGCGCAATCAAGGGAAACGAACAATACCGGCAGCTTTTCCGGCACGCGGGCGTGCTCGAAGGACTTGCACGACAGGCGGGGATGCATGCGGGCGGCGTCATCATCGCGCCCGGCGAGGTAGTAAACTGGGCGCCGCTCTTCAGACAGCCCGGCACCGACATCGTGATGACGCAATTTGACATGAACTATGTGGAAAAAGTCGGTCTCATAAAAATGGACTTTCTGGGGCTCCGCACGCTCACTGTACTCCAGGAAACGCTACGGCTCATTGCCCGCTGCCATGGAACAATTATTGACCTCTGGCATATTCCCTACGACGATGAACAGGCCTATGCGCTCTTCGGCAAGGGTGAAACCATTGGCGTGTTCCAATTCGACTCGCAGGGGATGCAGGATTATCTTCGGAAGCTCAAGCCGACAAATATCGAGGATATTATCGCCATGGCGGCCCTGTACCGTCCCGGTCCCATGGATAACATTGATACTTTTATACGCCGCAAGCACGGGAAGGAGAAGGTGCACTATCTCCATCCGGAGCTTGGCGAAATACTCGATGTCACCTATGGAGTCATCGTCTACCAGGAACAAGTGATGCGCATCGCCCAGCGCATGGCCGGATTTTCCCTGGGTGAAGCAGACATTCTGCGCAAGGCCATGAGTAAGAAACAACCTGAAACCATGGAGGAGATGGGAAAGAAGTTCGTAGACGGAGCGGTGTCGCGGGGGATCGATAAGAAGGTCGCTGTGGAAATCTTCGATCTCATGGCAAAGTTTGCGGCCTACGGCTTCAACAAAGCACATGCGACCATGTACGGCCACATCGCATATCAGAGCGCCTGGCTCAAGGCGCACTATCCGCTCGAATACCTCACCGCAAATCTTACGTCGTATATCGGCAACCAGGATGAATTTCTTAAAGTCAAAATTGAAACCGAACGTATGGACATCCCCATTCTACCGCCTGATGTCAACGCTTCGGACGATTGTTGCAGCATCGAAAACAACGCACTGCGGCTCGGGCTCTCGGTGATCAAAAATGTCGGTCAGGCTGGCGAAGCGATTCTCGAAGAGCGGTCGCGGGGCGGTCCGTTTACGTCGATCTTCGATCTCTGCAAGCGAGTCGATAGCCGTCGGATCAACAAAAAGTGTCTCGAATCGCTCATCTGCGCGGGCGCGCTCGACTGCCTCAAAGGTACGCGCGCCCAGCTTTTTGAGGCTATCGACAAGGCTATGGATTATGCCGGGGGTTTTCAGAAAGATCGCGCCGCCGGTCAGGTCAACCTTTTTGAAGATATGTTTGCGGCCGCATCCGGAAGCGACGGCGCGCTCCCGGTTCCGCCGCTCCCGGCGGTACCGCCCTGGCCGTACATTGCGACTCTTCAGAAGGAGAAGGAGTTTCTGAATTTCTATGTGAGCGGCCACCCGCTTGATCGTTTTCAGGATGAGATCCTCGGGTTCGCCACCATGTCGCTCGCGCCGGAGTCGCTTTCGAAGGTCGGCGATGGGGCGGTCGTTACCGTTGGAGGACTCGTGACCTCAGTAAAGCAACATGTTCAGCGCAATGGCAAGCCAATGGTATTCATGTCGATGGAGGATTTCGACGGAAGTATCGAGTTCCTTGTATTCGGCGATGCCTATGAAAAGTATCGCGATCTGCTCGTGGAGGATGCCATGGTCCTGGCGCATGGAACAATTACCAAACGTGAAGGCGAGGAGAGCCCGAAGATCCGTCTCGATAACTGCATTCCTCTCTCCTCGGCACGGGAACGGCTTGCACGCAGCGTGCACGTGCGGCTCAATACTGCCGGTCTCGAAAAAGAATTCCTCGGAACTATTCGCGGCCAGTGCGAAAAGAATGCGGGCTCCTGCGTCGTCATACTTCACTTGGTAACCGCGGAAGGCAACGAGTACCGGATGCGTTCGCGTGCGGTCAGGATTTCGCCGGCACAGGAAGCCCTGAAGGAACTTCGTGAACAGGTGGGAAGGGAAAACGTATGGATCGGCAAATCAATAACGTAGGTCCGTACCTGAAATTGCCGTTTCAGATGATTTACTTCGCGACCATCACGACCCTCTTTGCCTGCGGCTGCATCGTTACCGGCATTGTTTCAAAGCATGCCGCCCAGGTTGTCTGCAGGACGTGGGCGCGCCTGGTACTCTCCTTTTTCGGGATTCGCTTGCATGTGACCGGCAGGGAGAAACTTTCACCGGGAAAACGCTACGTCTTTTTCTCCAACCACCAGAGTCATCTTGACACACCGGTGCTCTTTGCCGGGATTGGATATCCGATCTGTTTCATCGCGAAAAAAGAACTTTTCCGGATACCGATCTTCGGATGGGGCATGGCGGCCATGGGGCATGTCAGGATCGACCGGGCGAATGCGCGAAAGGCCCGGCAGTCGCTCACGCGGGGGGTGTGTCTCCTCAAGCGGCATCGACTCTCGCTTGTTTTATTCCCTGAAGGAACGAGAAGCGCCACCGGAATTCTCGGTGAATTCAAGCAGGGAAGTTTCGCTCTTGCCCAGGAAGCCGACGTCGCGGTGGTGCCCGTGGTCATCAGGAAGGCCAACGAAAGACTGCCGAAAAAAAACCTTGTCGTGAAGCCCGGGGAGGTTTATCTCGACATTTGCGACCCTGTCGATATCACGGGCATTGGAAAAAATGAACTCGCGACACAAGTGCGGAAAGAAATCGAAAAGGTGCTGGAACGGGTGTAAAGGCAGAGAGGATTTTTTGCGAACATCATCCACTTCAGCCATGTATATGGCTTCTGCGTTTTAACGTATAGAATAAGCGGGCTGCGTGTACCCGAAATGGTCCATTCGCTTATATGAAGAACCCTCTGATATCCGCACTCCTTGGATGCCGAATTGAGAAACGTAACGCTTCAAGAATATATCGTATCTATCAGTCGTTGTTACCGATAGGCGAATCCTCTGTCGTAACAATAAATATATGAAGGGCGGAGAAGTTAAATCCGGCCACATAAAAAGACAATAAAAAAAGGCATCGACTTATTACAATAGCGCTGCTTTTTTCTCAAGCACTTCTCGGAGTCCGCGAAGCGGCGCCGTCTCAAGGCTGTGGCTCGATCAGTAATCTCTGCGTTGCGAACGGTTGAATCCACCGCCTTCACCGTGCGGGGAGCGGGGCTCGCGTTCGCGCGCTTCGTTGATCATGAGTTTACGTCCGTCGTACTCTTTGCCGTTAAGCTCATTCATTGCCGCATCAGCATTTTCCATTTCGACAAAGCAGAAACCGCGCGAACGACCGGTTGCACGGTCGGTGATGATTTTGACAGAAATGACTTCACCGAACTGGCCGAAATGTTCCTTCAGCTGATCCTCGGTTGCCGAAAAAGAAAGATTACCCACATACAGCTTTTTAGACACTCGTACCTCCGCGAAAAAGGTGGACGCTTCATGATCGCCGGATCAGAGTAGGTAATCGGCACCGGCATTTACACCGACAGTATCATGAAAACGTTTAAACTCCTTTAATATAATATCCTTGTACAATAGAAGCAAGCGGGTTGCGGCGATTGGCCGATTGCGGCGGCCAGCCATGACGTCTCTTCCGTTACAGTCGGTTCCTGATCCTTTGCCATCCTTCTTCGGGGATGGAGGCGCCGATTCCTTTGCATACTTCATAGCCGCATAGGGAGCCAAGCTCGCCGCATTTTTCAAGAGGGTAGCCGTTGAGAAGTCCATAAAGAAACCCGGACGCCCACAGGTCGCCCGCACCCGTGGTATCCACCGCTGCATCGCCCGTGATCGCATCAATGCGGAAACGATCCCCGTTGCAGGCAATCAGGCTGCCTCTGCTCCCCAATTTAATTACTGCGATGGCGGCATGTTTCGCGAGAACATCGATTGCCTTCACCTCATCCGCATACCCGGTATAGGTGAGCGCCTCATCCTCGTTGGCCATGACGATATCCACGAACTCATCGATCATTCGAGGAAGGAAGGAGAGCGAGGCTTCGACGACCGTATAGCTGGCAAGATCGAGCGATACTTTTGCTCCGGCGGAAGCGGCCGCAATCAGAGCGGCCATCATGAGATCACGGTTAAAAAGCAGGTACCCTTCGAGGTGGACGAGCGCCATATCGCGGAAAAGGTCGGGCGTTATTTCGGATGGTTCGGTTTCGGCCGAAGCGCCGAGATAGGTGAGCATCGATCGCTGCGCATCGGGCGTAATGATGGAGAGAACATGACCGGTCGGCATTGAAGAGGTAAAAAGAAGCGGCTCAACCTGATGCTCACGAACGCCCGCTTCAAAAAGCGCTCCCCAGGCATCCTTCCCCCGCTTACCGATGAACCGCGCGGTTGCGCCCAGTTTCCCGAGACCGAGCATCGTGTTGCACGCTGATCCGCCAGGCACGATGGACGGCTTCGCCCGGGTCCCTTCGAGCGCCGTGGCAATGCGGGCGCTTTCGACAAGCGTCATGCCCCCCTTTCGGGCGCCGGTCCCTTCAATGAATGATTCGGACTCCTGCACACAGATGTCAACTAACGCCGACCCGACGCCGGCTACTGCACGGGAGCTACCATGTCCGTTGAAAAAATTATTGCCCATGGGATCTTTCGCGAAGAAACATTATTTTTTTAAAATACAACAACGGATCGACAGGGGAGCGCGGTCCCGGGAAAAATATTGATCACCTGAACGGCCGGATAAATATTTTATGGTCACTACGCTACCGGAGGGAAAATGAAAAAACTCTATAGGCTGAAACAAAACGGAAAAATCGCCGGCATCTGCGCCGGAGTTGCGGATCTCTTCGAAATAGACGTTACCATCGTACGCCTGCTTTTTGTCTTGTTCGCCATCCTGATACCGGTGTTGCCGGCAATGGTAATGTATCTTGCGGCGTGGTGGTTAATACCGGAAAAAGAGATTGAAAAAGAAACGAAGATATAATTCGGTCGTTCCGGCTCCCGATAACGCACTTCTCACACTATTGAGATAATAAAAAAGAGAATATAACCGTATTTTTCGCGTTACGTTTTTAGGTATCAACGCTGAAATAGTTTGATTTTCCGTCTACATCCAAAACGTGAAGGAGGCGTCCCCCTTTAAACGATTTCCTTATTTTTGAAAGAAAATGAATTTTTCTCTTGCGCCTGATGCAAAAATAGCCTATATTAGTTAAAGTCATATCTTTTCGCCGTCTTCTGAATCAGCTCCAACGACTATGGACGTGCGAAATTTTGCTGAGTTTTTTTCAGTACCTACGGTATTGTTCGTTGTATTATTGGTTTATGATAGCATTGTTGCCAAGGCATAACAACTCATTCTTCAAGGGGCAGTTGTCCGGAATACGATGAAACTTGCCAAATATCATTTAATTCTGGTTAATTCCCGATCGATTTCCCGCACACGGAAGGTAACGGTAAATATTCTTCTCTCCGGTGCGCTCGTCGTTGCCGTTGCAGCGGTTTTTGCAGGGGTGGCCCGGCTCTCGTGGTTTGCTTCCACCTACGCTTGGGCAAAGGTGGCATTCTGCAATGAGCGGCGGGACCATGCCCGACTCGTCGGCAAGCTGAAAGATCTGGAAACGAGTCTTACGAATGGAAACCTTGAGCTGAAAAAGCTGAGCGATTTTGAAGACGGTCGACGTCTTGCCTATGGCATGAATCCCATCAGCGCCGACATCCGCAGGGCCGGAACGGGTGGTATGCCGTCTCCCGCTGAACGCGCCGACCTGATCCAGCAGGACCCGCTGTTATTCAGGGCGGGAGCAATTCAGGAGAGTCTGAGCATTCTTTTGCACCGCGCCGACCTGCAGAACGCCACCTTCGACCAGTTGAGCGGCTTTGCGGAGCAGAAGCAGGAGTATCTTGACGAACACCCGACGGTGGCACCCGCCTGTGGCACTATTACCTCGGAATTTGGTTACCGATCCGATCCGGTGAGCGGGGAGCGCGCCCTGCACCAGGGTCTCGACATCGCCAGTGAAATGGGTTCACCGATCTTTGCCCCTGCCGACGGCATTGTGAAAGAGGTCGGGATTCTTCAGAATTATGGCATGACCGTTGTGCTCGGGCATGTTGAATGCGGCATTGAGACGGTATATGCCCACCTGAGCGCATATGCCGTGCATGTCGGACAGCATGTCAAGAGAGGCGACATCATCGCCTACATGGGTAACAGCGGCAAAAGTACCGGACCGCACCTTCACTATGAGGTGCATCAGCAGGGACAGCCCGTTAACCCCCGCCCGTTTATCCTTCCCGAAGATCAAATCGTCGATTGACGAGGGATGCACTGCGTAACGCGGCAGCTCCCGCGTTGACCTGCCGGCGATCCATGAAGTATTATTTAATGCCGTTCAACATCTGGGGCTGTAGCTCAGTTGGGAGAGCATCAGGCTGGCAGTCTGAGGGTCGTCGGTTCAAACCCGTCCAGCTCCACCATACTTGGAAACCCGCAAGACCTTGATTCTAAAAGGAGCTGCGGGTTTTTCTTTTTTATACTTGCAAAGTTTTTGCCTCCTTTATTTTACCCCAAAATACCTAAAAAACCGGACTAGTCCGATCAAAATGGACCCCAAACCGGACACTTGACCGGACAGTTCTGGCATGTAAACCTTAACTATTTAATGGCAATCGCGGAATAATTTAAGACGACGATACGTGGGGTAAATGGAGTGTAAAGTATGCGGTAAAAAGAATGGTTCAGATACCCTTAGGGGAGAGAGCCTGAGAGGGCTGAAAGGGGGCAACCCTGACGCCCGACGGGGCGCTGAGAAGCCGGATAAGGCAGAGGACCGACCAGAAGGACCGGGCCGGAATGCAGGCTTTAAGGCGCTGATTTAGCGGGGAAAGAAGAAACACGGCCGGGGAGATGATTAAACTATCTCAAAGGCGACTACGAAATGCGACGTTAAATCCTCGAAAGGCAAAGACGCTCTTGCGATCCTAAGTGAGCATCACCGGCCTGCCGGTTTTAGCGGATTCTATCAATGCATTGATTACCGCTGCATTCCCGCGGCTGGTTTCGAGTGAAATAAGCTGTAGCTTTCCATCCAGAACGGCGTTCTCCATGTCTTCGATTTCGCCTTGGTACAAATCCTTTTTCGGAATTTGGATCGACTCCGCTCTATCCCCATGCTTAATCTCGATCCGGCTGTCGAGTTCAGGTTTAAATGGCTTGCTGACTTCGATGGAACCGGTAGTGCCGACAAATTCCATCCTTGTTCGGTACGGAGAACGGAAACCCGACTCAACCTGCGCAAGCAGACCATTTGCAAAACGTAACTGCCCCATAAACGCTTCATCGACGCCGGTTAAGCCCAGTACCTGCCAGCCAAAAACCTCTACCGGTTCAGCGGCAACAACGAAACGTGTATAACTGATAGGATAGCATCCAACATCCCAGATGGATCCGCCGCCCATTTCAGGATTCAACCGCACATCGTTCGGGTGAGTAAGGCTAAAGGTAAATGTGCCCTTTACAGTTAACATATTGCCAATCGCTTGCCGATTCAATAAGTCCATAACCATCAGCGTTTGCGGGTGGTGTCTATACATAAAAGCTTCAGCGACCACAACCTGCCGCTTCCGCGATGCCTCGATGATTCGATCAACATCTATTGCCGACAGCGCAAGAGGTTTTTCACAAAGAACATGTTTGCCGGCAATAGCGCATTTGATAGCCCATTCAGCATGCAAGTGATTTGGCAAACTAATATATACTACGTTGATGCCTGGATCACCAACCAACGCCTCGTATGAGCCGAATGCAAGGGGAATATCCCAATTTTTCCCATATGCTTCCGCAGTGCCCAGGTTTCTACTGGCAACTCCTACCAACTCTGAACGTTTTGAAAGACGTATAGACGGAATTACAGAGCGATTGATGCGCGCCGTACTCAGAAGCCCCCACTTTAATTTTCCCATGCAAAACCTCCATCCTTCGTATACCGTATACAATGTACCACATGTGTGCCGTCAGGACTGGTTGAAGTGTAAAATAAGAGATGGTTTTGGGTATATTAAACCACCTCACCAGGAGGTTTAGAATGGGACCCTGAGCCGAATCGAGTTCCGAGAAAGTAGTCAGAGAAATCCGCCGTCACACCCGCCGAAGATTTTCTGCAGAAGACAAAATACGGATTGCGTTGTAAGGCCACACGGGTGAAGAGAGCATAGCCGCTCTTTGCCGTCGAGAGGGAATTAAACCGGATGTCTTCCTTTCCTCGCAGGTAATTTTTCAGCAGCAGCCTTCCTCTTGCCGGCTCCTGCATCACCAATAATAGTATAGACCCAAACAAAGGATAATCCGAATTTTTTGGCAATTGCAATCCCGGTCATTCCCTTTTTATACAGGGAAACAATTTCCTTATTTCTTTTGGTAGTATCGTGATCAAGGGCTGGAATTCCATATTTTATTCTCCATCGACGCACACCTCCCACTGAGAGTCCAACCTTCTTTCCCAAGACTCGGTCATATAAATATTTTTTTTGAAGCTGAATAAGTTCATCTTTAGTGAAACGTGGAGGTATAATAACCGTTCTCGCTCCAGGTAGTGGCTTAATACCGTACCTCTTGCGCAGAATGTGAACATTCTGGCGCGTGCATCCGAGTTTTCGACCGATAGCCACATCGGTTCTCAAGGATTTCTGCAATTCTATCAATTCAGCTTTGGAAATTCTTCGCATCGATCGGCCCTCCGGCCTAATTCAAAGATTACGATTTGATGGATATAATGATTTTCGATTCAGGGATGAAGCAAGTTCCGGTCGTTCATTCACCTCCAGACCGACTGAACGGTCGCGCGGAATCAGAAAAGGCAGCTATGAGGCACTGAATCATTTTCCACTTTTTCCTGACTGAATTTATATTCTTTCACATCACACCTGCCAAGCCGGATTCTGCCCTTTATGGACCCCGGATAGACTAAATCAATCCGGAGGAGTGGGGGAGAAGTACAATAATTAGCGCTTCTTAAAGAATTTTATGCTATATATTGCGGAAAATGATTATTTTAATCTTCAATAAACCATTTTTGAAAACTTTCGGGTCATGATTCATTCCTTTAAAAAGAGGTGAGAAAAATGGGCAAAAGCGGCGGTGGTGGAAAGGGAGGTGGTGGAAAAGGCGGCGGCGGCAAAAGCGGCAGCGGTGGCAACTGGCCGGGCAAGACAGGTAATCCATCTGGAGACGGACGGGGAAATAGCACTCGTCCAAAGTAATTGAATCAAAGGCGCTTAACCTTAAAGATTTAAGCTAAGCGCTTTGGTGCTATTGAAATTTAATTATATAGTGAGGGAAAAATGTGCTTCCGGCAAATAATAAGCATTTCTCAAGGGTTGCTTGTCCCGATAATTGCCTGCATAACAGTTTATATCGCATATCAGCAATTGCGGACAAATCAACATAAAACTAAACTAGACCTTTTTAATCGACGTTTTAAGGTTCATGAAGAAACGAAAAAAATTTTGTCTCTTATTATCAGGGACCTCAATCCAAATGACAATGATCTACGGGATTTCGAAGCCGCGACATCCGAAGCTGATTTTCTATTTGAGCCGGAAGTTAGGGAATATATAAATAAAATATTCCAACACGCAGCAAGTTTAACTCGATGGAACACTGAATATCGGGATAATAACAGTATTTTGCCAGCTCCCAAAGACTATGATCATAGGAAGGTCACGGAGGGAAAAAATAATGAAACCCTTTGGTTTGAGCAACAATGGGGATCGAGGTTTGCACCGGTTAAAGACATTTTTAGGAAGTATTTGGATTTCAGCCAATTACATTAAACCAAAATAGGATATTATGCCAACACTCCAATTTAAAGGCAAAAATATAATTTGGAATCATCATATGTCGATTCCATTTCAAAAGGTTCTTGACCGTATGACGTATCTCAGCAACATAAAAAGATTGAAAAGGTCCAGCAAATGAGCCTTTTTGAGGTGAATGAGAAGGCGCAATTTTATTGTGTGGAAGACGGGAAGGAAGAGGCGAAATTGAAGGAACCCTTCATATAAAGAAACTTCGGGAATTGCTTTATTACAGATACACCCCAAAACCGCTTTTTTACCGCAGCAGTACTTTCTGAACAAGTTCCGTCGTGCCGTCGTTAATCCGTCCCACGTAGACGCCGCGCGGCAACGTTTGCATGCTTACCGATAGTTCATTACTTGCAAATCTCCACGTTCCCACCTGCCTGCCCTGCGCATTGAATATGCTGAAAGCAGCGGCAGAGCGTTGGCGGGTTTGATAATCCGGTATCCGGATAAAGAGCGTAGCGCCGGTCTGATGGATGAATACCTCTTTCGATTCGGGTCGGGCGACGGCGTTGGACGGCATTGCGCCGGTCGCACCGTATTCAAACGCTCCGAGGTCCGGCGCCTTGCCGACATAAGGAAGTCCGACATCGGTGCCCGCGTCAATCAGTTTGCTGGTCGCGGACAGGCGCAGGAATTCCACGTTCGGCACGCTTCCATCGGCGTTTCGCGGGCCCATGATTCCGGCGGTGTCAAGGCTTGCGAAATCAGAGGCGGCTACGGTGAGTCCCGTGATGTCCCACGAATTGTAAGCCGCGTTGAATTCGTCGCCCGTTGCATTGGACGTCGCTTCCCCGAGATAGGCGACGTTGTTCCGATAATATCCCATGCCAACGCCCTCATCGGTGGTCAGGTCATAGCCGAGCATATTGTAATCGGCGCCATTGTTGTACGCGGAATTGTTGTAAAATGTGTCGGACGTGGGTTGGTGATTTTCGTAAAATCCCGCGGAGCTGTTTAAGAGAGACACGCAATTCTCGACGACATGATGAATAATCGGGGTGGTGTAGCCAGTCCAACTGGGAGGCATTCCCCATCCGCCGGCTTTGAAGCCGTTGCCGTTACCATCAGGAGCTTTTGTGGCGCCTTGATTGTAATATCCCATTCTCATGGCCCAGCAGTTTTCGAAATATACGGCGACCCCCTGGTTAATGCAGTCATAACCGTCGTCGGAATTCCACCATGAACGGCAACCCCTGAATATGGTACTCGTACCACTTACTTGATAATGACAACCAAAGCCATCCGCATTTTGTCCGTTGCCCTGGCTTGAATTAGGATCGTAATTGTCGTGCGAATCGCAATTGAGCACTAAATTACCCCCTGTCCCGTGGGAAATGAAAAATCCCGGGCCGCCGTTATTATGAATGTTCATGAGTTCAAAAATGTTATTGCCGGCGCCGTCGGTGTAGATGCCCCTATTGGAGGGACCGCCCGGCTCAGGAACATTACACACTTCAAGTCCCTTGAAATACAGCCAGCTGCCGGTAACCGTTATGCCGGCGCCCTCTGTACTGGTCGATAATGTTAATCCGGAAAAATCGAAGACCGGTTTTTCGTTATTGTATGCCCAGAAATAAATTCTTTGGGTGCCGGACTGCCCGCTTTTCGTGATCGATATGCCGCTCGTCGAACTCGCCCCGGCTCCCTTAAGCGCATAGGTGCCTCCGCGAATAAAAACCGTATCCCCTGCAACGGCGACATCCGCGCCTTTTTGCAGGGTGGCAAAGGGTTGGGTTATTGTGCCGGGATATGCATCACTCCCTGTCGTGGCCACGTAATAGGTCGCGGCGCCGCTATAGGTTATTGTCAACAGACACATGGTCGCAAGAAACCCGCATGAACGGGAAAGCCGATTGTCGCCTGCCGATGGACGTTGTACGTTTTTCACCGTATGCCACCCTTGTTGAAGAGATTAAGGGGAAAAGATTATTTATGAAACGTTACAAACAATTAACCGCTGGAATAAAGCCGGGCAGCGACAATTCAAAAAAAATCCGCAGGGTCGCATTTCACAAAAAATTTGAAAATAAGGTAAATACTCACCAGCGGCTCTTATCGGTATAATATATTCTAATTTTATCCATTTTGCATGAAAAATGATTGGTTTGTTATTATCACCGGGCCTCCTTTGGCTTATAAAACATGACTGCATAAAAAGATGTTTTCGTAGAAGTAGGTGAAGCGGCTGCGAGAAGAGCTTGGTATGAAATTTGCGGTAAAATAATCCTCAAAAATTCCATAGATCAGTACAATCCTCTTAATGATAGGTTTTTTTTGCATTACTTTTGCCGGCGATTTAAACGGGGTTGAGTTGCCGTTGCCGACCGCATTTCCAGTTGTGCAAAAAAAGAGATCGTCAACGCTCTTTATGGCTGTTCCGGAATGTCGCGCGGCTGGATTTGAAAGTGTTTGTTTTCTAAAAAAACAACACGAAATGTAATTTTTTTTAAAGAACATGGTATTTTGAACCATATCAAACAAAAGGGGGCGCTCATGAAAAACTATACGGTAAAGCTTTGTGCCGGTTTGGGGTTACTGGTTTTATTTTCGCAAACGATATCCGCCGAATGGGTGCAGACCAATGGGCCGGAGGGCGGGTTTATCGCGGGCCTTGCAATGAGCGGCGGGAACCTCTTTGCCGGGACCGAGGGTGACGGCGTTTTTCTTTCCACCGATAACGGCGCGAACTGGACCGCGGCCAATTCCGGCCTCACGGACAGTTTTGTCAACTGTCTCGCGGCGAGCGGGAGCGCTGTCTTTGCCGGAACCCAGGGTGGCGGCGTTTTCATTTCCACCAACAACGGCGCGAGCTGGGCCGCAGTCGATTCCGGCCTCACCAATAGTGATGTCCAGTCTCTTGCGGTGAGCGGCGGGAATCTCTTTGCCGGGACTCAGGGCGGCGGTGTTTTCCTTTCCACCAATAACGGCGCGAGCTGGAAGGCGGTCAATTCCGGCCTTACGAATTATGTGGTCTGGTCTCTTGCGGTGAGTGGCGATACTGTCTTCGCAGGGACAAAGGACGACGGTGTTTTCGTTTCCGCCAATAACGGCGCGAGCTGGAAAGCGGTCAATTCCGGCCTTACGGATATGGATGTCCTGTCTCTTGCGGTGAGCGATAGCGCTCTCTTTGCCGGGACCTATTCCGGCGGCGTTTTTATTTCCACCAATAACGGCGCGAGTTGGACCGCGGTCAATTCCGGCCTCACGAATACCGATATCCAGTCTCTTGCGGTAAGTGGGAGCGCGATCGTCGCCGGGACGTATGGCGGCGGCGTTTTTATTTCCACCAATAACGGCGCAAGCTGGAAAGCGGTCAATTCCGGCATCACCTGTTACGATGTCTGGTCGTTCATGGCGAGCGGTGGCACTATCTTCGTCGGGACCTATGGCGGCGGTGTTTTCGTTTCCGCCAATAACGGCGCGAGCTGGACCGAAGTCAATGCCGGCATCACCAATACCGATGCCCAGTCTCTTGCGGCGAGCGGGAGCGCGATCGTCGCCGGGATTTATGACGGCGGCGCTTTCCTTTCCGCCAATAACGGCGCGAGCTGGACCGCGATTGATTCCGGCCTCACGAGCGCCGATGTTCTGTCTCTTGCGGTAAGCGGCGGCACGGTCGTTGCCGGGACTGACGGCGGCCTCTTTTTATCCGCCAATAACGGCGCGAGCTGGAGCGAAGTCGGGTTCACGTCCGGTTATTCATTCAACTGTTTTGCGGTGAGCGGTGACACTATCGTTGCCGGGACCGATAGCGGCGGCGTTTACCTTTCCGCCAATAACGGCGCAAGCTGGAGTCCGATCGGCCTCACGAATACCGATGTCCAGTCTCTTGCGTTGAGCGGGAGCGCGATCTTCGCCGGGACTGATGACGGCCTCTTTTTATCCACCAATAACGGGACGAGCTGGAAGGCGATTGATTCCGGCCTCACGAATACCGATGTTTTGTCCCTTGCGGTGAGCGGCGGCGCTATCGTTGCCGGAACTAACGGCGGCCTCTTTTTATCCGCCAATAACGGCGCAAGCTGGACCGCGGTCGCTTTCTCGTCGAATTATTCGGTCAACTGTCTCGCGGTGAGCGGGAGCGCGATTTTTGCCGGGATATATGACGGCGGCGTTTTCCTTTCCACCGATAACGGCGCAAGCTGGACTCCTGTCAATTCCGGCCTCACCGATTTCAATGTCGTATCCCTCGCGGTGAGCGACGGCGCTCTCTTCGCCGGAACCTATGAAGCCGGGGTATGGAGCAGTCCGCTTTCCGGGATCGGGGTAACGGGAGTAACGAATCCCGAACCACGGCAAGCGATGTCAAACCAGGGAAATTTGAGAATATCCTCTCCGGGACATGGCGGTTCCGACGCGATCATTGAATTTTCCCTCCCTCATTCGGATAGGGTAACCGTTGCCATATATAACCTCTCCGGCCACCAAATAGCCTCTCTTGTCAACCAAAATCTCGGTCAGGGCGGCCACAGCATACCCTGGAATACCCGGAATCTGGCGGCAGGCCGTTATACGGTACGGATGCAGGCGGGAGCGAATACCTATGTAAAAAGCATTTCCATTTTCCGGTAATTCGGCATTGATTTACGCCATGCGGGCGCGGGCGGTTTAGAAGCGAGGGCAGGGAGCGATCTCCCTGCTTCTTTTTTATAGGGCGGAATTGCAGGGTCATTCGAGGTTTATATCGTTGTTGCCTATCGAAGAAAATAAGTGCTTTTCAGAAATGCGGATATTAAGCTGATATTATATTGTTGAACAGATGATTTTAAACGTCGTTACCCGGAGGGAGGCTCATATGGAAAACTTTCTGCTAAAGGGTATTGCCGGTATGGGGCTGCTGCTTTTATTCACGCAGACGCTAAGTGCTCAATGGGTACAGACGAATGGGCCGTGGGGTGGTGGAGAAATTTTATCACTTGCGAAGTATGGCAGCACTCTCATTGCCGGGAGTGGTCAAGGCATCTTTGTATCAACCAATAACGGAACAAGTTGGACTGAAATAGACCCCGTTACTTTCATTGGGGATGCGATCACCTCCCTTGCGATGAGCGGGAACAATTTGTTTGCCGGTTCCGATCACGGCGTTTTTTTATCCACTAATAACGGTACAAGCTGGACTGCGGTCAATTCTGGACTACCACAAACAATTCGTGGGGGGGAAGGTGGGGTAGTGTGGATTAATACTTATGTTAATGCTCTTGTGGTGAGCGGGCAAGATTTGTTTGCCGGAACTAATTACGGCGTTTATTTATCCACCGATAACGGTGCAAGCTGGACTGTGCTTGATTCCGACCTTACCCCTACGGTCAACGCTCTTGCGGTAAGCGGCGACACTATCTTTGCCGGGACTGCTGGTTTAGGTATTTACCGGTCCGCCAATAACGGTACAAGCTGGACTGCGATCGATTCCGGCATCACCGACAGCGCTTTTATCTTTTCTCTTGTGGTAAGCGGCAACAATATCTTTGCCGGAACTAGCAATGGCGTCTTTTTATCCACCAATAACGGTACAAGCTGGAAAGCGGTTAATTCCGGCCTGCCAAGTTTTACGTATGTCAATGCCCTTGCAGTGAGCGGCAATACTATCTTTGCCGGGATGAGTACGGGTATCTTTGTATCAACCAATAACGGATCAAGTTGGATAACAATAGATTCCGGTCTAACGGAAACCTATGTTTTGTCTCTTGCGGTAAGCGGCGACACTATCTTTGCCGGGACTAATGGCAACGGTGTTTTCCTTTCCACCAATAACGGCGCACGCTGGTCTGCGGTCGGTTTACCGGTTGCTGATGTCAAATGTCTTGCGGTAAGCGGCGGCACTATCTTTGCCGGGAGTAATCACGGCATTTCCTATTCCATCAATAACGGTGCACGTTGGTCTGAGGACGATTCCGTCAACGGCGTAAGTTGGCCTGCGGGCGATTCCATGCTTATAAATACTTTGGTCACGGCTCTTGCGGTAAGCGGCGACACTATCTTTGCCGGGACTGCTGGTTTAGGTATTTACCGGTCCACCAATAACGGTACAAGCTGGACTGCGGTTGATTCAGGCCTCGCGGATTCTAATATCCAATGTCTTGCGCTGAACGGCAAGAATATCTTTGCCGGAACTAATAACGGTATTTTTTTATCCACCAATAACGGTACGGTCTGGACTGCGGTTGATTCAGGACTCACCACTACCGATGTTCGCGCTTTTGCGGTGAGCGGCAGCGCTATTCTTGCTGGGACTGATGATGGTGGTGTCTTCCGCTCCACCAATAACGGTAAATACTGGAACCAGTCTGATTCAGGCTTGGGTGGTGCGGAAGTCCAGGCTCTTGCGATAAGTGGTAATAATGTCGTTGCAGGAACTCTTCGTGGCGGGGTTTTCCTTTCCACCAATGGCGGAACAAGCTGGACTCCGGTTAGTTCCGTTAGCGGTGGTCCCATTATCTGGTCTCTGGCTATGAGTGGCAACAATATTTTTGCCGGGACTGATTACGGCGTTTATTTATCCACCAATAACGGTGTAAGCTGGACTCCGGTCAATTTCGGCCTCACGGATACCTCTGGTGTCAACTGTCTCACTGTGAGAAGTGACACGCTCTTCGCCGGAACTGATAGAACCGGGGTATGGAGCAGACCGCTTTCAGAAATGACAACTGGAGTAATAAATGATAAGCCGCAACGAGCGATGTTAAACCAGGAAAATTTGAGCATACGCTCTCCAAGCCATGGTAGCTCTGACGCAACTATTGAATTTTCTCTCCCTCATTCGGATCATGTAACCGTTACCGTTTATAATCTCTCCGGCCACCAAATAGCCTCTCTTGTCAATCAAAATCTCGGTCAGGGCGGCCACAGCATAGCCTGGAATACAAGAAATTTAGCGGCAGGTTGTTATACGGTGCGATTGAGAACGGGAGCGAATACCTATGTAAAAAGCATTTCCATTTTCCGGTAATCAATTTCTTTTTCATGGGCTCCGCGGATTTTGCGGAGCCGTGTGTCAGGTTTTTGATCTTCGTATAAATTATCTTCGTATTAAACTTCGGCGGCAGCCTGCGCGCCGCGCGCAGTCCGCGTTACAAACGGTCAGTTCGCGCGCCGGGTGAGGGAAGGCCCTGTCAGTTCGACCTTGCCTATGAAAAAAGCAACGTCATTGAAAATTGTCAACGCTGCCCTGTTGCTTGTTTTTATCATTCAGGCGATTACCGGTCTCCTTCTCTCCTTTTCCGTCGGCCCGTTTTCCGAACTCTCGGCGCTACACCGGTATTCCGGCTTCACTTTTATCCTGCTCGCGGTTGCTCACCTGGCCTTGAACCGGCAGTGGGTGATAACCAGCTTCCTGAAGTCCCGGCCCAAGCTTCCGCCGCCGTCGCTGAAAAAGCCGGGATGAATTGGACGCCAAAACGTTTTCCAGAAACGGAGAGACCGCCATGCGCCAGTGGAATAGCGTGAAAACAATCGCCGCATACCTGTTCTTTGCCTGCACGGCCGCATCCGGTTATGAACCGTCGCTTATCAACTGCATCCAACCCCGGACCAGTTGACGTCGACCATCGAAGCCACCGTCGAGCACCGTTTCAGCCAGGCGCTGGAGGATCCGATCGCCACGAACATCTTCGGCGCCGCATCGGTGGATATGGAGGTCGCCGCCCGGGTCTGGAAAGGCCTCGAACTCTCGACCGCATATTTTACCGACAATAACGAATTCGATCTCACGGGTCGCTACTCGCAGCCACTCCTCAAGGATCTGCTGGATGTCGGCGGGGAACTTCAGTTTTTCTACTTCGATACGCATATCATCGGGCGCGTCTCGAACGATTACTACCAGGCTTCGGTCGCCGTCCACCCGTTTTCGGACAAACTTTACATGACAGTACAAGAGGGGTACGATGGCTTCTATTTCTATTCGGCGCCCTCCGGCGGCATCCTTGTCAAATGCACCTCCATGGTCGATCTTATCGGTGAATGCACCATGGGCCATGATAGATTCCTGGGGGACACCAAAAACGCCTGGTCTGCCGGGGTGATATCGAACACGTGGGGACACCAGTTCAAATTCATCATTTCGAACACGACCGCCATCGGAAGCCGGAACGCCGCGGCAAGGGCCGTTGACAACAAGATACGTCTGGGCGAACGGCAAGCATCACGGTCATACGGCAGGAACCGATGTCACGAAGGAAATCATGAAGATCCCGCATAAGTTGTCGGTGTTGAAGAAACTGAAGAAGGTAGGAATGATCGTGGCCGAAAGTAAGCCACCCGATACCGGCGCAACGGCTTCGAAAAAATCTTCGCCTGACGGAGCGCCGGTAAAATAATGTCCCATGGTTATCCTGAGTGATTTTTTAATATCGCTAACCCTGTTTCGTAGCCATTCCGGACGTGCGGGGCGCGTCCGCATGACCCCTACCTGAGTATCGAAAAGGTATTCGTGACCGCCGCACCGTTGGCGATTACTCTGACAAGATAGGCGCCGTTTGGAATGGTTGCCAGATGAATGGCGGTAACTCCCGCCTCAAATTGCCGGTTGTCGCCGGCAAGCAGTTGTCGTCCGGCTACATTGACGATTTTGTAGGAAACGACCTCCGCCCGTGGAAGATTGAACAGAAGGGTCGCGCCGCCGCCGGGAAGTGACAGCGCATGCACCGCAATGGAGTTCACGCCATCGGGTGGGAGAGACGACGATCGGGTTCCCGATGTCGCGGCGACCGTGAAGACGCCCACCATGCCGAGTGAGACATGAACGGTACACTCATAGTGGTAGGTACCCGCCACCTTTATTACATAGCTGAAGGCAGTATCTGTAGTACCTGATGTCAATCCATGATTCCAAGCAGCCGCGCCTGCGGGAATCGACTCCGACACGGTGTTGTGCATGGAAAAGTTTCCTTGCCAGGTTACCGTGTCGCCAACATGGGCGGAAAAGGAGTCGGGAGAAAAAAAATAGTCTCCAAAATGAACGATATGGTCGGTGGCGAACATTTTACCCGGCATCAGGAAAACCATGATACCGACTGCAATCGTCAGCTGAAAAATACGTTTCATCATAGAAGCCTCCCGTTAAAGACATTATGATTACTCTCATTGATAATTAGCAGACAGTATGATGAGTTTATTGCAGCAATAGCAGCAACTTTTATGCCTATAACCGAATGTTTCGGCGGCTTTCTACCGGCTATGCATTCATGGCAACATAAATGCGCCGAAAAAGCCTTAAAATAGCCATGAAACTGCACCACTATTGTGCGAATTACCTTTTGAAGAGATTCAAAATTGCGGAAAATGCAAATTCACTCTCGTTTTTGAGATCGCCTTAGTTATTAATCAGTTACCGGTGTGAATATACGGCGCCCATTTGCCGGACATATCGCGGATCAAGTAAAAATTATTCCCGAGCGTCCCGGCCGCGTTTTTACCTCTGATCACATGGCCCGCAAGGTCGATATATTCGGTGGATTGATTATTCGGCGTGAGCAAGCTTCTTGATTGCTGAGCAGGCGTCTTGAGAATCACCGCGCTCGTCCCATTCATGACAACGATCGCCGAATCGCTGAGGATATCGCCGGCGCTATCGCCGAGTGAGACCGTATAGCTTCCTGCCTGTGCAGCCTGAAAATTGGTGAGCGTAAGCGCCGCGGTCTTCACGCCGGAAGCGGCGCTGTTATTGACAAGGGGCGTATTATCATAGAACCACTGGTAAACCGGGGTAAAATCGGCGGTTGCGGCGACGCTCAGCTTCAGGGTGGAACCGAGAGCGACCTTTTGCGATTGCGGCTGCGTGGTTATCGTGAGCTGGGAGATGGTCGCGTCGAGTGGCGAAGTCGTCAGCCCGGTATCAACGCCGTTGTAGGTGGTGTTGAAAAAATTAACACCATGCGCGTGCGCTATCGAAAAATTGTCTTTTTTTGAGCCCGAGAATGCCGCATATGCAAACGTTATGTCTTGAACGGGCATCTCGGGCAACCCTTGGATGGTAATCGCATCTTTCGTCGAATTCGTCGAGACGAAGTTACGAATAGTGATGTTTTTCCAGATAGGGGTGGTGGAGGTAACGGCCTGGGCCGTATCGGTCGTTGAAAAGGTCTCTTCGTAATAGCTGGTGATGAAAACGGGATATTCCACCGAGTCCATGGTAATGTCCGAATAGAGCAGATTTTGCACTAACCCACCATTGGTGCGATTGGCCTTGAGGCGAATGCCGTTGGTGGTCCCCTTGAAGACGCAGTGGGACACGGTCAAACTGTCGAGACCGTAATTCGTCTGTCCGCCTATGGACAAACCGTGGCCGGTACCGAAGGTACAATTGGTAATGGTAAAATCCTTGCAAGCGGCATTACCGGGCTTAAGGGCAATATTATCGTCTCCGTTGGCAATAAAACAATTCTCGATCAGGTAATTGGTTCCGGCTGGATCAATGCCGTCGGTATTGGGAGCAGTGGAAGGCGAGGTAATGGTTATGCCGTCGACCGTCACCTCTGAACCGATAATCACTAAGTGAAACATCGGTGAATTGGAAAGCGTGACGTCATGGACATATATCGTGTTACAGTTATCGAGTTTAATTAAATAGGGACGATGCGGCATGGAGCTATTTTTATTATATTCCGCCCACCAATCCGTGCCTTGCCCGTCAATAGTTCCCTTGCCGCTGATCTCTATATCGTTAGCGTTTGCCGCTGAAATAAAATTAGCATAAGCGGAAGAACCGCTACTAAGAGGGTATTTGGAATAAAGGATGCATTGCAACGTGGCACCGCTATCAATTTGATAATTTATGTTGCCGTAAAGCGTTATGGGACCGCATTCGTAGGGATTGGACGCCGGCGGGAATATGACCGTTCCTCCGCCGGCTTTGTTTGCGGCATCGATGGTCGCCTGGATGTCGGCGGTATTATCCGTAACCCCATCGCCCACCGCGCCATAAGCGGTTATAGTAAAAGTCGCATTTGGTATCGTGGGGAGCGGCGGCGCTCCCGTAGAAGCCAAACACAGAAGCCCGATTATGGCAAAAGTCACTTTCAAGAAAAGTCTACCAGCACGTTGATCCTCTTTCATAAAAAAACCTCCTTAAAGACTCATTATAGGCGTTTATTTCCTTTTCAACCAGTTTGGGCAATATTCCTGCCGTTTTTGAGTTACGGTTCGCTTTTTATTAAAATAATCTCACGCGGGAATAAATCTGCAAAAAAAAAGCAAGAAAACAGATCCCGGAAGCTTCCATGGATTATGGGCTATTTCCCGGCTTTCCAGCCTCCATAAAGTAATCTTCCGGCCAGAATCGCCAGGAACGCCGCATCAATCCCGAGCGCGCCGAAAAGGATCTTCGCGCCGACAAGGGTAAAGCCATAGGAGTGCATCCCGATGCCGAGCAGGTTGACGCCTACCCAGGCGAGCATGACAAGCGGCGCCGCAAGCGCGACACAGAACGCGTCGGCGCGGCGTTTCAGGAACCCCGCGCTTCGCGCATGGAAGAGAATCGCGCACCAGAGGATGATGAGCAGCGCGCCATTCTCCTTTGGATCCCATCCCCAGAACCTTCCCCACGCCAGCTCTGCCCACATGCCGCCGAGAACGGTGCCGATCGTGGTAAAGGTCAGGCCGGTTGCGAGCATTGCCCACATCGCCCTGCTCAGGCCAGGGTCGGTCTGCAACCCTGCTTCACGCTCGGACGAGCTGCCCGGGAATCCCTGACGCAAAAGTGTGAGATGGCCGATCAGGCCGGCGCTGAGGCAGCCGGCATAACCGGTGGTGATCGTGATGATGTGCATAGCAAGCCAGAAGTTGCTGTTGAGCACCGGGGCAAGCATTCCCATGGTATCGCTCCCGGTGGAGAATGTGGTCGCAAAGGAGAGAAACAAACCGCCCATGAAGGCGGCAATAAGCAGGCCGTAATTTCTTTTCTGAAATACCGAGACCAGAACCCCGAGCAGAACGCCGGCCCAGGCGACAAAAACAAATGTCTCGTAAAAGGTGGCGACCGGGGGCCGGTGCATGATGATCATGCGCAGGATGAGACCCGTTGTATGGAGCAACAGGCCTCCCGAAAGGGCAAGGGCGCCCAGGAACTCAACCCATTTCCGCCTGAATGTCGCACCGGTAATAAGCAGAACGAGCGAGACGAAATAAGCAAGGCATCCCCGGAAAAAAGGATCGAGCGAGGTATAAAAGATCTCCAGTTCCGGGCAGAGGCGGATTCCATGGCGTACGAGGCGGCCGCGAACTTCGCTGTTTACAGAATGTATTTTTGCAGCGCATGCGGCGTAATCCCGGCGGATAAAGTCTTCTTCCGCTTTGTAAATATCGGCGGCGACGGGGTCCATCACCAGGAAAGCGTTGTCGATTGCATGCATTTCGAGCGGAGCATGCCAGCCGAGCGCGCCGTCCTCTTCAACGGGAATCATCGCGAGGGCAAAGCTGCGGACGCCGCTGTCGCGGGGAACGGCAGCGAACGTCAATGCACCGCAGAGGTCGAGCAGCGTGCGTACATTCAGGGATACGTGCAGCAGTTCTTTTTCGACGCCCGAGCGGTCGGCGGGCTCCATGAAGCGCGCCTTCATCGCCTCTGATTCGAGCCGGCCGATAACCGGCAGAATAGTTCGCAGCGAGTAGCGGCGGTTGTTGACAGGGGCGATGCCGATGGCATCGGCGACGGCCGGGTCATTGATAAGGATAACCGGATCGTCCAGGGCTTCCTGCGGACGGAACAGCACACGGCACAGCCAGCGTATTGCCGAGCTTTTCCCGCATGAGGAGCGGCCGGATAGTTCGAACAGTGTGGAGCGGGCATAAACGGCGAGCGGCTTTATCCGCCCGTTATCCACAATCAGAAGACGGGAGGCTTCTTTGACAACCGGTGCAGGATCATCCGACTCGGTTTCAAGGGCGAAAGGGTTAAAGCCCGCGGCAAGGATCAAAAAAGCTGCGGCAAAGAACTTTTGACCTCTTGACGGTTTCTCACCCATGGATCTTTCTCGAAAATAAGGCCAGTTTTATGCCGAAATGCAGGATGAGACCCACGGCAATAATGATCGCCGCGAACGGCGGGAGCTGTCGGAGGGGATTTTTTACTATGGCAAGTTCACTGCGCGGCGCGACATCGTTTTCCCGGTAGGACGATTGGTACAACGTATAGTCGCGAAACCTGAAGGGGCGATTCATGCTGATGAGCGCATCGCGATCGATCCCCGGCCCTTTGAGGTGCAGGCGGCTCGCGAAATCCGCCGGCGTCGTGGTTCCGGGATGATAGTGTATGGAAAAATCAAGCAACGTGCATTGGAAGGGAAGCTTTTGGTCTCGGCCGTTTTCATCGGTGCTTGATGAAGATGTTTCTCCTTTACTGAGGGTGATAATCGACTCGGAGCGAATCATGCCGCTTGCCGCCGCGCCGACAAGCATGACGCCGATTCCAAGGTGGAGAAAGAACAGGCCGATGTTGCGCCGCGAGCGCTTGAAACGGGCCAACCCGGTCGCGAGCAGGTGGATGCAGAGAAGGAGAATGATCGATCTGACACCCGGGAAAGGGATGCATCCCGCGAAGAAAAGTATCCATGCGTCGAAGATGCGGCGGTGCGCTTCGAGAATGCCATGGGTGGCTTGGAAAATTGTTCCGTATGCCACAAGGAGCAAAAGCGAAACCAGCACTCCAACGGTCAAGGCCGGAGAGGCAATTGTGGCAAGCGAGGCGCGCAAGAAACTTTGCCGGCGCATAGCTATAAGAAGGGAACGTCCGATCGGTCGGAAAGGATAGCCATGCTTGTGCCGTTGCACAGCGTAAGGTGTTCAATAGTTGTCGCTCTGCAAGAAGTATTCGTAACCATGGCTCCCGTCGATTATAATGAGGTGGAGAAGAATATACTTGAATTGCCGTGCAACCCCTAAAGCGTAACATCGGGTTCATCCTCATCAGGAAAGTAACACATGCGGGTTCGTTTGATATATTTTTGATACAGTTTTAATATATTTATTGATTATAGATTTGGCACGGAATCAATCATTTTTAAACACCATATACACTAAAGTATTGTGCGCCCTTCACCGAGCTGAGAATATTGGCGATGAACAATAGGATCAAGCGAAAACCGGGCATAAAAAAAGCGCTGGAATTTCTCCTCACGGGAATCAACGCAGGTCGTTTCGGAACGCAATTGCCCTCTATCCGGCGCCTGGCGAGAAGCGCCGATGTGTCGTTTGTTACTATGTGGAAGGCGATAGGTCAATTGAAGATGGCGGGCAAAATCGACCTTTTCCCAACGGGTCGCCTAGCCGTCACAAACCCTGCCGCCGGAGGGGACATCATTCCCCCTGATACGGAGGGGGGAATGCCGGGATTCGATACCGTTCCGGAATATCCCGGGGCGCTGTGGCTGAAACTGAAGGCGCAAATCCAGAAGGATATCCTCACCGGCAAGTTTGCGCCGGGAGATAAACTGCCTTTTATCAAAGAACTGCAGTACCGGTACGATGTATCGTTTACTACCTTGAAAAAGGCGCTTGAATCGCTTGAGGCCGACGATACCATCAGAGCCAGAGGGAAAGGGTACACCGTTCCCTCCCTTATCTCCGCCGATCATCACGATCGCATCGTCGCCATCGGATGCGGATGGGAAGACGCCAAAATCTGGTCCGATCACCAGGATAAGCTGTGCTTTCTGCTGTTTGAATCGGAGTGCATTCAGAAAAAAATCGGTTTTGATATTGCGGTTTACTTCAGGCAAAATGGCCGGCTCAGGTATATCCATTCAGCAACCAGGCAGCCGTATAATCTTAAGGGCGATGCTGTTCTGGGAATTGCCTATATCGTCGCCAATCTTGAGGTTGATCCCGCAGAAGTTCTGAAGGAATTGATCGCCCATGATAAGCCGATTGCGGTGCTGGATATGGTGGGCGGCTGGAAGATTCCCGATTCGTTGAGACGTCATCCGAGCGTTAAGTTTTTTACGACCACTGCAACGCCGCATCCGGCAAAGCACATTGCAAGGTATCTTTTGAACCTCGGGCATACGAGAATCGGTTTTTTTTCGCCGTTTCATAAAGCGGCATGGTCGCAGTATCGGCTTGAAGGGGTAAATGAAATTTATCGTAAAGCAGGATTTCCCGCCGGCGTAACATCCTTTGTGCTGAACGCATATGCCTATCAGTGGGAGTTCATTCACCATCTCGAAAATAAGGAAGATATCCGGTCGTTTTTTGAGCAGTTAGAGCATGGAAAAAATTTCCGCTCGAATTTTTCCAGAAAATTCGGCAATATTCGCTACAGTATTTCAAAGTACCTTACCGAACAAAACTGCGCTACCGGGGAGATTTATCAGAAGATGTCGCCGCTTTTTACGAAAGCTCTCGGCGATAAAAATATTACCGCCTGGATCGCCGCAAATGATTTTGCCGCTACCTTAGCTCTTGATTTCCTGAAGGCAGCCGGAATAAGCGTGCCGCGCGATCTCTCCGTTATCGGTTTCGATAATTCGCTCGATGCGATGGAGTATCAATTGACTTCGTATGATTTCAATACCGCCGGGATCATCAATGCCATGATCCGCTATATCATTTCGCCGACCGTTTTCCCATTGCAAAACCTTATTGAGTCGGAGGGCGCCATCATCGAACGGCGCTCGACGACCCGGATTCGCGACCCCATGAAAATTGGCGGCGGCATGCAGACAGCGAGTGCCGGAAACATGGAAGTTGTATGACCGGTCATCTGCACGTTGCTATAAATGCCGCCCGAGAAGCGGGGGAGATGCTGAAAAAGAATTTCGGCGCACAAGTGAAGGTGGAGCGCAAAGCCGACCGGTCGCTGGTATCGACCCACGACCGGGTTGCCGAGCAGATCATTATCGGAAGATTGCGGGAAGCCTTTCCCACCTGGTCGGTCATCGGCGAAGAAAGCGGCAGATCCGCGACCGGCAGTGATTACTGCTGGATTATCGATCCGCTTGATGGAACGCACAATTATCTCCGGCACATTCCTGTTTACGGCGTTTCGATCGGACTCATGCGAGGGAAGGAATTCGTTGCGGGGGTCATTTATATGCCGGCCGAGGGGGATTGCTACGCAGCCGAGCAGGGAGCAGGAGCCTGGAAAAACGGGCAACGGATAACCGTTTCGCAGGGCGCAACCATTGAGGAGTGCTCAATGGCCAGCGATTCCGATTTCCGTTCCGATGTCGAACAAAAAATCCATTTTTTAAGGCAATTCGCCCCTCGCCTCTTTTTTATCCGAATGACCGGGTCCTCGGCGCGCAATCTGACTTTTCTTGCGGAGGGCGCCTTTGATATGGTGATCGAATTCAATGACCCGATATGGGATTTCGCGGCCGGAACAGTCCTGATCCGGGAGGCGGGCGGAAAAATCACCGATCACCGGGGAGGGGAAAATCTCGCCGATCGCGGCGGCTATATCGCAACCAACGGGCGCTTGCACGCGGCAGCTCTCGGCATGCTTGTCTGATGTTGACAGGAGGGGACGCGTGCATATCCATTTGAAGGAGTTCTGGCTCTGCTTTGTGCCGCTTTTCGTGGCGGTCGATGCGCTCGGGGTACTGCCGATATTTTCGTCACTGATCGGCGCCGCCGAAACGGGGCAGGTTAATCGTCTCATCCGAACCTCAATCATTACGGCTCTCTGCGTTGCGCTTCCATTTATTTTTCTCGGCGAATGGGTATTGCGGCTCCTCGGCATTACGGTCGCCGACTTCATGATCGCCGGTGGAATCATCCTGCTCATGCTTTCCGTTCGAGACCTCTTATCGACGGAAAAACGTTCCGTGGCGGCGAATCTTGAAGAGCTTGGACCCGTTCCGCTCGGCGTCCCTCTCATCGTCGGCCCGGCGGTACTGACGACCATCATGCTGTTGGTCCGGCAGCGCGGTTTTGTTTTAACCGCCATCGCGACGATCATCAACATCGGCATTGCCGGGGCGGTCTTTGTCTTCTCCGGAAGAATCATGGGCTTCATGGGCGCTGGAGGCTCGCAAATCGCTTCGAAAATCGCTAATCTGCTTCTCGCCGCCATCGCGATCATGCTGATTCGCAAAGGAATCATCATCGTCGTCGCCACCAGGAATTTCTGAGATCGGCCGACGTATTCATGGAGCGCGTCTCGATAATCCGAGAGCACCTTTTCAGCCTCACCACGCTCGGCATTAAATATGACCTTGATCGCATGGTCGCGGCAGCGGCGGCCATCGGCAATCCGCACAATCGCTATCCCTGTTTTCATGTGGCCGGAACAAACGGCAAAGGATCGGTCTGCGCCTACCTCGAATCCGGGTTGCGCGCCTGCGGCCATAAGACCGGACTTTTCATGTCGCCGCACCTGGTTCGGTTTGAAGAGCGTTTTCTCATTGACGGCCGCCCGATCGCCGAATCCGCATGGCTTGCGGTATATGATTCCCTCGTCCCGGTTATCGACAATCTGAAGTTGACTTTTTTTGAGGCGACGACGCTCATTGCCTTCGAGATTTTCCGGCAGGAGCGGGTCGACTGGGCGGTGTTCGAAACCGGTCTCGGGGGAAGGCTCGACGCGACGAACGTCGTGAAGCCCCGCATATCCCTGATAACCCGCCTTGCCATTGACCACACCGGCTATCTTGGCGACGATCTTCTTTCGATTGCCGGAGAGAAACTCGGGATAGTCAAGAATGCCGTTCCTTGTATCATGGCCCTGCCGGACCAGCCCGCAATCGCTGGGCTCGCTGCAAGCATTTGCAAAGACCGGCGCGCCCCGCTCCGTTTGATTGACAATAGTATGGCGATGGAGATCGTGATCGGGGATCAGGGAGCGACGTTCTCCCTCGATGGCAGGCGCTACCGCATCAACCTTGCGGGCGGCTATCAGGTGACCAATGCATTGCTCGCCGTAAGCGCCATGCATGAGGCCGGTATCGGCGACCATGACGCCATTGCACGTGGTCTTGAAAACGCGCGGCTGCCGGGCAGGTTTCAGGTCGTCGCCGTGCGTGGAAAACGAATCGTTTTCGATGTCGGCCATAATCCCGATTCCGCGATGTCTTTCTGCCGGGCGCTGCGATACCGGTTCCACAAGGGAGAGTCGAAAAGGGCTCTCCCTTCATTCTGCATCGTCCTTGGCATTATGAAGGATAAGGATTATGCCGGCATGCTGCCGCACTATGCGCGACTTGCAAAGCGGCTTCTCCTTGCAAAGCCCGCGACTTCCCGCGCCGCCGCGACCGCCGACCTGCGCCGCTTCGTCCCGCCCGATTTTGCGGGAGAGTGTCACGAATTTCAGGACACTATGGGCGCGATCGATGCCGCGCTTGACGGGCAACAAGAGACCATCGTCGTCGCCGGGTCGTTTTTTACCGTTGGAGAGGCAATGCGGTATCTGGGGATCGAGCCGTATGATTCGCTAATGATGGAGAAACTTCCACATATCCGGTTGCGATCCGCCGACCATCGCGACCGCCGCGAAGCCGATGATCAGGATGATGACCAGAAGCACGAAGAGCAGAACTATTGGCAGCAGCAGCGCGCCTGCGGCGCGAACCCGGCTGATGCCGTGCACGACATGGAGCCCTGATATCGTCAGATATATCCAGGCGATGAAGGAGAGAAACGGTCCGATGAACGGGATCCATTCAAATATCTGCGCTCCTCCGGCATAGCATAACGTTTTAAAGGTCGTTGCAAAGGGTTTCGGTTTGCTGCCGCTGATTTTCAGCATTGCCTGCACATAAGCTGCCGAGACATAATACTGGAAGATGAGGATGAGCGGGGTCAGGATCAGGATGACTGGAGTATAGCGAGTTGCATTGCGGTATATGCCGTTTTCGCTGGGAAATAATGAAAGCGATGACGGAAATAGTGCGGATATTCCTATGGCGAGCAGCGTTCCGATACTACCCATGACCATACCGTACACGAGCGCCTGCTTCGAGGATGCGCGCACGCCGGACCCTGAGAAAAAAACATCGGGCCGTGCAAAAGATTCATAAATGGCCTGAGCATACGATTTGAGGGGATCTACGGCATTGGATGGCTTGTCGCTTCGCCTCACTGCCAATCCTTTTTCCAGTAACCCGGCGACGCTGGCCCCGCACAGCGCACAGACCGCGGCTAACGCATAATTTTCTGTCTGATACCCGCACTGGGAACATTTCATTAAACCAGCCTCCTCAATCACTGACAAAACAAAATACTATCCGGACGGGCGTCGGCATAGATGATAGCCCTGCGAAACATGTTTTTTCCCGCACGCGGTAAACACTTGCGTGAAAGCCGGAGGGAGCATAGAATGAAGAGGGGTACAAACCGACGTTCCCATAAACCAGAATAAAACCGTCACGGCGCCTGATTGCGGCACTTCTCCATATCGTCCCGAGCCTGATCGTTGTCGCCAATGGAACGGAAAGCGATGGCCCGATTAAAATAAGCCTGATAAAATTGCGGATTTATCATAATTGCCTGACTGAAATCCGCAATTGCATTTTCAACGTTTCCTTTTACATAATACACATTCCCGCGGTTGTTATATGCCTGTGCATATCGAGGGTTCAGCGCAATTGCAACATTGAAGTCTTCCAGGCCGCGGTCAAAATCTTTTTTATAACAATACGCAAGTCCCTGGTCGTAATAAGCCCGTGCGTCGGCGGGATTGAGCGAAATTTCGCGTGAGAAGTCTTCGATTGCATGGTCATAATCGCCGACGGCATTATAAGCGATGCCTCGATTGTAATATCCTACCCAGCATGGCTTTTTATCCAGGACATCATTCCAGAGTGAAAGGCTGTTTTTCCAGACGGCGCATCGTTGGAAGGTGATCCAGCACATGCAGATCAGGACCAGCCCAAGCCCGGCGTAAACAATCGTTCGGGCGGCGCTGTTGTCGCGGAATGTCGTTCTGAACAAATAGGAAAGTCCTTCCGCAATAATAAAATAGAGCCCGATCGTCGGGATATAGGCGTACCGTTCGGCGACGATGAATCCTCCTAACGGCATGATCTGGAGCATCGGCGCGAGCGTGAAAAGAAAGAATAAAGAGCCGAAGATCACCTTTCGAGTAGAGCGACGCGTGAAAAAAATCGCTACTCCGGCGCCGATAACCAGAATCGGAGCAAGCAACAATTGCAGATTCATCTGCATATCCTCATGCCCCGGAAGCGGATAGTATGCGGACAATCGCAAGGGCAGGATGGTTTTCGTGATATAAAAGGCTATCCCATAAAAAGGGATGCCAATTCGTTGAAGAATGGAATAGAGATGCGGGTTCGCTATGGCGCCATAACTTTTTTGCGTTAAAAAAGCGGTCGCGGCAAAAATAGCGATGATGGCGAAAAAAGGGACCATTTTTACAATCGCTTTTGCATCGATCTTTTTGTTAGTAAGGTAATAAATAAGGAGCAGGATCAACGGTTGACTGACCGCCATTGGTTTCGACAACAGTGAAAGGATAAGCGAAAACAGGCAGGCGAGGTATAATTTCCAGTTGCCCTTTTTCAGGTAATACACGTACGACAGCAGGGAAAGAAGAAAAAAGAGGCCGGACAGTACGTCCTTTCGCTCCGCTATCCAGGCGACCGATTCGACCCTGAGCGGGTGAATCGCGAACAGGAGCCCGACCAGAAAACTCATCGGGCGGTTGCGTGAAAGCGCAAGGATCAGTGCAAAAACCAGCAGGCAGTTGATGCAGTGGATGAGCAAACTATTTAAATGATAGGGGAAAGGGTTCAACTTGAAGATGCTGTACTCAGCCATAAAGGTGAGCATGGTGAGCGGATGGTAATAGCCGATGGGCGAGGAAAAAAACGCGGCCAGGTTTTGCGCGGTAAACCCCCGGATAGCGGGGTTCCGTGTAACGTAAATATCATCATCCCAGTTGGTGAAGCCGTTTTTCAGTGATGGAGCGAATACAATCACGGTAATACAAACGAGCGCCATGCAGCAGAGGACGGAACGGTTAATGTTCCTCACGGGCTTTTGCACTGCTATCTTTTGTTGATTCTTCGGCATAATCATCCTTGTTGTAACGATTGGGCATGAAGCAGGGGAGAGACGATACGCACCGTTAAACCGCCCCTATCCATAAATTTCTCGGATAGCTGAAAAATAGTCTGTTGGATCATCTGCGCTCTTTTCGCCACCGTTTTATCGAGCATGACCCACGATTACTGGAAACGCTTCTACTCATCGCCGAAAAGGGGTTCAGGAGATCAAAAAAGTGTCAGTTCATTAGACAAATAGCTTTGGCACGATGGCTCGCTTGCAGCAAGCAGGCAGAAAAAACTTGACACCGTTATCCGCGCAGTTTAAATTTATATCGTTTAAATGATTCGGTTCAATTAAAAATGGGAATTTTCTCCGAAAAGATCAATTAAAGCCATGGAAAAATGAAAATAAATGCCATTGGGTATGCGGTCGGAATTTTCTTCATCGCATCCTTAGGCGCTCAGGCTGCAATGATCGCCAACCCGATCATTTTCTTTGGGAAACCATCCATGTTGTCGGCAGGGATGCATGCCGCTTCCGCCGCGTTGCGGTCCGGGTGCTATTTCGTCAAATTTACCTCAAATAATTACACGGAGACGGCACCGGTGGTTGTGCAGTGACCGGATGATAAAGCAGAAAAGATTTGATATCGTTGGTTGCGCAGCTTAATTTAGGACCCTGAAAAATTTACGGCAGTTTCACCCAAAAACCGAATATTCACTGTTGTATTGTACTACAACAATTCACAAAAAAATTAAGGAGTGATGATGAACAAAAGGCTACGTTTGTTATTAGGGTTATGCCTTGGGATGGCATGGAACTCCGTGCATGCTTAGACTTTTAACAAGGCTGCGCTTGCCAAAGACATTGACACGATGATGATCAACCATTATCTCATGAAGTATTACCCCGCGGTTGTCGACAAACAATATGGCGGGATACTCTGCGGTTATAACCGGCAGTTCGAGCTGAGCGGGACCACGGATAAACCCTTGCTTATCGAATCCCGCCACCTCTGGGCTTCATCGATGGGGATGTTGCTGGATCCCACATATGCCGGTTTCAAACAAACTGCTGATTCCGCATTCCACTGGCTCGAAAACAAATTGTGGGACAAGACCAACGGCGGGAGTGCGCTTCACTCGGGAACCAATCAGCAGGGTACCGCATCCTCGACGGTCGGCCAATACGGCCCGCAGGATAATACCGGGTTAACTTGCGATAAACCGACCTATCACGAAGGATTCGCGCTTGCCGGCTTAGCGGCATATTATATGGCCACCAAGGACACCATGGCCCTCCATATCGCCAAAACCACCTTCAATTGGATGGACCAGAAAGCCCATGATTCTCAATACGGCTGGTATTACGGCTGGCTTGATGCAAACGGCAACGTTTTGGACCAGACGAAAGACGATAATTTCGGGATGCATTGGATGGAGGGGATGGCGTGGTTGTATCTGGTGTGGCCCGATTCCACTCTGAAAGCGCGAGTCCTGGAGATGGCGAATCTTTTCACCTCGCCGGACTGGTTCCGATCGGATAATGATATCTGCTATTACCAAAACAGGACCTACACCGACTGTAACGGTGAAGAGTATGGTCACGATGCCGAGCTCGTTTATCTTATTTACACCTGCTATCAGATGGTCGGAGTGACGCCATCCCCAACCGTGGTGAGTAAGTTGAAAGCCCTTCATGGGTTCGTGGAAACGATAAGCACGCCGGGAGTGGAATTCGAGAACCAGTGGTGGTATGACGCCGAACTGTTCGCTTCGTATGCCTGCATGGGGGCTTTATTTACTACCCAGGGGGATTCATCGGATTCGTACCTGAATAAATGCCAGACCCACTGGAACTTTATCAAGGCGCAGTATTTCGACCATACCTACGGCGGATGGTACTACTCACCCAACGATTCCAACTATATAAAGGGTTATGAATGGATGGCGACGTATCACGCGTTCAAATGCATGCTCTTTGTCCATAATTGGTTGTGTGGCAGCCCATGCGGATGGGTCGATTCAG
>Ga0187851_10000116_pt1 | contig 80281 bp, 92 predicted proteins | sample June2016WEW_6_10_FD_132997 | JGI IMG/M metagenome (GOLD analysis project Ga0187851, IMG submission 132997) | Peatland microbial communities from SPRUCE experiment site at the Marcell Experimental Forest, Minnesota, USA - June2016WEW_6_10 | ecosystem: Environmental > Terrestrial > Soil >... | reverse complement strand
GGCATTATGAACATGATGCTTACAACGGTTACCGAGAGAACAAAAGAAATCGGTTTGCGTAAAGCAATTGGCGCGAAGAAAAAAGATATCAGCATACAATTTCTCGCCGAAGCCGTTGCTCTTACTATGACCGGGGGTATTGTTGGCGTTATCATCGGATATGGCGCCTCATACATTATCACGTTGACGGGAATTCTTACCGCTACCGTTACTACATCTTCCGTTCTTCTTTCGGTAGGGGTTTCCGTATTGATTGGAATTGTTTTCGGCTATTTTCCCGCACGCCGCGCGGCGGGGCTGAATCCAATTGAAGCGCTGCGATACGAATAACAATGTTTTTAAGATAAAAAAAGCTTTTAAATAAAGGTCGGCTGTAGGTTATCCTCAATAATGAGGATATTCGGTTACACGGGAGAGTATGGACGATGACTATTCGTTAGAAATTACGCTATAATTTCTTTATGGACAAACTCGCCGAGCTTAAAAAGATAGAAGCCGAGATGGCGGCGAGCGCATCGCTGCCGCTGCGCGCCACGGCGAACCTGGTCTTCGGCGAGGGGGATATCGATTGCGCGGTGATGTTCATCGGCGAGGCGCCGGGCGTGAATGAAGACCGGCTCAAGCGCCCATTCGTCGGGCGCGGCGGGCAGCTGCTCGATAATATGATCGAAGGACTCGGTTGGAAGCGCGCGGACGTGTATATCACGAACATCGTCAAGCGCCGGCCGCCGGAGAATCGCGACCCGTTGCCGGAGGAGATCGAGGCGTACAAGCCGTACCTCACGCGGCAGATCGCGGTGATCGAGCCAAAGCTCATTGTGACGCTCGGGCGTTTTTCGATGAACTATTTTTTGCCGTTTGCGAAGATCACGCGCGACCATGGCCGTCCGTTGCTCGTTGACGGCCGAACGATCTTCCCGGTCTATCATCCCGCCGCGGCGTTGCGCTCCACACAAATGATGGAGGTGCTACGCGGCGATTTTAAGAAGATCCCGAGCGTACTGTCGGGCGAGTTCGGTGTTGTGGAATTGCCGCCAGCGTTTGCGGAACCGGCGAAGGTGCAGGCGCGCGCATCCAAAAAACCGCAGCCGGAAAAGCCAAAACAGGCAGGTCTTTTTTAGTGCCGGAGATGCGTCCGCACCACGTCGCACCACGCTGAAACCGTGGCATTTAGTGGTATCATTACTATATGGATTTCTCCATCGTCTATCTGGCGTGGCGCCTGCTCTATCGTTTTTTAGATTTTTTTCATCATTGGTATGTTGACGGCTCGCGCGCGTTCGGGCGGCGTTTTATGGTGACACTCACGGCGGCGGATCAATCGTTTGCGGTCGCCATCACCCTGCGGCACTTCTTTGAGCCGCTCTACAAGGACTACAGCATCGTCGGCAGGGTATTGGGGATCGTGTTCCGGTCGGCACGCGTCGTGATTGGCGGTGTGTGCTATCTTTTTCTCGCGGTCGCATTCGCGATCGCGTATGCGATCTGGCTCGCCATCCCTGCAGTCATTATTTTCTATGTTGCAAAAAACATCTAAGTACGAATTTCATTTTGACGACCCGCGCCTGCGCATGACGGTCGCCGGACGGATGCTGGTGCGCGTCATCGGTTACGTCTCCTACTTTGTGCTCTTCGTGGCAACGTTCATGTTTTTGCTTTCGTACGACATCCGTGCGCTGTTCTATCTTGGCCTGTTCCTCCTATTAGTGGATATCGATATCATCGCGCATCACGGCGAAGGAGACACGCCGATCTCCGAATTGCCGAGAGGCGGCAGGATAAATCTTGCGGGGACGATGAACCGGGCGGCATTCAATGTGCTTGAGCGCGCGGTGGATCGCAGTGCCATCACTAAAAAAAGTTTTCTCCTCGAGCTGACGAGCCGCCTTTTTGAGATACCGCAGATCCAGGATGGCCTTCGCCGCCTGGACGTCGATCCGAAAGCGTTTAAGGCGAAGTTGGAGGCGCTGATGGAGGAGCCCGCCGCACCGGAGAACTACCTTGCGATGGTGGAGCCGCTCACCGCCCACGCATTCGTTTCTGCCGTGAGCGCCGGGCACGACTTCATCACCCCTTCGGACCTTTTTTCGGCGCTCCCAGCGATGGATGACGAATTGCTTGGCCGGCTTTTTTTACTCTTCAACATAGAAGAAGGAGACCTCGAGCGCGCCCTTATTTTCAGCGCCCTTGCCATGAGGCGTGGACCGTTCTCCCGCCTCCCGGATGTGGTGGGGGGATTCGCGTTCACAACACATCGCATGGTCCCGCACCGCATCATGAATCGTGCATGGACGTCGCGTCCGACACCGACGCTCGATAAATATGGCGTTGATTATACCGACCTCGCGCGGGATGGGCAGGCGGGATTTCTTATTGGCCACGAGGCGGAATACGAGCGCCTCATTGAAGCGATCGGCAAGCCGATCGACCCCAACGTGATCCTTATCGGCGAGCCGGGGAGCGGGAAGGAGGCGCTCATCCGGCATCTGGCATATTGCCTGACAAAGGACGATGTTCCCGAAGGGCTTTTCGACCGGCGCCTCGTCGGCCTGCAGATGCAGAGCTTGATCGCCGGCGCAGCGCCGGAAGAATTGAACGCCCGCCTGAAGAATGTGGTGGACGAGATCCTCACCGCGGGGAACATCGTTCTCTTCATCCCCGACATCCACAACCTTGTGCGCACCTCGGGCGCCGCGTACCTTTCCGCCGCCGACGCGCTGATGTCCGTCATCACTTCGAACCGGTTTCCGATCGTGGGCACCTCCTATCCGCACGAGTTCAAGGAGTTCATCGAGCCACGCAGTGACTTTGTCGGGAACTTCGAGACGATCATGGTGAACGAGATCAGCGAAGCGGATGCGGAAAGGATCCTGATCTATGAAAGCTTTTTGCTCGAGCAGCGGTCAAAGATCACGGTGAGCTTCGGCGCGATCAAACGCGCGGTGATCCTCGCGAAGAAATATCTGCACGACAAGCTCCTTCCGTCGAGCGCGGAGGAACTGTTGAAGAGTGCGGTGGTGGACGCCGAGCGCCGCGGAGAGAAGGTGGTCACGCCGGACCGCGTGACGGCCGTTGCCGAAGAGAAGGTGAACATTCCGATGCACGAGGCAGAAGGCGATGAGGCGGAAAAATTACTGCACATGGAGGAGATCATCCACGAGCGGATCGTTGGGCAAGACGAGGCGGTCAAGGCGGTGGCGCAGGCGTTGCGGGAATACCGGAGCGGCCTTACGCGCAAGGGCGGCCCGATCGCGAGCTTCCTGTTCGTGGGGCCGACCGGCGTCGGAAAGACCGAACTCGCGAAGGTCCTTGCGGGAATCCAATTCGGTTCGGAAAAACTGATGATACGTTTCGATATGACGGAGTACCAGGACAAGACGAGCTTCTACCGCTTCATCGGGTCTCCGGATGGCACCGTGCGCGGCGCGCTCACTGACGCCGTGCGCGAAAGGCCATACAGCTTAGTGCTCCTCGACGAGTTCGAGAAGGCGTACCCCGACATCCTCAACCTGTTCCTGCAGGTGTTGGACGACGGTCGCCTCACCGACAATATGAGCCGCGTCATCGATTTTACGAACACGATCGTCATTGCCACGTCGAACGCGCATTCGGACATCATCAACGACGCGCTCGCGAAAGGGGAATCCATGGCGCAGATCGCCGATTATTTACGGGCGCGCCTGACGGACGTGCTGAAACCGGAGCTCCTGAACCGTTTCTCAAGGATCATCGTTTTCAAGAATTTGGAGATGAGCGAATTGCCGCAGATCGTGACCATCAATTTGAACGAGCTCGTCGACGCGGTGAAGGCACAGGGGATCACGCTTTCGTTCAGCCCCGACACGGTCACGAAAATATCAAAGCTCGGCTATGATCCGCAGTACGGCGCGCGCCCTCTGCGGCGCGCTATCGACGAATATATCCGCGCGCCGCTTTCCGAGGCGTTGCTCTCAAAAAAGATCGCGAAAGGCGCGAAGATCCAATGCGTGGTGAAAGACGATAAATTCGATTTCGTGAATGAGTGAGATAGGGGTTTCTCTTTTTTATGCGCAAATGCCACACGAGGACGGTGAGCGCATAAAAAAGAGAAACCCCTATCTCGCTCATTCACAAACCACAAATCGCCTATAATAAATATTATGAACAAGTCAGACGAACATTTTGTGAATATTGCGATGGAGGAAGCTAAGAAAGCCTCTTGGCCGTTTGGCGCTGTGGTCGCTCGTGATGGCGAGATAATCGCGCGAGCAGGATCAGGAGATGGAAAGGATATCGAAATTGATCCTACCGCTCACGCGGAAGTAAATGCTATTCGTCGTGCGTGTGTCAAGTTAAATACCGGTAATCTTGCCGGTGCAATCTTATATGCTTCGTGCGAACCATGCGCGCTTTGCTTTGGAGCCGCATGGTATGCAAATATCAAAAAAATAGTTTATGGAACGAGCATTGAGGACATTAAAAAAATCAATAAGGCGTGGGGTGGCGACCTCGCTTTTCCTCGTGACCACATTTCTAAAACGGGCATTCATATGAGAGGGGGGATATTGAAAGATGAGATTATGAAGATGTATGTCATCCATCCATACGTTATTAATCACGGTGAGGTTTATAGAAAGATTAAAAAAAGTTAAAAAGTTTTTTGACTTTTTTAACCAAAGGGATATTATATTGGAGAAGGCATTGTTCGCATGAACTGCGGGCATTCTCTGCTTGTTATGAAAACAGCCACGTTTTGTGGCTGTTTTCATAACTTTAGAGGAATTTAATCGGGTATATGTTGGCTTGCTAGGGCCTGCGGATCTGGGCCTGTAGTTCATGCGGTAGAACAATGCCATTAACAAGCAGAGAAACGGGTTCGAACACCGTCAGGTCCACAGGTTCCGCGGCTTTCGCGTATAATGAAGAAGATGCGCATCAAGGTAAATATCAACATAAAAGTCGGGCGGCTCGTGAAGTATTTTGTGATATCGGATTTCTTTTTGCTCGCCGGGTGGGGGCTTATCGATCCGGTATTTTCGGTGTTCATCATCCAACGCGTGGTCGGCGGCACGTTGCTCACCGTCGGAATCGCCGCCGCGATCTATTGGATCACGCGCTCGGTTCTGCAGATTCCCATCGCAAAATATCTTGACTCAACGCCCGGCGAGCACGCCGACTTCGTGGCGCTCGTGGGCGGTCTGCTGCTCGTGGGCGTCTCCGCGATTGCGATGTGCTGGGTTACGCAGGTGTGGGAGCTCTACGCGATCCACGCCGTGCACGCCATCGCGTTCGCTTTGTATTACGCTTCATGGCCGACGATCTACTCACGCCATTTGGATAAGGACGCCATCTCGCTCGACTGGTCGCTTGATTCGTCGGTGGCGGGGATCGGTGCCGGCGTCGCGGGATTCCTCGGCGGCGTCATCGCGGGGACGTTGGGATATAACGTGGTCTTCGTGGCGGCGGGGATCATGGCGTTCATTGCCGCGTTTGTGCTGCTCGCCGTGCCCGATTTGATTTTGCCAAAGCCGACGACGCCTGTCCGTGCCGCCATTTCCACCGCCGAGACTACGGCGGAGCGCAAGCCGGGGGACACGGTGGCGTAGAATTTTGGCAACCCTATTACAGTTTTCGTAATCCTGATTTGCTATACTTAGCCTATGAGTCGAAAAGGATTTGTGGACCCCGTTTTCTTGGGTGCTGGCGTCTTAATCCTGGTTTGTTTGGTTGCGTTGGGATTTTTATTTGTTCATTTTAAAGGAGCGAACCCGAACCCCTCAGTGTCTTTAAAACCATTTACCCAGAGTACGTCGACATTACAGACGTCAACCACCCCAGTAACAAATTCTCAGGTTGTGTCGTCTTCCGTTGCAGTTACGAATTCCGCTTCATGTGCGACCATATGTATCGTTTCGCCACGCAATGGAGCGGTCGTCCATCCGGGTCAGACAATAGAAATTGAGGTGGCGGTCGGCGCGGGCAGTTCTTGGCAGGTCGGTTTGGTCGGTCCTGAGCCGATCGGCCTCACAGAGACAAAGTCATCTCCTCCTTATAATTTTTCCATAACTATTCCGGCGACAATAGCAAAGGCAGGGATCATCTCGGTCGCGGCTTTCGGGCAACCATCGAGCGGAGAGCCAGTCTTTTCCTCCCCGATCAATATTGATATTGAAAGAAGCGATCATCCGGTGAGCGTAGCCCCTTCCTTGTCGGAGCTCGGCTCAATGCAGGTGGGGGATATCTTTCCTCTCGATCCGACGGCGCAATTTGCCGATGGATCCTCAATAAGTGTTGGCCAATCAACTCAAGTAACATACAGCTCGACAGATCCCTCCGTTGCATCTGTCAATGCCAGCGGAACCGTGGAAGCGCTCGCTCCTGGATCGACGACAATTAGTATTCAATACGGAACAGTTTCGGATCACGTGTCCGTGACGGTAGTGGGAGGAACGATGCGCGGCGATTTTAATGGCGACGGGCAGGTAACCTCCGACGACCTGAATATCATGTTGGCCGCGATGGGGGTTCAGACAACAGACGACACTCAGGCGGTCATCATGACAAAAAGTGTTCCGGCCACGGGGCCATCCGATCCTCGGGATTTGAACCATGATGGCGTCATTGATTACAAAGACGTTCAGATCGAGGAGGGCTTGATTGGAAGCCTCGCCGACCTTGCGGTAGCCGTCCAAAACGCCGTCACCTCCTCGGTCGTTGGAACACCTATGACCTTTACTGCGCAACTCGTGAACAACGGCCCCGATTCCGCGAGTGGGGTAGATCTTGGCATAGTCGCTACCGCGGTGGATGCCAATCTTAATGATGTCGTTGCCCCCACGCTCATGAGTGTTTCAAATCAGTCTGTATGCGCTAATGACGATACGGGCTCCTCAAAGGTGCTGGAAATAGAGTGTAAATTTAGTACTCTTCCAAATGGAGCTACGGAAAATATAACCGTAACAATCAGGCCAACCATATCCGAGAATATGACCATGGACTTCCGGATATATGCTACCACTGCAGACCCGAAAGGGTGGAATAATGAATCCAAATTTTCAATTCAGGTTCACTAGCGAACCCTTAATAAATTCCGGAATCGCGAATTTGCCGGCATTTTTTCAAAATAGATACTAACGTCATCCGGCCGCCCACAGAGTGGTACTATTTATCTATGCCTCCCATCTCTAATCAATCCATCGCCGAAGTCCTGCGCCAGATCGGTGAGTATCTTGCGATGCAGCAGGTGCAGTTCAAGCCGCGCGCGTTCGAGAAGGCGGCGGAGACGGTGGGCGCGCTCGAGGAAGAGATTTCAAAAATATACACGAGCGGCGGGATAAAAAAGCTGAAAGAAATTCCGGGCGTGGGGCAGTCCATCGCGGAGATCATAGAGGAGCTGATCAAAACCGGGCGCAGTACGGAATATGAAAAATTGCAGAAGGCGACGCCGGTGCGCCTGGATGAGCTCGTGCGCGTGGAGGGGCTTGGGCCGAAGTCCATCCAGAAATTATATCGATCGCTTGGCGTGCGCAACTTGAAGGACCTTGAGATGGCGGCGAAGAATGGGAAGATCGGCGCGCTCGAAGGTTTCGGCAAAAAGAGCGAGGAGAAAATTTTAAAGGGGATCGGATTCGCAAAAAGTTCTGGTTCACGATTCATCACCGGGCTCATGCTACCGCAGATTCGCGAGATCGAAAAACGGCTTGCGGGCGTGGCGGGGGTGACGAAAGTGACCGTCGCAGGATCGGCTCGGCGGCGGCGCGACACGATCGGTGACATCGATATCCTTGTGGTTTCATCTAAGCCCGCGGCAGTGATGGATTATTTTGTCTCCAAAATTCCGGGCGTGATGGCGGTGATCGCGCACGGCGCCACGAAGTCGTCCATAAAAATAAAGCCGGGAATCAACATCGACCTTCGCGTGGTGCCTGCTGAATCGTACGGTGCAGCACTCAATTATTTTACCGGCTCAAAGGATCACAATGTTATCATCCGCGCTCGCGCGAACAAGCTCGGACTGACGCTGAACGAATATGGTCTGTTTAAAATGAACAGGGACCGGAGGGAGACCGCCGAAGGAAAAGGAAGACGCATAGCGGGTAAGACGGAAGAGGAAGTGTATAGAGCACTCCGCATGGCGTACGTGGAGCCGGAGCTTCGCGAGAACACGGGTGAAGTGGAAGCCGCAGTGCGTGAATTCGGACACAAAAAGCCGGGCTTGCCAAAACTGATCGGCTACAACGACCTTCAGGGTGACTTACAGGTACAGACAAACTGGACCGACGGCGATGCTTCTATTGAAGCGATGGCGCGCGCCGCCGCCGCGCGCGGGTTGAAATATATCGTTATCACCGATCACACGAAGCGCCTAGCGATGACGCATGGCCTGGACGAGAAGCGCATCCGCGCGCAGTGGGATGAGATCGACGCGGTCAATAAAAAACTGCGCGGCAAAATAAAAATATTGAAAGGCACCGAGTGCGACATTTTAAAAGACGGCTCGCTTGATCTCGACGACGAGACGCTTGCGCAGTTGGACGTCGTTGGTGTGTCGGTGCACTCGTACTTTAACCTTCCGCGTCCGGAGCAAACGGCGCGCGTCGTGCGCGCGATGAACAACCCGAACGTGGACATCTTTTTCCATCCCACCGGTCGTATCATTAATCGCCGTCCGCCATACGATATTGATATCGATGAAATAATCGCGACCGCAAAGCGCACCGGCACTATCTTGGAGATTGACGCGCTCCCCGAGCGTAGCGACCTTAAGGACGAATATATCCGTAAATGCGTGGATGCTGGCGTAAAAATGAGCATTGACTCCGACGCGCACGCCGCGGCGCACTACGACTTTCTTGAATGCGGTATCGCGCAGGCGCGCCGCGGCTGGGCGGAGCGCGGTGACATAATCAATGCATGGCCGCTCGAGAAGATGCTCGGATTTCTTAAAAAAAGATAAAAAAGAGCAGTTCATGCGATGCGTCATGCATGAACTGCTTCAGTCGTTTGCCTCACCGCTTCCCTTTTGGCGCTATGCGCGACGATGAGGGCCCGGTCAAAGATAAGACATTCGTGTTTGGTCGCCGCGTCGTATATATACATAGAGAGCCGACCCGCACCCGATGGCCGGTAGCCCCATTTGTACAGTTTCCCGTCCAAGAACTCCACGCGCATCCTCGCCTTGGTCCTTAGGGCGACAATGTCAACGCTCTCGAATCGGGTTTGGCCGATAAACCGGTGTACGTAGACCAAGAGCAATGATTTCCCGTAGGCCGGGAAGCGGTCAAAGACCCCTTTGTCATCGCGCACTCCCACTTCGATCTTCTGGGGCGGCACGAAGAGCTCATCGACCGAGAAGAGGTGGTTCATCTCCTCGATGCTCGTCATGGAATATCTTTTATGGATCACGGCTCCGACGAGACCGAGTGCCACAAGAGTAAACGATATCGCGAAACCGACCATATCCATCACAAATTCCTCCTGGTTTATTTATAACCGATTATTGCCCGATTGTCAAATATGCGTGCATATGATAGAATAATCCCATGTCACCCTCTCGCGAGCCCGACGAATCGCAGCGCATCCCCACAAAAAAACAGGTGGTGGCCGGCTTCGTGGTCTACCGCAAAACGACGGACGGGATAAAGTTCCTTTTGCTCTACCGTCGCGGCAACTATTGGAATTTCCCCAAGGGACACTTTAAGCCGGGTGAGCGCACAATCGACGTGGCGCTCCGCGAGCTGGAGGAAGAGACGGGGATAAAAAAGAGCGAGCTGCGTATGCTCCCGAATTTTCGCGCCTACGAGCGTTTCTATTTCAAGATCGGCAGTCAGGGGATCTACGATACCGTCATTCTATTTTTGGCGGAGACGCACAAAGCCGATATCCGCATCGATTCGCGCGAGCACAGCGGCTACGGCTGGTTCCTCTACCATGATGCGCTGAACGTGATCGGCAAAAAATACGGCGACACGCGCAAAGTGCTCAAGCAGGCAAGCGATTATCTGAAGCCGCACAAGCGCCTACTGGTAAAGACTGCCGTCACCGCACCGCATATGGCATCGAGAGATTCTCTCGTAAAAGAATCAAAAAATCATTAATCCGCGGGCAAAATAAAAATATCCCCTTTCCAGCGAATTCGTCTTCGCACGAGCTGGAAAGGGGATATTTTTATTTTACCTTTGTGGCCGCTGCCACCTTCTTAAAGACTTCGGGTTCGTGTTCGGCAAGATCGGCCAAAATTTTTCTATCGATCTTGATGCCGGCTTTTTTGAGCGCCGCGATGAATGTGCTGTAGTTCATCCCTTCGGGGCGGATGGCGGCGTTGATCTTGACGGTCCAGAGCTGGCGGAACGTGCGCTTCTTTTCTTTGCGTCCGCGGAATGCGCGTGACCAGGCGTGGAGCAGCGCTTCCTTGGCGGCGCGCTCCTTTGACTTGCGGCCCCATTTGAAACCCTTGGTCGCTTTGAGAATCCTCTCGCGGTGCTGATGGGCATTTACTCCTCGTTTTACGCGTGGCATGGTGGTGGTTTGTCGGCGATTAGTTGTTCAAAATCGTTTTGAGCGGCATGTTGAGCGAACGGCTCTTGCGGGAATCGCGGTTCATCTTGCTGCTTTTGCGGGTCTTAAAATGGCCGACCCCTCCGCGGCGGCGAACGATCTTTCCGTTTTTCGTGATCTTTATTCTTTTGGTGACGCTCTTTGAAGGCATTTCAGTAAAATGAGCCGGGCGGCTCAATGACAGTAAGCTTACTATAGGTTTGTGAGATTGGCAATACCTGGCGCCTCGCGGAATGATTATTAAAAAATAGGGCAGGAACTGGAGTCCCTGCCTGTTGCCTCGCTATCCAACATCCCCGCTTTCAAGGTTTTAGCACGAGCGTATACGGAATCCGTATCGCGTCTTTTAGCTCGTTTACATACGGGTCTGCCGGAGGTCCCAACTCCGACGCGCTGTATTGGCACAATTCGCCCACTGTTTCAACGCCGATCGGTATGAGTTTCGCCGCAACTTCGGAAAGCTCGAGCTCTTCGATGCTTTTGTGGAGATGAGGACTGACCACCTGTCTCGTCCAGACGATGATTTCTCCCTTGCGGCGGATCTCGTCAATCACGTCGCGCTTTCCACGAAGATCACTCATGGCATCGTCGATAAATCGAAGAAGTTCATCAATGTCATCTTTGTTTCCTTCGATTCCGACGAGCGTTGTCCGAATTTCGCCGATCCTTTGGAGCACTTTGTCAAAATCGATCGACGCTCCGACGAGAGCTTGCAGAAGTGCCTTCGTTTCTTCAACATTCCTCTTCATTGTTCCTCCGCTCACGGTAGTTGCCGTGCCCTGGTGAGCCGAGCGTTATTATATAACAAAAAACCGCAGCAATCAAATATTTTATTTCTTCTATGGCAATACCTGGATTGGAATAGGATTCCGGTACGGGTTGAGTTATACTGACCATATGAGTGAACCAGTTCCCGGCCAATCAAATGAGAAAGAAAATAAGAGAGTGGAGTATCTCGAGTTGGCGAGAGAGCTTAGTGCCAAAAAAGAGAAGTTTTCTTTTCCGGGGATTAACCCGGAATCTTATGCTCGCCTAAAAGCCAGCGATGAAAAGTTCCCTGGGTATGTAACTCCCGTCGACGAACTGATTAAACGCTTCGAAAGTGAGGGCTTCAAAGTGGTGATATTTGGGAAATATGCGACAGAAGATGTTTACATACAGCCGGTAAATAGCGATAGCGCCGACCAAGAAAATTGTTTGTTTCCAAGAGATTTGCTTGTCAGTGATGATATGGACGAAGCGCTTAAGCAATTGATCCTAGCCAATAAAGAATAAGCTTTTCAGAATCAAAAATAAAACAACCCTCTTGTTTTGAACAATCCCGAAGGGTGAGCCCGTTCAAAAAAAGAGGGTTGTTTTATTTCTTTGCGATCTGCACCGCCGGGCCGTTGCCCAAAAACTTCGGTTCGTTGAGCTTCTTATATTCCACGGGGATCAACGTTAAAAATTCCTTAAGTTTTTCCATTGCCCACTCTTTATTGCGCTTCTCGCGGCCGCGCAGGCGCATCGTCACTTCCACGGGATGCCCCTGCGCAAAGAATTTTTCCACCTGCTTGATCTTTACCATAAGGTCGTTGTGCGCTGCCTTGGCCGTGATCTGCACCACTTTCATCGCCGCACCCTTCTGGGTGAGCCGCTCTTTTTTGATCCGCTTTTCTTCTTCGTAGCGGAACTTGTCGTAACTCATCAGCCGCGCGACAGGCGGATTCGCGGCAGCGGAGATCTCTATGAGGTCAATGCCATCGTCCGGGTGCGCGAACGCGAGCGCATCGGCGCGTGACATGACGCCAAGGTTCTCTCCCGTTTCGCCGATGACGCGAAGTTCCGGTGCGGTAATCTGATTGTTGATGCGTGGCTTGATTATGCCTCTATTATATCAGCTGTGGTAGAATAATCAAAACAATGGACGAAAACCCAATAACCCATCCTGGCGTCCCCGAGGAGGTCTACCACACGATGGGAAGGAAGACCTTCTGGATATTCTTGTTACAGCGCGCACATGCGGCGTTCATTCTCCTCCTACTCGCGATTGTGCTCTTTGTGATCGGCCAGCAATCTTTTTTGGTAGCGACCCCGGTTGGCAACCTCACGGGCTATACGATGATGGCGGCGTGGATCGCGCTCATATTGTTTGTGGTGGTGTTTGCGATCACCCTCCTTGTCGCATGGCTGATATATAAAAATTATAAGTATTGCCTTGGCGACGATTCGCTCAAGGTCAAGCGCGGCATTTTGAATAAAGAAGAAGTGGCAATCCCGTACCGGCAGATCCAGGATGTTGACCTGCGCCGCGACCTTACCTTCCAAATGATCGGCCTTAGCGAGATTGTCATCATCACCGCCGGTCACGATGAAGATGAAAAACCCGGCGATGACGACACCGAGGGCATTCTTCCCGCGGTGGATAAAGATCTTGCCGAGTGGCTACAGGCGGAGCTGTTGAAACGCGCAAACGTTCAGAAGGTCACTGAGGAATCGTCCACGGCATAAAAATAAAACAACCCATTGTTGTCGAGCGAGTGAGCGTGCTTACGCTGGAGCGAGACAATGATGGGTTGTTTTATTTTTATTTTGCGCAGCACCCGCACCGCACCATCTTCATGCATCCCAAGATGATCACGAGGATCGGCCATGTGATGCTGACAAATTCTGCAGTCAAAACGCCGAGGGCTCCCAAGAGGAAATCCAAGCCGACGAGGATCAGAAACCACGGCATCGCTTTGTGATGAGGGCACTTACAGACCATGCCCTTTCCCGCCATCCTTTCTTCTTCCATAGTAAAGATTAAATTTTGATTAATTTTTCTCCGCCGACCTTTCGCGCTGCGTTCTTTACCCTTTTATTATACCATTGCGTATGATATAATGGCGGCAGCCTTATCGAAGGCTTTCATCGGGAGCGCATTGGCTTCGATAAAGATAATCCATGGGTTTGCGGGCCGTTGGCAACGCCGTTATCGTTGCACAACCTATAACTGCCAACTCTAACGTTGCAGCTCCGAGGGCTTTCGCTTTCGCGTAACCTCTCGGGATCGGCCAGCCCGGGTTCCTTGGGCTGATACCGGTCTTATATAAGGGGACTAACGCCAGGTTGACGATCATACGCCTGGCGCGAAAATATGATCACTTCGCTTAGCATCGCTAAACTACGCTCGTAGACGGCCCATCGGCATTATCTTTACACGGCGGTTCGATTCCGCCCGCTTCCACTTGACCGGAAATCGATCTCCAAAAGGGGTCGATTTTCTTTATATATCCTGTATCATTTTGAGTTTGCCGAATTTCTCAAAAACGGGGGAGTTGAGCGGAATGGAAAACTTTTAAAACACGAATCTGATATTATTAAGAGGATGCTTAGTATCAATGCCCGAAAAGTTTTATTCGCGCTACTTGGGGTCATCGTAGCTTCGTTTGTTGTGTCTTTGGTGTTCGTTGCAATGACGGTTGCGAACATTTTTAACCTCGATCTCTTGAGCGCGACTTTATGGTTCCCGATCGTTATTGCGATCATAGAAAGCGCCATAGGCATCGCGGTTGGGTTAATGTGGGAGAAATGGCGTCGTGCCCGCTATATTGAAATGTTTGCAAAAAATCCTGGACTACAGGAAAAGACCGAGAAGATATATCGCGTAGCGCTCGTCATCGGAATCGTATATGGAGGATTTTATCTTCTTTCCAACGCGTGGGCAGTATATGTCCTCCTCGCATTCAGCCGTTTAAATCTGCCTTTCCCGAATCCTACCGGATTATATATCGGGCTTGGTCGGTATGTCGTTCTCGGACTTGTGTCTGTGTGGTTGTTCGCCGATTCAAAGCGGAAGACCGGAGAGCGCGTTTTAAATATAAGTAAGGGCCTTTTGCTGTGTATTATCTATTGTTTTGCCATGGCGTTTTTAACCCTCATTGCACTTTCAACAATTAGTAACTCGCCAACCATAAATACGGTGCCAATCCAGGCTCAGCAGACAACTACGACCTCAACCACCAGTGTGAGCGTGGCTACTAGTGGTTCTCCTGTGGCTCCAGGCGTAGCTAAATCCTTCGAGGTTATCTTCCCGCAAAGTGGGCAGATTCTTGAGCGAGGATTATCTTATACGATCCGCTGGCAGTGTACGGGATACGCCTTCTTTAGCGCGCTTATTGTTTCGGCGTCTGTCCCCAGCTCCACCGCCAACCCCTATGAGATATTTAGTGTTCCGGCTGCTTCAAGTTCTTATCGTTGGACGGTCCCTACAAGCTCTCAAGCGGGCGGGGGAGCATTCATTTCGTTTCTGCCAGGACCATACAAAATGGGATTTTATTGTAATAATAGAAATTTTGATGGCCAATATAATGCTTCGACAACTATGCTGGTTAGTATAGTTAACCAATAGATTTTTCGGTAATTGCTGTAAACCAAATCTGACCCTGTGCATCCGCCATCAGGACATTACCGCCATTAGTTTGAGCTGGATATATAAATCTTTCACCAGAGTTTGCCACCTGTCCGGTTCAGCTCCACCATTTACCACACAAATGGCATGAGCCGCTTGGTGCGCGCTTGATAGCTTGGATATTGCTCGGGGAAAAGATCGAGCATCGCGCGCTCTTCTTTGTGGATGCGGCGCAGACAAAAGATGATGCTTATAATAAACAGCACAACGGCCACAATACTTCCGGTCAATGCACTGCCGAAGAGCGCGAGTATCGCGCCGGCATAGATTGGATGGCGGACATATGCGTATGCGCCGCTCATTACGAGCTTATGATCTTCTTTTGGATGAATCCCCCAGTCGCGTCCTAAGTCGTATCGCGCCCAGATCGCAAACGCGACACCGACAACGGTTAGTAATGCGCCAACCCAGCCGAGTGTGGGGCCGAAGTTAAAGAACACTCGCTCAAGGAAGACTGTATCGTCATGCGGATTTCGAGTGAGAGCAAAAATCAAGAGCGCCAATAAAGGGAGCTGCCAGAGCCAACGAACGACGCATAGGCTGCTTCCAACGTCGCGTTTGGCGGTGAAGGAACCTACGATCCACACCGCTATAAGGGCCAGCCAACTTGCGATAATGACATAGCCGTAGTCGTACATGGTTAAATCATAACCGATTTTGGGGCGTTGTAATGTTCCGGTCCTTGGGGCGGCATCTATTAGTAAGGTATAGGAATAAGGCCGATCATATAAACTAAACTAATCAATAAAGCAAAATGGACATATCATCTATATTTTCTTGGGCATCTCCGGTGGGCATAGGGATTTGGATGGCGGGTTTGGGTATCTTTTTTTGGGGCCTCGGCAAGTTCGGACGTAAGAATTAATAAACAACCGCCATGCTTTCGTGCTAAACTCTATTTGAAAGGCCGATGCGCTTAACTGATCTCATCATAAAAACATGGTAAGAGGAAACTTTATTGGTGCGGCGATCGTTGCGATCATCTACACGGTCTATCTTGTATGGAACCCCCTTCCATCGCGCCCGCAAGAAGCAATAGTGTTGGTGGTTCTTAATGCGTTGACCATCGTGTTGTTGTTTTTTGCGTTCAAATAGAAAGAAGCGAAATAATAAGCATTTACCTGGTGTATGTCGTACTGCTCTTGCGGGAGCCGGGCATTATTCTCCCAGCGGTTGATCAGCGGCGAGCCCGCATCGTTCGACAGCCCGGTCAAGATGCCGGGCGAGTCATACGAGCCGCGTTGCCGCGAACATTTCATTTTGCCAGGGAGGCCGAAGGGGTCGGCGAGTGCGGCAAAAATGTAAAAAAGAGCCAGAGAGCGGGGGCTCTCTGGCTTGTGAAATGGCGGCATGTATCATGCCGGCCACTCTTGTGTTTGTAAAGAAGTGCCGATGGCCGCGGAGTTGTGGCCGGATTTTCTGGCTCGGTTCGCTTCGGTGCCGGTCAGCGTTTTTACCTTACTGGAAAGTTTGTTGGCGAGTCGCGGGGTGGGCGCTGGCAATTTTTGGAGCTGCTTAAGCGCAGCGACGGTCTGTGCACCGCCGACAGCTCCTTCGAAGCGCCCGCTCCATGAGTTGAGAAGCCGTGGAGCGTCCGTCGAATTATTGCCGAGCGCCGCAAGATACTTTTTACGGGCGTCTTCGATGGTGGTCTGCCGTTCGGCATCAAGAACAGAAAATGGTTCGTAAAACTTTCCCATGGGAAACTTCCTCTCGGTTGGAAATGAACAACAAGCAATAAATATAAGTTCAACCTCGATAATAGTCAACTCTACAGCGTCACGAACATCGCCACGGCCGCGGCGGCCATCAAGATAAACGTCGCCCAGACGAAAACTTTTGAGAGCCATCCACTCTTATACTCGCCCATGATCTTTTTGCTCGCCGCCATGCGCGCGATGATAAAGATAAGAGGCACCGCCGCCACGCCGTTGAGGACGGCGGTAAAGACAAGCGCCTTTATCGGGTTGATGCCGATGAAGTTGATCATCAGGCCGACGAGCGTGGCGATGGTGATAACACCATAGAATCCGTGCGCGTGCTTTAATTTAAGATTCAGCCCCTCCTTCCAGTTGAACGTTTCGGAAAGTGCGTACGATGCGGAGGCGGAGAGCACCGGCACGGCAAGCAGGCCGAGCCCGATGACGCCGATGGCGAATAACACTTTTGCGATATAGCCTGCGTTGGGAAATGTGTGCACGAGCGGCTCGAGCGCTTTCGCCGCGTCCGCCGTGGTGGCGATGTTCGTAAGTCCGTGCGCGTTCAGCACCGTCGCCGCCACAATGATGATGCACCATGTCGCCACTTCGGATGAGAGCATGCCAAGAAAGTTATCCCACCGCAGACGGCTCATGAACGATTTCGTCGGCTTTGTTGCGCCGCTCTTTATCAAATGATGCTCCTCTTCTTCCTCCACTTCTTCCGACGCTTCCCAGAAGAACATATACGGCGAAATGGTGGTGCCGAGCACGCCGGTGATAATAAACAAGAACGCAAAGCTGAATTGCACGTGCGGCAGGAACGTTGCGCGCAGGATCGTACCCCACGGCTCATGGACGAGGAACACGGTGAGCGGATAGGAAATGAGCACGAGAGCCAGCCACTTTAAAATCTTTGCGTAATTTTTATACGAAACAAAAATTTCAAGCAGCAAAATGAGTGCGGTGAAGAAGAGCGTGAGCACGGTAAAGTTCACCGGGATGATGAGCGCCGCGGCCGCGCCCATCGCGCCAAGGTCGGCGCCGATGTTGATCGTGTTTGCGATGAGGATGAGCGCCAACAGACCGTACAGAATTTTGCGGTTGTAATTTTCTTTGACGACCGCCGCGATGCCTTTGCCCGTCACCGCGCCAATGCGTGCGCACGCCTCCTGGATCGCCACCATGAAGGGGAGCAAGAAGAGCGCGGTCCACAACTGTCCGTAACCGAACTGCGCGCCGGTCTGGGTGTAGGTGGCGATGCCCGACGGATCATCATCCGCCGCGCCAGTGATCAAACCCGGGCCAACGATCTTGAGGAGATTCTTTGTCTTCTTGCCGAACTTTGCCATAGATAAGAGCATTATAGCAGCCTTGCGTCGGATTTGACAGTTTTTGTGATATATGGTAGACTGCGCATGCACCTTAAAAACTGATTTCACCGTAGCGCCCAAGGCATCTTTTAGGAGTAAAAAAAAGACGCTTTGCGCGCTGCGGTGAAACAATCATAAAGCGATGAAACGCTTTTGCAGAAATGTGAATCCGTTCAAGTCCACCCCAGCAAGGAGAAACACCATGAGCACCAGCGTCATTAGTGTGGAACAGCGCTTCGCTCTGCTCGCCGCCATGGGAGCCAACATTGACTGGGATTCGCTCACGATTGAGCAGATCCAGGCCGGTATCAAGAATCCTCAACTGACCGGAAAGCAGGCAACCCTGTTCATCCGGTCCGGCTATTCTGTGCAGATCGGCGAGCATTTCCGCGAGACCGGCGACGTGAGCATTCAACTCCCGGCACTCAAGCGGCCGACGCTCAAGGAACTCCAGGCGAGCAACGACTGGATCAAGTCCATCGAGCGGGACACATCCACCGAGGAAGCGGTAACGCTCACATTCGCAACAGTGCTCGTGCCCGATGACGGCAGTTCCATCGACGGCAAGGAATATGAGAAGCGGATTGCGCTCAAACACGATTCTCTTCTCGGCTTCCAGCACCGCCAGTGGCTTCTCGAACACCAAGCAGAGTTCCCGGAGTTCATGGCGCTTCTCGGAAAGTGCTACGTCGACTTCCCGGGAATCGTCGTGGTCAGCCGCGGCGGCGATCGCCGCATCCCGTACTGCCTTCGGGACGGCTCACGCTGGGGCGACAGCTGGAACTGGCTCAGCGGCGGCTTCGATGTGGACGGACGCATCGCTGTCGGCAAGTAGCAATCACTTGGGTCCTCGTGCGCTTGGTCTTTTGACCTTGAGCACTTGGGCCCTTTTCTTTTCTTAAAATACTCGTATGCTGATGGTGGATAGTAGATCGTTGCGCATGGCTACGGCTCTGCGCGGTCGAACTCTGCGATAGCATCTGCCGGAGCGGGAGCGGATACGTCTTTTCCCGGCGTGCGATGTTTATCTGCTTACTTATTATTGCTACTTGGTGCGGAGAATTAGGGAATTATTTATAGATAGAGATTCCGAATACGATTCAATCCCAAGAATGATCGAGGGATGGTGGCGCAGGTGATTCCCCGCACATTTCGTGGTCAACCGCGACGGCGATCGCAACATCCCGTACTGCAATCAGAACGGCTCACGCTGGGACGACAACTGGAACTGGCTCAGCAACGACTTCAATGTGAACGGACGCATCGCTGTCGGAAACTGGCAATAATGGTTTTATCATTGGCGATGCCCGGCGGGTTCGCTGCGGCTCATGGTTTGCCGCAGCCACCCGCCGAGCATTTTGCCGACCTCTTCCAGCGGTTCGGAAAGTGTGATGAATTTTCCGTTATCGATAGCTTTGATCTCCCAGGAAATCTGGATGAATAATTTTAGGAGATCTAATTTTGCGGAAGCCTTTTGTAAATAGGGGACTTTCTGTTCTTTCGTGAGGTGGCTTGCAAGGAATATCAGTTCGGTTGTTTCAATAAAGAGATCATCAATCTTCTGGCCGAGCGTAAAGCGCGAAGTTTTTGCCATGTTCGGCATGAATTCATGCCAAACCTTATAAACTTCGATAAGACGGACAACAACAGGAACGTTAGTTTTCATGAAGCATAGGTTAACTAAAAAACGTGGCGATATTGCTTCTCTCGAAAACCTGCTTTTGGCGTGGGAGGAATTTTTAGCGGGCAAAAAATCAAAGCCGGACGTTCAGGATTTCAAAATGCGTCTCATGGAAGAAATAATATCACTCAAAAATGATATTGTCAATGGCGCGTACCGGCATGGAGGGTACGAAGCGTTCAATGTATCGGATCCCAAGCCGCGGAACATCCATAAAGCGATTGTGCGCGACCGCCTGTTGCATCATGCGATCTATCGCGTCCTCTGTCCGTTCTTTGATAAAACCTTCATCACCGATTCGTACTCGTGTCGCATCGGGAAGGGTACTCACAAAGCCCTCGAGCGGTTCGATGTTTTTTGCCATAAGGTCGGGCGCAACAATACCCGCACCGTCTGGGTGCTAAAATGCGACCTTCGGAAATTTTTTGCCAGCATTGATCACGCGATTTTACTTGAGACACTCTCGAAATACATTGTTGACCCGGAGATAATGGATCTTCTGCGGGAGATTATCGAAAGTTTTTCTTCGACGCGCGATGGTGTTGGTTTGCCGCTTGGCAATCTTACCTCGCAGCTCTTCGTGAATATTTATATGAACGAATTCGATCAATTCGTAAAACATGTGCTTAAAGAAAAATATTATATTCGCTATGCGGATGATTTTGTGATTCTTTCGGAATCAAAAATTTGGCTAGAGCATCTGCTTCCCAAAATTCGAACATTTCTTGGCGAGCGACTGAAGCTCGATCTTCATCCAAAGAAAGTATCCATAGAAACGTTGGCGTCCGGCATTGATTTTTTGGGCTGGGTCATATTCCCGGACCATAAAGTGCTTCGCACCGCAACGAAGCGGCGAATGGTCAAAAGATTAGAAAATATTGTTTCGTCGGGAACGGTCAGCTCTTATAGGGGGCTTTTAAAACATGGAAACGCGCACCAACTTGCGGAGCGGTTTCTCCCTGCCGGCGGTGAGTTGACGGATTGGCTAGATATATGGTAATATATGTCCAGGTGTTAAATTGAAAAAGGAGAAACCGCCATGCCAAAACATGGAACCATCTCAACCAAATTCCCTGGCTGGTACATTCAGCTCCAGACCGATGTTCTGCTTCAGCTGCCACGCCCCGATGAGCTTTCGGAGCGCGTGGCCGACAGATTGCATAACAACCGCGGCTTGATGAAGAAAGCCTTGCGAGCCGCCCTATGTCCGCCCGTAACAAAACCCGCCGTCGAAACGATCTTCACGGAGCTTTTCCGCGAGACCGGCGAACTGAGCATTCAGCTTCCGGCGCTTAAGCGTCCCACGCTTGGCGAGACCCAGTCCAAGTACGATTGGATTAAGTCCATCGAGCGGGATACGTCGACCGAGGAGTCAGTGACACTCTCGCTGGTGACGGTGCTTGCCGCTGGAAGCACTGCTTCTATCGGCGGCAGGGAATACGAGTTGAGGATCGCTGAACATCTCGACTCTCTTCTCGGTTTCCAGCACCGCGAGTGGCTGCTTGAGCACCAGGCCGAATTTCCGGAGTTCATGGCTCTTCTCGGAAAGTGCTATATTGACTTTCCCGGAATCGTCGTGGTCAACCGCGTCGGCGATCGCCTCATCCCGTACTGCAATCCGAACGGCTCACGCTGGGACGACTTCTGGCACTGGCTCCGCGACGGCTTCAATGTGGACGGACGCATCGCTGTCGGCAAGTAGCAATTAACTTGGGCTCTTGTGCGCTTGGTCTTCTTTCGACCTTGAGCACTTGGGCCCTTTTTCTTTTCTTCTTATCCGCCGCGAGAGCGGCGAGACCCCAAGCTATTGAGCCATTACGGGGGGGTTGACAAATCCTAGCGAGTGGAGTACTATTATTAGGCAAACAAAGAAACGTCGTCGAACTTCTAGAAAAGCAACAATACTAATTTAGCACTGCAATCATGCAAGGAACTATCAAAACCCTTACGGATCGTGGATTTGGTTTCATCGCGCGCGATGGCGAAGCGAAAGACCTTTTTTTCCACTCCAAGGAGTTGAATGGTGTCGCATTTGATGATCTCAAGGTTGGCGATGTCGTCACTTTCGAGGTCACCGAAGGCGAGAAAGGCCCGGCCGCGACGAACGTCAGCCGAGCATAACGCCAAAACAAAAACCTCCCCTCTTTTTTGACGGAAATGCCACGTAGGAACGTGACCGTCAAAAAAGAGGGGAGGTTTTTGTTTTGGCTCGATGATGAAGAGGAGGAGAAGAAAGAAGACTTGCGTTTTGATATCGTCAGTAATATTCTCCTCTTAGGAGGTAGTGATGGGTAAAATCAAAAAACGGCCGACCAATATAAGAACGGTCGGCAACGAGGTAAATGGGAAACACTCTGTGAGCGATGAATGGCCGCCAGTGTCCTACTCAGGGAAGTATTCCCTGAAATCGCGCGTTGTAACGCGCGTCGTTGAGGGGGAGGTGTACATGGAGAAGTATGCGCCCGGGCGACCGCCAACGACTACCGTCCATCGCGCGGGCAATGCATTCGTGCAGGATCCAGATATTTACGCCGTCGGGTCTGTGTACGGCGCGAAGACCGTTTCCTTTTCCAAGAGACCCATCGATCCGACATTTATCCCACAGCTGGATGAAGACATATAGCGGCATCGTTCTTTTTAACCGCCGCATCCCCGCGCTCCCGATGTTCGGAAGCGCGGTTTTTATTTTTTTGTACTGTATAGAGAATGATATAATAGAGGGATGGCTTCCTCTCGTTCTGAATCGTATTTTTCCATCGGCATCCTGCTCGCGGCGGCGGTGCTTGTGGTACTGGTATTCCTTCCGGAGCTGGATGCTATCGTGCTGGGGATAAGCGTGGCCGTGCTCTTCCAGCCGTGGTACGCCGCACTCAAAAAAGCGTTGCATGACCGGAGCGGTGCGGCGGCGGCGATCATCGTTATCCTCGCGGTCGTGATCATCCTTATCCCGCTGGTATTTATTGGATTGCAGATGTTTGCCGAGGCGCAAGGATTGTATGGCCAGATCGCCTCTGGCGGTGCGGCAGCGGTGCCGGGCGTAGTTTGGTTCCGTGCGGCGATCCAGCAATGGCTGCCGTCGCTCAATATCGATCTCACTCCGTATATCCAGCAAGTGCTCGGCTTTTTGATCGGCGACATCGGTCCGATATTTTCCGGCGTACTCGTCGCAGTCGGGACGCTCTTCCTTTCGTTCTTCGCTCTCTATTATTTTTTGAAGGATGGTTCCAAATTGCGCACGGCGATCGTCACGCATGGGCCGTTGCCGGCGGCGCATGCGGAAGAGATCCTCTCGCGGTTGTACGCGCGCGCGGGTTCCGTCATTCGCGGGTCGCTCCTGGTAGCGGCGTTGTACGGCGTGCTCACCGGCATCGGATTTTTCATCTTTGGATTGCCGAGCGCGAACCTGTGGGGCACGGTCACTGCGGTCGCGTCGTTCATCCCGGGGATCGGTGTCTTGCTCATCGTCGTGCCGGGGATCATCTCACTCTATCTTGGCGGGAACATCGTCGGCGCGGTCGGCCTTTTGGCGTGGCTGTTCGTCATGTCAATGACGATCGAGGCGTATCTCCGCCCGCGGCTGTTGGGTGGCAAGGAAAAGATCCATCCGATGTTGATGCTTTTCGCCGTACTTGGCGGCCTCTCGTTCTTTGGCCCGATCGGATTGCTGCTCGGCCCGCTCGCACTCTGTCTTTTATTGACCCTCCTTGAAAGCTACCCGAAGCTATCATTTTCCTGACCGTCCGCTTGATTTTGAAAATTTGAATAAGAAGTGGGAGAGGATTCCTGCAACGACCAGGATGAGAATGATGATGTCGGGGTTTGAAATGAATGACGATAGCCCGAGTACGGTGCCCCAGAGGAAGAGATACCACACAAAGTTGCCGGCGAGCGTCAGGAGGAATGCCATATTGAGTGGCAGCCCGATCCATGCGCCGATGAAGGTATTGACGAAAGGGAAGTTGATGATGCCGAGCAGCGCGAGCGAGAATTTTTCGCCGTGCGGCCCGAGCTCAGCCCGGCCCCTCGTTATCCATCGCTCCACCCAATTGAAAAAGCGTGTCCCATGGGATTTTTCCTGCGTGAACTTCCCGAGCATGTAGCCCACGTACATATCGAGCGAGGTGATGGAGAGCCAGATGAGGTGGATCTCCCAGATGGGAAAATTATTTTGCAGGGCGATGATAAAAACGATCGCGCTCGACGCGAACTCTTGAGGAACCAGCACGCTTGCAACCAGCAACCACATAGGCATGCCATTATTGTAGCAGGGTTGCTGCTGTTTTGGCGCGGGCGGAGGGCGGTGATATAATGATGGTCATGGCAAAGTTCAAAAACACTGCGGACAGTCCGGCGGGCATCCAACCGGGCGAGACGATCGTCGTGGACGGTATCACCTACGAGCGGTTTCCCATCAAAGTGCCGCGACTGATCGTATTTGGAGAAGGATTGGAGGATGTTGTGAATGTTTTTGTAAAGCCGCACTACCGCGCCGGCGATTGGGTGGCGGTTTCGGAAAAGATAGTTTCTATCTCGCAAAATCTGGTGCGGCATATTTCTACGGTGAAGGTAAGCCGGTTGGCGCGGTTTATCACACTTGGCGTCAAGAAGCACAAGAACATGACCGCGTGGTCGCGTCCGGAAAAGATGCAGGTGGCGATCGAGATCGTCGGAGCGCCACGAATCCTGCTCGCTGCCGGTGTCGGTGCCGTTGGAAAGTTGGTCGGCAAGCGTGGATGGTTCTGGATCGTCGCCGGGCATCGCGTGTCCGAGATCGATGGTTTTATCCCCGAGGACATGTATCCGTATACCGAATGGGGTGTCTTACCGCCGCCGGATCCGCAAGGTGATATGGAGCGCGTGGAGCGTGCGACGGGAATTCCGATGATCACCGCCGACGCGAATTATATTGACGTGCAGATTTTAGGCGTGAGCCGCGGTGTGGGATTGGATAAAAAAACGGTGCGCGAAATTTTGCTTGATAACCCACTGGGGCAGGGGAATAAAATGACACCGTTCGTTCTAGTGCGCCGCGTAAATTAAATATTCATAAAATAATGAGTCTTCGCAGTACGATAAAAAAGCGCGTGGCGTTGCCGTGGCCGTTGCTCTATATATATCGCAAGGTGTATTATGCGCCAAAGGATATTCCGGCGGCACTTGGTTTTATTTTTCATGGGACGAAATCGCCGACGAGCTTTGGCGCGCGCCTGGCGCTGGTATTAAAATTTTATAAAATTTCGTATTACGTTGATTGTCCGCACACCGAACACGAGATGATTTCGATCACGCGGCAGATATTGGATCTGGGCGCACCGTCGGCGCCGGTGTCACCGGGCACGGGGATGCCGGGCGCGATTGTGGAGGCCGGTTCGTTTCACGGCGGAAGCACGACGAAGTTGAGTTTGGTGGCAAAGTTGTGTGGTCGTTCACTCGAAGTGTTTGATTCGTTCGAAGGCATGCCGGAAAATAACGAAGCGCACGGCAAGAGCATCTATGGTCGCGAACATCATTTTCCAAAAGGCAGTCATGCGGTGCCGTTCGAGGAGGTAAAGAACAACGTCGCGCGCTACGGCAACGCAACGCGCGTGCAATATCACAAAGGATTTTTCAGCGACACGATGCCGTCGTTCCACGAGCCGGTCGCCGCGGCGTGCGTGAACGTTGACCTCGTGCAATCCACGCGCGATTGCTTCCACTATCTCTATCCATTGCTCCCGCCGGGCGGCATCATCATCTCACAAGACGCGCACTTCCCGTGGATCATTGAGCTGTTCAACAGTCCGGCGTTTTGGGAAAAAGAGATTGGTATTGAGAAGCCGGCGATGCCGGGGCTTGGCACGCTGAAGTTCGTGACGATAAGGAAATAAGGAGGTCGCGGTGCGAATTCATTGACAATACCTTTTATTTGCTCAATGATGAGCGGAGCACGGATCACGGTCCGGCTGATAAAAATCTAAGGAGATCGATCATGCAAAGCGCCGAACAAATGGAAATGATTGCCAGACAGCGGGGGTATGTTGATATGATGGAGAATCATTTCGCTTCGGTAGCACCGATCGAAAAGGTTCCCATCCCTCCAAGCATTTATTCCGCCGAATGGTTCAACGATTTTGGTTTGAGCCGCATCGTTAAGCCGCATGGAATCATGGGATTCAAATTCCCCGGTTTCAGCGGCAAAGTGGTGGGGATGCTCGGCATTCTTCTGGGTCTTCAAGAAAAAGGGATCCTTACACCCGACACCACGCTCGTTGCTCCTACTTCCGGAAACTTGGGCTTTGCCGGCGGACTTCTCGCCGGACCTCGTTCCCTCGTGAGGGCATTTAACGTCAAGGAGTTTATCGCCGTCGTTGAATCATCAGTGCCGGAGGCGAAACAGGCTCATCTTCGGATGTCGGGGGCAACCGTAAAGGTGGCGCCCGAAGGGATGACCGCGATTGCGTACGCCAAACAACTCGTCGCCGAACTGTCGAACGCTTACTTTGTCGACCAATACACCGACATCAACAATGTGTTGGCGCAACGGTGGATCGCCCAATCGATTCAAAGCGTTCAGGGATCAAAAGTGTCCGCGTTCGTTTGCGTGACGGGATCGATGGCGTCGTTCGTAGGCGCACACCGCTTCCTTCCTTCGCTCGTCGGGTCGCACGTCAAGATTCTTGGCGTCGCATCCATGCGGAATGAGGATGGCACTCCAGACAAGAAGCAGAAGGTTCCGGCGAGCCGCTCGCTGGCGGAGATCGTGGAGCCGGGATTCAATTACCGCGACATTCCCGGTTATCGGGACTATCCCATCATCGAGAACGTTTCGAAGCTTGAGGCGGCGATTGCAACGGATGAATATGTCCGGGCGTCCATATCGGCAGGCTTCACGAGCGGTCTTGCTTCGGCTGGATTTTACAAGCTCCTTGAAGCCAAGGCTAAGGGCGGCCGTTTGAGCGACTTGATGAACGCGGACGGGGAGATTGTCCCTGATTTTCTCTTCATGGACATGTATCTTCCATACGCGACAGAGCTCGCGAAAATCATTTACGGGAGCCAGAGTTAGAATTTTGTTATCTGCCGTCGCGCAGTTTCATGCGCGGCGGCTTTTTCTTATCAAGGCTACTTATTAGCATTTTCGTGGAAAACAGGTAGAATAAATGGACTATGAAAAATAACACCGGCCAGGCAAACAAAGCGACGATATGGTTCATCGTCGGGTTCATCGTGGTCGTCACGGCGGGCGCGATTATCGCGGGTGCGTATTCGAGCGGGACGGCATCGTCTTCGAATTCAAACACGGCAAGCAGCACCTTCGTTGCGACGATCGCGCCGGCCATCACGGCGACCGATTGGACGGAAGGCAACCCGAACGCGAAAGTCTCGCTCATCGAGTATGGCGACTTCGAGTGTCCGGCGTGCGGTGAATATTTCCCGATCGTGGAACAGCTGGTGCAGAATTACAGCAGTACGGTGCAGTTCGTATTTCGCAACTTCCCGCTCTATACCATCCATCCGTTCGCGGGGATCAGCGCGCAGGCGGCGGAAGCGGCGGGGCTTGAAGGCGGCGTGGCGAAATATTGGGCGATGAACGGTCTTTTATATACGAAGCAAAGCGAGTGGTCGTTGAATAGCGCGCTTACGCCCCAGCAGGTGCTCTCCCAGTATCTTGACGGGTACGCGCAATCGCTCGGCCTCGACGTGAATACATTCAACAACGACATCAACGCGACGTCGGTGATGCAAAAAATCCAAACCGATGTGAGTGGCGGCACCACCGCACAGATCGACCACACACCGACGTTCTTCGTGAACCTCAAACAGATCCCGAACCCTACGAGCCTTCAAGATTTTGAAAATACTTTGAACGCGGCAATAGCATCATCGTCCGCATCTTCTTCCTTAGCTCACTAAAATAAGTGTGGTACAAGAGGATATCTGGCGGGCGAATAAACAGAGGTTCCGCCGACTGTTAATCTTTAAGGAGGCGGGACCTCTGTTTATTCGCCTCCGCGCATTTCCCTCTGATGTGTCCGCTTTTTGATGGCCTCACGCTTATCGGATTTTTTGCGCGTGTGGCCGAGGCCGAGCTCGAGTTTTATCAAACCATGTTTCAAATACGCGCGGAGCGGAATGACGTGTCGGGACTTATCGATGAGTGCGCCCTGCAATTCTTTTATTTCGTCTTTTGAAAGTAGCAGCCGGCGCGCACGGTCCTCTTCGTAATCCGGCGGCGTGTTGCCCGCCTGATACGGCGGAATGTGCGAGTTGACGAGCCACGCCTCGCCGCCGCGGATGAGCACGTGCGCGCCGGCAACCTGAAGCCGGCCGCCTTTCACGCTTTTTACTTCGTGCCCCTTGAGCTCGATCCCTGCTTCGTATTTTTGCAGGATCTCGTAGTCAAAGCGCGCCCGGCGATTTTCCGCAATGGTGTTCGTCGACGTGTCCATGACTTCATTTTACATTAGTTGTGATAAAAGTGATCAAAAAAGAAATAGCCCCGGCGAAATTGCGCGGGGCCCCGGCGGCGTATACAATGTACTATGAAGAGCAAAAATTGGCGAGCGGCGAAGTTCGGGATGGTGGCGAACTCTTGGAACGTGGCTGTTAGCCACGAGGGTCACCACTGCCCAAGGAAGGGATCAGGAATCCCGCGGGCCGGAGGGTCCAGAATCTTCACCGCTCTTTCTGTATTATATCATATATTTATCCATTCCGTCAATGGCCACAGAGATTACCGACATACTAAAAAAGATCTTCGGTGCGGATGCACCGATCGAGCTCTCCGTTCCCGACGAGGAGCTTTTTGGACACTATTCGACGAATTTTGCGTTGCGCGCGGCAAAGGGCAACGGCGTCCCGCCGCTCGACCTCGCCAAAGAGTACGCCGCACAGATCGCCGCCGCCGCGCCGGCAGGATTCTTTCAAAAAGTGGAGGCCGCTGCGCCGGGGTTCATTAATTTTTGGCTGAGTGACAAGACATTGCAGGATGAGTTCAAGCGTATCGCGGCTGATAAAAAATATGGCGAGGGAAACATCGGGAGGGGAAAGACGGTGATCGTGGAATATTCCCAGCCGAACATCGCGAAGAAGATGCACGTCGGCCACATGCGCACCACGATCATCGGCGCCGCGCTCGCGAACATTTTAGAGCAGTCCGGCTACCGCGTGGTGCGGTGGAACTATCTGGGCGATTGGGGCACGCAGTTTGGCAAGCTCATCGCCGCGTATAAAATGTGGGGGAATAAAGCGGCCGTCGAAAAAGATCCCATCGAGGAACTGCAAAAACTGTACGTGCGGTTTCACGCGGAGATGAAGTCCGATCCGGCGCTCGAAAAACGCGGGCAGGAGGAATTCAAAAAACTGGAAGACGGCGATCGGGAGAACCGGAATCTGTGGGAGTGGTTCAAAAAAGAATCGCTCAAGGAGTTTAAAAAGATGTACCGCACCCTGGACGTCGATTTTGATGTGTGGATCGGCGAAGCGTTCTTTGAGCGCGAGATGAAGGCGACGGTCAAGGAGCTGATGGACGCGCGCATCGCGGAGCGAAGCGACGGCGCGGTGGTGGTCAAGCTTGACGACGTTGGATTGCCGCCCGCGCTTATCCAAAAAACGGACGGTGCGAGCCTGTACCTTACGCGCGATATTGCGAATCTTCGCTATCGTTTGAAAAAATATAAGCCGGCGAAAATCTTATATGTGGTGGGCAATGAGCAGGCGCTCGCGTTCGATCAGCTTTTCGCGGTGGCAAAAAAACTCGGGTGGGACGCCGGGGGCATTGAATTGAAGCATATAAAATATGGGCTTGTTCTGGGGAATGGCGGCAAGAAACTTTCCACGCGCGAAGGCACTGCCCAACTTTTGGAAGGCGTCATTGACGAGGCGATGGCTCGCGCGCGCGGGGTTATCGACGCAAAAAATCCTGATCTTGCGCCGAAGGAAAAAGATGTGATCGCGGCGGCGGTCGCGCTCGGCGCCCTGCGCTACAACGACCTCAAGGAAAATCGTACCACGGATATTATTTTCGATTGGGGAAAGATGTTGGATTTTTCCGGCGACAGCGGGCCGTATCTACAGTACACCTACGCGCGGCTGAAGAGTATTCTGCGCAAATCCAAAGTTCCCAGCGCCAAGCTTCGGCCGGGTGCCGTCGATGTTTCAAAGCTCGAGCGCACCACCGAGCTCGCGCTCATGCGCAAGCTGTTCGAGTTCCCTGACGTCGTCGTGCGCGCAGGCGAATTGTATTCCACGAGTACACTCGCGGTCTACCTCTACAAGCTTGCGGTGGCGGCGAACAAGTTCTACGAGACGACGCCGATCTTGAAGGACGACGACACCGCGCGGCGAAACGCGCGCCTGCTCCTCGCCGCCACCGCGGCGCGGGTATTAGAAAAGGGGCTGGGATTGCTCGGCATCAAAACACTTGAAAAGATTTAACGGATTGTATAGGATGGTGTTGGTTGGACAAGAAAGGAACGGTTTATGACCGGTGTGGGAAGAAAGGTCTTTGGCGAAAGGACGCCCGTGAGGATCATTTTTGAAGGAGCCCCGGAGGAGAAGCGCAACGGTGGCTTTTATGTGGTGGATGACTTTCTCCTGCCGGCGAAGATGGTGAAGAAGCTTTTTGTGCCGGGAGGATTCATCCTGACGCCGGATTGTTCCGTCGCGGAGAACTCAGTCCTAAACGAAAAGAATGAAGAGTGTGTGATGATCAAGGGTGGCGACCCTCGGCATGGCGCCGCGACGGAAGCGCTGATTCCCCGTCGCCTTTTGTATAAAGTGGTGGAGCCTCCACGCGAGGCTTATCCGCAGAAGTGGTAGCAACTAATCCCGCGGGGCGCAATGCGTTCCATGGGATTTTTCTTTGAAAATCCGCTAAAACCTGCTATTTTAATAGGAATGGCTGATAAAACTCCACATCATATGCCGCATTTTCTGGAAGGCGAGATCAAACTTCCCGAGATGGAGGAAAAAGTGCTCGCGTTTTGGGACGAGCATAAAACGTTTGAAAAAAGTTTAGAGCAGACCGCCGACGGCAAACCGTTCACTTTTTATGACGGGCCGCCGTTCGCGACGGGACTTCCGCATTATGGGCACTTACTCGCGTCCACCATTAAAGACGTCATCCCGCGCTATCAGACGATGAATGGCCGCTTCGTGCGCCGCCGGTGGGGATGGGATTGCCACGGGCTGCCGATCGAAGAGGTCGTCGAGCGCACGCTCGGCATCTCCGGGAAAAAACAGATCGAGGAGATCGGCGTGAAGACGTTCAACGAGACGTGCCGGAACATGGTCCTGCAGTATGTTTCCGAATGGCGACAGATGATCCGCCGCATCGCGCGCTGGGTGGATTTCGATGATTCGTACAAGACGCTCGACACCGATTTTATGGAATCGGTGTGGTGGGGCTTCAAGCAGATGTACGATAAGGACCTGATCTACGAAGGTCGCAAAGTGTTGCTCTATTGCCCGCGCTGCGAGACGCCGCTCTCCAACTTCGAGGTGGCGATGGATAACAGCTATAAGGATGTGACGGAGGAGTCGGTGACGGTGAGGTTCCACCTGAGGGCCGGCCAAAAATTTGGCGGGAAATATGAGACGAAAAATACCGCGTACATTCTCGCGTGGACGACCACACCGTGGACGTTGCCTGGAAATGTCGCGCTGGCGGTTGGGGAGCATATTTCCTATACCTCGCTTCGCATCAAAGGCGCCGAAGGGTTATATATCGTCGCAAGTGAGCTGATAAAAAAAGTTTTTGGAGATCAGGAGATTGAGATTGTGCATGATGATATGAAAGGAGCTGATCTTGTCGGCCTCGAATACGAGTCGTTATTTGATGTCCCTGCGATGCAATCAAAGAAGTCCTACAAAGTATATCCCGCCGATTTCGTCACCACCGAGGATGGCACCGGCATCGTCCATACTGCCGTCGTCTACGGCGAAGACGACTATGCGCTCGGCGTGAAGGTCGGCCTGCCTGTGGTGCCGATGCTCGACGATCGTGGCTTGTTCAACGATAAAGCTCCAGAATTTTTGCGCGGACAATATTTTAAAAAAGGCGACAAACTGGTGATCGAGGATTTAGAAAATCGCAAACCGGAAAGTCTGCTTTTCAAGAAAGAAAAATATACGCACTCATATCCGCATTGCTGGCGGTGCGGCACTGCGCTCTTCTATAACGCCATCCCGGCGTGGTTCGTGAACATCCAAAAGATAAAGCCAGGGTTGCTCAAAACGAATCAGGAAGAGATGAACTGGTTCCCGGAACATCTTAAGAATGGGCGCTACGCGAAAAGCGTAGAGGCGGCGCCGGACTGGAACATTTCGCGCAATCGCTATTGGGGCAATCCGGTGCCAGTGTGGAAGTGCGCCGGATGCGATAACGTGGAGGCGGTGGGTAGCATGGAAGAACTTTCCCAAAAGGCGGGAGGTGCCAAAAATAATTATTGGGTGATGCGCCACGGCGAGGCGGAGAGCAATATGTTCGACATCATCGATTCCGGCCAGCGGAAATATCTGCATTTGACGCCGCGCGGGAAGGAACAGGCGCTTGCTTCTGCGGAAAAATTCAAGAAGGAGCTCGCGAAAGAGCATAAAAAGATCGACCTCATTATCGTATCGGACATCACGCGCACGATGGATACGGAGCATATCGTGGCGACGGTCTTGGGGGGGGAGAGGGAGCTCGTGGATAAGCGATTGGAGGAGATCCATCTCGGGCCGACATTCACCGGCTATCGTGATGAAAAATATCTGGAAATGTATCCTACCTATGAGGCACGTTTCGAGAAGCGGCCGGAAGGCGGGGAGTCGTTGCGCGATGTTCGCGCGCGAATGTGGGGATTTTTAAAAGACTGCGAGGAAAAATACGAAGGAAAGAACATTCTTCTCATCTCGCACGAATATCCGATCTGGATGATGACCCATGTTGCGGAGGCGTGGAGTGAAAAACACGCGATCGAGGAAGAGGAAAAATGCGAGGGGAGATTCATCAATTTTGCGGAGGTTCGGAAATTGGATTTCAAGGCGGTGCCGCGGAACGACACTGGCGAGGCGGATCTCCACCGACCGTACATCGACGACATCACCTTCCCGTGCGCAAAGTGCGGCGGCGTGATGAAGCGCACGCCGGAGATCTTCGATTCGTGGATCGAAGCGGGCTCAATGCCGTTCGCGGAATATCACTATCCGTTCGAGAACAAGGAGGAATTCAAGAAACATTTTCCTGCGCAATTCGTGGCGGAGTATATCGCGCAGACGCGTGCGTGGTTCTATCTATCGCACGTTGTGTCGTACATTTTGTTCGGGCACGCGCCGTTCGAGAACGTGGTGACGACGGGAACGATCCTCGCGGAGGATGGTTCCAAGATGAGCAAGTCGAAGAATAATTTTCCCGATCCGAAATTGCTCATCGATAAATTCGGTGCGGATAGCCTGCGGTTCTATTTGATGAACTCCGTCGTGATGCAGGCGGACAATTTGAACTTTTCCGAGAAGGGCGTTGAAAGCGTGTATCGCAAAGTGGGATTGTTGCTGACGAACGTCTATAAATACTTTGCCACGTATCGTGGGGAAGTTTTGGGCGAGCCGAGCACAGCTGCCGGTGATGAAAAGATTTCCGGAGACGAGAACATTCTCGACCAGTGGATCACGGCGCGGACGGAAGAGCTCGTGGACGTCGCAACGCGCTCGCTCGATACATACGACACTGTTCACGCCACGCGTGCGATCCAGGAATATGTCGACGATCTCTCGACGTGGTACTTGCGCCGTTCGCGCAAACGCAAGGACGCAGGATTTTTCAAAACCATGCAGGCGTCGCTTTTGACCACAAGCCGCGTACTTGCGCCGTTCATGCCATTCCTCGCGGAAGCGATCTATCTGGAGCTTGCCCCCGCGGATGGTGCCGGTTCGGTGCACTTGGAGGCGTGGCCGAAGACGGAATTTTCGCTATCGGAGGGAGATAGGAAAAAAATGATGGAAAGCATGAAGGAGGTGCGGGGTTTAGCGAGTCTAGGTCTCGCGCTTCGCGCGGCGACAAAAATAAAAGTTCGCCAGCCGCTTGCGTCTATGAAGATAGGAGTAAATATTGGAGAAGAATTCAAAAAGATCCTTGCCGAGGAGGTGAACGTGAAAAAGATTATTTACGAAGCGGGGAGAGAGGATGTTGTGCTCGACACAGAGATCACTGCCGCCCTGCGCGAGGAGGGTCTGCTTCGCGAGGTGGCGCGCATGTTTCAAGAGTTGCGGCAGAAAGCTGGGCTTGAGCCGAAAGATAAGATCGTGGCGATGATGGAACTGCCTGCGGGTGCAAAGAGCGCGATTGAAAATAACGAAGCTGTTTTCAAAGCTGACATCGGTGCGACGGCGGTGGAATATGCCCGCAGCGATAAATTTACCGCCGAGGAAATAACAAAGCTCGAAGGTCAGGAGGTCTGGGTGGCGATACGGAAAAATTAGCCGTTATTCTTCATCGCTCTCCGCTATAAATCCGGCACGCATCTCGAGGCGCGTCACTCGTCCGTTGAAGCGATCGATGACCTTATGAATGCCGCGCATTTCGCCATGGAACGCGTCGGCGTCTTTTTGTATCTGATGTGTTATAAATTCGATCCGGGCCGTCCTTTCTTTAACCTCCTGCATATCTATCTTGATCCCACCAACGTGGTATTCTAATGACCCCACCCGTTTTTCGAGCATATCAAATCGCGAATCGAATTTTGCCTCGAGAGAATCAAATTTTCCGTCGAACCTCGCATCAAGCGAATTGAACTTCGCATCAATCTTATTGATCCGTTCGGTAAGAACGGCCGCAATGCGGTTGATGTTATCTATGACGTCTTGGAGCGTGATTCTCTTTTCCATGCTCCCAATTGTAGCGGTTGCGTAAAGCATTGCAAAAATTTTTTAATAAAAGTTTAATGATTGGATGCGAACATAGGTAGATGCGTGCGGCAAGGTTTAATATCCAACTCTTTTCTTTACCTCCGCCATCTTCTTTGTGGCAACCACGCCTGCTTTCTTTGAGCCTGCCGCCAGTATTTTTCTCATCGCCACCGGTTTTGCGAGTAGCGCCGCCTTCTTGGCGCGAAACTTTTCAAAGTGCCGCGCGATCAGTTCCGCGAGCCCGCGCTTAAGATCCGAATACTGCTTTCCCTCGAAATCGATCGCAACGGCGTGCGGATCTTTGCCAAGGAAGGCGCCGTAGATCTCCAGCAAATTGGAAAGCCCGGGCTTTTTCTCCGGATCGTAGAGTATCTCCGCGCCGGAGTCCGTTACCGCGCGGGCGAGCTTGCGCTTGATCTCCTCCGGCGAGTCGTCGATGAAGAGGCATCCCTCCGGATCGGACTTGGACATTTTTTTAAGCGGGTCTTTGAGCGACATCACGCGCGGCGTTTGGGTGAGCGATCCCTTCGGCTCGATGAATGTTTCGCCGAAGCGCGCGTTGAACTTCCGCGCCACGGTACGCGCGAGTTCAAGATGCTGGAGCTGGTCCTCGCCCACGGGGATGAACTGCGCGCCATAGATCAGGATATCCGCTGCCATGAGCACGGGGTAATCAAAGAGCCCGGCGTTCACGTTCGCCGCCTGGCGCGCGGATTTGTCTTTGTATTGCGTCATGCGCTCCAGGTCGCCCATCGGCGTCACGGTGTTCAGTACCCACGCGAGCTCGCTATGCGCGGGGATCTGCGACTGCTGATAGATGAGCGATTTTTTAGGATCAAGTCCGGCGGCAAGATAGTCCGCAGTGAGGTTCAAAATATTCGCCGCGAGCGTTTTCGGCTCCGGGCCTTCCGTCAGCGCGTGCAGGTCGGCAAGGAAAAAGTAGCATTGATATTCGCCGGAATTCTGGAGCTCCACAAAGTTCTTGAGCGCGCCAAGGTAGTTGCCAATATGCAGGCGCCCGGTGGGTTGCATGCCGGAGACGAGGATCGGTTTCATATGATGATTATATCACGGGGGCGAGGATGTTACAGAGTCTAGAATTTAATCTCATCGCCGCACGATATTATATATAAAGCAGCCAGGAGTGATTCTAATAACACCGTCCCGATTGCGATATTTTTCAATATCTGCAGATAATTCCTCAATTATTTTATCGATAGAACCTGAGGTATTGAAATGGGACTCCATGTGAAAGTTGAGATAATATTCAAGCGCTTCATCTATCGAATGGAATTCGAGGGGGTCACCCTTGTACCGTTTACAGGTAAATGTAATCACGCCCCGCGCCTTAAGACACTTAAGGATATCATCGATAAGAAGTTTTGACGGACTTTGTCTTGTGCTGTCTTTAAAGATGGGGAAAGCGTGACGTCTTTGCTTAATAGATATCATTTGCTCCTCTGACAGGGAATCAAAATGCATCAAAAAGAACGAGCCGCCGGGCTGTAGGTTGTTTGTGAGAAATTTATTAACTGCTAATCGAATTTTTTGCGACCCATTCTTAATTCCGAGCCGACTCAGCGTTTGGTGCGTGGAATGTGAAAAACTCCACAAACTGAAGGCAAAATCGTAGCGCCCTTTTGCAGCTAATAGGAAGTCAATTGTATCGGACGCCACATAATAGAGTGTTTTCGACTCTGAAAATTTTTGCCTGCAACGCGCGAGCATCCTTTTGCTTAAATCGACGAGCGTGATCCGCTCCATATGCTTCGCGTAATCTATGGCTATTTTTGTCGCTCTGCCAGTGCCAGGGCCAAATTCAATGAATTTTCTAGCAGAAGGAGCGTGCTCAATACGATCTCTCAGGAGTTCAAGATCGGACTTGCTGTTAAATCGATAGCTTTTTAGTATTCGATCATAATAGGCAGGGTTGAGATATTCTTTTGTGTTAGCTCTTACCGAGAGCCAACGATATTTTTTGTTCATTTTCATAGCATGAGTATGTCTATTTATATAATATTTGCTGGTTTTATCGTCATATGACTTAATAATAAGCCATAAAATAAGGATTATTTCGTCTTTACGGTGAAAAATGTGTCGAAAATATTGACATTTTTTCTAATATCAAATAATCTGTAGTTATGGAAGACAATATTATAAGAGGGTTATCGGCGTTTGGGCTTGTTCAGAACGAAGCGACCATCTATGCCGCATTGTTAAAGTCTCCAAAGATGACAATATCAGAGATCGCCCGAGGCACCGGTTTAAAACGAGCTACCTGCTACCAGTATCTCGACGCTTTACTCGTAAAGGATTTCATCTTGCGTATTCCAGTTGGGAAGCGGACATTCTATGGCGCGGTCAGGCCGCAAAAATTATTGAACGCGGCGAAGAAGCGGTTTGCAACTCTGGAAACTTTAGCGGACGAGATGGAAAAGCAATACGACGCGGCAACCCATAAGCCGAAGGTTCGATTTCATGAAGGCAAACGTGATATCAAAAATATATACGAGGAGATGTTCAAAACCGTGGGGGACGCTTGTTCAATATTTCCTCCCGCCGCCTTTTTCGAGAATTTCACGGAGCAAGAATATGATGATTTTGATATGACCATCGGAAAACACGCCTTCAAGAGCCGAGACCTTATCGTCGCGGATAAATATTTTCACCGGGTTAATGACATAAGAAAGAAAAATGGGGTTGAGCAAAAGATGACCAAGAAGCTTCCAGTATCATTTCAGAGCAATGTTGATGTGCTCGTCAACCATGATAAGGTAGCACTTGTAAGCTTGCGAAATTTGTCGGGACTAGTCATTGAAGATAAAGACATCGCCGACCTATTCCGAAATATCCACTCATTTATTTGGAAATCGATATAAAAAATACCCCATAGGAGGGGGTATTTTTTTAGTGGCTATATCTCTATCACCACCGGCAATATCATCGGCCGGCGCTTGGTCTTCGTATAGAGGTATTGCCCGACCTGATCGCGCAACAGCGTCTTCACGTAATCCGGTTCCACTTCCTTGAAGTTGGGGATGCGGGTCATGAGGCCGCGGATGCGCTTGCGGATCTCGTCCAGGATTTCCTGATTGTCTTTCAGGTAGATGAAGCCGCGCGAGATGATGTCGGGATTCTTGAGTAAGCGACCCTTGTCGCGATCCACCGTGAGGATGATAACGAGCATACCTTCGGCAGCGAGTGCGCGGCGATCGCGCAACACGACTTCTTCCACGTCGCCGACGCCGAGGCCGTCCACCATCACATAATAGGCGGGAACCGTTTCCTTTGTCACCTTGAACGAATCTTTAGTGAGCTCGGCGACCTCGCCGTTGTCCATCAGGCGCACATTATCTTTCGCCACGCCGGATTCGCGCGCGGTGATCCCGTTCGCGGCGCGCATGAAGTAGTAGCCGTGTATCGGCATCAAGAACTTTGGCTTGAGGAGTTTGATGACGAGTGCGATGTCGCCCTTCGGCGCGTGGCCGGAGGAATGGATGTCCACGAGCGCGGAGTGATAGACGATCGCGCCCTGTCGCGCGAGGTTGTCTTTGACGGTCTGCACGCTGCGCTCGTTGCCCGGGATGACGGATGACGAGAGCACGAACGTGTCGCCCGGCTTGATCTTGATGGAACGATGCTCGCCGTTGATGATCTTCATAAGCCCGGCGTTCGATTCGCCCTGCGCGCCGGTGGTGAGGATCAACACCTTATCATCTTTATATTTGCTGATCTCTTCCACGGCGATGAGCGTGCCTTCCTTGGCTTTCACAAAGCCAAGGTTCTGCGCAATCTGGATGTTCGTCTTCATGGAGTAGCTGTTCAATGCCACCTTGCGCCCGATCTTCTCGGCGATCTTGATGATCTCCGCGATGCGCGTGATGAGCGACGAAAATGTGGCGACCGCGATGCGGCCTTCGGCGGCGCGGAAGATCTCCTCCAAATTCTTCTCAACCGTTTTCTCCGAGACCGAGTGCCCCGGGCGTTCCGCGGCGGTGGAATCCACCATAAAGGTGTGCACGCCCATCTTACCGAGCTTCTCGAATTCCTCCGTGCCGTGCACATTGCCTTCGTCGTCGTAGTCCAGGCGGAAGTCCGCAAAGTGGACGATGTTACCGATCGGCGTCTTCATCATCACGCCGGTCGTTTCCGGGATCGTGTGCGGTACGCCGAAGAACAGCGCGGTAAAGTTGTTTGAAAGCTTTATTTCGTCGCCGTCCTTTACGAGCTGCACGTTCATCTTTGGCGCGTTCGGAAAATCATCCGAGCGTTTTTCGATGATCGCCTTCGTGATGGACGTCGCGTAGATCGGCGGATTGCCGATGCGGGCCAGCACGTGCGGCAACGCGCCGATGTGGTCGTAGTGGCCGTGCGTCAAAATGATCGCGGCGATGTTCTGTTTTTTCTTCTCCAGGTATTCGACGTTCGGGATGATGTAATCGATGCCGGGCGTTTCTTCCTCCGGAAACTGGAGCCCCATGTCGATGATCACGATCTCGTTCTTGTATTCCAGGAACGAGCAGTTGCGGCCGATCTCCTCCAAGCCACCGAGTGGCACGAGGCGCACCGCATCGGGATTCGGTTTTTCGTTCGGGTCGTGCGCGACCTGCGGGCGGGGACCCATCTTGGAATTCTGCAGATGCGTGCCGGGCTTCGGCGCGCCAGGGCCGTGCTTGAATTCGCGGCGCGCCTCGCGCTCTTCGCGCGACCCGCCACCGGTATGTGCGCCGCCTCCGGTGTTGCCACCACTGCGTTGCGGGTGAGTGGGGGATTGTCCCGGGCGTCCGCTCGGATGCTGCGGCGGACGCGGGGTGCGCGCCGGCGTGGCGGGTCTCTCGTGTATTGGCATCGGCGTGCGTGGCCGGATCTCCGGCGGTTTTATGCGTGGGCGCTCTTTTGGCGCCGGCGCCGGTGCGTTGTTATTATTTTCATTCTTTTTAATCATGTTTGTGTTACTGCTTATTTTTTTACTTTACTTTTATTTAATTTCTGCTTTTGTGATCTCTGCCTCGATTTTTTCCGCGATCGTTGCCAGCGTTTCATCGTCCATGTGAGTCGCCCGTTTGGGATTGAGTTCGTTTGGATTATGGAGCGGCACCAGATGCACATGCGCGTGCGGCATCCCGAACCCTTCCACGGCGATCCCGATCTTTCTGGATTGCATCGCGTTTTGCAACGGCGTCGACAACGCCTTTGCGGTTTCAAATATGTTTTTATATTGCTCATCCGGCAGGTCAAACACGCTTTCGATGTGAACTTTCGGGATTATTAAAAGATGGCCGGGGTTGACGGGGTTTACATCCAAAAACACCAGAAAATTTTCGTCTTCTTTTATAATATGCGCCGGGATTTCTCTTCCGACTATTTTGCAGAAAATGCAATCAGCCATGAAATAATGTTAAGTGCTGGAGAGGGGAGTCGAACCCCTATGATCTTGCGATCGCTGGCACCTGAAGCCAGTGCGTCTGCCAGTTCCGCCACCCCAGCATGTCAAAGGAGGATCTGTCTTAGTGATTAAAGCATAGCATGGAAATATCGCAAAAGTCAACTTTTCCCCATGCGCCTGGCATGCCCATATGCCCTATTCGTTTTTCGGGTACGCGTCGCGGCCGGCTGGCCGCGCGCTCCATCTCGGCGGCCTTCGCCGCCTGCGATAGCCCCTTAAAACGAATAGGGCATATGGGTATGCCAGGCCAGTGTGGCTATATTGATAATCTGTTATGATATTTTTATGAAGATATATTTTGCAGCCCATGCAACGACGAAAGACAACGAAGCGAAGGTCGCTTCCGGTTGGAGCGATACGGAGCTTTCCGATTTGGGGCATGAACAAGCCAAGGAGCTGGGAAAAATATTTAGGGATATTCCGTTGGATGTAGTGTGCTGCTCCGATTTAAGGAGGGCGGTTGATACCGTTCGGATAGCGTTTGAAAATAAATATCCCGTCGTTGCCGATAAGCGCTTGCGTGAACTTAATTATGGGGATTTCAATGGTCAGCCGTCGGCGGTTGTTGAACCGATGAAAAAACAACGTATCAAAGAACCTTTTTCAAACGGAGAGAGTTATGAACAGGCAGTCACACGGGCTCAGGGATTTTATAATGAGCTCAAGGAAAAATATCCCAATAAGACAATCTTAGTGGTGGGCCATCGGGCGACTCAATACGGACTTGACGTACTCACTGGAAAGACATTGGAAGAATTATTGAGCGTGCCCTTTAAATGGCGGTCTTATTGGGAATATCAGATTTAAGTTTGTGAATATCATAAAAATATGAACGATTGTGTGTTTTGCACCTCGCCGGATATTACCAATGTGCGATTGATCACTCGAAACGATCTTGTGCAGGCGTTCCCCACCAATATCCCTATCACGCCGGGACATACGATTATTTGTCCCGTTCGGCATGTCGAAAAATTTGAAGAGCTGACTGCGGATGAAAAAGCAGCGATTTTTGAGCTCGCTCTGAAGATTAAAAAAGCGTTAAAAGAATTGTTTGGCGCGGAAGGATTTCATTACGCATGGAATGAGGGGAAGGTCGCGGGTCAGTCGGTGCCGCATTTTCATTTGCACGTTGTTCCGCGCAAACAGGGCGATGGGGGAATTACCGAATACGAGCCGAGAAATTTTTTGTATCGCCCCGGATCGCGGGAGACGACGCCGGAAAAAGAACTGGGCGCGACAGCGGAACAGATAAAAAAAGCAATCGAAAAATGAAATAGCAAAAGGCAATATGCTTTTGGAGCATTTAATCTTCCATGCTCCAAAAGCATATTGCCTTTTGCTATTTCAGCACCCTTGCAGTATTTAAATACCAGCTCTCTATCTGACGAAACCGGTCGGAGGGATCGGTGAGTAGCGTAGAGGTGGAAATGCCCTGCACGTTTTTGTTGGTCACATACACGTAGTCCGGGGAGTAGAGGAAGATGGCGGGATAATCCGCAACGATGTCCGCTTGTGCGGCGGCGAGCTCTTGCGACGACGACGCGGCATTCGGATTTTGTCGCGCACGCTCGATGAGCATGTTCACACTGGCATTGTTATAGAGCGATAGGTTGAGTCCCGGCGCAAAATCCTGCGAAGAATCCCAGAATGAATAGAGGTCCGAGCTCGGGCCGAGTACGTTGCCAAAGAGCAGTGATTCGTAGTTGCGCGCAGGGATGAGATTGTTCACAATGTCGTTCGATGAATCCGGTGTGATCACGACCTGCACGCCGATGGCTTGCCACGCGGATTGGAGATAGTTGGCGGTGCTCGCGAGGAAATCGATCTGCGGTACGGTCAGGTTGACGACGAGCGGGACGACAACGCCCTTGATCGTTTTTGACCGGAACGGGCTCGAGCTGCCGACCGTCCAGCCGGCATTGTCGAGTAGGTTTTCGGCGAGCGCGACAGACGAAGTGGTTGATGACGCTGATACGCTATAATTTTTTGCGCCTTGCGGCACCGGTCCGTACTCCGGCGTGCCGTTGCCGTCGAGCGCCGCGGCGACGAGCGCGTTGCGATCGAACGCAACGGAGAGCGCCTGGCGCACAGCGGGATCCTGCAAGCCGAGGTTCACACTCTGGTTGAAGAATACCGCGTAGTACGCGGACGTGGACCACGTGAAGGTGTTGTCCGGGCGGGTGATTTTCGCGATGTCCGCGGGCGAAACGTTGCCGAATCCGTCGATTGTCCCATCATTGAAACTTTTCACGAGCGCATTCTCGTCGCTCGCGAAATCAAAATTGAAATCTTGGATGAGCGGATGCGCCTCTATAGTCCCGTTCCACGCGGCGAGTTGGTAGGAAGAAATAAATCCGTCGCTATTTTTATTGTATGAAATAAATTGATAGGGACCCGAGCCGACCGGTTTCAGATTGTAATCCGACAAATGCCAATTTCCCGGCGGCGTGTCGGCAAAAAGATGTTTCGGCAATATATATAAATTATCGAGTGTGTCCCCGAAAAACGCGTAGGGATTTGAAAGGGTAAATTGCACTTCGAGCTCACTCACGCGGCTCACCTTCACTCCCTGCCACGATTGGTAGAGCGGGGAGTTGGCATCCGGGTTCTGGATGGAATCCACGGTGAACACCACGTCGTCGCTCGTCAGCTGCTCGCCGTCTTGCCACGTCAGCCCCTGTTTTAATCGAACGTCCCATGTCTTAAGATCCGCGCTTGGCGTGATGCTGTCGGAAATATCAGAGAGATTGCTGTAAACCATCTTAACGAGATCAAGATCGATCTGCGATGACGCGATGACGGGATTGACGTACTCCGGCTGGCCAAGGATGCCCTCGGTGTATTCACCGCCGGCGGCGGGAACGGCACGCGTCGTTTGCGCGATCACCAGTCCCACGACGGCCGCGAAGCTTATGACGGCTCCAGCGAGGCAGAGAACGAACGTGATGCGTTCTTTTTTAGTGAGCGCTGCAAAGATTTTTTTGAACCACATAGAGAAAGTTTAGCGCACTTATACCTTACGCGCCCGCGTGGCGTCTGGTTAGTGCACCTGGATGAAAAGCTGGTAGACCGCGAGTGCAACGAAGATCACCGCAAGGACAATTGTGGAATAGAAGATCAGTTTCTCCATGCCGCGCCGCGCCTGGTAGTATCCCTCCCCGCTGCCGCCCAAAAGGCCCGACATGCCGGAAGACCGCTCCTGCAAAAGGATGAGCGTGATGATGACGACGGAAAGGACAATCTGGATAATGGCGATAGTCATACGTTTATAGTGCGAGGTGAATGAAGAAGTTGATGATACTGACGATCAGGGTGGTCACTATAAGAGTGCCGAGATAATAAAGGGGTGGAACGTTCTGTATGGTAATACTTCCAGACAGAAAGTCAACATGATCGGCGACGATCGGGAGAAGCCAGAGGATGATCGCATTCACAATAATTACGCCAAGCCCGAGCGTAAGGATGATGATCGGACCGAGCACGAGCGTGAGGATCGGCTTCAGGAAGAAGTTCAGGATCGCAAGCACCAGTGCGATAAGGATGAGCGTTATCCAGTTGCCGCCAAAGATAAAACCCGGAACCCATAGGTAGGCGAGCCATAACGCGAGCGCGTTGCCGCCCACTATTATTACGAGACGTGCGAGCCAATGCATGGTTCTATTATAGCACTATTGCCGCCATAAGCATGAGCTTTTGCTTTTCTCGGGTACGCGTCGCGGCCTACTGGCCGCGCGCTCAATCTCGGCCGCCTTCGCGGCCTCCGATAGCCCCTCGAAAAGCAAAAGCTAGCTCATACTTATGACGGCGAAACGGCAGCCATAAATAGAATTATTTTCTTTAGTTCGAATCCCGTCCGGTATACTGCAAAAATTTAATTTTCTAACGTTGCTCGACGTAAGTATTTTATTTTGCTTTCGCGATTACGTGAAAGATGTGCCAATGTTTTGGAATCCCCGATGTAATAACCGTAGGTTGATCCTTCTCTTCTTCTATAAATTTTAGAATATCCATTTTGGAAAAAAGTTTTGCGGCTTCTTCTTTCGTGTGAAAAGTCATGTTTCTAGACGATACATTCCATTCGTCCCGTTCTCCAAAAAGCTGACCAGTAAAAACGCCGCCAACTTTTAGAGATTTTTGTAAACGATCAAACATAGCGTCAAAAGTTCTCGGCGAACTAAAGGGGAGTGAGTAACCGGCATTTACGAGGTCATAGAAGCTTAGTGGAAAATCAAACGTATCAAAAGAAGAAATGATATACGATAGTTTTTCCCTAGGGATAGTCTCTGCAAGCTTTCTCGCCACTGGCTGAATGTCGATTGCGGTCACATGTTTAAAGCCCTCTTTGAGGAGATATTTAGTCTCATTTAGTGCGCTTGCTCCAAGATCAAGTGCTTCGTCGCGATCTTTCACGAATTGCAATGCTTCAGTTAAAAGGGGCCGTGGATTTCGCCCCTTCGTCTTCTCAAAATATTCAAGCCAATTATCAGTGGATTCATTTTCTGCCATGAGATTAGTATAACCTACCCCGCGAAGCGAACTATCTTCGTCGGGTTATATCCCGGCATGTGCGAAATATATTTTCGAGGAATATCCAGATAGGTATATACCGCGTCGTTGATCATCCCCATAAGGTCGAATAAATTCTCTCCCTGTGTAAAGGAGCCCGGAAAGGTTTTTATCTCGCAAACTAGCCCGCCGTCTTTTGGTGGGCGGATATCAACGGTAAGTTCACTAGGGAGTAGCCCTTTCAAGCGGTTGATCTCTTTTATATCCTTTTTAGTTGTCGCGGCCATATGGGTAATATACATTGTCCGCTCATTATATAACAAGACACATTAAAACTATCTAAAAAAATCATTAAAAATAAGTGGCCGGTAGATACCTTTCTTGGACTATATCAGCCCATCCATCAGGCTGCTGCCGGTCATGTCCTGTGGCTTTGCGATTCCCATCAGCGCGAGGATGGTCGGCGCCACGTCGGCGAGGGAGCCGAGCGTCTCGATCGCGAGCCGATCGGCGTTCACGAATTTTTTCCCGCGATACTCCTGGGCGATGAGATAGAATGGCACCGGGCTCGCGTCGTGCTGGCTTTCCGGCTCGCCCGTCACTTCGTTGATCATCTCCTCGATATTGCCATGGTCGGAGGTGATGAAGAGCAGGGTGTCGGGATTATCCGCGGCTTTCACGACGCGCGCGATCTGCGCGTCCAGTACCTTGATTACCTCGAGCGCGGCGTTGAAATTGGCGGTGTGCGCGATGGTATCGGCGTTCGCGTAATTGACGAGGATAAAATCAAATCCACGGCTTTGGATCGCCTCCACGAGGCGGTCGGTGACGGCGACGGCCATCATCTCCGGATGCTCTTCCGGGCGCGGGCCGGTGTTGGACGGCACGAGCGTGCGATACTCTCCTTTGAACGGCGGTTCGCGCAGGCCGTTGAAAAAATAGGTGACGTGCGCGTACTTGTATGTTTCGGCCAGGCGCAACTGGGCGAGTCCGGCATCGCTCAATACTTTTCCGATGGGATTTTCTACCGTGTCCGCGGGGAACGCGACGGGTACGTCGAACGCGTCATCGTAGTGGGTGAACGTGGCGACGTACAAATTATTGAACGTTGCGCGAGGGAAAAAATTGAAATCTTTTGTGATGAACGAAGACGCGAGCTGGCGGATGCTGTCCTCGCGGTAATTGAAAAACACGAGTGCATCGCCGTCGGTCACTTTTTTATCTTCCGCAAAGCGGAGCGCGGGAAGATATTCTTCGGTGGAACCCTGCTGGTACGTTTTTTCGATAGTAGGCGTTGGGTCGCTCACGAGCGCGCCACTCTTTCCGATCATCGCTTCGTATGCGGTCTGCGTGAGACGCCAGTTTTGGTTGCGGTCCATCGCATAATAGCGGCCGACGAGTGTCGCTAAATATTCTTTTGGCACTTCCTGCAAAAATTTTTCGATAGAGCGCGGCGGGCTGTCTTCGCCGTCGCCAAAAAGATGGAGATTTATTTTCGTGATGCCCTCGTCCTGCGCCATCTTGATGAGCGCGCGCAGGTGTTCGAGCGACGCATGCACGTTTGCCTTGGTGAGCAGTCCAGCGAAGTTGATCGCGCCGCCCATTCTTCGCGCGTGTGCGCACGCGGCCGTGAGAACCGCGTTCTCGAAGAACGTGCCGTCCTGAATGGCCATCGTGATCTTCGGGTAATATTGATAGATAACCTTGCCTGCGCCGAGCGTGAGGTGGCCGACCTCGCTGTTACCGGTCTCGCCCCACGGAAGCCCGACGGCGATGCCGGACGCTTGCAAACTCGTGAGCGGATAATTTTCGGCGAGCCACGCGAACGTCGGCGGCTTTCCCACAAAGATCGGGTTCGTATGGTCGTTTCGACCGATACCCCATCCGTCGAGCACTATCAGCACTGCGGTTTTCTTTGCCATAGCTTTATTTTAGATGAAACTATCGGTTTGGCATAGCATGCGCTTGCATTCTTTTTTCGGGTACGCGTCGCGGCCTACTGGCCGCGCGCTCCATCTCGCCGCCCTTCGGCGGCTCCGATAGCCCCTCGAAAAGAATGCAAGCGCATGCTATGCCAAACCGGGAGCGTGTTCTAAAAAGAAGGATGGCAGAGAAATTTCGGGCGAGAGTAAAAAATCAGAAGTTCAAATCCTGTTTGGTGTACTGCGAAATTCTAAAAATATCTTTTGTGCAATTCGGGAAATAACTTATCGTACTCATCCGGATGAGGAACAAAACTCAGGCTATTACTGATTAATTGTTTTTCTAATTCTTGATAGGGCATCCATCGTGTTTCCGAAACTTCTTCTTTCTGAAGATTTAACTTTAGAGAAGTTGGATCAAGCTCGACAAGATATACATCATTATACTCATTATTTATATAAGTGCCATTTTGGAGAACTGCCTGTTGAATGGCGGTAAAAAGATAGTGAAAGTTCTCTGCCTTCAATTTTAAACCTAGTTCTTCGTCGGCCTCTCTGAGCGCAGAAGTCATTGAATCTTCACCGGCAGAAATATGTCCTGCGGTTGATATGTCCCACAAGTCGGGATAACTATCCATTTCGGGAGATCGCTTTTGGATCAATAGTTCGCCATTTGGCGTGACGATCCAAATATGGACGGTCTTGTGCCAATCTCCGTCTTTATGGACATCAGGTTTCGATTTCTTTTTTCCTGTAAGGTTGCCATCTTCATCGAGGACGTCGAGGTATTCCATAGCTTGATTATACCTAATTATTGGCCAGAACAGTTCTAAACCCGTCCAGAGTGGAGTACTGCGAATAGTTGGCAAATCTTAGCGGGAGATATATATTTATAAACATGCAAATCTTCCCGTCGTTTAAAATTTACTGCACCGATTCAAAAATTGAGAATGGTGGGCGAGGCGTATTTGCGAACGAAGATATTGCGAAAGGGGAAATTATCGAGCGATGTCCGGTAGTCGTTGTTAAAGAGGAAGAAACCTCTCTCTTGAGAAAAAGCGAATTGATAAATTATTACTTTATTTGGGGCGAGGATAAAAAAGCCGTTGCCATATGTCTTGGGTTCGGATCGCTCTATAACCATTCCTATGAACCAAATGCCACCTATGAAAAACTGATCGACGACGACATGATTAAATTCATTGCGATAAAGGATATCAAGAAAAACGAGGAAATCACGGTAAATTATAACTACGGCGATCCTGACGATAAAAAGCCGCTTTGGATAAAATCGATTAAACATGCCTGATTGCGGTTCTAAATGCGTCCAGAGTGGAGTACTGACGAATTTGCTATAATTAACATATGAATAGGCGATGGTGGTTGATTCCTCTGGGATTTTTTTCAGGATTGATTAGTTCGTGGGCAAACGGAATATCGTCTGGGCCACAATTTCTTATTTGCCTCCCCGGCATTATTTTTGGGGTCGCTCTTTCTTTATTTTTTTCACCAGATGTCTTTTTCGCCGAAAGGAAAAGAATAAAGGCGTTGGGTGCGTTGATTGGGTTTGTGGCTGTATCGACCGCAGCATGGTTGGCGGCTTTTTTTGGAGCTATGGCGTTGATGTTCGCTGGCTCTTCCAATGGAGCTCCGCCTTGGATGTACGCCGGAATATTTATCGGAGGTTGTATTGGTGCCCTTATTCTGAGTCTTGGGCTGGCCCTTCTACATAGATTCAGCACTCCAAAAGAAGTACTCATCTTGACCATCACTGGGGGATTACTGGGAGTAGTGAGTTTCTTACCTGGATTAAATATCTATTTTCTCTTTCCTATTTGGCAGGCTGGGATGGCTGCGGAAATTGCATATTTTTATAAAGTTTCATTGAGCTAAAACAGTTCTAAATGCGTCCAGAGTGGTGTGGTGCGCCGCATAAAACAAAAAACCCGTTGCCGGGTTTTTTGCAGATTCAAACATAACGCTGGATGATCCGGAATGACACCATAATCATGATAACAATCCAAAAAGATCTGTCAAAATATTTTTAATCTTTATTTAATATATTTTCGACATCTTTGCGGCGGGGGTGCGAGGACTTGCGCCTCGTGGATCCATGATGTCATTCCGGATCCAGCACTGTGCCACCCCCGCAGCAGGCTAACAAATTACCCATTAAAACTATCTAAAACGATTTCTTGACCAAACACCCCGTTTTGCGCTATCATAAAGGCAATTAAAAGTCATATTAAACTCGATGAAATTCTCGGGAACTAACTATTATTATGGAAATAACATACGTGGCGCTCAGCGCGGTGGTGTTTTTGGTGGTGGGAGGGGCTGTGGGATACTTGATCCGCAGATATTCGGGGGCAAATAAGCTCGCCGAGGCGGAAACAAAGGCGAAAGAAATTATTTTAGAGGCAAAAGAAAAAGCTGCCTCGCTTTCGGTTGAGCTGAAGAACGAAGAAAAGGATCGCCGCAAGGAAATCGATGCGCTTGAAGTGCGTGTTTTGCATCGCGAGGAGACGTTGGATAAGAAGCTAATAGACCTTTCCGCGGAAGAGGGGAAACTTCGCACGCGTGAGGATGCCGCGAAGGCAAAAGAAGAGACGGTTGCCAAAAAAGAGGGCGAGATCGAGTCGCGCATTGAGAAGATCGGCAATCTTTCCGTTACGGAAGCGAAAGAAGAAATCTTGCGCCGCGCGAAGGAGGATCGATCGAACGATCTGGCGCAGTCGATCCAAAAGATCGATCGCGAAAACCGCGAGGAAGTGGAAAAGCGCGCCAACGACATCATCACGATCGCGCTCCAGCGCTATGCGCGCTCACACGTGGCCGAAATGACGACGACGATGTTTCATTTGGAGGACGAGGACATAAAAGGCAAGATCATCGGCCGTGAGGGCCGCAATATCCGCGCGCTCGAGCGCGCCACTGGCGTTGAGTTCATCATCGACGAGGCGCCGGACGGCATCATCATTTCCTCGTTCGACCCGTTCCGTCGCGAGGTGGCACGTCTCGCGCTCGAGCGGTTGGTAAAGGATGGCCGCATCCAGCCAGCCAAGATAGAGGAGAGCGTAGAGACGGCGAAAGCCGACCTCGTCAAGCGCACGCAGGAGATCGGCGAAGCCGCCGCACAGGATCTTGGCGTATTCGACCTTCCGAAGGAATTGCTCCAAATGATCGGGCGCCTGCACTTCCGCACGAGCTATGGCCAGAACGTGCTCGTGCATTCGACCGAGATGGCGTACATTGCGGAAATGATGGCGCGTGAGCTTGGCCTGAACGCGGAAGTAGCAAAGAAGGGCGCATTGCTCCACGACATCGGCAAAGCGATCGATCACGAGGTTGAGGGAACGCACGTGGAACTCGGCATGAAGCTGTTGCGCAAATACAACATCGACGAGCGCGTGGTGGAGGCGATGCAATCGCATCACGACGACTATCCGTACGCACGGCCGGAGGCATATGTGGTGACCGCGGCAGACGTCTTGTCCGCGGCTCGCCCGGGCGCTCGGCGTGGCACGTTGGAGAACTACGTAAAGCGCCTTGCCGACCTGGAAAAGATCGCGAGCGACTTCGCCGGAGTAAAGAGCGCCTATGCGATCGCCGCCGGTCGCGAGCTTCGCGTCTTCGTGGTTCCGGAAAAGGTGGACGACTTCCGCGCGCTCGAGCTCGCGCGCGAGATTGCCAATAAGATACAAACCGAGCTAAAATATCCTGGTGAGATCAAAGTGAATGTGATCCGCGAGATGCGGGCCGTGGAATATGCCCGCTAGCGACGTCGCGGTCGCCGGCACTCGCGCATAAAAACACAATTGTGATACAATAAACCCATCCATGATAATCGACACCATCTTCAGCCATCCCGTCACCGCTTCCGTCATCGCAGCGCTTTTGTTGTTGGGGGTCATCGCCAAGTTGATGAAGTTCTCGTTCGAGCGCATTGCAAAGTGGTATCTCTATATCGCCGTCTTTTCCATCGTCATCGTTATGAATTCTATATTCTTCCCCTTCATCGGCGGGAAGGATTTTTTCTTTCGATTTGTTGTAGAGTTGGCGCTCGCCTGCATGGTGCTCTGGTGGGCGTTTGAGGCGCACAAGGGCGACGCAAAAAAGCGCATCAGCACGCTCTTCCATAAGCCGCTCGTCATTGCCGTCACGGTATTTGCCGCGATCTTTGAGCTCGCGTGCGTGTTCGCCTATGACTTCCACGCGGCGTTCTGGTCCAACTACGAGCGCGGCGAGGGTGGCTTCCAGATGCTGCACTATTATCTTTTCTTCCTGCTCCTCGTACTTATCTTTACCAACGAAAAAGATTGGAAAAATCTTTTTCGCTTCTCGCTCGTTTCCGCCGGCTTGATGATCTTATACGGCATCGCCGGAAATTATTCCGTGACGGGCTTTATCGGTGCTTACGCTGGTGGCACCGCGCCGACCGGCTGGTGGCACCAGCTTATTGACGGGCGCTTTGAGGGATCGCTCGGTAACTCGGCGTACGTGGATGCGTATCTTTTGTTCTCTATGTTCTACGTCGGCTATCTTTGGGTCTCAAGCGCCCATGCCAAGACGATTACCGCACTCAAATCGTGGGGCTACGGCGTAACCCTTGCGGTCGTCGTGTTCTTCTTTGTACTTGGTCAGACGCGCGGCGCATTTCTGGGTCTTGCGGCTGGAATTTTTGCGGCAGTCCTTTATACGGTATTCTCGAACAGCGGCAAAATCCGCAAATGGGGACTTCTCGCATTATGCATCCTTATCGTACTTGGTGTCGGCATCTACGCGGCGAGGAACACCAAATTTGTCTCCAGCTTCCCCGAAGGGCGCTTGTTGCAACTCAGCCTTTCCGATCCGACGGCACAGACCCGCCTTTGGGTATGGAATGAGGCGTGGCATGGATTTTTGGAGAAGCCGGTGCTCGGTTGGGGTCCGGAAAACTTTACGCCGGTGTACGACAAATTCTTCAACCCGAAGTTCTACGTGCCCGGTCAGAACAACGAGACGTGGTTCGACCGCGCACACAGCGTTTACTTTGATTACCTTTCAGAGACCGGTATTCTTGGCCTCCTGAGCTATCTCGGCATGTTCTTTATGTTCTACTGGGAATTCTTCAAGGGTCCGCACAAACGCGCCGAGTCCCGCCTGCAGCGCGCACTCGTCTTTGCCATCCCCATCGCGTATCTCGGGCAGGGCATCGCCATCTTTGATGTCTTCCCGATGTACCTCAGCCTGTTCGGCTTCCTCGCGTTCGCGGCATACTATTTTTCGGTGCATAAAAAAGAGGGAAAAGTGTAATCATCAACATTCATGGAAGACCGAACATACCAAAGAGTTGTCGCAATCATCATCGTAGCCGCCATTTTTGGCATCGCGGTATATGGCTCGTACATGCCAATGCGTAAGGCGCAGATGTTCATTACCACGTTGCAGGGATTGCAAACCCAGCAGGGTCAGGCAACATCATTACAGGATCTGGAGAACAAGCTTTCGACGCCGCTTGATTATCCGTCGCCGATCGGGCAGGAAGAGCTCGTGCGTAATATGGCGAACAGCATCCTTTCATTCGTTCAGCAGAGCAATGACGCAACCTCCACCGGCGCGCTCATTGGCTATCTCAACAGTTATTACAATCCAATTCTGAACGCTGGCAAAGGTATGAGCTTTGGCCAGGACCTTTACCTCGAGGGCGCTATCAACGAGATCGCATTCGCGAACACCGGCGATCCGACGTACCTCGCCGCTGCGCAGAAGTGGTATCAGGAAGGCGTAGCACTCGGCCCCAACCGCCCGCAGTCGCTCTACGGGTTGTTCGACGTATACCGCGCGGAAGGCGACGCCACCGATACCATCGCCATAGGTTCTACCATCCTGCGTAACTGGCCGACGGATACGAAGATACAGCAGGCGATGGCGATGTATGAGGCGATGACCTCTTCGAGCACGGCAACGACGACCACGGCGGGAAAGTAGTTCAATTTTTATGAAGGGCGTCATCTTGGCGGCAGGGCAACATTCTTAAAAAGACAGAAAAATATATACGCAACTCTTAAGATTGGGTAGATTTTTTGTAATGGATTCAATGAAATTCTTTCGGTGGGATGGAAGCGCGTACCCATATCTTTGTTCCCCCGCGCTACAGGATATTCCAATTAAAGATTCTTGAAAAAGCGCGCGTATGGAAAAAGAGAATGAAGTACGAGGGAAGCTATTAATCGGCAAAAAAATTTTAGCCGCCGAGTTGCCATGAGCGTTCTCTTAGAGTATTATCAACCTATATAATATGTTTAATAATAAGTCGGTTTTGATCACCGGGGGGACGGGGTCTTTGGGCAAAATGCTCACGAAGCTTATTTTGGAGCGCTATCCCGCGGTTCGGAAGGTGATCATTTATTCGCGGGATGAATTCAAGCAGTTTGAAATGGCCCAATCGTATCCCGAAAGCAAATTTCCTCAAGTCCGTTTTTTTATCGGCGACGTACGCGACAACGCGCGGCTCAAGAGAGCGCTTGAGGATGTTGATATAGTTATTCATACCGCGGCGCTCAAGCAGGTTCCTACCGCGGAGTATAATCCGGATGAAGTTATTAAAACAAATATTGGAGGCGCGCAAAATGTTGTTGACGCGGTTTTGTCGACGAATGTCAAGATCGTGGTGGCATTGTCTACCGACAAGGCGGCGGCGCCGATCAATCTTTATGGTGCGACAAAATTGGTTTCCGACAAACTTTTTATAGCAGCCAACAACATTAAGGGAAAACGAGATTTACGCCTTTCTGTCGTGCGTTACGGCAACGTAATGTGGTCAAGAGGGTCCGTGATACCATTCTTTATTAAAAAAGCGAAAGATGGGGATGCGTTACCTATTACAAGCAGAGAAATGACCCGGTTTAATATTTCTTTAAAGGAGGCGGCCGACATGGTTCTTTGGGCGGTTGAAAACGCATTGGGAGGAGAGATATTAGTTCCTAAAATTCCTTCGTATAAGATAGAAATTCTTGCCCGCGCCATCGCTCCCGACGCGAAATTGATCGAGATCGGCATCAGGGCCGGAGAGAAGTTGCACGAAGAGATGATCACGTCCGCCGATTCCTACAATACCATTGAATTTGATAAATATTATGCGATACTTTCCGCCGACGCAAAGAAGGAAAAATATTTACAGCATTTTAAGGCAAAAGAAGTGGCCAAGGGGTTTCAATATAATTCAGGAACAAATGATAAATGGGAAACCATAGAGAGTATCAGAGAAAAAATCAAGGAAAATAGCGATCCTGATTTTAGTTCCCTATCATAATGAAAAAAGGCGCGCCTATCCCTTATGGAAGACAATTTGTCACGAAAAAGGATATTCAGGCGGTGGAAGCCGTTCTGAAAAGCGATTTTCTCACGCAGGGTCCGCGTGTCGCCGAATTTGAGGGAAAATTCGCAAAATATATCGGAGTAAAATATGCCGTTGCGGTGACGAGCGGTACGGCCGCTCTTCATTTGAGCGCCATAGCTTTGGGGATAAATGGAAAAAGCAAGGTGATCACGACGCCCATTACCTTTGCCGCTTCGGCGAACTGCGTCCGTTATTGCGGGGGTGAGGTCGTTTTTTCGGATATTGACCCCTCGACCGCCACGCTTGACATGGATGTCCTCACTGCTCTTTTAAAAAAATCTGCCAAAGGAACTTATCAAGGAATTATTCCCGTTGACCTTGCGGGATATCCGGTTGATTTGGAGAAAATGAGAAAAATTGCAGACGAGTTCGGGCTGTGGATATTGGAAGACGCATGTCATGCCCCAGGAGGATATTTTACGGACAGCAAAGGAATGAAACAATTTTGTGGCAATGGGAATTATGCCGACGTTGCTATCTTTTCATTTCACCCCGTGAAACATATTACCACGGGCGAAGGCGGGATGATTACGACCAATAATGAGGAACTCTATAAAAAACTACTATTACTGCGAACGCACGGCATAACGAAAGATCCCGCGCTTATGCACGAAAATCACGGCGGTTGGTATTACGAGATGCAGGAGCTCGGATACAATTACCGGATTTCTGATATTCTTTGCGCTTTGGGGATCTCTCAATTAGATCGGGCCGGGGAAGGTCTTAAAAGACGGCGAGAAATAGCCGACGCGTATGATAAAGCATTTGCAGGTCTGTCGGAGATAGAAATTCTTTCGGGTTCCAATCAGAAACTGCTCAGTGTCGGAGTCGGCCACGCATACCATCTCTATATAATAAGAACAAAGCGGCGCAAGGAACTGTACGATTATTTGCACCACAATGATATTTTTGCACAAGTGCATTATATTCCGGTACATCTCGCGCCGTATTACCGATCGCTCGGTTCCAAGAAGGGCGACATGCCCATGGCTGAACAATATTACGAAGAATGTCTGAGCCTGCCGATGTATCCTTCTCTCAAGGAAAAAGAACAAGAATTCGTGATAAAAACCGTAAAACAATTCTTTGGCGCATAATGAAAATAGTGGCCATCACGCAAGCGCGGGTCGGGTCAACCCGTTTGCCGGAGAAGGTATTGAAAACCATCGGCGGCAAAACGCTCCTTCAGATACATTTGGAACGGACATTAAGATCCAAACGCATATCAAAGTTGAAAGTGGCGACGACGAAGGAGACCGGCTCCGAAGCGATCGTGGCGATCGCCGATACGTTAGGCGTTGGGTCGTTTCAAGGTCCGACCGACGACGTACTCGCGCGTTTTTATCTGTGCGCCCTGCCCGAAAATCCCGATTATGTCGTACGCCTTACGGCTGATTGCCCGCTCATAGACCCGCACGAAATCGATAAGGTTATAGATGCATGCGTAACGGGAGATTATGATTACGCTTCCAACACGCTTGAGCCGACCTTTCCGGACGGGGTGGACGTCGAAGTGTTTAAATTCTCCGCATTAAAAAAAGCTTATCAAGAGGCAACTTTAAAATCCGATCGCGAGCATGTCACGCCTTACATTCGGCGCAATTCATCCGCGAAAGGAAGAAATCTTTTCAGGTCGGCGAGTGTCAAAAACGATAAAGATTTTTCAAAATACCGTTTGACCGTTGACACACAAGAAGATTTTGACTTGATCGAGAACATAATTCTCCATGTCGGGCTAGACAAGAGATGGTTGGATTATGTAAACTATTTGGATGAGAATCCGGAGATAATGAAGATCAACGCCCGCTACGAGCGGAATGAGGGTTATCAAAAATCATTGCGCGAGGATCAAGAAAATGAATAAAAGCCAAGATCTCTATAAGAAAGCCAAAACCCTTATCCCCGGAGGTACGCAACTGTTGTCAAAACGGCCCGAGATGTTTTTGCCGGATCAGTGGCCGGCCTACTATGATAAGGCCGAAGGATGTTACGTGTGGGACCTGGATGGGAATAAGTATATTGACATGAGCTATATGGGGATCGGAGCCTGCGTTTTGGGCTATGCGAACTCCGAAGTTGACGATGCGGTTATGAACGCCATCCGTCGCGGGAGTATGTGCACCCTGAACGCTCCGGAGGAAGTTGAATTGGCGGAACTGATGTGCAAGCTCCACCCATGGGCGCAGATGGTCCGATACACAAGGAGCGGCGGTGAGGCTATGGCAGTTGCTATACGGATCGCGCGGGCTAAATCAGGCAAGGATAAGGTTTTATTTTGCGGATATCACGGTTGGCACGATTGGTATTTGTCGGCAAATCTTGCCGCTGATGAGGCCCTGGACGGCCACTTGTTGCCCGGTCTTGATCCGGCCGGCGTGCCTCGGGTACTGAAGGATACTTCGATTCCTTTTAATTACAACAACACTGACGAATTCCTGAAACTCATCGAGAGATATAAAGGAGAGATTGGTGTGGTGGTGTTGGAATCAATACGAAATTTTAAACCCGATCCAAAATTCATCAGTACGATCAACCAAGTGACCAAAAAGCAAGGGATTGTTTTTGTCGTTGATGAAATTTCAGCCGGCTGGCGGCTGAACGCCGGCGGAGCCCATTTGGTATTGGGGATAGAGCCCGACATCGCTGTTTTCGCGAAAGCCATCAGTAATGGGTTTCCCATGGGGGTCGTTATCGGCAAAAGGGATATCATGCAAGCTGCGCAGGGAACGTTCATAAGCAGCACTTCCTGGACGGAGAGGACTGGCCCGGTTGCGGCGATCGCCACGATAAAATACTTTATCGCCCACAAGGTGCATGAGCACCTTGTGAACGCGGGTGAGCAGGTGCAAAAGGGCTGGAGCGACCTGGCCGAAAAAAACGGGCTAAAAATAGAAGTTGGCGGCCTTGCGCCAATCAGCCATTTTTCGTTTGAATACGAAAAGCCTTTAGTACTCAAGACGTTGTTTACGCAGGAAATGTTGGCGTTGGGGTTCCTCGCGACAACGGCTTATTACGCTTCGTATGCCCACAAATCCGAGCACGTAAAGGCCTATTTGGATGCCTGCGACAAAACATTTGCTTTCATTGCTGATGCCTTAAAAAAAGGCGATCCGGAGAAACTATTGAAAGGGCCAGTCTGCCATTCAGGATTTAAACGACTGGCATAAAATATGGATGTGAGTGAAGATAAAAAGTACGCGATTTTAGAGCGACAAAAATACGTTTTGGGCGATTATTCCCTCGTGACCATACAACCTGATGACATTGAGGATATTCGGGAGTGGCGGAATGCGCAGTTGGACGTATTAAGACAATCTACTCCCATCAGCTCCGAACAACAAATCGAATATTTCTCAAAAATCATCTGGCCATCGATGGACCTGCCGCAGCCCAAAAATATTTTATTCACCTTTTTTAAAAATGGACAACGGATCGGTTACGGCGGCCTGGTCCATATTTCATGGTCTGATAAAAGGGCAGAATTATCCTTTCTGTTAGACCCTAAGTATGGGCACCGAGACGACGATTATGCGAAGCATTTTTTGGCGTACATCCACTTGATTCTCGGCGTCGCTTTTGGAGATTTGAAATTCCACAGAGTGTTCGCCGAGACCTATTCTTTCCGTAAGACCCATATTTCCATTTTAGAAAAGGCCGACTTCAAATTTGAGGGTGCGATGAGGGACCACGTACTGGTAAACGGGACCTTTTTCGATTCCCTTCTTCACGGAATTTTAAACAATGAAGGAAACTCTAAAGAATAAAAGGATTTTTGTCAGTGGTGGCGCCGGGGTCATTGGACGCGAGATGGTCGGCAAGCTTTTGGCGCAGGGCGCCGTTGTGCTTGTTGGCGATCTTAAAGCGTGCCCGTCCGAGTGGAGGGGTAAATTGCACTATCGGCAAGGGGATTTGAATTTTCTCGAACCGACGGAAATAGAATCATTCGCGCCGGAAATATTTATCCACCTAGCTGCCACATTCGAAAGATCTATAGAAACATACGAATTCTGGAAAGAAAATTTCTGGCACAATATTCGATTGAGTAATTATTTAATGACCTTGATCAAGGACATCCCCTCGTTAAGGAAAGTGGTTTTCGCTTCAAGTTATCTTATCTACAACCCTACGCTCTATATGTTTACCGAATCGAAAGAAAAACCGGTAAATCTTAGCGAAGACGATCCCATTTACCCCCGCAATCTTACAGGCGTAGCCAAGTTTGCCCATGAAATAGAACTGAGATTCATCGAACAGTTTCGTTCCGACCAATATAAAATTGCGATCGCGCGAATCTATCGTGGCTACGGCAAAAATTCGATGGACATTATTTCTCGTTGGATCAGAGATCTTATTGCGGATAAAGAAATCGTGGTATACAAGAAGGAGGGGTGGTTTGACTATATTTATGCTAGAGATACGGCCGAGGGTCTTATTCGTTTGGCGATGTCTGCCGACGCAAAAGGTATCATTAACTTGGGAACTGGAAAATCGAGAAGGGTTGCAGATGTCCTCGATGTGCTCAAGAGATATTTCCCGAACATGAAAGTGCGCGAAGAGGATTCAGATATTTTGTACGAAGCCTCACAGGGAGAAATTTCCAAATTAATCGATCTGACGGGATGGCGGCCCGAATATAGTATCGATACTGCGATACCAGAGATGATAGAATTCGAGAAAAGAAAGAAAACCGAACCAAAGACACCCTCTCTGGGAAACGTTCTTATTTGCAGCGCGTCCCGTAAAATTCCCTTGCTGGATGCGGTAAAACAGGCCGCGGCCAAACTATCCCCCGATGTCAAAGTTTTCGCAGGTGACACAGATAACAGCGCTCTTGCATCGTTCGTCGCCGATAGTTTCTGGAATATGCCCAAAACCGACGACGAGAACACCGATAAAATACTTAATTGGTGCCTTGAGAATAATATCAGATATGTTATTCCCACAAGAGACGGGGAATTGTCTTTCTGGTCAAGGAATAAGTCGTCGTTTCTCTCGCGCAATATTCATGTGATGATTTCTAGCGAGGAAGCGGTTGATAGATGCGTGGATAAACTCAAATTCAGTGAATACTGTTCCTCAGCGGATATTCCGGCGATTCCGTCTTACTTGAAAATAGATGATTGTCACAGTGACCTTTATGTTGTGAAGGAAAGAAGGGGCGCGGGATCTGTCTCCATTGGTATCGGGTTGAAATATAACGAGGCGAAGAAACATGCTACAAACCTCAGCGAGCCAATTTTTCAGCCTTTTATAAAGGGAGTTGAAGTCAGCGTGGATGCTTACATAGATAAGCAAGGAGCCGTTCACGGTGTCGTGCTTCGGAGGAGGGATAAAATAGTTGATGGTGAATCTCAGGTTACGACTTTGATAAGGAATGAAAAAGCCGAGATATTGCTTCCGGGGATAATAAATAAACTGGGCCTTTACGGCCACGTCATCCTGCAAGCGATTATAGATGAGCACGACATGATACACATCATCGAATGCAATTGCAGATTCGGAGGCGCGTCGACACTTTCCGTTAAAGCCGGACTCGATTCGTTTTACTGGTTCTTCCTCGAAGTGCTTGGTCAAGATTTGCACGATTATCCTTTCACTGTGATCTATAACCAAATAAAGCAAATTCGTGTTCCGCAGGACATCTACCTCTATGGTTCTGATTTTTGATTTGGATGACACGCTCTATGACGAGAATGCTTTCGTAAAAAGCGGCTTCAAGGCCGTTGCTCGCTATGTCTCGGGGGTTACCGGGATAAGCGAGAAAAAACTTTATTTAAGGGAACTACGGCTGTTGGCGCTTTATGGGAGGGGAAAAATTTTTAATACCTTGCTGGAAGAGCATTCGGTTCTTACTCACAAAAACGTGAGAAAGTGTCTTTCCATCTATAGAAAACATCGTCCCAACATCGCCTTGTACCCGGGCGTCAGGGATCTCCTTAAAGAATTATCCTGCTATAGTAGATTGTATCTTGTGACGGAGGGAAATACCCTGGTTCAGACCGCTAAAATCAGAGCCCTTGGCATAAGACATTTCTTTAATAAGATATATATTACCAATCGCTACGGTCCGAAAGCTGCAAAGCCTGCGCTGTATTGCTTTGAGAAAATAAAACGGTTGGAAAAATGCAATTGGTCAGACGTAGTATATATCGGCGACGATCCAAATAAAGACTTTGTGGCCCTTAACAGAGTGGGTGCCTGCACAGTTCGCGTGCATTCCGGGCGCTTTGCCACCACGAAAGCAAAGCAATTTCATGGCGCAAGGTATAATATAAAAGACATCGGCAAATTCACGACAAGCATTCTTTCATGAAAAAATCAAAATTAAAAAAGGGAGCCACTTCGACCATGGGCGAGAACGGAATGTTTATCGTTGCCGAAATGTCGGGCAATCATAACCAATCGCTCAAAAGGGCGCTCGCGATCGTTGATGCTGCAGCCGAAGCCGGCGCGGATGCGATAAAATTGCAAACCTATACCGCCGACACGCTCACCATGCGAGGCGTTTATAAAATAACCGACAAAAAATCGCTATGGCGCGGACTTGACCTGTACGATCTATATGAAAAAGCCCATACGCCATGGGAATGGCATAAAGCGATTTTCAAACGGGCAAAAGAGCGGGGAATCGTCTGTTTTTCGACGCCCTTTGACGAGACGGCGGTAGATTTTTTGGAAAAACTACGCACGCCGATTTATAAAATCGCTTCCTTTGAAGTAAATCACATTCCTCTATTGAAATACGTTGCCAAGACCGGAAAGCCAGTTATTATGTCGACCGGCGCGTCCACGCTTGCCGAGATCAGGGAAGCGGTAAAAATCTTACGGGAGAACGGTTGTCGCGATCTGACACTGCTCAAATGCACGAGTTCTTATCCGGCGACACCAAAAGATACCAATCTTCTTACCATTCCGCATATGGCGAAATTATTTGCTTGCAACGTCGGCTTATCGGACCATACGTTGGGCATCGGCGTGGCGGTTGCTTCGGTTGCTCTTGGGGCGAGGGTTATAGAAAAGCATTTTTGTCTTAGCCGAGCCGAGGGTGGAGTAGATAGCGCATTTTCTTTAGAGCCGAAAGAATTCAAGTCATTGGTTGAGGAGGTGAATAATGCTTATATGGCCATGGGAAAGGTCAGCTATGATATTTTAGAAGCCGAGAAGGGGGAACGAATATTTAAGCGATCAATCTATGCATCCCATGATATTAAAAAAGGCGAAAGATTCACTAAAGAGAATATGAAAGTGATCCGGCCGGGATTTGGCATGCAGCCAAAATATTTTGAAGCGCAATTGAAAAAGATTTCTCACCGGGCTTACAAGGCGGGCGATCCAATAAAATGACAAATCCAAAAAGTAAATTGGTGTTGGGCACCGTCCAGTTCGGCATGGAATACGGCATCAATAACACAAAAGGAAAGCCGTCAAGGGAGCGATCGCTTGAGATGCTGGACCTTGCTTACAAGAACGGGATCGAGATATTTGATACGGCCTATAATTATGGCGATGCCGAAGAAATTTTAGGCGAATTCTCGGAGAGCCGCGGCGTGGGCGACAAGATCAAGATCATCACGAAATTAAAAGGGAATATCATATCGGAATCCAAGGGCGAGCCGTACGATATCATTGCCGCAAATCTGGACGAATCCTTAAAACGGCTGAAACGGGATTATGTTGACGGTTATCTTTTCCATACGCCCGCCTATATCCGGGACGAAAAACTCGTTGACTGTTTTTGTAAGCTCAAAGAGCAAGGGCTGGTAAAAAATATTGGTGTTTCCATTTATGAGGAAGATGATGCGGTCTATGCCGCAAAACTCGACGTCGTTGATTATATCCAGGTTCCGTACAGTGTTTTTGATCAGCGTTTGGATAAGACCGATTTTTTCCAACTGGCCAAAAAGAATGGAGTGACGGTTTTTGGGCGGAGTGCGTTTTTGCAGGGGCTATTCTTTATGCCAGAGGAAAAGATCCCAGCCCATTTGGAAAATGCCAAAGGATATCTCAAGGAATTTGACGCCATCATCGACAAATATCACTTATCGCGACAACAAGCGGCTTTATTGTTCTCCTTAAAGAATGATAATATTGATTACGTGGTTTTCGGAGTTGATAGTGCCAGGCAATTGCAGCAAGATATTGATGTCTCGGCGCGAGATAGAGACTGCGAAGCGTGCATTGCGGAGCTTAAGGCAAAATTCAGTTCCATCGAAAAAAATATAGTGATGCCAAGTTTGTGGAAAAAGTAAGAACAATAAAATTATGGAAGATAATCAATTCTCCCTTCAAGATGATAATTCAATTGCTAAACGCAATGCTTGCCGATAGCGGGGAGCAAAAGGCAATTTATCAACTCGGTCACTATCAGAACGATATTATAACCGTACTCTACGATCAGGAACATATAGCGGCCGTGAGAGAAAATCTGAACATCATCGCGGCGTTTAAGGCATCTCACCCGCAACCAGTCGGCCAGTTTTGATACTGACCCGATGTCGGGGGCGCAATGAACCGATATTGGGAGAAGTAATGAAATTGAGTATCTTATTTATCCGAGTCCGTGCTTGTGGCTCTCGCCCCATAGGGTGGCTTTGTGAGGCAAAACGAGCGGTTGTCCTTCCCCAGTGATGGAAATGGTAAGAGGGGAGCGATTCTCCAGGCTATTACTAATCCCGAGGAAATAAGGATAAGTTTCAGCCGCCAAAAAACTATAGAAAATGGGGGGTATCGTTCTTTACTGTAAACGATAAAAGTGCTAAACTTAGATTCTAGCATGGTGGTGGCCGCATTTCTCGCAAAATGGGTTATGAGCATTCCGCGAAAATATACCTATCGCATCCTATTCATTCCCGAAACGATCGGTTCCTTGGTCTATCTGAGTAAGAACATGGGGGTAATGAAGAAAAATATTATCGCTGGTTTTAATCTCTCATGTCTCGGCGATAACCGGATCTATTCATACCTCCCGAGCCGCGCCGGCGATACGCTCGCTGATAGGGCCGCGCTGAATATTTTGTCGTCCGCCGGTAATTTCAAAAAATATTCTTTTCTCGACAGGGGCAGCGATGAGCGCCAGTACAATGCTCCCGGAGTCGATTTGCCGGTTTGCAGTGTGATGCGGAGTAAGTACGGAGAATATCCCGAGTATCATACTTCTCTCGATGGCCTTGATCTTATTAGCCCCGAAGGATTATCGGGTTCCTATGAAATACTTAGAGAATGTCTGGAGCTGCTCGAGGCTAATCGATTTTATAAAATAAAATGCTTAGGGGAACCGCAATTGGGGAAGAGGGGGTTATATCCTACGCTCAGCACGAAATCGTCAGGCGTCGAAGTGAAAACTATGATGGATTTTATCGCGTACGCAGACGGCGCGCACGACCTTATCGAAATCAGTGACATTATACACGCTCCTGTTCGGGATTTATATCCGATCATAGAAAAACTGACGAAGGCAGATTTATTATCGGTAACTGATAATACGGGATAGGCCAGAAACGCCACATATTATATGGTACAAGATTTTTGTTGCGATATAGTATCATACAAATCGCGTATAATTTTTTTGAATTCCTCATCACTTTGTGGTCTTTATTTTCCATTAAATCAAAGAAAATAATGAAATTATCTTGTTCCTTTTTATGAGACGACAAGAAGTTGCTCTCGTGAAAATCTATAAAGTATGCAACAATAGTAGAAATGGAACCATTCTCCCTGTTCGATTATTTGAAAAAAAATACTGAGATTGACAAGTCCAAGCTCGATCTTTTGAAGTCGGAATTGGATCGGCGGATATACTTTTACGGAGAGCATTTTAAATACCCTAAAGAGCGGTCGGGTTGGGGTAAATCGATGAAATCCCGGGCGAAAGACCTCTCTAAAGATATTTACGCCGGGTTCTTCCTTTCGAAAGGAGGAAAAAAAACAAATAAGAAGAATATTCTCTCTAACGCCTATTTTTCGGTGAATGATGAACTTGCTAAGCAAAATTTTAACGTTCTGAGACCGATGCACAAACCGCTCCCGGGCGAGTATTCAATTGCAGGAAATCTTGGTGTTTATAAAAATTTCTTAAAGATAAATCACTATATTAGAGAAAGTGATTTTAAGTATTTGATTTCCGAAGAGTTTTTTGCACAACTCGATTCGTTTATAGATCAACTTACTGATTATTATCGGTCTATGAATATGACCTCCTTGATTGTATATAATGACACGCTCTTTTTCGACTTGATAAACATAGAGATATTTAAACGGCTAAAAAAGCCCAGCTTCATTTTTTCGCATGGCCTACCGGGCAGGTACAACATTTATGACGAGAATAAAACGGATTATCTCGTCGTCTGGGGGAAGAAGATCAAAGAAAACTATGTACATGTCGGTTTTGATCCCGATAAAATTTTAATATCAGGGCACCCGTTCTATAAAGAATTGCCCGACGCCAAATTAAGGAATAATTTAGATAACATCCTCGTTTTATCGAAGCCCCTCGATGTTGCACAATCAAAGGATAAGGTGAGATTGAGCGATAGGGGTAACTCCATCGTCTATCTGTATTCCATTGAAAAAATACTTAAGTCTTTGGGGGTAAGGAGCGTAAGGCTTCGGATTCATCCTCAAGACGATATCAATTGGTATTATAAATTCATCAATCGGGATTTTTTTGCGATCGACAGGGACCCTCTCCGCATATCACTCGGCAGATCAACATTGGTCATCGGTCCGACGTCCACGGTATTTCTGGAAGCAATTTATTATGGGGTCAATTATCTGGTATATGAACCCACAGTGGCCGGTTTGGACTTGTCGGGATATAGCCTCGTTCCTCCCTTTGACGGTTCAGATAATAAAGTCCCAACGGCAAACGATGAGGGATCCTTGAAGCTATTGTTGAAAGGGAAGGCGCTGGTCGACCGCACCATTTTCAACGACTACATTGACACTCCTTTTAATATTCGCGTCATTACGGATCGGATATAATAATTCGCGATGGAGACCCCTCTTATTTCCGTCATTATTCCCGCCTATAACGGCGAAAAATTCCTTCCGCGATCCATCGGGAGCGTTTTGGCGCAGACACACCGGAATATTGAATTGATCGTGGCTGACGATGGCTCGACGGATGGCACCAAAAAAGTGGTAGAGGAATTTCGGGGGAAAGACGCCCGCGTTTTGTATTATTTTGAGGAAAATTCCGGTGGCCCGGCACGCCCAAAAAATCTTGCGATGCAATATGCAAAAGGCGAGTACGTTGCGTATCTCGACCAGGACGATGAATGGCTGCCGGAAAAACTCGCGAAGCAGGTGGCGTTGTTTGGGGACGGTGCTCTCGGCGCCGAAGAAATTGGTCTCGTCGGATGCGGAGCTTTTTTAGTGCGCGCGAACGGAAAAGTTTTTGGGAGATACAAGGCGCCGGTAACTCAAGCGCCTTTTCCCGCCCTGCTGGACCGGAATTATATCCATAGCAACAGCAGCGTTCTTCTTCGGCGCGATGTGATCGAACGTGTCGGCGCGCGCGACGAAGAGTTGAAATACGCGGAGGATTGGGATATGTGGATCCGCATCGCCGCCGCAGGATATCGCTTTGCGTTCGCGCGCGCGCCGTTGTTCAAATATTATTTTTATCCGGCGAATTCAACGAAAAAACTTGGGTTCATCGCCCGGGCGCAGGAAAGCGCGCGCCTCTATGAAAAGCATCTGCCGCTGTATGAAAAATATCAGCGTGAAGGCGCGGCGCTCCTCAATATCGGCGTGAGATTTTGCCTGGGTGGAGATATGAAGACGGGTCGTGTATATTTTTTGCGCTCCCTCGAAAAATCCCCCCACAATATGCCGGCGCTTACCGGACTGTTTCTTTCGCGGCTCGGCTCGCTCGGCAGGGGAATAATGTTGGTTGCGCTCGAAGCGTCGCGTTTTCTGCATGGCAGGTCGGTCGCCTAAGCGGGCGCTATGCTTCCGCTGCTTTCGTTCCTGCAATATTCTTTATCTCGCCGAGCAGCGGTTCTTTAAAGAGAAATAACGCAGCAATGTAAATCGCCGCCGAGATCAGGATATTTTCGATCACGTTCGATCCTACCATATAAAGCAGTGCGGTCACGACCGCCATCAGCGCACCCGCGCCGATGATGCGCCCGAGCCGCGGGAGGACATTGAATGGGTTGAGCCGATGCATCGCGTACCACAAATAGGAATTTCCCAAAATCTGCGCGATGAGCGTGGCGAACGCCGAGCCGGTGATGCCCCAGTGCGGGATGAAGAGCAGATCAAAGAGCACATTGCTCACGCCGGCGATGGCGGAGGAGATGATCAGATTTTTCTGGTGGTCGTACGCAAAGATGCCGGTGGCGACCACGCTTCCGGCATAATCGAACGAGAGGTTGAGCATGAGCACCGAGAGCCCGAGCCCACCCGCGATATATCCGACGCCGAATACCAGCTGCATGATCTGCGTGCCGAGAATGATGCCGCCCAGGGAAAGCGGTATTGAAACAAGGAAGATGAGCGCCAGAGTGCGCTCGAGGACCGCCCTGAACCGTTTGTTGTCGCGCTTGGCGAGTCGCGATAAGAAGGGCATGGTGCTCGTTTGGATGACCAACGGTACAAGATACAGCACTTGGATGATGCGGATGGCAGCGGAATAGATACCCACCTCCGAAGCGGTGCGCATCCAGCTGATGATGAGGATGTCGGTGTTGGTGAGCAATATCCCGAGCGCGCCCGTGACGGCGAACGGCCATGCGGTTTTTATGATCGCCATCATGCGCCGCGCGGATGCTCCCGCAAAAATATTTTTAAACCGCCCGCGCAGGAGCCATATTGCCGTGATCGCGCCGACCGAGGTGCCGGCAACGTAGGCATAGGTGAACGAGAGTGGGGTTGCCGATACCCAAAGGAGGATAAACCCAAAGACGGTAATGGCGAGGTTTTCTAGAAGGAACGACATGGCATCCCATTGCATTTTTTCCTCGGCGCGGAAGAGCGATGCGAGGAATTCGCGCGTGCTGTCAAATACGATGATGAGCGCGACGAGCGGAAGCAAAATTTTTGCACCGGGGAGTGTTGAAAACAGCGGCGCGATGAAGATGACGACCACCACACTGAATGCAAGGATTATCGCCTTCATAATGAGTGTCGTCGAGAAGAGTGATTGCCGTTCTTCCGGTGTCGCTTTCGCGCCGTCGCGAATGAGCACGGAGTTGATGCCGGGATCCACGAATATACCGAAGAATCCGGCAAGGGTGATGGCATACGAAAAAACGCCATATCCCGCGGTGCCGAGCGCCCGCGCCGCATAGATGACGATCACGGCTTTTATGATCCGCGCGCCGAATTGCGATATCGACGACCAGACCGTATTCTTCGCCACCGTCTGCTTGGCGGTGGTATTTTTAAACAAGAAGTTTTTTATCTTTTGGAACATGGCGCGTTTGTCTGGTATATAATATATACAAAGGATAGCCGAAAAAGCGGCTTCCGTAAATTGACATGACGACAAAGAAAAAAAAGGTAGTGGTGGCGGTGAGTGGCGGCTTCGATCCGATCCACATCGGCCACGTGCGGATGTTCGAGCACGCACGGGCGCTCGGCGACGAGCTCGTGGTCATCCTGAACAACGACAACTGGCTGCGCGCAAAGAAGGGATTCGCGTTCATGCCGGAAAAGGAGCGTAAAGAAGTGATCGAGGCGCTGCGTGCGGTGGACCACGTGGTCATCACGAGGCACAAGCCGAACGACCCCGACATGAGCGTTTCCCGCGCCCTGCGCGCAGTGCGGCCGCGCATCTTTGCGAACGGCGGCGACCGGAAATTTGATAATATTCCCGAGGTACCGGTGTGCGAGGAGATTGGATGTGCGATGGTGTTCAACGTCGGGAAGGGCGGTAAGATACAATCCAGCTCATGGCTCTTGAAAAAACTGCCGCGTCGGAGATTAAAAAAAAGATTAAAGGAAGTTTGACATAGCGGAATAGTTAATATGATTGAACGGTCATCACCACGAAAAGCACCGCGCAAGACTTCGTCCTTACGTGGTTTTTTATATTTGGCCGCCTGTTTTTACTATTTCGGACTCACAAAAATCGATTTGATCGTCTTCAAAATGATGGCCCAGTCCAGGATCGGGGAGCGGTTCTTCAAGTAGTAGATGTCGTACTGCAGTTTTTCCTTTACGTCGTCGTCGGTGAGGTCGGCGCGGTGGTTGATCTGCGCCCAGCCGGTGACGCCGGGTTTGATGAAGAGCCGCGCCCCGTAGTACGGGATCCGCGCTTCGAGCTTGGCCACGAACTCCGGCCGCTCCGGGCGCGGCCCGACGAACGAGAGGTCGCCACGGACGATGTTCCAGAGCTGAGGTAGCTCGTCCAGGTGCGACGCGCGGAGAGCGCCGCCGATCGGCGTCGTGCGCGCGTCGTTCTTTGATGCCCATTGCGCGCCGTCCTTCTCCGCGTCCAGGCGCATGGTGCGGAACTTGTAGAGCTTGAAGTTCTTTCCTCGTTCCCCAACGCGCACCTGTTTGTAGATGACCGGTCCGCGTGAGGTGAGCGCGATGAGGAAGGCAATGATGATCTCGAATGGGATCAAAACAATGCCGAGCGCGAGCGCGAATATGAACTCTCCCGCGCGCTTCAATGGGTCATAGAAATTGACCTCCCGCGCGATGTTTTCCAGAAACCAGGTTTCCTGGATCTCCGGGAGCGGCACTTTGCGCATGATGAGCTCATAGAAACTCGTGAGGTCGGTCACGATGATGCCGCTTGCAAAAAGCTCGTATAGCACCGTGACGAGTGTCGGTTCGTGCTTGAGCTTGCCGGAGATGACGATGAGATTGACGCCCTCGCGCAGGGCGGCGTCCTTTATTTTTTTCGAGTCCGCGTATGCGGTCTTCTCATCCATCTCCGCCTTAATGGCGTAGCCGAGCTGGGGATTCTCGGCAATGGCGTATTTGATCTCCTTGCCGATCGTTCCGCCGCCGATCATAAGCACTTTATTCGGCGCCTCGCCGAACGTCATCAGACGATTCAAGAACCGCCGCCAGAAGATCTCGATGATGGCAAAGACAACGATGAAGATAAGGAGCGTTGTTTTCGGCGCGATGCCGAATGCGGGGATCAGATAGAAGAGCAAGACCGCAAGCGCGGCGTTCACGCCGATGCACAAGAAGAGCGTTTTGATGAAATCAATGTTATTACGCAGGCGGCGGAGATCATAGAGCCCGGCGATATAGAAAATGATGATCCATAAAATGAAAATAACGGTGAACGCGGACACTTGGGCGTTCAGGAGCTGCGGGTAGAAGTTGCCGCCATAGCGGATGAGCAGCGCGATAAAAAGCGCGGCGTAGAGCGCCACCACGTCGGCGATAAAAAAGAGAAAGACCTTCAGTTTGTTGCCCGCATCCATGATGTCCTTATTATAAGCGGAAGCGGGAGAATGCGTAAATGAGGCCTTCGATGATGGCGAAGGCGAGGATGATGGTGCCGAGCGCGATTGCCCATTCCTTTGTTCGGTGCTCCGGCTGGTAGGTGGTCTGCTTGTTGTCGAAGCGCACCTCGGTGGAGGTCATGGTAAACGGCTTATGGAAAAGCGTGATCCAGAAATAGTTCATCGCATAACGCCAGCCCATCGTAAAGGTGCCTTCCTTGGCAAGCCGCCGGCCGGAGGAGCGAAGGGCGAACGCGAATGACCAGCGCACAAAGCCCACCTTGCTCAGACGCCGCGCGAGGTCCGCATCGTCGCCGTAGAAGGTAAGGCTCACGTCATGGCCGCCGATCTTTGCGAGCGCATCGCGGCGCACGATCTCCGTGCCGCCTTGGATCATCGACGTGTCGCGGAGGATGAAATTGTTTACGAGGTAGACGAGGTATGTCCCAACATAGAACAGCTGCACGAGCGCCTTCGCCGCGAACGGCAGATCGTAATAGATGAACGGGCCGGAAAGGCAGACCAGGTTTTTATCCGCGGCGAACGCGCGCTCGGCGCGGTCGATCCACCCGAGCGTCAGCTCCGTATCCGCGTCCAGGAACGCGACGAGCGTACCCTTTGACACCACGAACCCCGCCTCGCGCGCGCGATTGGCGCCACGCCGCGGCTCGTGGATGAGTGCCACGCCGCGATATTCCCGCGTGACGATCTCGCACGTCTTGTCGTTGGAATTGTTATCCACGACGATGATCTCATAGCTGTCGCGGCCAGCGATCTCGTGGATGATTGCGTCAAGGCAGTGCCGGATATAATTCTCCTCGTTGTAGGCGGGAATGACGAAGCTGATTTTAGTCGTCACGAGTGGTGTATTGTTCATGCCGTGCCGAGGGTGTCTTGATAAAGCGGGTTGATGATGATGACATACACGCTTGAGCATACAAAGATGCCGGTCCATACGATCGTTGATTGCCACGGATAGCCCATGAACATGCCCGCGAGCGCGAGCGCGGAAATGAGCGCGCCGAGCGCGTCGATCTTCACTTTACGAAACAGCGCGCGCGAATTTTTGACGGAAGGAAGATCGCCCGCGTATTTGAGTACCGCAAGGATGAAGAGCACGATCATCGCAATGGTGAACAGAAACGGGTTTCCAAAGAAAAAGATCGAGATGAAGTGGAGGATGACGAGGACGATGTCGATGAACACTTGGGAAGTTTTCTCCGGCGGGATGATCGTGGAAAAATGTTTTATGGAATAATAATCGTTCCACACGAGCATCGTGTAGAAAAGCATCGGCGCCCATGCGATGGCAAGGTTGTGTCGCGCGATGATCACGCCGATCACGCCGAACGCGATAAATATCAACGTTGCCCCAGTGGCTCTTTCTTTGGGAGATAATTTTGCCATGATCTTAGCGAATATCTTTATATTTCTTTGTCAGCGGTTTATAAGAGAGCGCGGTCACGAAATAATTCATCGCATAGCGCCAGAATGTCCGTATGACCCCTTCTTCCAGGAGCCGCCGTCCGGAACCGATGACGAAGAATCCCATGGAAAATCTTGCCTTTCCCACTTTGCTCAATCGCCGGGCAATATCGGTGTCTTCCCCATAGAAAGCAATAGTAGCATCAAACCCGCCAACTTGTACGAGCGCCTCGCGCTTAGCGACGAAGTTCGCGCCTAGCACCATGAAGCCGATCATCCAAAACGTCGGCATCGCGGTGAGCATCCACAATCCTTCCGCGAGGATCTTCTTTGATGGCGGCAGGTCGTAATAATGGAACGGACCGGAGAGGGAAACCATTTCCGGATGTTTGGCGAATTCTTTTTTTACCGTTGCGACCCATCCGGGCGGCATGCGGGTGTCGGCGTCGAGATAGGCGATGAGGTCGCCCTTGGCTTCCATAAGGCCTCGTTGCCGCGCGCGGGTAAGGCCCTTTTGCGGCTCATGCACCACGCGCACGCCGGGAAATTTTTTTGCCGCCGCCGCCGTGCCATCCGTCGAGGCGTTGTTGATAACGATGATCTCAAGGATATCGTCGGTTCGGTTCGCGATGATGCTTTGCAGGCAGTCGCCGATGTAGTTCTCTTCGTTGTATGCGGGAATAACAATGCTGATGTTCATGTATGTATGGTATTATCATTTTACCATGACAATATCCTGTGTGATTGCCGCGTATAACGAAGAAAAGGGCATTAGTACGGTTCTTCGCGCAGTGAGCAAGCATCCGTTGCTAAAAGAGGTCATTGTTATAGATGACGGCTCCCATGACCGTACCGCCGATATTGTCGGCCAATTTCCTGATATTACGCTTATAAAGCATCCCGTCAACAAAGGGAAGACCATATCGGTGGCGGACGGCATTGCCGCCGCGACGGGGGATCTTATCTGTTCGTTGGACGCTGACCTTATAGGGATCACCGCTGACAGCATCACGCGACTCATCGCTCCGATCGTTGATGGCCGTGCAGCAGTCAGTATCAGTTTGCGTGAGCGCTATCCATGGTTCTGGCATCCCTTTGGCCTTGATTATATTTCCGGGGAACGAGTGTACCCAAAAGGATTGTTGAATGAACATATGGAAGAGTTGCGTCGTCTTTCAAAATTTGGACTCGAGGTATTTATGAACCGTTTGATCATTGAAAAAAAACTTCCCGTTGCCATTGTCTATCTTCCTCATGTGATCAGTCCGCTTAAATCTGCAAAACAGGGATTTTTTCACGGGCTGATCAGCGACATAAAAATGATCGGAGATATTTTCCATACCGTTCCCGCTTGGGAGTGCCTCTCCCAGATCGTTCACTTGATGCGCTTGCGCGTAGCACTTCCTTCGGATAGTGCTCAAGCGGTTTCGTCAAAATAGCGGCGTACAGTGTTGCCAAGGAACCAATATACAACTGCGGCGATGATCACGACAATGACGATGCCAATGATCGCGTCAGTGAAATAGCGATCGATATTTTGGTATGCGGCACCAAAGTAAAATCCGATGGCAAGAAGGAATAATGTTTTCGGAATCGTGCCGACAACGCTGACCCAAAGGAATTCCTGGAAATTTTCTTTTACTATCCCCGCGCTTACGAGAATGGGGAATCCGAATGCATGGCCCCATTTTCCAAATAATAGCGTTTTCTTTGCATTGTTTTTGAAAAGCTTTTCGAACTTTTCCATACGCTCGGGCGTTGCGCCAAATTTCGGTCCCCAGCGCATGATGAGAGAGCTTCCTCCCCATCGGCCGACGCTGTATAAAAGTATGTCGCCAATCACATCGCCAAACATTAGGATGCCGAATGCGATCCAGAACTCCATCGCATGGATGGATACAAGAAATCCCGCGATGACGGATATGATCGGACCCTCCACGATGGCGATAGGAAGGAGGACAGCATAACGGTAGGCGAGTACCCATCCGAAAAGGGTATTTAGGGAGAACCACATTGCTTTAGTATATACTATACCAATGCTCGCGTTGTTAAAAGAACATAAAGGATTTTGGACGCCCGCGCGGAAGCGGTCGATGTATTTTGGGATTTTCCTACTTGTATTGAGCGTCATCATCCAGATCGTGCTGGGCCGTTTTTCTTCGCGCGTTGCGGTAGACGCGCCGGCGGTGCGGGATATTTTTCTCGACAATCTGCCGCTCGTGAACCTAAGCCCCGTCATTGTGGGCGGTGCGATCGTGTTATGGGTGTCCGCGTGGGTGCTTTTGATCGTAAAGCCGCGCTATCTCATTTTTTCCACGAAGGCGATCGCGCTCTATATCATTTCCCGCGCATTCTTCTTTAGCCTCACGCATATTGGTCCGTATCCGCTGCACTATTCTCCGAGCGCACATAACCACGGATACGGCCTGTATCACCTTGTCACGTTCTCTGGCAATTTCTTCTATTCGGGGCACACCGCGTTCCCATTCCTCTTGGCGCTGATCTTTTGGGACAATAAATATTTGCGCTATCTTTTTCTTATCCTGACCGTGTTCTTCGGCGCAAGCGTGCTTTTGGCCCATGTGCACTATTCCATTGATGTGTTTGCCGCGCCGTTCATCGTGTACGGCATGTATGTCATCACCACCAAGCTTTTCTCGCGCGATTACGCGTTATTTGCCTCTTGATGGACTGCCCCTCGCGCGGTATCATTTAAAAAAGATAAACAAACAATATACTAAACATGGACGAGCACAATCATCCGGAGGTGGAAGAGGTCGAGGTTTCGGTTTCATCGGGCCCGCGCAAGCGGGACATGTTCCTTCCTATCAGCATCCTCGTTGCCGCAGTGATGGTGGGCGGCGCGATCGTTTTTGCAACGCTATATAAGGGCGGAAGCGCGGCGGTTCCGGCGGGCGGCGTGGGCGGGAATGGCAACGTGGTTGCAGCAACCTCCACGGCCACCAACCCGGCGGCGGCGATGACGCTTGGCCCGCGCGATGCGATCCTCGGCAACGCGAATGCCACGGTGACGCTCATTGAATATGGCGATTATCAGTGCCCTTATTGCGTGCAGTTTTTCAGCGAAACACAGCCGCAGATTCTCCAGAATTACGTGAACACGGGCAAGGTGCGGGTGGTATTCCGCGATTTTGCATTCCTTGGCGCCGAGTCCACCGCGGCTGCGAATGCCGCGCAATGCGCGGAGGATCAGAATAAGCTATGGGCGTATCACGACGCGCTCTACAATGCTAAACTGGCAGACGATAATAACGGTGGTAGCGAGGACGACGGATTCTATACCACCGCGGAATTTTTGAAGCTTGCCCAGCGGGTGGGGCTCAACCTCCCGACGTTTACGAGCTGCGTCAATAACAATACCGACGCGAACATCGTCGCACAGGAGAAGGGTGCGGCCGCCAACGCCGGCGTTAATTCCACGCCGTCGTTCATCGTGAATGGCACGATGGTCACCGGCGCGCAGCCGTACTCGGTATTCCAAGCGGCGTTGGATGCGGCATTGAAAGGATAAAACAAGGCCATGATCGAGTATTGGACGACATTGGCCATAGGCCTTATGATGATCATCTCGCCATGGATATTGGGGTTCTCTGATATATCTCTTGCAAAGTGGTGTAATATATCATTAGGACTGATTCTCGCGATCGCGAGTGCGTGGAAAATCTTCGGAATGGTCTCTGCGGACGCTTCGTCCGCAGTGGAAGGGGAGCTCCCGCCGCAAAAGAAAAAACGCAAAACAAAAAATAACGTCGAATAAAAATAAAAAATACCATTACCACCACTATGGCAAAAGTAACGATCTACAGCACGCCGACCTGTGTCTACTGCAAAATGGCAAAGGAATTTTTCGCAAAAAATAATGTTGCGTACGAGGAGCACGATGTCGCGTCGGATCTCACGGCGCGGGAAGAGATGGTCAATAAGTCCCACCAGCTCGGCGTGCCGGTCATTGATATTGATAATCAGATCGTCGTTGGGTTCGATCAGCGGACAATCGAGGGTTTGTTGGGATTGAAGAAGGAAGCATAATTTTTAATCAAAATTTAATGTACGATCTTGTCATCATTGGCGGAGGGCCGGGCGGCGTTGCCGCCGGCGTCTATGCTGCGCGCAAAAAAATAAAGGCGGCACTCGTCACCGACAGCTTTGGCGGGCAGTCGCTGGTTTCGAATGGCATAGAAAATTGGATCGGCATAAAATCCATTTCCGGATTTGACCTGGCAAAATCTTTGGAGGAGCATCTCCGCGCGCAAGCGGCCATTGATATCATGGACGGCGACATCGTTGCGACCGTGGCCAAACGCGATGACGGTACGTTTGCGGTGACGACAAAGAACGGCAAATCGTTCGAGACAAAATATATCCTGCTCACGTCCGGGAGCCGCCGCAAGCGGCTTGGCGTGCCGGGCGAGGATCAGTTTGATGGCAAAGGGGTGGTGTTCTGCACCACCTGCGATGCGCCGCTCTTCGGCGGCAAGATGGTGGCGGTCGTGGGCGGTGGCAATTCCGCGCTCGAGGGGGTGGAAGATCTTTTGCAATATGCGTCAAAGATCTATTTGGTCGTGCGCTCGGAAGTTCTGCGCGGCGATCCGGTCACGCAGGAAAAAGTAAAGAGCCATCCGAATGTGGAGATATTATGGAACACCGTTATCGAGGAGATCCATGGCAGCGCCGAAACGCAAATGGTGAACGGCGTTAAATATAAAAACATAAAGACCGGAGAAGAAAAAGAACTTCCGCTCGACGGCGTATTTATAGAGATCGGGCTCACACCAAACACCGATTTTGTGAAAGACCTTGTGCAGTTAAATGAGGTCGGCCACGTGGTGGTTGACGCGAAGACGCAACAGACATCAGCCGCGGGTATTTGGGCGGCGGGCGACGTGAGTGACGTTTTATATGACCAGAACAACATCTCCGTCGGCGATGCTATCAAGGCGACGCTGAACATCTATGACAAGATTAAAAAAAGTTAAAAAGAAATTTGCATCGCCCCGTAAAAAGCGTAAGGTGAAGCATATGAAAAAAATTGAATTGGTAAGCGCGGTATGGCGTGAGGGGAAATATTATGTTGCGCAATGCTTGAATGTGGATATTTCAAGCTTTGGCGAAACAAAAATGCTTGCCCTCGCGAATTTGAAGGAAGCGCTTGAGCTCTATTTGGAGGATGCTCCGGTTTCGAATATCGCTAAGATCCGGCAACCTGGTCTTCAAATACAAAAATTCATGCATGCATAAAGTCTTCTCGTCAAAGGAGATCGTGGCAGTCCTTCTTCGAGAGGGATTTATTTTTATCTCCCAAAAAGGAAGCCATGCAAAATTTCGGAAGAGAGGGTCGGGTGGGGCGGTAACTACCATTGTCCCAATGGGCAAAGATGAAATCCCGCCAGGAACCTTGCGGTCGATCATCCGACAATCGAATTTGCCATGGGAAATCTTTCTCGCTTGACGGCCGGATTTTTAAGAATATAATTCCTATTGGCACTCGCTAGTCCCGAGTGCTAAACCATTTAAAATAACAAAGGACGGCATGAATTTCAAACCACTATCAAACCATTTATTCCTTGAGCCGGTCGAAGAAGAGAAAACGACGGCAAGCGGCATCGTCTTGCCGGATACGGCGGAGAAAGAGAAGCCGGTGAAGGCAAAGGTGATCGCGGTCGGACCGGGCAAGAAGAACGACAAGGGCGAGCTCCAGCCGATGTCGGTGAAAGTGGGCGACGTGGTGCTTTTTAAAAAATACGGGCCGGACGAATTAGAGCTTGAAGGAAAAAAATATCTGGTCGGCGACGAAGATGATATATTAGCAATAATCGAATAACGGAAATAATTTCTACTATCATGGCAAAACAAATAAAATTCAACGAGGATGCGCGCGCCTCCATCAAAAAAGGGATCGATAAGCTGGCGGATGCGGTCAAGGTGACGCTTGGCCCTCGCGGTCGCGCGGTGGTGATCGAGAAGGGGTATGGCGCTCCGCAAGTAACGTTCGACGGTGTGACTGTTGCAAAGGAGATCGAGCTTGAGGACAAGTGGGAGAACCTTGGCGCGGAGTTCATCAAGCAGGCAGCGGATAAGACGAACGATGGCGTCGGTGATGGCACGACGACGGCGACCGTCCTCGCGCACGCGATGATCGACGAAGGCGAGAAAGTGATCCGCGAGAAAGGCTTCAATGTGATCCAGCTTGCCGAGGAATTAAAGAAGGCGAGCGGCGCGGTAGTGAAGGCGTTGGAAGACCAGCGCGAAGCGATCAACGATAACAAGAAGATAAAAGAGGTGGCGACGCTTTCCGCAAAAGACGAAGAGATCGGTGGGCTTATCGCGACCGTCATGGAAAAAGTGGGCAAGGAAGGTATCGTGACCGTGGACGATTCGAACACGATCGGCAGCTCGTACGAGATCGTGGAGGGCATGCAATTCGACCGCGGCTACGTTTCGCAATATATGGTGACGAACCAGGAGAAGATGGAGTCGGTGCTCGAGGAGCCGTACGTGCTCGTGACCGACAAGAAGATATCTTCCATCCAGGACATCTTGGGATTGCTCGAAAAGATCGTGCAGAGCGGCAAGAAGGAGTTGCTTATCGTCGCTGACGACGTGGACGGCGAGGCATTGACGACATTGATTGTCAACAAGCTGCGCGGCATCTTTAATGTGCTTGCGGTAAAGGCTCCGGGGTTCGGTGATCGGAAGAAAGAAATGTTGCAGGATATCGCAACGGTCACTGGCGCATCATTTATCTCCGAAGAACTCGGCAAGAAGTTCGAGAATACGGAGCTCGCCGACCTCGGCCGTGCACGTCGCGCGGTGTCCACGAAGGACGTGACGACGATCGTTGATGGCAAGGGCGATAAAAAAGACATCGAAGCGCGCGTCGCGCAGATCAAGGCGCAGATCAAAAAGACCGATTCGGATTTTGATAAGGAGAAATTGCAGGAGCGCTTAGGCAAGATGCAAAACGGCGTCGCCGTCATTAAAGTAGGCGCGCCGACGGAGGTCGCGCAAAAGGAATTGAAGCAGCGAGTGGAGGACGCCGTCGCTGCGACCCGCGCCGCCATGGAAGAGGGCATTGTTCCCGGCGGCGGCATCGCGCTTTTGAACGTAAATTTTGCACTGTTCTCAAAGCCAGATTCGGAAAAGACCGTGAAGGCAGCAGCAATCTCCATTTTGCGCCGCGCTCTTGAATCGCCGGTCCGTGCGATCGTGGAAAACAGCGGCGAGTCCGCCGATCGCGTGATCGACGAACTCGGCAAGCGTAGCAACGAGCCGTGGAAAGGATTCAACGCGCTTACCAATAAAATAATGGGAGATCTCCGTGAAGCGGGGATCATCGATCCGCTCAAAGTGACGCGCGCCGCGTTCATGAACGCTGTTTCGGTTGCGGCGAATTACTTGACGATCGGTGCAGCGGTGACGAACATTCCCGAAAAGAAGGACGGTGGCATGCCGGGCGGCATGGGTGGCGGGATGCCGGGCATGGGAGGGGATTACTAGCGTCAATTCCGAAGGTAGATTGACTATTCCGCGAGGCGGCGATATAAAGGAGCTAGTCGTACCGATCATGATGATCGGTATGGAAGGGAGGCCACGATATGAAAAGCTTACCGGCATGGGAAGCTGTTTTGGGATCCGTAATGGGGATCGCCTTCATGACGGGCGTTTCTCACGCACAAGAGTCCATCCAGGTCCATCCGGCGCTCAGCTCGGAAATGATATCCGTGGTGGTAAAAGAGATTGTTTCTGTCCGCCATCACGGCGATCGCGACGTCACCATTGCGAGTGCATCCGGATTTTCTGCCGGCGATTGCGATATCGTTACGACGTTTGGCGTCGTGGCGGAATATGAGCGCCGGCAAACATGGTCGGAAGTGCGGCAGAAAATCGAGATCATTGTTGGAGGGATTCCGCATGAGGGGTTTCTTCGTCCCATAGGCGTTTCCCCGGGGAATTTCGATCTTGCTTGCATTGATTTTGCGTCAGCTGCGGATCGGTCGGTAATACACTCACTATCCTTTGCGGCGAATCTGCCGTCGCCTATTTACGTGGAAGGGACATTATCCAGAGTACGACCGGGTTCGCCGTTGATTAATGAGGATGGAAAGGTCGTTGCAATGTTAGCAACGGACGAAAGGGGCTTCCCGCAGCTTATCGCGGCACCTGACATCCGACGATTTCTCAAAATGGCGGAAAGGATTCCGCATCCCAATTAGCCCTCGCTCCGTAGGCTTGTGCCTCCGGAGCGGTTTTTTTGTCTTATTCGCCTACCTCTCCCGCTCGGCACCTAATGGTTGCCCCAACTCGTATAGTTTGATATAATAGAGGTATGACAATAACTTGGATAATAACAATTGTGGTCGTGCTGGTACTCTTGTGGCTCGTTTTGGCCTATAACGGGCTTGTCCAGTCGCGCAATAGGGCGCAGGAGGGGTATTCGGATATTGATGTTCAACTGAAGCGTCGCTACGACCTCATCCCGAATTTGGTAGAATCGGTTAAGGGTTATGCATCGCACGAGAAGACGGTGTTTGAGGATGTCACGAACGCGCGCTCGAACGCCATGCAGGCGACCGGCACGGATAAGGCGGGTGCGGAGAATCAGCTCTCGGGCGCTTTGAAATCACTTTTTGCGGTTGCGGAAAATTATCCGGATCTCAAGGCGAATCAAAACTTCCTTAGCTTGCAGAATGAGCTGACCGACACAGAAGATAAGATCCAGGCCGCCCGCCGGTTTTACAACGGCATGGTCCGCGACTTCAATATCAAACTCCAGGTCTTCCCGACAAATATGTTTGCGAGTATGTTTGGATTTACCAAGATGGATTTCTTCGGCACGGACCTCAGTGACGTAGAGAAACAACCCGTCGCTGTTAAATTCTAAAAATATTGGGGTAATGTGTTTTGGGTCATGGAAGATTAAATGCCCCAAAACACATTACCCCAATATTTTTATCCATCAGCGACGGGTTGTTTTTCCGCGTTAAATAATATATAAAAGAAAAAAAAGAATGGCTGCTAATTTATATACACTACAATCCTCTAATGTCCGGCGTACGTGGCTGTTGTTCATTGTATTTTTCCTCGTGGTCGGTGGGCTCGGGTATGCGATCTCGATGTATTATGGAGACCCGAGCTTTTTGATCTTCGCTATCATCTTTAGCATCGTCTATTCGTTCATCAGTTATTATTCGTCCGCGAAGATCGCGCTCTCGCTCGCAAAGGCAAAGCCGGTGGCGAAGGCGGACAATCCGATGCTGTATAACATTGTGGAGAACCTTTGCATCACGGCGGGATTGCCGATGCCGAAGCTGTACATCACGCCGGAGCTGCAGATCAACGCCTTCGCGACGGGACGCGACCCGCAACACGCGGCGGTGGCGGTGACGGCTGGCGCGCTCCAGCGGCTTAATAAAGACGAGTTGCAGGGCGTGCTCGCGCACGAGCTTTCGCATGTGGGGAATCGCGATATTTTGGTTTCCACCGTGGCCGCGGTGCTCGCGGGAATCGTTGCGCTCATCGCGGACCTCTTTTTGCGGTCGCTCATGTTCGGCGGGTTTGGTGGTGGCCGCGGACGCGG
>Ga0187851_10000115_pt1 | contig 80824 bp, 72 predicted proteins | sample June2016WEW_6_10_FD_132997 | JGI IMG/M metagenome (GOLD analysis project Ga0187851, IMG submission 132997) | Peatland microbial communities from SPRUCE experiment site at the Marcell Experimental Forest, Minnesota, USA - June2016WEW_6_10 | ecosystem: Environmental > Terrestrial > Soil >... | reverse complement strand
TTGATCACCTCGCCCAGCCGGCGAAACCCGTGTTCGGTATCGGTGTAAATATGAAATCCGGCATGATTTCCTACACCTTGCCGCAAGCGAACAACGTCGCGGTAACGCTGGTCAATCCGAAGGGTGAGTCGTTTACCCTGCTGCGGGGAGAAATGGCCGCCGGGAGTCATACCTTGTTCCATGACTGGACTAAGGCATCCACTGGAGTCTACTTCCTGAAGATCCGTGCGGGCGAGATGCAGGAAACGAAGGAAGTTGTCAACGTACGATAGGTGTAGTGTATAGTAAGGACGCCGGCATTTAAAAAAGGGTCGCCCCCTTAAAGGGGCGACCCTTTTTATGTCTTAAGCCCCTACTTTTCATAAATCACCATTCACTATCGGAGAGACGTGCAGGATACAAAAACTCGTTTTTTATACAGAGATCATGCCGTCTTTTTAGAGTCCTAAAGTTATTCACTGGTTACGACGTACTTGAAATTATGCGAAAACATTAAACGGTGTCCTGAATAAAATTAGTCAATCATTGCGTTGGCGGACGGTATTCCAGTTCTTGAGCGCGTCTCATCGCGGCCTGAGCCTGTTCGATCCGACCGGTTTCCCGGTATAGCATGGCGAGAAAGTAGTGCGCACGGCCATACGTTTCGTTGCTGCCGACCGCACGGAGCAGTTCGGCTTCGGCCTCGGCTGGACGATTGAGATTCATATAGACTACGGCAAGATTGGTATGCATCGCCGGATCGTTCGGCGCAGACATCACGGCTTTCTGCGCATGCTCCAGCTCTTTTTCAATCATTCCGAGGGAGTTATAAAGCGTCATAAGCTCGGTATGGGCCGGGGCGCACAGGGAATCAATAACAAGCGCTTGCAAGTATGCCTGTTCCGCCTGGGGAAGGAGTCCTTGGCTGCGAAGACCGCGTGCATTGTTCAGGCACCACAGTACAGCATTGCCGACAGCCTCTTGTCTGATCATTGTTGCCGTGGTGTCATCCGGCATGAGCATCAGAGCGGAATCTGCGGCGATCACCGCATGAAAAAACTGCTGCCGCGCATTCAACATTTCCGCTTTCATGATCAGTGATGAAGCTTCTGCGCAACGGTTTATCCCCGCTGCCATGCTGCTGTCAATTTTGATAAGGCGAGGCAGGACCGAGACACGGCGCTTCAGCAGTTCGTTCATATTATCGAGCCACATCCGCTGTACAGGGATGATCAGATTATGCGGCGCCGAGAACTCGATGCGGGGTTTGTCATCGCTGATGACGGGAACATCCTTCACATACTCCTTGACTCTCTGTTCGTCCATAAGAAAGCAGGACAACAACCGCTCGGGACTATCCAGCGATATCCTCGCGAGATCGCTCCTGACGGCATCCGACGCCATTTTCAGCTTAAGTGCGGTGACATCGATCCGCAGGGAATCCATGGTGCCGATGAGCACCCCTTCGGTGCCCAGAAACCAGAGCGACGTATGCGGGAACACCGATGCGAAAGCAGCGATAAGCATGCGGTATTCGCGCGATGACAATATATGCATCGGCGCCCACTGCGCCATGACGCCGTGCTCGGAAAGCCGTTGCCGGCACAACCGGTAAAAATCGCTGGAATAGAGATTGGTCGCCGAGGCCAGATAAGGATGCATGGGTTCGAGCGTAATAACATCGTAGCGCCGCCGCGTGGTGAGGAGATGGTTCCTGCCATCGCCGCACATGAGGCGGACTTTTGGATTATCCGCGACGTTATAGTTAACATCAGAGAAGTTGTACACCGATGCGATGACCGCCGGTGAGATTTCCACGCAATCCACTCTTTTGACGGCAGGGTAGAGACTCGCGGTTCCGCAGGTAGTGCCGGTGCCGAGGCAGATTACGAGTACCGTATCCGGGGCCGGTGAAAGCATTGCCGGCAGATGCGCCAGCAGATGCATGTATTCGTAACGGTAGGTTCCTGCAGCGTTGAAACCGTCGATATTGAGGGTGCGACCGCGTTCGGTTTTCAGAACCGCCACGCTTGCAGTTTCGTCCTCCCTGCACGACACCACTGAAACGGGGCTTTCCGCACGACGTACCACGCTGCTGTAAAAGATCATCGGATTTTTGCCGACAAAAACGAGGGAAAGAACGAGCAGCGCCGCCGTTGCGGTGATGCCGGCGGTCATGATCCTTAATGAACAGCGAATCCCTGCGCGTAAAGCCACCAATCCTGCCGCACCGTTGAGAACAGCGATTATTATGAATGACCGCTGAATTCCCGCGACCGGAATGAGCAGAAATGCCGCCGTCAGCGCGCCCGCAATTCCGCCGATGGTATTTAACGACGACAGATAGCCGACCGTCCGGCCGGCGATAGGGAACGATTTGATCGAGACTCCGATGGCAAAAGGAAATGTCGCGCCCATGCAGAGAGCCGGAGGAAAAATTATGGTGAAACAGACGAGGTACCGTATCGTCAGCCACAATCGCCACGACTGGACCACGTGACTTTCTGCGAAATGGATGACCTGATCGATATGCTGTAAAACCCACGGCGAAGCAAATCCGAAAAGACCAATGCCCAGCTGCAGCGCGGCAATCCAGGCAACGGAATTATTAACCTTAAAGTTATTAGCCTTTTTCGCAATTATAGCCGCGATTATTCCTCCGAAAGCCAACCCCGCGAGAACCACGCTGAGCACCGTTGTAAAGGCGTAGGTGGTACTGCTTAGAAAGAAGACCAACCCTCGGCTCCACAAAATTTCGTACGCCATTGCGCAGAATCCGGAACATGCAAGTACCGAAGGGAAAAGCCACGCCGGTAGTACATAGGATGCGGGTATTTTCACGGTTTCTATAAAAGAGACCCTGTCCGGGCCGCTGTCGCGACGGCGAGGAGCGAAGAAAAGTGCTGCAACGGCTACGGCAAAGTTTATTCCGGCGGCTAGGAAAAGCGATGAAGACATGCCGAGTACGGGGAGCAGCACAAAGCCGGTTGCAAGGGCGCCGGCAACCGCGCCAAACGTATTAGCAGAGTATATTTTACCGAGGTCATCGCCGAACGGACGTATTTTTGAAAAAAGTGTACGGCTTACTGCGGGAAGAGTGCAGCCCATCAGCATGGTCGGAATGGCAAGCAAGCCGCCGGCGACGATTACGCGGGTTACGATTGGAGCCGATGGCGCTGCTGTAAAGAAAGGCAGAACAGCGACAACTACTCTCTGGGAGAGGTGCAGTAATGCAGGCGAAGCGGCCCCGAAAAGCCCGATGCCTGCTTCGCACAGCGCAAAAAGGTGGAAGGGGCGCGATATCCGGTCAACAATCCTTCCACCGATCGCGGCGCCGAGCGCCATGCCACCCATATAGACGGCAAGTACCGTTCCCCAGGAAGCAACGGTTGTGCCGATGATGAGGCCGAGCATGCGCGCCCACGTAATTTCGTAAACAAGCGCGCTGAAACCTGAAAAAAAATAGAGCAGCAGGATGACGATACGAATTGACATCAAGTCCTTGTCGGCGAAAGCCGTTCACTTCAGCAGGTGATACAGTAATGCCTCAAAAATATACTAATATTGCAGCCCTTGAAAAAACATAAACCTCATCAGAATTATCGGCGCGGCAGCACTTTGTTTCATAGCGCCGCACGCGGTTTTTGCTTTTGCCTTTCCCGCGATCACAACTCAAATATGGTTTTCTCGGCAATAATTACCTTGTGTTGTGAATATCAAACACGGACATTTTATAAAAGGGCGCCTCTAAAAAAAATTTCATCAAAAAAGTGATGAGTGCTGCTTAATGCCGGCACTATTTTAACAATGGAGCCAATTTTTAGAGGTCCCCCATATTTTAAAGGAGTCTTAAAAATGGAAAAACAGTGCGCTTATAAAATTCTCCGGCTGGCGATGGTGATGGCAACAGCTTTCAGCGCCCTTTTTATAGTGTTATGGTGTACCACCCCTTACGGCATTGGCGAAAGCCCCGACTCGATATCGTATATTGACGGGGCACGAAGCATTCACGCCACGCTGTTAGACGGTCACAAATACGGTCTTCACGGATTAAAATGGGTTCAACGGATATATCCCAGTGTCCATTTCCCTCCCATGTATTCCGCGCTTCTAAGCACTCCCCTCTGCATGGGTGTCGATATGCTCGAAGGCGCTCGTTGGCTTAATGCGATTCTCTTTATGCTGACTGCCTTGGCGATAGGTGCATGCACGTATGCTTGCACGCAAAAATCGTTATTGTCGTCGGTAGCGTCAATTGCCCTTTTCATGTTCAGCACGGGAATGATTAGACTTTACACATATGTTTTGTCTGAAACGGCCTTCAACCTTTTCGCTCTATCCGCCTACCTGCTGCTCGCATGGTATATCAGCCGACCCAAAATATTGATATTGACGGCATCTTCACTATTATTAGCCATGGCACTACTCACAAGGTATGCTGGAATATCCCTTATTTTACCGATGATTCTCGCCATTCTGCTGCTACAGAAATCAATTCTGAGCGTTCGCCTCAAAACCTGCTCACTTTTACTCCTAATTTCCTTGTCACCGCTATTTTTATGGTGCCTGAGAAATTATTGGATGGCACATACTACCACTGGCCGTTTCTTCGCAATTCACCTCATCGATCCTTTATACTTCAGGCAGTTTACCGAGACGTTGTCCGATTTCTGGTTACCCATTCCAATGTGGGGGTTCATCAAACTTCCGCTATTCTTATCTGGTCTTGTGTTGACGCTATGCGCATTCGTGCTGGTGACCCGGCATGAGATCCGATCCACTTCAAGCTTCAAAGGAATCCTATTACTGCTCATTGGGTTTTACATTGTTTGCCATGTCTCTTTTCTTATTGCCTCAATTTCCTTTGCTGACGCTTATACCCCGCTTGATTATAGAATACTGTCCTCGCTCTTGGTTTTTGGCGTAGTATTCGTCTCCGCCACTTTCTGGAACGCAAGCGCTATCACTGCACGTCGTACTATATGGTGGAGCTACTTGATCTTCGTGCTCGTCATCACTTGTTTCAACGTAAGCCGTATGCTGCCCCTTGTGATAAGATTGCACAACGGAGGTATAGGCTATGCAAGCAGTACATGGAGAAGCTCTGCGTGCATCGCTTATGTGCGATCACTGCCTGATACTATCCCGATATACTCGAACTGCCCTGATGGCATATATTTTTTAACAGGAAGGAAAGGCTTGTTGATCCCACGTACAATATCCTCTTACACGCGCTGTCCCAATCCTGATTTCGTGCATGAACTCGACACGTTGCGCAATTGTCTTCTACACAGAGGCGCGGTGATCGTCTACATCAATTTAGTAACGTGGCGATATTATCTCCCGAAGCTGCAAGATTTGAAGGACTCGTACCGTTTCCCTATTCTTGCTGAACTCAACGATGGAACCATATTCGGGGTCACCAACCGCCAAACATCCGCAGTAAAAAGGTAGTGGCGAATTTCGAAGGCGGTATGGTAACTTCTCTTTAAGGCGATTGATTCAAAATGCAAATGATTTGGACCGCTGAAATAAAGCCTAAACGCAACCTGTTCGACATTAAAGGTTGCATATGAACATAAAATCCAAAACTTCTTTTTTCACGCGCTCCGTTTACTATGCCCTTCGCGCCACTCTCTTAACCGGCAGCCGGTACGAATGTCCTCTGTGCGGAGGAAGATTCAGGCGGTTTCTTTCCGCAGGAACCGTCAAACGGCTCAATGCCGCATGCCCGCGCTGCTCTTCACTCGAACGACACCGGTTGCTTTGGCTCTACCTGCAACGGGAAACTGACTTTCGGTCCGGTCCGAGGCGATTCCTGCACATTGCGCCGGAATTCTGCTTTCTGCGCATACTGAAGAATATGTCTCACTTAGAGTACGTCAGTGTCGACAGGAGTAATAATCTCGCTGACTACCGGATGGACATTACGGATCTCCGCTTGGAATCGGAAAGCTTTGATTGCCTTCTCTGCGTGCATGTTCTCGAACATGTTTCCGATGACCTGCAGGCTTTACGGGAAATGCGGAGGATTTTGAAACCCGGGGCCTGGGCGATAATCGGCGTGCCGATAGATCATTCCCGCAGAATCACGATTGAAGATCCACTGGCTACGTCCGACGCGGATCGTTTAAAGCTTTTCGGGCAAGCGGACCATGTCCGTGTATATGGCAACGACGCTGCCCAAAGGTTCGAATGCGCCGGATTTGAAGTAACCGAGGTGGATTATTTTGAACAACTTAGTGCGGTTGAGCAAGTCAAATATGGAGTCATCAACGGTGAAGAGATATTCTACTGCAAAAGAGTTCAGTGATAATTGTGCGCATAATCCGTTTTGTTGTTTCGGTCGAGGAAATGGACTCAAAAGGCCCGCTTAACAATTTTATCTCTGGTTCTCCTTCATCAGCACCACGATGAGGATTGGCTCGGCCTTTCCATCCACGGTCGAAAAGGGCAGTTGCACGGCCGGGTACTCCTTATCGTTGATCATGATGCGGCGATTTCTGACGTCGGATATTTTCTGCACATTTGGCAAGCCCATAGTGGTCGTATCGTAGCGCAGGAAAACCGTTACCCCTTCGCAGGGCGAAAGCCTCGAGAGCAGCGCGCTGTCGATAACGATCCCGCCCAGAGCATGGAAGGTAATGCAATCGGCTACCTTGAATAAGGCTTCTGCCTGCAGGGTCGGCACAGCTACACCCATCAGGTTGTCCTCCATAAATCGAGGTTCGCCGGAAAGTTGCGTCATCTTTCTTGCTATCGAGTTGCCGGCGCTTGCTGGAAAGCGGCCCGATGACAGGATGGTGCCGGCCGAGTCGGTGATGTCGAGGAAGGAAAATCCCATCGGTCCGAGGAATTTTGACGCACGGGCATTCACTTCCGGAGCGGTCGGGTTATTTTCGGCAAGAAGGCGCAGGGAGAACATCTGGTCGGATTTTGTCGCTTCCGCAAAGGCAGCGAGTCGCTCGGCGATATCACGCTCTTTTTGCTCTATTGCAATCCGAACCATTTGCCCGGCAAAGGCAAGACGGGCATTGGTTTCGGCCTCATGCCGGAGTCGGATCTGGCTGAGGAGCGCCAGAAGAAAAATAACGCTGGCAAGCAGAAATCCGGCTATAAAAGCGGGGAGTTTTTTCATGCGGCGCGCTACGCTGATGGTGAAAAAAATAATTGACGCCGCGGAGACAGAACGCAATATCTCCTTCGTGTCAATGATCGGCAACTCAACGATACCTAGTACGAATCAACCAGAACCTGATAGAATGCCTGCGGATGATCGCAGCAAGGACATTTCCCCGGCGCCTCGGGACCTTCGTGAACGTAGCCGCACTCGCGGCAAATCCATTTGGCGCTCGATGATTTGCGGAAAACCGAGCCTGTTTCGAGATTCGCCAGAAGCATGCGGTACCGCTCTTCATGGTGGGCCTCGGCCTTTGCGGTCAACGTAAACTGCGATGCCGCTTGCGGAAAGCCCTCCTCTTTGGCAATCCGCGCGAATTTCGGATAGAGCTCCGTATGTTCCTCATGCTCACCGGCCGCCGCCGCGCGAAGGTTTTCGACCGTTGACGCGATCATTCCTGCCGGATAGGAGGCGCTGATTTCGACCATTCCGCCTTCGAGAAAACGGAAGAAACGCTTGGCGTGCTGCTTCTCCTGCTCGGCGGTTTCGAGAAAAATCGCCGCAATCTGTTCGTACCCTTCTTTTCTGGCTGCACTTGCGGCATAGGAGTAGCGGTTTCGCGCCTGGGATTCTCCGGCAAATGCCGCGAGAAGATTTTTTTCCGTTCGTGTTCCTTTGATACTGGCCATTGATCCTCCTGAAAAGTTGGAAATTAAAGTGCCCTCTTATTTCGATGATGAGGCGAAGAATAAAATATACGATTTTTCCCAAATAACTTGGCTCTGCCGATGCAATGACCGCATGTATTTTTTAACAGGCCGTTTCGGCTCGAAACGGCCTTTCGAACGGATCCATCGGCTCATGACTGATTCGCAACCCCGATTAACGCTGCACTGGCTTGACAACGCCCGCATCGTTTCCTGCTTTGCGGTAGTGTTCCTTCATACCGCCGGCAGCATCGTCTATCACTACGCCGGACCGCATGCTTCATATCTCCTGGCCGGAAACTTTTATAATGCCTTTTCTCGCTGGAGCGTGCCATTTTTTCTCATGATCAGCGGGGTGCTTCTGCTGAACCCGCAGAAGAGCGAAAGCGTTGCCATATTCTACCGCAAGCGGTTCGGTCGTATTCTCACCCCCCTCTTCTTCTGGACGGCCATTTACTCCCTAATCCGGCTACTGCCTTTCCTGCACGATTCCGGCGCGCTTCGGAACGAGTCGGCCAGACTTGTCGCCGATATCGTTGCCGGGAATCCCTACTACCATATGTGGTATCTATATATGCTGGTCGGTCTCTATCTCTTTATACCCCTTATGCGTTTCTGTGTGAAGGCGGCTCCATCCGCAGATCTTCGTCTCCTGTGCGCGGTTTGGTTTGCAATTGCGATCGTATCGAGCGCGGTCTGGTCGTTTGGCGGCCCGCACGGGGGGCATTTTTCGATTTTCATCGGCAGTTTCTTTAGTTTCGTGCCTTACTGCATAGCCGGATACCTGATTGCGGCAATGGCGCCGGGCAGGCGGAGAGGGTTTCTTTGGATCATTGTCGCCGCTGCCGGCTTTGCGTCGGTCCTCGGTTCGTACCTTCTCGCGGGTGAACAGGATGAAATTCACTTCTATTTTTACAGTTTTACCAGCATCACGGTTGTGCCCATGTCGCTTGCCCTGTTCGCGCTTGCGCGACGATTTACGGAACCGATTCTCGGAAAGCGGTGGACCTCACGCGCCGCGAACCTGACCTTCGGCATCTATCTGGTCCATCCCGCGATTCTCAAACTGATGGAATCATGGGGAATAACCGCGACCATGATGCACCCGATCATTGCCATTCCACTCACGGCAGGCAGCGCATTTCTACTCTCGGGTCTTGCAACCGCCGCGCTCGCCGCCCTTCCCGGACTTCGCCGGACGGTCGGCTGAGTTACTCCTTATTCACCATCGAAACCGTTGTTTCAGAGAGGACCTGGCTTCCGTCCCGCACGCGGGCAAGGTAGATCCCGCAAGGCAGTGAGTTATACGAATCGACCGTTACTCCTTTGGCAAGAAGGAGTTTCCGGCTCAGGCGGCCATTGACCGAGAAGTATTCGAAGGTAAGGCGCTCGGTTGGAGTGCGGAGAACCCCGGTAAAGAGCAGCCGGTTGCCCGGCAGTTTTTTCAGCCCCAGAGAGGACCGGATATCGCCGCGTGCGGTCGGGAGGGTTGCGCTGATGCCGAGAAGTTTTCCCAGCGCTCCGAGGGCATTTGCCTTGCCCGCTCCCCATAGGTTGTTATACGTCGACGCCGTGATTATGCCGGTGGCGGTATCGGTCGTTGCGGTTTCCTGCAGGAGCTCGCGTGCCTGACTGTAGGTGACCACCGAGTCGGCCTGCAGCATGTCCGCCACAATGCCTGCAACAATCGGCGCCGTGCATGAGGTGCCGCCGGCTACCGCATAACGCGAGTCGAGTGTGTCAAAGGGATAATCGGGCCAGTAGGCGATGTTGAAATTCGTGGTATCTATATCCCTGGCCATGGCGCCGATCACCTGCGACCCCGGCGCCGTGATATCGGGTTTTATGCGGCCGTCGGCTGTCGGACCACGGCCGGAATATGGCGCGAAATCATAGAGTCCGGTATTGATGCCAAACCACGTTGAATTATAGAGCTGTATGACCAAATTGTCATAGTATGCACCGACCGTGATATTGTCTTTTGCCGTGCCGCCGAGTTCCGTAACCGACATCGTAGTATCGCCGTCGATGAAGCCGGGAACCTGGTAGCTCTGGAACGCATTCTGGTAAAGGCTCCACGCCTGCACTGTGCCGCCGCTCTTCCCGGCTACAGTGATCGACACGCCGAAGTGGAGCTTGGGATTACTTGTATACATATATGCCTGCAGATGAGGTTTGCCGTTGAGTGAGCTGGCATCCTCCGTCAGCAACACGGGGAAGTAGACCGTATCGCGTTTCTTGGTCACGCTGTCAACGAAAGTAATAAAAATCGGTTCATAGTTAAGCTGCTGTCCGGGTTTCCCTTTCGAAGTGGAGAGACTATCAATCGATTTATAATAGATGTTGGCGGCGGTGTCCAGAATGTTAAACTTAACGGTGAAGGTATCGCCTGCCTCGCCCCACATTTCGATGCCGTATAAGTAGACGTTATCCGCATATAACTGTGACAACCAGGTTCCAATTGACTGCCCCGATCCCGGCTGGAGCGGTACATGCGCGTGCAGGTTGGCGCCTTCGTTGCCCACTGCCCCGACAACAATATGACCCGGTTTCTGGGAAACTGAATCGATGACCTGATCGATAAGTGAGGTGCCGTCGTGAGGTCCCTCGGGCGAGCCGAGACTCATGCTCACCACGCAGGGGAGACGAAGTGAATCGGCCAGTGAAAACAGCCAGGAGAGACCGTCGATGATACCCTGGTCCGAAGTATCCATTGCCACGCCGGCAATCGATACATCCGGCGCAACGCCATAGAAGGGGCAGCTCCACTGCGATCCGGCCGCGTAGCTCGCCATGCAGGTGCCGTGGAAACCCTGATGCAGGCTGAAGAGAGAGTCGGTTAAAAGCTGACGGTGATTGGCAATGGAACCGTAGCCGAATCGGTCGGGATATCTCCTTGTGGAATCGTTCTGGTCCCAGACAGCAACGAACCGCGTGACGCCGTTCGAATCCTGGAAGGCCTTGTGATGGGTGTCGAAATCGGTGTCGATGAGACCGTAGAGCACATGCTTGCCGGTCAGCCGGGGTCCGGTCCAGCCGGGCACGGTTTTTTGGAGCTGGTTGACGTAGGAGTCTCTTCGCGCCGAGTCCATGACGGGATAGACGCGCGACGGCATTTTGACATATCGGATTCCCGTGAGCGCGCCGAGATAGGGTGCGGACTCACGACTTCCTTCGAGGGTCACCACGTTGCCTATCTGGGAGATGAGGCGCCATCCATAGCTCTTCAGGTCGGTGACCGAGAACGAGTTGTTGACCAATGCGCCTACCCTCACGAGCGACGGCTTCCGGCCCGCTGCTATCCGGGCTTCTGCCCGGACGCTGGCCTGCTTCAGGCTGTCGAGCGTGACCGGGATCGGCCGGAAAGCGATCGGGAAGAATCCGATGCAACGGGCTTCTTGCTGGGACCCTATGCCGGCAAATCCCATCGACGTCAATAAGGCTGCAAGCATCGTACTTCTTTGTAGAGCCTTCATAGCAACCCCCCTCCGGTAAAAAATGTACCCATTTCGCAAAAGGTTCGGTTAAAACAGCTGGGTTTTCTTCTTTGCTTTTTGTTTTACATCGATGGCTGTTGTGCCAAAGATATCTTTTTTTTCAACTCTGGCCCTGCCCGTACCGTGCAGGGTGCAGGTATCGACGACCGCGTCGCTCAGAAAGTAGTCGGTTTTAACGTTAGGACAGGCATTAGTGGCGATGAGGTGCGATTCATCACAGAGCTTTTCCATCTTGATCCCTTCCGGCATGTCGAAATCCATCTCGGGCAGGTGGCGATGGAGGGCGATCATGGTGGGCACCCACACCGGAACCGCGGCCATTGCGCCGGTGACGCCAGGCCCGAGCGATCGCCGCTCGTCAACGCCGGTCCACACGCAGCAGACTACCTGCGGCGTGAAACCGACAAACCACGCATCAGAATAGTCGTTCGTCGTGCCGGTCTTTCCCCCCGCCGGACGGGTGAATCCCATGGCCGGAACTTCGGATGCCGTGCCGCAGCAGACAACGGTCTTGAGGAGCGAGGCCATGAGAAAGGCGGTCTGCGGCGAAAGCACTTCGTGCGCCTCGGGCGTGTGCTGTTCGAGAACCCTGCCCGATTTGTCCACTATCTTTTCAATAAACCACGGCTTGACCGCGATGCCCCGGTTTGCGAAGATCTGGTAGGCGCATGCCATCTCCATGGGCGTGACCTCGCATGCTCCTACGGCAAGCGAAGGGATCGCCTGAAGAGTATGGCTGAACCCCATCTTGCGCGCATAATTCACGACCATTTGCGGTCCGATTTTCATGATGACCTGGATCGCGACCATGTTGACAGACAGCGCCAAGGCCCGGCGGATGGTGGTGGGGCCGTGGAAGGCATGATCATAGTTTTCCGGCCGCCATTCACCATCCGGCGTTTGCAGCGTGATTGGCTGGTCGAGCACGACGCTCGCCGGAGAGAAACCGTGTTCCATGGCGGCCGTATAGACAAACGGCTTGAAGGCGGAGCCGGGTTGCCGCAGCGCCATGGTCGCGCGGTTGAATTTGCTCTCTTCAAAATTCCTGCCGCCGATAAGCGTCCGGATGCCGCCGGTCGTCGCATCGAGCGCTACTACCGCAATCTGGGCTTTACGCAGCTTGAGGGAGTCGCTCAGATCCTGGTACTCATTGCCGAATCGGGCGTAAAGGGAGTCAAAATTGGCCAGGAAAGTTTTGCGGGGGATCTTATGCTTGCGTGCGGCGCCGGTGGAATCCACAAACATGCCGTTCAGCCGGGCCTGGAGAGAGGAGATTTCATCGGCGGAAGCTTTTTCGGCAGCCTCCTGGCCTAAGAGATCCAGAGTGGTATAAATGGTAAGTCCGCCATTATAGAGCACATCGTCGCCGAATTTATCCGAGATATGCTTTCGCACCATCTCAAGGAAATAGCCACTGGTATTGCTGAATTCTGCCGAAAGCCGGGTGACTATGGGCTTTGCCATCGTTGAAGCACAGACGTTTTTATCGATGGCATTGATTTCCGCCATTGCACGGAGCACGGCATTGCGCCGGATGGTACACCGGTGCAGGTTTTCTTTTTTATCGGGCCGGTACCGTTCGGGGGTCTGGATAATGCCAGCGAGCGTGGCGCACTCATTAAGATCAAGATCGGTTATATGCTTGCTGAAATACTGCTCGCTGGCCGCTTCGACCCCCCAGGCGCCGCCACCGAAACACACTTGATTGAGGTAGAGTTCGAGAATCTCTTTTTTGGTGTAGCACGATTCGAGCTGGATAGCGGTAAGCGCTTCCCTGATCTTGCGTTCCATTGAGGGTTTGGCGGTGAGATACAGGTTTCGCGCCAACTGCTGGGTAAGGGTCGATGCGCCCTGTTCGTATCCGTGCCTGACGACATCGATAACCGCTGCCTGGAGAAGTCTTCGGATATCTATGCCCCAGTGCTTGTAAAATTTGCGATCTTCTATGGCGACCACGGCGTTTTGAAGGCTCATCGGGATCTTATCAAGCGGAACGAAGTTCCGCCGCTCGATACCGAACTCGTGCACGATCCGACCGTCTTTATCGAGCACCCTTGAGGCGAGGGGCTGCTCAATATTCTGTAGTTGGGAAAGAGTGGGCAGATTCTGTGAGAGGCGGAAGACGTACCATGCGCCGGCGGTTCCCAGGAAAACAACTATACCGATACCCATAAGAAGCGCGCAGACGAGCGGTTGTTCGCGAACCTTGATGAGCATGATGAGACGAAGGTGTTTCTTCAGTGCATTCTGCATGGCAAAAAAATACAGCCCCCCATCACTTTTATCCAACGCTCCAGGCGATATGCATCCTTGATAGCAACGTTGGTATCAACACGGCCTGAAGTATTTTCTAAAATAAATTGCACTCCCCCTTCAAAAATTTACTCCAAATCGAAGGGCAGGGCAAAGGATTGCATGGAGGGATCCGTGAAGAAAAAAGCGCTCATTACCGGTGTCGCAGGACAAGATGGCTCCTACCTGGCCGAACTGCTTGTGGAAAAAAATTATGAAGTTCACGGCATGATCCGGCGGGCGAGTTCATTCAACCGCGAGCGGATTGAGCACATCTACAAAGACCCTTATGGCAAGCAAATGAGCTTTTTCCTTCACTATGGCGATCTGACCGATTCCAGCAACCTGAACCGCATGCTCGAACGCGTGCAACCCGATGAGATCTACAATCTGGCCGCGCAGTCGCATGTAAAGGTTTCCTTCGATGTCCCGGAGTATACCGCCGATGTGGACGCGGTCGGGACGCTGCGTCTCATCGATGCAATAAGGGAGACCGGCATCAAGTGTCGGTTTTATCAAGCTTCGACCTCAGAACTCTATGGCAAGGCGCAGGAGGTGCCGCAGTCGGAAAAGACCCCCTTCTACCCTCGATCACCTTACGGCGTGGCAAAGCTCTATGCGTACTGGATCGTGGTCAACTACCGGGAAGCGTATGGCCTTCACGCCTCGAACGGCATTCTATTCAATCATGAATCTCCGCGCCGCGGAGAAAACTTCGTTACCCGCAAGATCACCCTTACCGCCGCAGCCATCAAAGCGGGTCGCAAAGAGTGCCTGTATATAGGCAACCTCAATGCGAGACGGGATTGGGGCTATGCGCCGGATTATGTACGCGCCATGTGGCTCATGCTGCAGCAGGATTCACCGGACGATTACGTGATTGCATCCGGCGAGACTCATTCGGTCCGGGAGTTCATCGAAAAAACCTTCGATGTCTTCCACATGCCGATCGAGTGGCAGGGGAACGGAATTCAGGAGGAAGGGATCGATTCGAAAACCGGAAAAGTTCGCGTGCGGATCGATCCGAAATATTTTCGGCCCACCGAAGTCGACCTTTTGCAGGGCAATCCGTCCAAGGCGAAAAAAGTTCTTGGTTGGAAGCCGACGGTTGGTTTTAGCGAACTGGTTACAATAATGGCAAAGGCGGATGGTAATGTAGAATGAGGAATGCTTGGATCAGGAAGTAGGGGGGCAAACAATGGTCGGGTGCGCACATCAGAAAAAACTCGTGGAATGTTCATGCACCTATCCGTGTTTCCGTCATGGCAAATGCTGTGAATGCATTGCGTACCATCGGGACGCTCGCGAACTTCCCGGCTGCTATTTTACCGCTTCCGGGGAAAAAACGTATGATCGAAGCTTTGAAGCGTTTGCACGGGACCATCGGATTCAACGGTAATCGCCATTCAAACCAGATGTTTTTTATGGATAACAAGAGATACCATTACGCGCTTTCTGCCCTGCTGCTGTTGAATTTTGCCGCTGCCTGCGCCGGGACGTTCAATGACGACGAGGCGGATAATAATGTCAATTGGCAGGAGGCTGCCCGGTTTGTCGACACGCTGAAGTTCAATAAAACCTTTATCGATTCCGTTAAAGGCGCCTTTAATGTGGTCTTCCCCGCCTCGCCGCTGAGGAGCGTCCCGGAACAGAGTTTTGCGCGCGGGGAAGTTCTTGTTTACGATATCGGCTGGGGTCCCTTCAGGGCCGGGTATGTCGTTTTAACGGCCGAGCCTGATGATGCAACCCGCACTATCCGGCTGAACGGTAAAGCTCTTTCGAGAGGAATCGTCAGCACTTTCTACCGGATGCGGGATAACGTGGTCTCAACCGTGGATGCCGATGGACTCTACCCGCTCTTCTTCGAGGAGCACCTCCGCGAAGGAAAGCGCTACAAAGCCGACAACTGGATTCTCTTCGACCATCTCCGCGATTCCGCACATATCAACGACAGCAAATTACCGGCAATGAGTTCGTCGAAGTTTACCAACGATTACCTTTCGATATTTTACTACCTGCGAAGCCGGACCTTTGGACCGGGTGATACCTTTTCGCTGCCGATCTGCGTGGACAAGAAGCTGCGAACCATCAATTTTTTCTGCAAGGGCCGCGATACCATGGACATAAACGGCAAGGCAATAGCCTGCCTCGATATCCTGCCGAGGATTTCGGATGATAAAGGCACGTTCAACAAGAAAAACGGGTTTGAGATCTGGTTGACGGACGATGCGATCAAGATGCCCATAAAGATCAAATCGAAAATCAAACTCGGCTCCATCAACGCGAGGCTTATCTTCGCGTTTCGACCCAAGCGTCAGCCCGTGCAGGCAGCTCTTCATCGCCGCGATTCGGCCTGTTCCTCCGATAGCGCAACCGTGCGATTCGTACAAAAACATGACTCATCAAAATCCGCTGAAACGCCGAAAAACCCGGATGTAGCCAGACAAGCAGGCGCCTTCCAATTCCGCTATGCCGACGGGGTACACGACATCGCACCGGCTTCCGGCGCAGGCCGTGATTCTTCATCACCCTGACATGGCTGCCGATGATGCTCCACTCGCTTCTCTCCTGGGATGCCTCGCTCTTCCTCTTTATTAATCGTGGACTGTCGAATCCGGTTCTGGATGCCCTGTTCGTCACCATAACCAACGGCAGATTCTGGATCGTTCCGGGCATCGCCGCCGCCATCATTTATTTAATAGTTGAAAAGAAAAACGGTCTTCTGGTGCTTGGCCTTGCTCTCGTGACCGTGACCCTCACCGATCAGCTCGCGACCGATCTCATCAAGCCGATGGTTCATCGCCTTCGGCCGTGCAATCCGCATGCCTTTATCGAAGGCGGCCGTTTTCTCCTCGGCTTCAAGAGTTCGTTCTCCTTCCCGTCCAACCACGCCATGAACATGTTCGGCCAGGCGATGTTGCTGACTTTTTTCTACCCGAGGTTCGGCGTCTGGTTTTTTACTTTTGCGGGTCTTATCGGTTTCTCCCGCGTCTATGTGGGCGCCCATTTCCCGCTCGACGTGGCTGGCGGAGCCGTGTTTGGGGTTGCGTGCGCAGCGGCGGTCTGGGGAAGTTACCGCTGCATCGCTGCGTGGCTCCGCAGAAAGAGAACTCGCCGAATCATTGATGAGCATGACGCGATGTCATGAAGTTTCCGCTATCGTCCGGACGATCGAATTCGGTTCGCTCGCTCCGGATCGTGCAGATAGAGGCAGATCCCGACAAAGTTGCTCAGGTATGCCGGGTCGATTTTAGGATCGATCTTAAGCGCTTTTTCATAGAAATCCGCCGCCCGGACATAGTCAGCCTTCTGCTGATAGGCGAGCCCGAGGTTCCCGAAGGCAAGAGCGGAATGGGGATCGATCGCCGCGGCCTTTGAACAGTAATAAATGACGCTGTCCGGCTGGTTCAGGCGAAAAAAACAGAAACCGATTTTGCAAAGCGCCATGGAATTATCAGGATGAAGCGCGAGCAGCGCTTTGAAGTCCGCCAGGGCATCCTGAAGATTTCCAAGATCCAGGTCGCAGTTTCCAAGGCAGACTCTCTCGTTGGGCTGGTCGGGCACGATATTCATCGATGCGCGCAGATCCGTAACCGCCGCGTTCAGCAGCTGCCGCTTTAGCGCCGGATTGCTTTCGCGCTGCGATTCATCATAGAAAGCGACGCCGCGGCAGGTAAGGGCGGGGGCGTTCTTCGTGACAAATTGGAGGGATATCGAGCAATCCCGGATGGCGCCTTCATCGTCGTGGTACACGTTCATCCGCGCGAGCGCGCGATTGGCATACGCTTCGAATGCGGCGGGCTCCTTGGCGATGCAGTCGGTCCAGAGAGTAAAGCTGTCGTGCCATACGCCGACACGTTGCCATGTGAGCATCGAAAGCAGGGCGATATACGCGCCCACGCAGACGAACCACGTTTTTTTCAGGGTGGAGCGGGCCGCCACCAGGCGGTAGCTTGCGGCCATGACAAGGCAGAATCCCACCGAGGGAATATAGGTATAGCGATCGGCCATGATTGCCCTGCCGACCGGCAGAAGCTGGAGCGTAAAGGCGACGGTGACGGTAAAAAAAATGATTCCGAAGGCGGTCAGTTTGTCGCCTTTTCTGATGCTCCTGACCAACAGGATTCCGACGCACGCGATAAGTCCGAGGGAGGAGAGGAACCAGGAAAGGGGGATCGCGCCGGTCGCCGCAAAGGGGTAGGGATACATTGCCGCGAGGCGGATCGGGAGAAACAGTTTGAGAATATAGGCCGCATAGCCATAGCATGCCACCGGGATGCGATAGATCCATGCGACCTCCTTGATGGCGCCGCCCGTGCGCTGCGCAAAAATGGCCACGATGCCGAATACGAGAGCCAGTGCGAAGAACGGGATCTTTTCGAGGAGGGATTTTCTCGAAAATGGTTTTTTCCGCAACAGCCAGTCGATCGCCATGACCGAAAGCGGCATTGCCGCCGCCTGGCCTTTAGACAGGAGCGACAGGAAAAAAAGCATGATCGACAGCCGGTAGAGTGCACCGCGATTGCGTAAACAGTAGTTACTATAGCATATAAGGCCGCCGAGAAAAAAGGCGGCATACAGGAGATCCTTCCGTTCGCTTACCCAGGCCACGGATTCTACATGCAGGGTATGGACGCCGAAAAGAAGCGCGGCGACAAAGGCAATGCGGCGCTCACGGGTGAGGATAAGAAGAAGCAAGAAAACGAGGAGCGTATTGCCGAGGTGGAGCAACAGGTTTACTATATGGTACGCGAGCGGATTTCTGCCGGACAGCGCATAGTCGATGTCCAATGACAAAAGGGTGAGCGGGTGATAGTTTCCCTGGAAATATGTCGAAAAGGTTTTTGACAGCGCGGTTGCGGAGAGGTCGCCGAGCAGGGGGTTCTGGAGTACGTACCGGTCATCGTCCCAATTCGTCAATTCATTGCGTACCGACGTCGCGTAAACGGCGATGGTGACGACAGCGATTATCAGGAGGGCGACGCCGACGCGTCCCGCGTCTCTGGCGGGAGCGGTCGGAACGGGAGAGGGAAGGGGCGCTGAACCCGGTTTTTTTTTCATAGGCGGCGACATTCTTGCGGCGCTTTTTAAATTACTTCTTTCATCTTCCCCGAGGCAAAAACAGGCAGAAATTTCCCGGCTCTCCGGCGCGTCCTCCGCTTGAAAGTATCAAAAGGCAACCTTACCGTTATACGTTTACCAAAATAGGCGTTTCCGTGCGGTTCCACGTTTAAGCGCGTTTTAATGAACCTTTAAAGGCTGTTTAAACGGCATTTAAATGTCAGAAGTGTCTCCCCGATGAAAATTGCGCTGATTTACTCCATTTTTGCGCTGCAAGCGCAATAATATGCGCGTAAAACGCACTAAAGGCCAAAATTGCGCTTTTTTTGCGCGGTTTTTTGCGCTATCGGCGCAAAATTTTTTACACAAGAGAAGGTTTGGGTCACGAGAACGATAATGTCGCGGGACGATCCTTCTTTTCCATTTGCCCTTCAGTGCTGTTTTGCCGAACAGGTGCGCCGGGGCGGTTTACCGATCGCGTGCGGGGTTAGGGTTGACTTTTTGTCTGGTAGGAATTCACGACACCATCTAATTGGTTAAGGTTCAGGCTGTAGCCAGGCTTGGAAGTGAAATAGCTATTAAAAAATTCTACTATCGGTTTGAAGTAATTCTGAAAGTTGAACGTAACCTCGTCAGGGCGGAATTTATATACTTTGTATCTTGCATTATCGGCAACCTGGCTGAGCTCTAAATAAGCACTATGTATATCCGGGAACAACCCTTTTACTTGCCGTTCCCTATGATCATGAGTTTTCGAATGCAATTCATATTCAAAATCATTCCGAACACTGCGCTGAGAAGCTTCACAAAAAATCATAGCTTCGACAGCATGTAAAGAACTATAAAACATCACCGTAATAGCCCAATCGTTGGCATACTGCAAAAAAAAGGAATTTAAAAAGGAGATATTTGATTGAGCCTGCGAAATATGCTTGTTAATCGGAGGCATTTTTTTAAGGAAGCCGAATTGATATTGGAAAATCCCTGGCAATACATTCAATACTTATTTCGTCATCAAAAAAAAGGCTTTTTATCACGTACTTGATAGCACCCTTAGAGTTAAATGCTTCCTGCACATCATAAATTATTTTTCTAAAATCTTTATAATCGGCAAGAGTTTCAGGGTAAACACCTGGATCTGCTGTTTTAAAAAGAAGCATCATCGTGGTCTGCTGAATAAAAAAGTCGATATTAGCACGCAATTGAGATGTATTGTAAGCTACGAAAGGCTTTAGTTTTAAAGTCAATTCCGAAGCACATGAATGGCATTCATTAAACTGATTTTGCATTTCAGATTTTAAGCTTTCCATTAATTTATCAAATTTATGCAAGCGAACTTCAGTTGCACTCACTCGATTTTCAAATTGCTTTAACTTATCATACCAAAAGTCAAATATTTTTGAATTGCCTTCAATAACTGAATACTTTTCAATGAAGGCAGAATCTATCTCAAAATTTTCAAATATTTTTTTATCGTACTGTAGCTCAGTCATCAAACCCTGCAATGTTTCTGACATTGTTTGAGCCATAAACGACCTTTTATATTGGGTTGAGTTTTTTTAGAGAAAAACCGGAAAGCCGAAAAAAGTATACCATGGTTGAACACGAACGCAAATAAAATATATTGGGATACATGTCCACTGTATTAAAAAATTATTAGATTTCAATTTTTTTTGTAAGCTTCCTATCTCCTCAAACCCCTCGAAAATCTTCTGAAGTGCCCTATTAATATAATCCATCCCTTACCCTGAAATGCAAGATAAGACAGCAACCACGACTTTCTCTTTACATCCTCCCTCTTCCATCGCCTATTTTATCTATTTGGACTTTCAGGCCTTTCCCCGCCCGATGAGGATCTCATGAACCACCTCTATTACGGCGATAATCTCGACATCATGCGGCATATACTCACAGGAGGCACTACTCCCCATGCCCGATAATCCCGAAGCCTTTTCCCGCATCCTCATCGATCGTGCCCTGACCGACAGCGGCTGGGAGCTGCTCGATTCGAAGCAGGTCCGGTTCGAATATCATACCGGAAGCGGCAGGGCGGACTACCTTCTTTTTGACAAGGCGGGCCGGGTGCTGTGCGTGCTCGAAGCGAAGCGCGAAAACATGGACCCCTACGACGCGAAGGAACAGGCGCGGGGGTACGCGGAGAACCTGAAAGCCCCTTTCATCATCCTTTCCAACGGTTGCGAGCACTGGTTCTGGAACTACGAGCGGGCCGACCAGCGCGATACCTACCGCATCGAGCGGCTTCCGTCTCGTGAGGATATCGAACGGCTGCGGCTCAAGAACCTGCAACCGCCCCGGCCATTGCAGAGCGAAATCATCGCCCCGGAATACCTTCGCCATCTGATACACGGTTTTACGCTCTACGGTTACCAGATTGCCGCGATGGAGGAGATTGCAAAACGGTTCGATGGAAAGGGAATGCGGAAATTCCTTCTCGAAATGGCGACCGGATCGGGCAAGACGATCCTGTGCGCCGCGCTTATCCGGCGCTTCTTGAAAACCCGCAACGCCGAACGGGTGCTTTTCATCGTTGACCGCATCGAGCTCGCCAGGCAGACCATGGAGGATTTTGCGGTGATCCTGCCGGAATACAGCCCGGTCGTCTTCAAGACCGCCCGGCGCAACGGCCAGCTTCTCGGATCGTCGGTCGTGGTCGCCACTATTCAGTCGCTCATGACCGACCGGCGTTACCGCACCGAGTTCACGCCGTTCTACTTTGACCTTGTGATAAATGACGAGGCGCACCGGTCCATTTACGGTGACGCGAGAGAGGTCGTCCAGTTCTTCCAGGCCACCCGCATCGGCCTCACGGCAACGCCCAAGGCGTACCTTAAGAACGTGGATATCGAACAGCTTGGCGTAGAGAACCCGAAGGCCCTGGAGGCCCGGCAGCTCCGCGACACCTACCACTATTTCGGCTGCAAACCGGGCTTTCCCACCTTCCGGTACGACATCATCGACGCGGTGAAAGACCCCGAAGGACCGTTCCTCTGCCTGCCCAAGATAATCGACCTGCGGTCGGACATCACCACGAAGACCCTTGCGGAAAAAGGCTGGGCCGTGGTCATCAACGAGCAGGAGGAAAATTTCAAGGTACAGGACCTTGAACGGAAGGTGTTCACCCCGGACCGTAACCGCCTCATGTGCGAGGCATTCTTGCGCGAAGCGCAGCGGGACCCGGCGGGGGCCTTCGGCAAATCAATCATCTTCGCGGTCAACCAGACGCACGCGACCAGCCTGACGAAGATTTTCAACGCTCTGCAACCCGGCATTGCGCTGACCATCACCTCCCGCATACCCGATGCGTCGTCGCTTGCAAAGGAGTTCCGCGACGGCAAACGGACCGAGCGGATCGCGGTTTCGGTGGACATGCTCTCGACCGGCTACAACTGCAAAGACCTCCTGAATATCGGCCTCATGCGCCCCATTTTTTCGCCTACCGAGTATATCCAGATAAAGGGCAGGGGCACCCGGCTTTTCACCTTTAAAATCGGTCACACGGAGTACAAAAAGGAGATGTTTTTTCTGCTGGACTTCTGCGCGGTGGCCGAATATTTCGAGGAGAAGTACGACTATTCCGCGCCGCTCAAGATTACCGGTTACAATGAAAGAGCGGAGAAAATAACCACCAGAGGCAGTGCAGGCGGCGGAGTTGCGGAAGGGCCGGGCGATACCGGCGCAGGCGGGCCGAAGCCGGGGCATGAGATACCGGTATGGCAGGGCATCGATACACTTGTAAGCCAGGAAATCCGCATGGTCGGCCCGGACGGCGAAAAGGTGGACATCATGACCTTCCGGGGCGGCTACGAGCGCGACATTAAAATATTCGTCGATAAAACGCCCGATCTTAAAGACGCGATCGAGGCCGAGGACGACGACGCTATCGAAACCATTGTCAACGAGCAATTCTACCACAAGCCGAAGGCGTTCTATTCGCCGGATAAATTGGTCAAATCCTACGGCGTCCCGGCGACCACGCCCGCATTTGTCTACAATGCCGTGGGGAAGAAGCCGCTGCCGACCAAGGACAAGGTCGTCTCCGATACGGTCGATTCCATCGCCGCACGGTTCAACCTCCGTTACAACGAACAGAAATGGGTTACTGCCACGGCGCAACTGCTGGCGGATGATACCGATGCGCTCACGCGGTTCTTACGGGGCGATATGACTATTTTTACGGCAACCCAATTTAATCAGCTTGGCGGAATTGAAGCGCTATCCCGCTTCGAAAACCGGGAAATGGTCTTCGAGGCATTGCGGCAATCGTCGCTCATCCGGCAATCGCTGCTTGCGGCGTGAGATCCCCCTTTTATCCCCTATTATCAAGGGGGGCGCGATCCGCGGAGAAGCAAAGAAAAAACCTGTGACACACTGCATTATCCCCCTTAGTAAGGGGGCGGCGACCTGCCTACCGAAGCAGTAGCGCAGGTAGGAGCCGGGGGATCAAAAGGAACAATCGACCACATGAATTCATCGAAAAAAGAAACCGCCGCGCCTACCGCACCGGCAAACGGGAGCAACTTTTTTTCATCGGGCCTGCGTCAGAAGGTTGACCAGCTCATGAACATCCTGTACGCGGGCGGGGTGAACAACCCGATGGACTCCATCGAGCAGCTTTCGTACCTGCTTTTCCTGCGATTGCTTACCGAAAAAGACGAGACGCTTGCGAGAATCGGTAAAACGTACCAGCGGATATTTTCGGGTAAATGGGCGCGGTTCGCCTGGGGAAACTTCGTCACGCTTACCGGCGACCACCTTTTTAATGTTGTCCGCGACGCGATGGAGAGCTTTCACGAACTGCCCGGCCTCTCCGACACCGGCAAGCTGCTTTTCAACCGGGCAACGCTCAAGGTGTACGACCGCCCGACTTTGCGCGCCATCGTGCAGGGCATTCACGAACTCGACCTTTCCGCCCACGAAGGGCATGATGTCAAGGGCGATATGTACGAGTACCTTCTCAGCCGCCTTTCCGCCTCTGGAACAAATGGACAATTCCGTACCCCGCGCCACATCATCAACCTGATCGTTTCGCTCGTTGACCCGAAACCCGGCCACCGGATCGCCGACCCGGCATGCGGCACCGCGGGCTTTCTTATAAGCTCCTTCACGCACATTCTGCGGCAGTACACCAGGCCCGCCGATTTAAAACGGGGAATCGTTGACGGCACGCTTCTCAAGCCAACGCAATGGAAATTTCTTGAAGAGCAGACCTTTACCGGATACGACAACGACGCCAACATGGTGAAGATCGCCATTCTCAACCTTTACCTGCACCAGTTGGAGCGGGCGGCCATCGAGCATTTCAACCCGCTGACAACCGGTTTCGGCGGCTCGTATCCGGGTAAGACCTTCGACGTGATCCTCGCCAATCCGCCATTCGCCGGGAAAGTGCAGGACGAGAGTATTTTGTCGGACCTGAATTACAAGCTCAACACCCGCGCAACCGAGCTGCTCTTTCTGAAATGGTTCATCGACCACCTTACGCCCGGTGGCCGGGCGGGCGTTATCGTGCCCAACGGCGTGCTTTTCGGCTCCACAAATGCGGCCTCCGGCCTGCGGGAACTGCTCTTAACCGAGAGCGAATTGCAGGCGGTCATCAACCTGCCGAGCGGCGTTTTCAAGCCCTATTCGGGCGTCGGCACCGCCGCGCTCGTTTTCCAGAAGGGTAAGCCGACAAAGAACGTCTGGTTCTACGACATGACGGCGGACGGGTTCAGCCTCGACGACAAGCGGACGCCGATCGAAGCCAACGACATCCCGGACATTCTCGCGAAGTGGCCGGGCCGGGAAGAGGGGCCGAACAGTTACCGCGTGCCGATAGAGAAGATAAAAGAAAACGAGTGGAGCCTTGCGGCCGGGAGATACAAGCCGGTGACGAGTGAGGCGGTACACCATGATAAACCGGCGGCAATACTGGCGGAGGTGCTGAAGATCGAAGGGGAAATAATAAAAAAAGGGAATGAGTTGATGAAGAAGATGGGCGGGAAGAGATGAGGAAGTGGCCGACAAAAGCGCTTGAGGAAATATGTCAGATAAATCCCCGGCTCCCGCGTGATGCAAAATTACCTGACAATTTGGAAGTATCGTTCCTTCCAATGTCGGGTATTGATGAGGTTCAGGCTAATATCAAAAACATTGAAATGCGATTATTAAAGGACGTTCGCAAAGGATATACATTTTTTTCTGATAACGATGTCCTTTTTGCTAAGATTACGCCCTGCATGGAAAATGGGAAGGCTGCAATTGCCTGTAACCTAAAAAATGGCATTGGATTTGGTTCGACTGAATTTCATGTTCTTCGTCCTGGGCAGGATGTCCTTCCAGAATGGATTTTCTCCTATATTAGACAACCCGTATTTCGTGAACAAGCTGCTAAAAACTTCACGGGTTCTGCGGGTCAACAACGTGTACCTTCTGATTTTTTGGCTAATTCTAAAATTCCCCTCCCCCCTCTCTCCGAACAGGAGCGTATCGTCAAGCTTCTCGACGAAGCGGACGAACTGCGCAAGCTGCGCGAGCAGGCGGACAAGCGAAGCGCTGAGCTTATTCCGGCGCTGTTTGAGGAGATGTTCGGGGACCCGGCGACAAATCCGAAAGGATGGCCGATTAAAAATGCCGGGGAGCTTATGTCAGCATGTGATTATGGAACGAGTCAAAAAGCGAATGAAGAAGGAAGAGGCATTTGTGTTTTGCGTATGGGCAATGTGACGACAGATGGCCGATTAGACCTTACCAGTTTGAAAACAGTGGAACTGTCCACTTCCGAGCTTCAGAGGCAGCTTTTGCAAGATGGTGATGTTCTATTTAACCGGACAAATAGCCGTGATTTGGTTGGTAAAACAGGAATGTGGGATGGACGTTTTGAGGCTGTTGCAGCTTCCTATTTCATTCGGTTGCGATTTCAAAAAGAAGCTGAGCACCCACAGCACTTTACAATATTTATGAATTTACCATTCATGAAAAAGAAATTGGCGGAAATGGCTCGTGGTGCTGTCGGTCAAGCTAATATAAATTCAAAAGAGCTTCAATCAATATTGGTGCCGGTTCCACCGATTCAACTTCAATATGAATTCGCCGCCCGTGTCTCCGATCTCCGCTCCCTTGAATCCTCCGAGGCCGCGAGCCGCAAAAATCTCGACGCTCTGTTTCAATCCTTGCTTCACTGGGCATTTGCGGGGGAGCGGTGAGATGGAGATAATAATCCAAACTGAAGAAGAACTATCCATTTTATTTAGTGCACTTGCATTGAATATTGTAGATGCAGCTGTTTATTACCGCCTGCGTTGTGATTTGCAAGAAGCACGTCCTGCCAATATAAGAGCCTTCAGCCAATCACAGACCTTCTGGTACATAACCTTTACCTCATTAAAGGTTTCTTGCTTAACCCATCTTTGCCGTGTTTATGATACACATACACAGAGTTTAAACCTTGTTAATTTACTAGATACAATTAAAGCAAACCCGACTTATTTTTTAGAAGACAAACTTTTTAAAAGATACCAAAATAGTCCAGCTGGTAAACTATTGACTAAGGATCAATATCCCTGCGTTTTGAATATCAAGCAATTGGAGAAGGATATACAAACATCGAGCTGCCAGGATGCCATAGTAAAAAAGCTCATGATCTGGCGACATAAAAATATCGCCCATACTGACGCCCAATTGCTATTAACGGGGAATAAAATTCTTTTAGATAATCCTTTATATGATGAGGAAATCAAACAGCTCCTTGATCATAGTCTCAATATTTTTAATAAATATTCATTGCTCTTTTGTAACAACAGTTGGTCATCGCAAATCGTCGGCCATTATGATTATAATTCGCTCCTAAAATTCATTAATCTTGGCCTCGAAAAATGGGATGAAGATATTGAAAAGCAAAGAGCTCAATTAGGGAATGCGTTCGTCGATGGCGCCGGTGTGTAATTTAATTGGACAGGAAGTCAAAAGGAAAATAGTTTTCTTTCTTGGGATCGAATAAAATGTGGAATGATAACAGGCACCTTATGGTATCGTAAAATAGTTATTACGATACCATAATCGGCTTATGTGTATTCTACGATACATAAGGATGGAAAGATCCGGATAGATAAAAAACCGATTATATGACATTTCAAAAAAATTGAACGCCAGATTGCAAGGCAATATCGCTTCCAGTGTACCCGTAATAGAATCCCATATACCCATTAAGGTATTTATAGCATCTATGATTCGCTTCCCACGACGCGGTTCGGTTAAGAGGACGATCCGTTCCCTCTCGTCTCTGTGCGCGCTATTCCTTTGTTTCTATCTGGGCGCCGTGCTTCCTCTCCATCATCATGATGATGGGCGGGAGCATGACGATTGCAGCCTCTGTGTCGCCCAGGTTCTGCCCCTTGTCGTCACCGGCATCTTCTTTTTCGCAGTCTTCGTTTCAGCCTGGACGGAGATATTTGTTACTCCTTTCAGGCAAAATCCTTCCCGACACATCGACTGCTATCATAGCCGTGCGCCTCCTGTTTTGATCTCCGCTTCTTGATCAGTTTCGCTTGAATTTACCAAACTGAATGACCGCGCCGGAAGTTTTCCTTACGCTGAAAATGCGGGGAGGCTTCCTCCGGCTGTTTCCGTTGTATAAAGTTTCGATGGACTCGTTTCATTGACATTATTCAGCGAACCCTTGTGCCCGGCGCTGAAAGTCGCACGCGGGCAGAAGCCAACTTTCTGAAAAACGGAGCGATAATGAAAAAATATAAAGCGTTTTTAATAGCCTGGTGGTGCCTGACCATGGCAACGGCGCCCGGGATATTTGCCCAGAAAATCGTGACGCCCCTGGATTCGCTCAGACATCAAATCGCGCTGCTGCAACAGCAGATGCAAGCATTGGAAACCACCCCTGCGGCGGATACGACGATCAAGGGCTTGCAGGAGCGGATGCAGGATTTGAGCGATCAGGTCAACTCGGTTTCCGAGGCGCAAAAGAAGACGATGCCGAGCGAATTCAATCCCGCAATCGGCCTCGTTGGCGAGGAGATCACTTCCTATAACACACAAGGCATGAGCGAAAACGGCGCCGGTCGTCCGGGCGGCATCGACGTGGATGTGCGATCGGTGGAACTCAATGTCGCGTCGGCGATCGATCCTTTTGCAAAAGGCTATGCCGTGGCCAACGCCTCGGCGGACCCGATTACCGGCGATGCCACCTGGGGCATCGAGGAGGCCGCGTTGCAGACCACCTCGCTTCCATGGAATCTCGAACTCAAGGCGGGACGATTTTTCGGTGAATTCGGCCGGCTGGCGTACATTCACGACCACGAGCTTCCGGTTGTTAATCGGCCGCTCGCGCTCGATCAGTACATCGGCGGAGAGTCCCAGAGCGACGGCCTTCAGGTCAACTGGCTGGTGCCGCTTCCGCAATACCTGAGCCTGACGGCTGGCGCGGGCGACCGGTTCGGCGGCGACATCATGCCGAGCAATCCCGGCTTCCGGCGTTTCAATGCATTGAACTACTGGAGCCGGTTGTCGTCCTACCTCGGCCTGACGCCGGACTGGCAGGCCGAAATGGGCATATCGGGTCTCATTAACCCCAGCGGCGGCCAGCAGGCTGCCCAGCCGGACAGCGGCAACGCCGTAACCATGACGGAACGGCGCCTGGCCGGGGCGGATTTTTCGCTCAAGTGGGCGCCCTTGCGCAATAATCAGTTCCAGAGCCTGACGTGGGGCAATGAGGTGCTTTTCAGCGATAATCGTTATACCGGCATCACTCCCGCCGTAACGAACCCTCCGGTCGACACGACGGTCGGGGCATGGGGCCTTTATTCTTATTTGACATGGAAATTCAGCCGGATATGGTCGGCGGGATTTCTGGTAAACTGGGTCGAGAACAATCAGAATTCGACCTACCACACCACCCAATATTCACCGTATATTACCTGGGCGCTCAGCCATTGGAACCAACTGCGGCTGGAATACACCCATACCGAGAACACCGATAATCAAGTTCGGGGGCTGGCAAATAACGATGCAATCTACCTGCAGTTGGCCTGGATCATCGGCGCGCACTCCCACGGCTGGCAACAGCGTTAACTTATAGAAAAGGAAGGAGTATCATGAAAATGAAGTTATTGCGGCTCAGATTCGCCGTCATGGCGCTCGTTACCCTGTGGGCTTGGACGGCACCCGCCCAGGCGGCGAAGATTCGCATTGTGACAACGCTCACCGACCTGGCGGACTTTGCGCGTGAGGTCGGAAAGGACCATGTGGAGGTGCATAGCCTCGCCACCGGCGTCGAGGACACCCACGGGGTGCCCATGAAGCCGAGTTTCGTGCCGCTGCTTAACCGGGCGGACCTGGTCATCCTCGTCGGTTTCGATTGCGAGCACGCTTTCCTGCCGGCGCTCCTCGAGGCGAGCAAAAATCCGCGAATCCAGCCGGGACACCAGGGGTATGTTGATTGTTCAAGAGACATCATACCGAGGGACGTTCCCTTGAGCACCGATCACTCCGCGGGCGATGTGCATCCCTATGGCAATCCGCATTATATGCTCGATCCTGTTCTGGCAAAGACGGCTGTCAAGGAAATCTGCGAGGCGCTCGTTGCATTCGATCCCACGGATGAGGCCGACTTCACGCGCAACCGCGATGCCTACCTCGCCGCGCTCGATGCCAAAATCGCCGGATGGCAGGAGATGATGAAACCGCTTAAGGGCCTGCAGTTCGTATCGTACCACGAGCACTGGCCCTATTTTGCCGATCGTTTCGGCCTGCGGTATGTCGGCACTATCGAGCTGCGGCCCGGCATCGATCCGACGCCCCGGCATATAGAGGAATTGATCAGGATGATGAAGGCCGACCACGTGCCGCTTGTCGTACGTGAACCGCAATTTCCGGAAAAAGTTCCACGGTTGATCGCGGAGAAAACCGGCGCCGCGTTCGTCACCCTGCCGATCATGCCGGGAGGCGTTCCCGGCACCGACACCTATATCGCGATGATGGATTACATCATCGGCGCCATAAAATCGGCGGCAACGGGAAAATAGACCGCGTAAACCGGGCGGGGCCGGTCCCGGATCGGGTTTGCGGGCCGGCTCTTCAAAGGATTGTTTAAAAAATGGACAGCGCCATAATCACCTTTGAGAATCTGAGCATCGGCTACCACGGCGAGCCGTTGCTGAGCGACATCTCCCTGGCCGTCGCCCGGGGGAGTTTTACCGCCGTGCTCGGGTCCAATGGTTCCGGTAAATCAACCATGCTCAAGACCATCCTCGGCCTGATTCCGCCCGTCGCGGGGCGCGTCATTCTGGCGGGCGATTCCGGGGCGTCCCTCATATTCGGCTATGTGCCGCAAACGACCAACCTGGATCCGCTCTATCCCTTTACCGGGTTTGATGTCGCGCTCATGGGCGCGTATGGGCGTGTCAAGGCCGGCCGGTTCGCGCCCGCCAGCGAGCGGGCCTTTACGCATGAGTGCCTCGAAGCGGCCGGAGCGCACGGCTTCGCGCAGGCGCGGTTCGCCGAACTCTCGGGAGGGCAGAAGCAGCGCGTACTCATTGCCCGCGCCCTCGTTACGCGGCCGGAAATTCTGGTGCTTGACGAGCCGACCGCGGGCGTGGATGCCGTGGCGACGCGCGCCGTGCTGGAATTCATCTCGAGGATCCATCGGGAAAAGGAGATCACGGTTCTCCTGGTGACGCACGACCTACCGATTGTCCGCAAGCATGCCCAGCACGTCATCTGGTTGCATCAGGGCAGGGCGCTGCACGGTCCGGTAGCCGAAATGCTCACGCCGGAACGCCTGATGTCGATTTTTGAAATGGAGGTACGGTAGGCATGGAAACGCTGCTGCAGATTTTATCTCCCGATTTTTTGCTGCGGAACTCCGTTTATACGAGCATTCTGGTAGGCTTTGCCTGCCCGCTTGTCGGGGTTTTCCTCGTGTTGCGGCGGCTGGTGTTTATGGGGGTCGCGTTGCCGCAGATTTCATCGACGGGCGTGGCCGTGGCCCTGTCGGCTCCGCTCTGGCTTGGATTGAGCCATGCCGCTCACAGCTCCCAAAGCGAACATACGATGGCTTTTATCGGTTCGATAGCCTTTACGCTTGTCGCCATTCTGGTGCTTGCGTTCCTGGAACAGAGGGGCCGCGGGCAACCCGAAGGCCGGCTCGGCACGGCCTATGTCGTTGCGGCGGCGCTCAGCATTCTGATCCTTTCAAAGAACCGGTATGCGGAGCTGGGCTGGCTTGACCTGCTGAAGGGCGAGGTCATCACCATCTCTAACTTTGACCTTACGCTGACGGCAATCATGCTGGCGCTGGTGCTCGTAGCGCTCGCGCTTTTTCATAAGGAGTTGTTTCTCGTGTCGTTCGATCGCGTGTTGGCGGTTACGTTGCGTAAAAACGTCATATTCTGGGATATTCTTCTGTACCTGCTGCTCGGTCTCACCGTGTCCCTGGCGGTGTTGAGCGTCGGACCGCTTATCGCCTTCGGCTTCTTATTGATACCGGCGTTAACCGCGCATCTCTTTGCGCGCACCATGCGGCAATTTCTTCTGCTCGCCTCTCTTATTGGCGGCAGTTTGTCGCTGGTCGGCTTCTGGATCGCCTACGCATGGGACTTTCCCGTGGGTCCGGCGGACGTCGTGCTGCTTGGCGTCGTCTATGGCCTTGCCTGGGTTATCGCGCGGATCGCCGGCTTGACGCCGGAAAAGCGACGGAGCCGAAAACCCCCGATCATGACGTAAAATTTATCCGCGCTGCGTACCTGCGGGCCTCAACAGTTTCCCGCGAGCGCCCGAGATTCCTGAATGACCGGGGATTATCGTCTCTTTCCCGGAAAGAATATCTCGCGTAAATGCCTCCGGCCGAGGAAAAGCCCGATGAGGACGCTCATGATGGCCGCTACGGTTCGTCCGGAGAAATAACCGAGGGCCCGGTAGGTGAAACCGAAAAGCAAGCCTACGACGCGCAGGACAAATCCCGCCGTGCCGGTAAGGATCCGGAAAGGAAGTATAAGAAGTTTTATGAGAAAGCGCATGTTCTCCCCCTCTCATAAGAAATATAATGAAACAGCATGGTGCAGAACTTTCCGGAGAGAGGCCGGCGGTGCGTTTCTTCCAAAAATGAATCAACGCCGAAAAAGGCCGTCTTTTAAACGAGCATATCTTAGTTTTGAGAATCCGGCCGGGAACGGATTTTTGCGAAATCGGAGCAGCGTGATGAACATTGCCACGATGATAACGGCGTTACGCCTCATTATTGCCCCGATATTTGCCTTTTTTTTTATATCGGGTTATTCCACAGCCCATTCGCCCGCCTGGATATGGATCTGCGCCTGCCTGGCAATGCTTGTCGAAGTCAGCGACATGGTCGACGGTCGCATGGCGCGGGCCCGGGGCGAGGTTACGGATTTTGGCAAGGTGTTCGACCCGGTGGCCGACAGCCTCTCGCGGCAGACCATTTTCCTCTCCTTCATGGTAGCCGGCATTATCCCGTGGTGGCTCTACCTGGTTTTTTTCTACCGTGATGCGCTTATCCAGTTCCTGCGCATTATTTGCGCCTCAAGCGGGCTTGTTCTGGCGGCGCGCGCGTCCGGCAAGACCAAGGCGGTGCTTCAGGGAGTCGGAATCTTCGGGGTGCTGGCGGTCGTGGCGCTCCAGCGCTACCATATAGGCGGGATGCCGGGAAAGATCTGGGGGTTCCACCCTGCCTTCTGGGTGATGCTTATCCCGGCGATTTTTACGTTGATCTCAATCGCCGACTACGTGGCCCCTAATATCGGGCTGATCCGGCAGATGATGGTGAAACGCTCCGGATAGCCGCGGATTTCACATTTGGGAGCATATATTTTATGCCGAAGATATTGCCTCAAGGACTTCGTTATTATTATTTTTAAGGACCTTTTTGCAATGAAGCCGTACATGGTAAATTGATGGGCCAGTAACTCAGCGGTAGAGTATCGCTCTTTTAAGGCGAGAGTCGAAGGTCCGAATCCTTCCTGGCTCACCACTTAAAAAGCCTCGAACTCTTTGAAAAATAAAGAAAACGGGGCTTTTTTGTTTTATCATCTTTTGCCTTGCATCCCCGCTTAAGCACTCCAGGATACCCTCAAAATCCATACACTTATTAAAACCTTTTCCGAGCACAAGCCAAACTAATTATCATTCCAGATATTTAATGAAGCGCTGAGAAGCCGGAAGCGGGTGGCAAAGTATCAATCTTTATTTTCGGGTGTTTTTAGAGTGAATTTGACTCAAATCACGGCAGAAACTATTTAAGGTCAATCAGAAAGGAACTATTGTGGCGGAAATAGTCGCTCAGGAAGTGATTGAAAATAAGATTCATGTCATTCGCGGGAAAAAGGTCATGCTCGACCGAGACCTCGCCGGTCTTACAAAGTCGAAACCAAGGTTCTTAATCAGGCCGTGAAAAGGAATATTGAACGATTCCCGGATGATTTCATGTTCCAGCTTGCGCCAATGTCAAACTGAATTGTGCTTAAACCGTGTCCACATGTTCGGGTCCATATCCATGTGGGTGGGATAAGGCAGTCACATTTTAGGCTATGAGCAAAAGTTTAGGCGTGATATTTTTGGTTACCTAAAAGTTTCATTGTTAATAGTATTTATCAGGTATTATCTTATATGTTGTATCATTGAGTATTTTATGGAAATCTGACATAACATAATAGAAGTTGTATCAATCGTAAAATTTAAATACGGTTCCGTGAGAGGCCTGGGCTGAAACGACTTTGCCTTCACGACTCCCTTTTCGTTTAGAAACACTCAATCAAGCGAGGAAATTATGCGATTCAATTATAAAGACATACATAAAAGTAAACTGTTCAATATCCTCAGATACCATGGCATGAGCTACCTGTTCAAACGTATCTGGTATCGTTTGCTACTGCAGCCGATAATTATGGCGAAAAAGGAGCGGACTTTCCAGATTCGTGGTACCGCTTATACCTATTTCTATCATTCATATAATACAACTTTCATAAATGAACGTGCTGTAGAGATTCCCTATTTCCGGCACATCATTGCTGAATTTCAAAAAGCTAATAAGCGGATTCTGGAAATTGGAAATGTGCTCTCTCATTATGGAACTCCATTGTGGGATGTTGTGGATAAATTTGAAAAAGGAAGAAATATCATTAATGTGGATATCATTGATTTCCGTCCGCAGGAGCCATATGATCTTATCGTTGCCATATCAACGTTTGAGCATATCGGTTTTGACGAAGAACCTCAGGACGTCAATAAAGTCATTTTTGCACTTGAACATATCAGGCAAACGCTTCTCAGAACAGACGGGGAACTGGTATTCAGCATTCCTGCAGGATATAACCCTCATATTGAAGATCATATTACAACAGGTAAAATCATGAATGATGATATGATATTGATGAAAAGGCGTGATTGGAAAAACAATTGGATAGAAACCGTCCATAAAGAGGAGGTGTTTGGGCTTCCTTATAAATTGTTTTCCAGGGGATTGATTATTGTACATCAGCGAAAAGTAAGATAAAATCCCATTTTTTCATTATCCAGCTTTTTCCCCTGCTTGAAACAGGACTTTATCGGGACGAGAACTCGGAATCCAAGCATGGAAAGAATGAACTTATGCTTTATGACATGCCGGGTAGACAAATCAGGCAGCTTTTGAACGCGATGCGGTAGCCGGTCCGTTGGGGTTTTTCTGTTGACTTCTTAGCCCTTGTCGGAGCGTCCTATGGCATATCGCTCCCCCGCTACTTTTGCACGGTATCCCACTTTCTATCCATTGAAAAATTACAACTTGCATCCTATGCGGTAAATTACTATTTTAACTTTGCCGATAGATAGATTAATTATTTATACACTCAGCGGATTTTTCCAAAACTTATTCTTCACGGGTACGGAAAGGTGGGCACTATGAAAAATCATCATGTCGGTTTCGGGTTTATCATGACGGTAGCGGTACTCATCTTTTCTGTGGACGTTTCTCAGGCTGCATCGGGGCTTGCGGCGTACTGGCCATTCAACGAAGGATCCGGTGACACGGCACATGACGCCAGCGGGAACGGCAATAACGGAATAATCACCGGGGCGCAATGGGTTCCCGGTCTTGCGGGTACGGCCCTCCAATTCGGCGGCACCTCGCGAGTGAGCGTTCCGGATAACGCCACTTTGGACCTCACAAGTGTTACGGTTGAGGCCTGGGTTTATTCCGATAGTTTCATAGCCAGCCCATCCGGCATTTTTGTAACAAAAGAGTACGGAGCCAGGGCAAGTTATCGATTACAGTTGAATGAGACCTCTCCTAATCATGTCCAGTTCGTTACCTCCAACAGCTGGGGCGCGCAACCTGTCGGCGCAACGGCCCTTGTGAATCATCAATGGCACTTTGTGGCCGGCGTATATTCAAACGACACATTAAAGGTATATGTGGACGGGAGCCTTGATGGGACCAGCGTGTGCACCGGCACGCCATCGTTCTCGACCGATCCGCTCCTCATCGGCTATACGGAAAACAATACCGCTCCCTTTAACGGCAAAATCGATGAAGTCAAGATTTTTAACTATGAGCTGCCTGCGGACACCATCATGGCCCATTACAATTCGGTCGAGGGGATTCCGACCCCTATTTCTCCGGCACGGGGCGGTCAATCAACCGCTCTCCCCGACTCTCAGCTGGGGAACCGTGAACGGTGCGATATCATACGGTTTGCAACTATCCTCCAGCCAGAACTTTTCATCGACGATCTATTATCAAAAAGGCCTGACGGCAGAATCCCAGCAGATGAACAATCTCAACACCGGTACTACCTATTACTGGCGGGTGAATGCGGTTAACGACACCAGTACAGGTGTTTGGTCAAACGTATGGAATTTCACAACTGTTTTTGGCATTCCCACGACGCCAACGCTATCGTCGCCGTCCAATAATGCCTTTGGTCAGGCGATTTCATTGAACCTGAGTTGGAACAGTGTTGGCGGCGCTGCCGCGTATTCATTGCAGGTCGCAACAGGTTCGGATTTTTCCGCCATTGATTACGGCCAGAATGATAGTGCGGCGACGTCGCAGACCGTAGCCGGGCTCGCCATGGGCACTGCCTATTACTGGCGTGTGAATGCATCGAATCCGCTCGGGACAAGCAGTTGGTCAAGCATATGGATGTTCACCACCGGAACGCCGCTCGGCGCACCTGTGCTTTCTTTACCTACGAATGGCGCGGCAAATCAGCCGTCTTCCCTTACCCTGAGCTGGAATACGGTAAGCAACGCCTTATCCTACGCACTGCAAACCTCCAATAGCTCGGATTTTTCGAACTTAACTCAGATAGGCAACTTAACCTCGACATCGTACTCGATAAGCAGCCTTCCAATCGCTACGATATATTATTGGCGGGTAAACGCGACGAACGGAGTTGGAAGCGGCGCATGGTCGAGCGTCTGGAGCTTCATGACCATCGGCGCTGCGCCCGGTGCACCGACACTCACCTCACCCGCCAATAACACGGTATCTGAGTTGACAACGCTGGATCTTAATTGGTCCCCTTCATCAGGCGCCTCTTCATATACCATACAACTATCGACCGACACCGATTTCATCTCTTTCTCTCAGGTCAACACCTCCACAAATACTGATTATGTCACTGGGCTTTCGATAAATACGACCTATTACTGGCGGGTGAGTGCGACCAATGCATTCGGAACAAGTGCGTGGTCAAGTATCTGGAAATTTGCCACATACCTTAGTTCGGTTCTGCCCTCGGGTGCGACGGCGCTCAAACCATCCTGCTTCATTAACGGTAACAATCTGAGCTATGCCATTGCACAGTCCGGTACGGTGAAGATCTCTTTCAGCGATATTCTCGGGAGGGAAAAAGCCGTCATTAATCGTCTGCAATCATCGGGCCAATACACTGTTTCTCTTCAAAGTTTTAATCTGACGCCAGGAGTATATTTCCTGCATTTTAAGGCAGGAAACATGGAGAAAAGAATGAAGGTAATGGTAACAGGGCGATATTTGTAATGTTATTTGCCAATATGCAGTAATAATCACACCACGCCATTCTTCAGCCTGAAAAAGTGAAGGGTGGCGTATTCCATCAACCGGTAATGTCCGGCTCAGTTTTTTGTGTGCGCCCAGCAAGGCCTCGATTGTTTGGAGATGGAAGTCCTCTACGAACCTGTCAGAGGGTATTCATTAGCCAAAACAGCAAGGGTATAGACCGCGAGGTCAAATCTTAAGAAAGCCGGAGGCACAAAGAAGGCGTTGGCCTGAAGAATAAAAACCGCATTCACGGCAGCCATGTAAGGCCGTAGAGGAAATGCTTTGGTCGTCCTCATTTGTTTTAGGTTAAACTCGGTGCAAGGTGCAGCAGCTGCAGCAGAAAAGGGAGAGATTGTCCCCAACGGTTTTCCGGAAATTCCGCAATTCATCAGAATTCCATAGCTCGGCGAGGATTACCCGTCCCGCAGGAGGTTGCTTCACGAATTTTGGAGGATCCCTGACGCTTTGCTAGACAGAGGGGTTTCGTCTGCCCCTTGCTTGTAGGGAGAGGCTCCCCGGCAACAAAAAGGCCGAATCAAGGGAATGCACTGTTTAGCCGATATATGTCGGAAAAGGAAGTCGCAGGCCCATTGACTCAAAAGTCGATGCAGGATTATCACGATTCGATCGGTCTTCGCTGTTTGCCACTTCCATCTGCGCCGGCATCGCGAAAAAATCGCCGAGAGCTTCCTGCATTGAAAAAGATAGGAATAAGCCCGACAAGACGAAGTACATTTACCAAAAGCGCAATAAATATATATATTCCTAATTGCTCATTGGTAAGACCGATATGCTTGAACATGAGCGCAAGAAGCGTTTCACGAATTCCCATGCCGTTCGGCGTAAAAGGCACCGACATGCTCACAATCTCTATAAGCGGTATATAGGCGAGACACTCCCAGATGAATAACTTTCCTGAAATACCCATGATAAGAATCGAGGTATTAAAAATCAGGATGGTTTGGAGCAAGAACGTAAGAACGAGGGTGAGGAGAATCTCCTTTTTTTTCCCGCGATACTGGTAAACTCCTTCTCTAATGTTTTCGACGACAACAAGGATTTTGGCCGGAATAATCGATGACGCAATGCGTCGGACCGGTGCGGTGAGGCCCTTTGAAAACGATATAACACCGATGAAAATGATCAGAAGAAAAAAGCCGGAGATTCCAAATACTATCCCACGAGGAAGCGAACCGTTCGATAGTGAGGCTAATCCGTAAACTGAAAAAAGCAGCGACAGCATGAGTGCGGTAATTTTGCAGACCCAGGCTGCTCCCCAGCCGACAGAAGTTCCCGCTTTCTTCAGCACGAAGAGCGTTCGCAATACTTCCTGGCCGGCGCTGGTGGGAAGCACCGTCGAGTAATAAATAGAAATAAAATGGTAGGAAAGAGCCCGTAAAAATGGAATTTCATCCGTAAACGCGCGAAGAAGAAGCCACCACCGTGTGCCTTGAATAACCATGGAAGTAAGTGTTCCGGCGAAGACGAGCGGAACCGTCCACCATGCTACCTCCGGCAGGATGGAAAGCATGGTGTGAAAATCGAGACGACGATAGATCCAAATAAAGGGGATTATCGCAACGAGAATTCCCGCCCGCCTAATCCAGGGGTTCTTTAAATCGGGCATTATACGCCATTGTATTGATTAAGTTGAGTATTCATCGGCTGAAATATACCTCATGAGCCTCTGTCTAGAAAATTTGAAGATCCGGTGAATTGCCTCTTCGATGAATCAGCTCTCGCACCTTTATTATTTGATCATCGATCATTGTTCTTTCGAACATTCCACTTGAACTGTACGGATCGCTCCGTATTTGGAGTAGGAGGAATTCTTACCACAAGGCTCAATGACGCTCCGACTCATTATCATCTCCGTTGCACGCCACAGGAACGGCAAGAATTTTAGGCGGGAAACATCGGCATACGATGAAAATCGGGTTCGCAGCCGCGCACATTGTTTATTTTCAATAATCCGGAATTTTTTGACTTGCTTTCCATTGTAATATTTATTCATATCTTCAAAGGAGCAGAAAAGTGGCAAAATTAGTTGGGAAAGCCGTCGTGGCGCAGGGTGGAGGACCCACCGCCGTTATCAATCAAAGCCTGGTAGGCGCGGTGCTCGAAGCGAGAAAGTACGATTGTATCGAAAATGTTTACGGTGCGCTTCATGGGGTAAGCGGCATCGTAAAGGAAAATTTTCTGGATCTGGCCCAGGCTACGACCCGGAATCTCGAACTTGTTGCAAAAACGCCAAGTTCGGCCATGTTTTCCACACGCGACAAACCGGACGCCGAGTACTGCTCGAAGATCTTCACGGTTCTCAAAGCGCATAACGTCCGTTATTTCTATTATATGGGAGGTAACGATTCCGCCGACACCTGTAGAATCGTGAGCGAGAATGCGCAGACGGCCAGGTACGACATGCGGGTTGTTCACATTCCCAAGACCATCGACAATGATCTTCTGGTGACGGATCACTGCCCGGGCTTCGGCTCAGCCGGGCTCTTTGTTGCCAACGCCTTTGCCGGCATCAACCTCGACAACCGGAGCCTTCCGGGCGTCTATATCGGCGTCGTGATGGGTCGTCATGCGGGATTCCTGACCGCAGCCAGCATCTTCGGTAAGAAGTATCCGGATGACGGACCGCATTTGGTCTATGTTCCGGAGAAGGCATTCGATATCGATAAGTTCCTGAGCGATGTCGACCGAATTTATAAACAGTACGGTCGCTGCGTGATTGCCGCATCGGAAGGTATCTGTAATGCCGGGGGTGAGGCGATTATCACGACCCTCACGAAATCCGACGAAAAAGATGCTCACGGAAACGTGCAGCTCTCCGGTACCGGCGCGCTCGGCGATGCGCTCGGGGATATTATCAAAAAGCAACTTAAAATCAAGCGGGTGCGCAGCGATACCTTTGGTTATCTCCAGCGTAGTTTCCTCGGAACCGTGTCCGGCGTCGATGCAAGCGAAGCCCGCGAGGCAGGCGAAAAAGCCGTACAGTTTTCGGTTCACGAATCGGTTGACGGTTCGGTGGCAATCCGCCGCATCGGCGACTATGCGGTCGACTATGTGCTCACCCCGCTTTCCACGGTGGCGCGTAATTCGAAGTCGATGCCCGATGATTTTATCGATGTAGATAATTCGACGGTCACGGACGCGTTTAGAAAATATGCCCGTCCGCTCATTGGCGACATGACTGAATATGGCCGTATCTCGGCGCCAAGCGTTAAAAAGATACTGAACCCGTAAAGAATTGTAAAGTTATCATCAGTAATCATCGCAGCGCGGTCCCGAAACATTCCGGCAAGGATCGCGCTGCGGTTGTCTTTCCTGCTTCAAGCACGACCAATCAAACGAAAGGGAGTCACCCGTTGGGATTTTTCCTGCAGATACACCGCAGCATCTTTGATTCTTCGTTTTATGGCGAATTAGCTGAGATACCGCGCAGCAGGAAAATTTTCTACGTGGTGCACCTGTTGATTTTTGCCTCAATCGTTGCCGGCATTGCGCACACCTATTACGCGATGGATACAAAACGGGGCATCGCGGCGCCGATCCAAGAGGCTTTTTCAGGAATTGAGATTATTGATGGTGTTTTATCGGCCCATTGCCAGATTCCTTATGCGGTTTCGCCCGAGAATGTTGCCACTCTGATCAGCCGGGTCGATGCTCCCTTCGCGTTTGAATTGGATGCTGTGCCGCTCGTTTTGGTCGATACTGCCTATTCACCGAAAAAAGGAGATATCTATCCGCGAATCATATTGTCCGCGAAGGAAATAATGGTCTACAACTCCGCTTCATGGTTTTTCGCTATTCCTTACGCTGAGGTGTTCCGGGGAATTCACCGTTTCTCTTTCACCGTTCCTTTTATCAATAAGTATCTGCATCGGAAAATTCTATCCCTGGCGGCGAATTTTCTCTTCCTCGAAGGAATTCAGTGCGGGTTCCTGATACTTTCCTCCATAGGCATTCTTGCGCTTGCACCATTTATATTCAGAATCGAACGCAGCCTCACCTTTTTTTATTTTTTGTCAATTGCTTGTTTCGCTGTAACGCCAGTACCAGTCGGTTTCATGCTCATGGCAGTTTCTGGAACATCGTTTCCCGTTGGCGGGGGGTTGCTTTTCCTGATTTCTGCGGTGGTCATGTTCAGGGCATTGAAAGGAATGAAGACTATGACGTCAAAACAGAATCCGGAAGATCGCCGACCATGATTTTTGATATTCAGCAAAAAAAAGGCGACCCGCGGAACCTTGATGGCCGCGTCACCGTCTACGCCTTCGTGGATGTCGACTCCGAGGAGCTCCTGAGCGCAAAACACACTTTTGCCTCCATGATTCATAATGGGCTGCTTGCAGCCCAGGGTAATTTCAAAGACCAGTATAACTTCCGCGACTTTTTAAAGTCGGAACTCGGCATAACGCTCGAAGAGGGATTCGAAGATAGCCTCGCCCAGCTGCTCGAACGAATGGAAGGGCTTGAATCAACGCTCGATCCGCAGAAGCTGAAAGAGAGGCTTGAAAATATGGACGATATCGAGGAGTTCATCCCAACCCCTGCAAAAATTGTGCCTTTTCATTCAGAAAAAGAGATCCTGGAGCAGGAGGGCGATGTTTTTTTCATCGGACGTTTCAAGTATATCGGTAACGCGGTACTTGGAGTGCAAGCGCTGCCGATGTTTTACCAGGCGAAGTATCGGGAGCAGGAGGCCGGGAGAATACGGAGCGAAATCGAGTCGATCATCTCACAGATTGAGCGTACCGATACTGTTGCCGCAGAATCTTCCCGGGAAACGATCGATAATGCGCTCCTGAAACGGTTTATTCCGGAAATACTGTACTATCGGCACGAGCCGCACAGCTTTGCTGAAAAAGCCGGGGAATTGCGATCATTTTTAAAGAGCTACCGGTTTCAGGAGGACGTTGAGGCTATTATTGCCATGCTCGGCACTCCCGGGGAGTTGACCGATAAGGAAAATACGCTCCTCGAGCTCTATGCAAAAAAAATTGCCTGTGTTGAGAAGGAAGATTTTCAAACTGCGGACGATGTCACCCGTGAGATACAACGGCTGCAAAACTCTCCTCCCCATCAATGATCGCAACCTTTACGGAGTGCAACTCTTCCCTGAACCCCGCATCGTTGGTCAGTCCCCCATCCTGATCTGCTCCCATATCTTATTATAAAGCTCAATGTTCGCCCCCAGATCCTCCTTGAATTCACAGTTTCTCAGATCGGACAACTCATAGTTCGGCTTCCTTTTAAGAAGGGGCCGCGCCGCCGCGTTGATGCAGGGATAACCGAGGTAGTCAACGATCCGGGCAAAGATTTCCGGAGAGTGGATATAGTTGATAAAGGTGTAGGCCGCATCCTTGTCCGGCGCGTTTTTCAGGATGACCAGGTTGTCCATGTACATGGGCCCTCCCTCGCACGGAATGAAAAAATCGACTTCGTCGCGGCGGGTGGAGTCATATTCTCGGAAAATGTTTTCTGCATAGCCATGCACGGCCTGGAACTCGCCTGTCGCGAACCCTTTGGCGAACGATTCGGCGTCGAACTTGACGATATTTTTTTTCCAGCCGAGGACGACGGCTTTGGCTTTGGAGAGCTCGGAAGTATCGGTGGTGTTGACAGAGTAGCCGAGGCGCTTCAGCGCCGCCCCGATCACTTCGCGCATGTCATCCAGCATGGTCATCCGGTCCCTGAGGTCGACACGGTCGAAAATCGACCAACTGCGGTCATAACGGACGACCTGCTTTTTATTGACCGCAATACCGCTCGCACCCATCATGTAAGGAACTGAAAATTGGTTTCCCTGGTCAAAAGTCACGCGATGGAGCACCGCCGTATCGATATTCTCGAAATTCGGCAGCCGCGTCTTGTCGATCGGCGCAAGCATGCCTTCATGTATCATGATGGAAACGAAGTCGCCCGATGGCACCACGATATCGTAGCCGGTTGCGCCAGACTTGAGCTTGGCAAACATGTCTTCATTTGACGGATACACGTCGTACACGAGGTCAACGTTGAATTTTTTTCGGAAATCGTCGAGGACGTCGGGTGGCATGTAGTAGGTCCAGTTGTAAACATAGAGCTTCTGCCGCCTGTTGCCGCCACAGAGGCAGAGAGCGCAGAGGAGCAGGGCGAGACACATGATGATTCTTTTCATAACGGTTCCTATCTCTGAAAAATATACCGGTAGACGCCCTTGCTCAGGAAGGCAAACGCGATTGAAGCCGCCAGGAGCATGACCGAGAGAGCGTTGATTACGGGTGAAATGCCGAAACGAATCATGGAGTAGATTTGGAGCGGGAGTGTCGTTGAACCGGGCCCTGCCACGAAGAAGGTAATGACGAAATCTTCAAAGGAAAGCGTTATTGCAATAAGGAAAGCCGCGGTAATTCCCGGCGTGGAGATCGGGATCACTATTTTCGTAAGGGCGTCCCACTCGCCCGCGCCGAGGTCATAAGCCGCTTCAATGACCGAGTAGTCGAATTCGTCCAGCCGCGAAGAGACGATGAGAACGACAAATGGCAGATTGAAGGTGACATGCGCAATGTAAATCGTGAGTAACGACAGCGGCAGTCCGATGGCGGCGAACAGGATGAGCAGCGAAACGCCCATGATGATTTCGGGAAGGATAAGCGGAAGGAACGAGGCGATGCTGATATACCGCTTGAATCGAAAGTTGTACCAGTAAAGCCCTATCGCCCCCATCGTGCCAAGCACGGTGGCAGTGATCGAGGAGGAGAGGGCGATGATGACGCTGTTTCCGAGTGCGTGCCAGAGATCGCGTGAGTGAAAGAACATCTCGCCGTACCAGCGCAGCGAAAAACCGCTCCATGCCATGGTTCGCGAACCGTTGAATGAAAAGAAAACCAACACGAGGAGCGGCGCGTAGAAAAAAACAATGGTAACGACAAACGCGAAAAGCGAGATGCGGCTTTTCGATCGGTTCATATCACGCCGTCTCCCGGATAGTTTCGCCGGCGCTCCGGTTAAGCCGCATGAACACAAGCACGCCGAGCGTGGTCATAATAGTCAGCGCCGCCGCGATGGCCGAAGAGAGAGGCCAATTCCGTGTTACCGTCAGTTCGCGCGCTATAACGGTGCCGAGCATGAACGAGTTGCGGCCGCCCACGAGCTGAGGCACCGCATACTGGCCGAACGCCGGGATGAAGGTGAACAACACCGCGGTCGTGATCCCGGCTTTGATATTAGGCAGAAGGACGCGGACTACGGCCTGGGTTCTGGCGGCCCCGAGGTCGCGCGCCGCTTCGAGAAGCGAGAAATCGAATTTTTCAATCGCCGTATACAGCGGCAAAATGGCGTACGGCAGATAGGTATACATGAGCACGATGACGACCGCATACTTATTGTAAAGAAAGTGCGCGTAGTGATGGAGCGCGCCGATGCGCAGAAGAAGGCTGTTGAGAAACCCATTGTTGCCGAGAATGGCGATCCAGGCGTAGATCCGGATCAGAAAATTAGTCCAGAATGGAATGATGACAAGAAGGAGCAGGGTGTTCCGATAACGGCTGCAGGCGATGTAATACGCTGCCGGCAAGGCAAGAACAAGCGTAAGAATGGTAGCAATTGTTGCAAGATAGAAGGTTGTGAGGGCGGTGCGCAGCAGCGACTCGTTACAAAGCTCCCGATACGCCTCAAACGAAAAACGGGCAACCACGCCGCCGTAAAGCCCCTTGGTCAGGAAGCTGTAAATGAAAATGATGGTGATCGGCACAGCGAAGAACAGCGTGATCCACATGCCGATCGGAAAGGCGTAGAGCGCGCCGATATTTTTCCTCACGTTTCCCTGACCTCCACGACAAACGCATCGCCGGCATGCCACCCGACGTATACCGGGTCGTGCCAGGTAATGGCCCGCCCGCCCGATAGTTGATGGTCGGCGTGCTGCCGGAATACCCGGAGGGTAGTATCACCGATCCGGATGAAGTATTTACTCAGAAATCCGATATAGATGATCTCTTCCACGACGCCTTGAAGACAATTCATATCGTCGCCCGCGATGTCGGCCTTTTCCCGGGAAAGCGCTATTTTCTCCGGGCGGATGGTGAATACAAGGTTGTTGCCTTGCGCGATGGATTTCCCGGATTCCACCGCTACCGTGCCAACACCGGGAATCGTCGCCTCGGCGCGAGAACCATTTTTGCGGATGACGCTCCCTTCCAGAATATTGGTTTCCCCGATGAACCGTGCGACAAAGAGGTCAGCGGGTTTTTCGTAAATCTCTCGCGGGGTGCCGATTTGCAACACGGCGCCCTCATTCATGACCGCAACGCGATCCGAGACGCTTATCGCCTCCTGTTGATCGTGCGTTACATAGATAAAAGTGATGCCGACGTTATCGTGAATAGTGTCAAGCTCTATCAGCATGTGTTGTCTGAGCTTGGCATCGAGCGCCGCAAGGGGTTCGTCGAGCAGGAGCGCCTCGGGTTCGTTGATGAGCGCCCGGGCGATCGCCACGCGCTGCTTCTGCCCGCCCGAAAGCTGGGAAGGAAATTTATCCCGGTGTTCTTCAAGGCGGACCATGGCCAGGTACTCGTCGACGGCGGCGTGAATGGAACGTTTCGTCTTTTTTTTGAGTCGCAGCGGAAAGGCGACATTCTCGAACACCGACAAGTGAGGAAAGAGCGCATAGCTCTGGAATACCGTATTGACATGACGCTTATTCGACGGGAGTGGCAGGACGCTTGCGCCGTCGAGCCGGATGTCGCCGGTCGTCGGATCGTCAAAACCGGCGATAAGTCGCAGGAGTGTGGTTTTCCCGCAGCCCGACGGCCCGAGAAGAGAAAAAAATTCGCCTTTTTGAACCGAAAAACTGACGCCTTTGAGCGCCTGAAAGGCCCCGAAGGATTTTGTGACGTTTTCTACCGTTACCTGGCAGCCTTTCAAGTCGTTTGCCCCCTCTTCAGAACCTGGCGGATCGGGAGCGACCCGCAGGGAAAATATAGTTTTTGAAAGACATTTTATCTTTGGAATTGGTCGAGAGATCTCTCGCCATCGGAGCGGGGCATCACTACCGGCGAGGGAAAGGGCGATGGGCGGAAAATGCATCTATTGACGGAAATGCCGCCTATATCTTATTTTCAATAGACTTTTTTACTTTCTTACTTGCACCGGAATGGATTTAACCGTATGAAAACAATTGTCGTCGACTCAAAATCCATCGAGCGCCATTGGTACGTGGTGGACGCGAGCGGTCAAATGCTCGGAAGACTCGCATCCAAAGTGGCGAGGATTCTCATTGGCAAGGGTAAAGTCGCCTTCTCACCCAACCAAGACCATGGTGATTATGTGATCGTCATTAACGCCGATAAAGCGCGGCTCTCCGGAACCAAATCGGAGACCAAGAGGTACTTCCGGCACTCCGGATACCCTGGCGGCGAAAAGTTTCGCTCATTCAAGGAACAGATGGCGCTGGATTCAACCAAGGTGATAACGCATGCCGTTCACGGCATGGTGTCGAAGAATGCGCTCGGCAGGTGCATCATGGGGAAGTTGCATGTCTATAAAAGCGCCGAACACCCGCACGCGGCGCAGAAGCCCGTGCCCATCGCATTGTAAATTACCTTTTAAAAGGAGTGGTGCATTTGGAGAACAGATATTCGGCTATCGGTAAGCGGAAAAATGCGATAGCGAGCGTGATACTGCAACCCGGTAAGGGCGAACGTACGGTAAACGGCAGACAGATCGGGGAGTTTTTGCGCAGCGATGTGCTCGTCATGAACGTTGAGCGTCCGTTTGTGCTGGTAACTGGTGGAGAGACCTTCGACGTCATTGCCGAGGTACGCGGCGGCGGTCTTTCGGGCCAGTCCGGCGCTCTGCGTCTCGGGATCTCCCGCGCCCTCGCCCTCATCAGCGAGGCCAATCGGAAAATTCTGCGTAAGAGCGGCATGCTGACGCGCGACTCACGAATTGTTGAGCGTAAAAAATACGGTCAGGCTGGCGCTCGTCGTCGTTTCCAATTTTCGAAGCGCTAATACGCTAATATTTTTAGTTTTTTCTGTATCCCGCACACGGAACGAGCAGAGAGCTGGGTGCTGTTCGGCATTTCCAGCCGCATGGTCATCTCTCTGCAGTGATCTCCGTGGAAGTATAACCCATTAAAGGAGATGTAATGAGTTCATTGACCCTGCAGGATCTTCTGGAAGCCGGCTCTCACTTCGGCCACCAGACCAAACGATGGAATCCGAGGATGAAGCGTTTCATCCTCTGTCCCCGTAACGGCATCTACATTCTCGATCTTAACAAGACGCTTCTGTGCATGGAAAAGTTCCTTGCACGAGTCAATAAAGAGGTTGCCGCCGGCGGCAAGGTGCTCTTTGTCGGCACCAAGAAGCAGGTGAAAGATTGTCTGTGCGAAGAGGCGACGCGATGCGGCATGCCCTATGTCACGGAACGGTGGCTGGGCGGCATGCTTACCAATTTCACCACCATCCGGGCAAGCGTCACCAAGCTCGAGAAAATCGAGGCTATGGAAGCCGACGGCACCTTTGAAGCGCTGACAAAAAAGGAGCGCCAGGTTCTTTTAAAGCGTAAGGCAAAGCTTATCGCTGCGCTCAGCGGCATCCGGCATCTTAAGCGTCTGCCGGCCATTATTTTCGTCGTTGACACAATAAAAGAGCATATTTCAATCACCGAAGGACGCCGTCTCCGCATTCCCATCGGCGCCATCGTGGATACCAACTGTAACCCTGATCTGATTGATTTTCCCATTCCCGCCAATGACGATGCGCTGAAATCGGTGCAACTCATAACCAAGGCTGTTGCCGACGAAATCGTCTCGGTGCTGCAGACGGTCACTCCGGAGGAGATGACGCAGGGTTCCGGCGCTGCCCAAACTGATAAAGCCGCGGTCGCAGGAGAAGGCGAAGATGCGGGAGAGATTGAGAGCCCCGGAGTTATCGAGGATACAGCAGTTGGTGAGACCAAAACCAAACACCATCGGGTCGTTCATAAAAAGGTGGTTCGTTTTACCGAAGAGGGTTGACGCTTTTCGTCATGAGCCTTCGCTTTGAGGGCTACCCCTCCCCGAAGGCTTCTGGCGTGGCGCCGGGTTCCCAACCGGATCAGGCGCCAGAAGCAAACCGCAAGCCATCCGACCCTTTCATCTACACGATACCCACAGGAGTATGTCATGGAAATTACCGCCGCACAAGTAAAAGATCTACGGGAAAAAACCGGTTTGGGCATGATGATTTGCAAACAAGCGCTCACGGAGTCCAATGGTGACATGACCCTCGCCATTGAAAACCTGCGCAAGCAGGGACAGATGACCGCTGCCAAGCGGGCAGGCAAGGCTGCGAAGCAGGGCATCGTCGCCATCGTGTCCGATTCCTCGACCACAATTGTCTACGAGGTAAATTCCGAAACTGATTTCGTTGCCCGTAACGAGGACTTTTCATCGTTCGTTATTGGCCTTGGCAAGCTCCTTCTGGCCAAAAAGCCGGCTACTATTGAGGAGGCGCGCAAACTCACTATCCCCGAGGCGGGCGTTACCGTTGAAACCCGGATAAACGAGCTTATCGCAAAAATCCGCGAAAACCTCAGTTTTCGCCGTTATCGCAAGATGGACGCCGATCCGGCCAGAGAACGCATTGCCACCTATCTGCATGGTCAGGGGAAAATCGGCGTTGCAGTAAAACTTCGCGTCGAATCGCCGGCTGCGCTCGCAAGCGAGGCGGTTGCCTTGCTCGGCAAAGACCTGGCGATGCAGGTTGCCGCGGCAAATCCGATCGCGGCGGATCGCGAGAGCATCCCTGCCGCGACGATCGCAAAAGAGAAGGAGATTTACTTTACGCAGGCGCAGACTTCAGGCAAGCCGGAAAAAATCTGGAATAAAATCGTCGAGGGCAAACTGACAAAGTTTTATCAGGAAACCGTGCTCGTCGAGCAGGGATTCATCCGCGATCCTGAAACGCCCGTGACCGACCGGATCAAGGTGGCGGAAAAAGAGTGCGGTGCGACAATAAAGGTGATATCGTTCATAAGACTCGAACTCGGCGCCGAAGAGTAATCTCCGTGAACTCCCGAAAACCAGTCTATCGACGTATTCTGCTCAAGCTCTCCGGCGAAGCGCTCGCAGGCGCGGAGGGGCGCGGGCTTGACGTTCAAATCTGCCGAACCATAGCCGCTGAAATCGTTGAAGCGCATACGATGGGCGTGCAGATCGGTATCGTGATCGGCGGCGGCAATATCATACGCGGCGCATCGGTTAATGCTATTCCGCGCATGACGGCCGACACCATGGGCATGCTGGCAACGGTGATCAATTCGCTGGCGCTGAAGGAGATTATCAAGGAAAAGGGGTGTCGCTGCCGTGTGCTCACGGCGGTCGCCATCGAGGGGGCCGGAGAGTACTTCTGCGGAATGCAGGCGCGTGAATATCTCGAACAGGGTGAAATCGTGATCATCGCCGGAGGAACCGGGAGCCCTTTTTTCACGACCGATACCGCCGCCGCGCTCCGTGCAGCCGAAATCGGCGCCGAGGCGCTCCTCAAAGCGACCAAGGTCGATGGCATCTACGACTGCGATCCGATGAACAATCCAACGGCAAAAAAATTCTCCCAGCTCAGTTACGCCGAAGCGATTTCACGCAAACTCGGCGTCATGGATGCAACGGCATTCTCATTCTGTATGGAAAACAAAATTCCCATTATCGTCTTCAAGCTTGCGGAGAGCGGTAATCTCCGCAAATGCCTCGAAGGCGGGCGAGTTGGATCAATCATTACCGCAGGAGGCGCATGATGAGTGCTTTCCAGGTTGTTCATTCGGAAACCAGTCAACGTATGCAGAAAACGCTGGATACCCTTAAGAAGGATCTTTCCCGTATCCGCACCGGCAGGGCAACCCCCGCGCTTCTCGACGGGCTTACCGTCGACTACTACGGGTCGCCGATGCCGATCAATCAGGTGGCGAACATCTCCATCCCTGACGCGAGGATGATTGTGATCCAGCCATGGGAAAAAAGCATGCTCAGCCCCATCGAGAAGGCTATCCAGGCAGCGGGACTGGGACTCAATCCGCAGAGTGACGGCAACATGCTGCGCCTGCCGATCCCTCCCCTTTCCGAGGAACGCCGAACCGAACTTTTTAAAACCTGCAAAAAAACCGGCGAAGAGAACAAGGTGGCGATCCGCAACGTTCGCCGCGATGCCAACGAAAAACTAAAGAAGGCGGAGAAGGACAAGGAGATGACCCAGGACGAGGAAAAGAAAGCCATCGAGGAGATTCAGAAGCTGACCGACAAATTTATCAAGATGGTGGATGATATTTTAATGGCAAAAGAAAAAGAGATAATGGAGTAGATGCTGTTTTTTTAATAAAACTTTACTAAAACTTTACCAAACTTTACCGTTTTCCATTTTTGCGGTTTCCCGAGGGTTGTTACCCGCGCGTGCATGCTTCGCAATCAGGGTTTATCCGCTTGGCTTGCAGTGAATAATCTAATTAAATTAGCGTTAAACGGCCATTTAATCCCATTAAAAGAGCCATTAAATTTCTTTGGGGCAAATTCTTCAAAGCTCTGCTTCGACTTTTCGCTTCGCGCCTTTTTATGCCCCTTATTGACAAAATATTCGTTAGTTTTTTCTTCATCTCTTTTATCTTCCCTTCTTTAATGCTCCACATTAAAAAATATTCTGATTCGTGGATCGGAGTGACCAACGTTTGCTTTCTCATCAGATAGGGACCAAGAGAGTGTGAGTATGTGGTGCCTTTCTTAAAAAGGTTATTAAATAACAATTTCATTTTCCGCTTCAGCTTCAGGAACAATTATCGTAACCATACACAATAGGGAGATAACATTGTACCAACTGCAACGATTGTTCTTGAATATGATTTCATAACATTAGGATTATCTCTCATATTTTTTTGAATCGCGCAAATGGTCGAGGCACCTTGCTTCATACGAATAGGAATATCAGGATTAACAAAAAAAGCATATTGAGTAAGGTCGATAGGCATGAGATAGAGAACAATCTTTTCTAAAACAAGCGCATATGATGAAGAATTGATATTACCGGTAACTGGCCCAATGCCTTCAGGCAGGTCTTCCCATTCATTTTGGTTATAAGAAAATTGCTTTGCTATATTTGCGGTTTTAGTCGGCGCAGCACTCAATGGTGTTGATGGGGTTATGAAATAGCATTTAATACTTTTCTGACCAGATCTTATTGCCTTTTTGCAGATTTCTTGAACGATAGGCGGTTTTGCCATGTAAGATTTGACTAACCAAAATGTTTTTCCTACTTTGGTAATGTCCCCGATTTTTCTATTAAAAATTGTATCCATTTCTTCACCAGCATGTGAACCAATAATACTTAAAAGACAATATAACTCGGCCATTCATTTCCCTTTTGCTTTGCGGGTTGCTTAGTCAAATACGATTTTATTATTGCACATACAAGGATGGGTGAGTAATTATTTTTGTTTTTTCTTATTGAATGTTTTAGAAATATATGATTCTATATCCGGTGGGATATTGTCATATTCCGATTTGTGTATTCGCTTAGATTCAAAATCTATTTTCACATCCTGCATAAATTTCCTAAAATCGTCATTTTCTTCGCAAAGTTTGTTCATTGTATCCCAGTCAAGATATGCCCTTGTACGTGCTGGAAATAATATTTCGGAGGCATGAACATCATCTATACTCAAACGTATTATTCCTATTCCGAATGATTTTGATAATCGCTCCAATTCTGATAACAAATCTTCATCTTCCTTTAGGTTTGCACAAGCAAGATAGCCCTCATGAGCCCATGAAGAATTAGATACCGTCTGGAAAAAAGATTCTCTGTAATTTCCACGGTTAATATTTTTTTTCAATTCAAATGAAAACAGTTTAAGACTATTTCTTTCAGTCATTTTATTAAATTCAAAAACATCATTTTGCCAATCATCCATAGGCAAATAGAATCCAACAAGGTCTGGATAAACCCACTCGCTATAACCAGATTTTTTTGATCTCTCATGATAGACCGTTTTTGTATAAATTGCTTTTCCATGTCCAAATGTCATACTTCGATTCACATAGTAGCTGAGCAATACGTGCAAATCACGTTCTGAATAATCTTGTGTTTCTACTTCCTGTTTTTTTTCCTCCTGAAATTCTATCTTAGAAAAATCGATAATATTTATTTCAGACCGCCTGTCTTTTAGAAAAAAATGTGCTGGTCGATTATCAACTTTAAAGTAAATGGAATCCGGATTATCACGTACATCAAGAAATAATTGTGACCCCAATGTCTGCCAAGGGGTTTTCCCTTGCGTTCTAATCTTCTTATCTAATCCTAATGCAACACCTTTATCCCAAATCTGCATATAAGTTAATGGCGACGGAACTCTTGATAATACTTCCTTTGCGTAGTCTAAAAATTGATTCGCCATTTTATCCTCTTTAATTAGTTAAAATTAATTTCAACACTACTGCATGTAAACTTCTTTCAGATAATAATCAGCGTCAATATTATTGAACGTAATAAACTGATTCTGCTTCAAATGACTCTTTAATATAAATAAATCCATCTCGCAAATCCCATTATTTTTACCTCCTGCCACCGTGTTATTCCCCCTGATTCCTGAAATGCAGTTTAGGTATTCCATGTATTTTTATTATGCTATAAATCATGGACATAAACAAAAACACGGATAACGGCGCGGATAGTAACCGGAACATCCGGCCCTTTTCAGAACAATGGACCTCCCCTCTCCTGCCCGTCGTTGAGCAGTGGATGGCGGAGCGGCCGCACTGCGCACTCGTCAAAGGGCTCGCGGGTTCGGCCGACAGCCTGCTCATAAGCGATCTCTTCGTTGCCTCGAATCGTCCGGTGCTGGCCATTGTGGAGAGCGCCAAGAAGGCCGAGACTCTCTGCGACGAGTGCCGGACTTTCCTGGGCGAGGAGGCGGTGGCGTTTTTTCCGTCGCGCGATGCGGTGCCGTACAACATGAAATCCCCCTTCGGCCCGACTACCGAGGCCCGTCTTCGCGTGCTGGCGCGGCTTCTCGAAGGGAAACGGATCGTCATTATAGCGCCCGCCTCGGCGCTCACCCAGAAGATCCCGCCGCCGAAAGTCCTTTTCAACAGAATTATCCGCCTCCGGCCCGGCGACGAGGTAACGATCGACACCCTTGCGAGGTGGCTTACCGAGATCGGGTTCCACCGTGAAACCCAGGTCGCGAACCTCGGCGCCTTCGCGATACGGGGCGGCATCGTCGACATCTACCCTTTTCTCACCGAAAATCCGCTGCGCCTCGAATACTGGGGCGACGCCATCGATTCGATCCGTGAATTCGATGTGTTCACCCAGAAATCGCTCACATCGAGGAGCGGCGTCGAACTGTTCCCCATGCGGGAGTTCTGCTTCTCCGAAACCGATGTCGCGGCCGCGCTTATCAACATGGGCGACCATGCCCAGGAAGTCGGCGGCGAGCCGATCGCCGTCGGACGGCTCGAACACCAGTGGAAGGGGATGGCCGACCCGGAGGGGATCGAATGGTTCCTGCACTGGCTCGATTCGCCCGTTGCATCGATTCTCGACTACGTCAGCCGGGATACGCTTGTCGTATGGGATGATCTCATCGGGCCTTCGCGCCGTTTCGACGAGACCGTGGAGAACTACGAGCGGCATCGTTCGAGAGCGCCCGAGATGCTGGCCCCCTTCGTCTCGAAACCGCGCGACCTCCTGCACGCGCCCGCGCTTATCGGGGAACGGCTCAACGAGTTCGACGCGGTCTACTGCGATACGCTCGGCGCTCCTCCGGGCAGCCGACTCCTGCCGCTTGCCATAAGCGCCCAGCCGGAGTTCCCGCGCGAAATCTCGCCGCTCGCGGAAACGCTCACCGCCCGTAACGGGGATGGCTTCCGCTGCGTACTGCTTTCGCCGAACATCGGCCATGCCGAGCGGATGCAGGAGCTCATCGGCGACGAATGTCCCTTTGTCGAAATGGCGCTCGGATTCCTGAGTCACGGCTTCATCGTGACCGACAAGCGCCTCCTTCTCTTCTCCGAAAGCCAGGTCATGGGCGGGACCCAGCGGCCTCCCGCTATCCGGAAGCGCAAGGCGTCGATTCCCATCACCGGGTTCGATGCGCTCGCGCCACAGGATTTCGTGGTTCACGAAGACCACGGCATCGCGAAGTTCCTCGGGGTCGAACGGGTGCTCGCCGGCGGCACGCACTCCGATTGTATGGCGCTCCTCTTCGCAGACAACGCCCGCGTCTACGTTCCGGTCGGAGACTTCCACAAAGTCCAGAAATACATCGGCAGGGAATCGGCTGCCCCCGCGTTGTCGAAGATCGGCACCGGGCAATGGGACCGCCTCAAGAGCCGCACGCGGGAATCCCTCAAGGAAATGGCGTCGGAGCTCATCGAGCTTTACGCAAAACGGCAATTTCTCAAGGGCATCGCCTTTGCGCCCGATACCCTCTGGCAGAAGGAGTTCGAGGACGCGTTCGTCTACGAAGAGACGGTCGACCAGTTGCGCGCCATCAAGGAGGTCAAGCAGGACATGGAGGAACCAAAACCCATGGACCGGCTGGTCTGCGGCGACGTGGGGTTCGGCAAGACCGAGGTGGCGATGCGGGCGGCCTTCAAGGCGGTCATGTCCGGCTATCAGGTTGCTCTTCTCGCCCCCACCACGATTCTCGCCTCGCAGCATTTCGCGGTTTTTTCGGAGCGCATGGCTTCTTTTCCGGTAAGAATCGCCCCTTTGAGCCGTTTCCAGCGCACCTCCGAGCAGAAGGCTACGGTGGCGAAACTCGCTTCCGGCGAGATCGACCTCCTGATCGGCACCCACCGGATCCTCTCCGAAGATGTAACGTTCAAGAACCTGGGGCTTATCGTTATCGACGAGGAGCAGCGGTTCGGCGTCAAGCACAAGGAGCGGCTCAAGCAAATCAGGCACGCAATCGATGTCTTGTCGCTCACGGCAACGCCCATTCCGCGAACGCTCCACATGTCGCTCGTCGGCGCGCGCGATCTCTCCATCATCGCCACTCCGCCGCGCAACCGCCTGCCGGTGGAGACCACGGTTGCCGAATATCACGAGGACCTCATCAAAAGCGCGATCGAAAACGAACTGGAACGGGGCGGCCAATTGTACTTTGTTAATAACCGAATCAAGAATCTCGATGCAGTGAAGGACGCCATCGCCCGCCTCGTGCCGGGTGCGCGGGTCACGTGCGCCCACGGCCAGATGCATGAACGGGAGCTCGAACGTATCATGAAGGAGTTCGTGGCGGGCCGGTTCGACGTTCTGCTTTCGACCGTCATCATCGAAAACGGGCTCGATATTCCCAACGTCAACACCATCATCGTCAACCGGGCCGACACCATGGGCCTTTCTCAGCTCTACCAGCTTCGCGGCCGCGTGGGCCGTTCGTCGGAGCAGGCGTATGCCTTCTTCCTCACCCCGCAGTTCAGGGAGGTGAAGGAGGATTCACTCCTGCGGTTGCGCTCGCTCGAACAGTATACCGACCTCGGCTCCGGGTTCCAGATTGCAATGCGCGATCTCGAGATACGGGGGGCCGGCAATATTCTGGGCACCCGGCAGCACGGCTTCATCGCCGCGGTCGGCTTCGAGCTCTACTGCCGCCTTCTGCAGGAAGCGATGCGGGAGATGAACGGCGAAGCAACACCCCCTACGCCGCCCGAAGTCAAGATCGAGATTCCAATCGAGGCGTATCTCCCGTCCGAGTACATCGCCGACGGACCGACCCGGATCGAGATCTATCAGGAGCTTTCGGGCGTCTCCTCCCTTGCTTCGCTCGTTGAAATCGAAAAAAATCTCGTCGACCGGTTCGGCCCAATCCCTGCCGTGGCAAGCTCGCTCCTGTTACTGGTCCGTATTAAATTTGCCGCGAGAGTCATGGGCATCGTACGCGTCGCACTCAATAACGCGGGCGAGCTGTCGCTTTCTTTCGAAAGCAAGTCTGAAACCATACGGGAGACGGTTATGAAATTCATGAAGGAGAGTGCCCGGCAATTCGAGGTGTCCATCCTATCCGCAATCGATCCCCTTCAAACGATCCTGAAAACGAGGCTCGCCGCAAGGGACCAGGGAGAGCGCATTCTTGAGGCCCTTTCGATTCTTGAAAAGAACCGCTAAGTTGATATAGATAGCTTAGATGCGATATCTCTGCGCTGGAATTCTGGTATTGTATTGACTCTCACATGGTATTTTTACTATCAAATATTATCGATATAAGCCTCGTATTGGTAGTAGTCTCGTAACGTTTTTAAGGGCCGGAAAATTGTCATTATCGGGGCATGCCGGTCAGATTCTCCCAAAAGGTGAAAGGAATTCATGGTAAATAATTTTTTCCCGGTCAAGGTTGCGTGGTTGATCGGCGTAGCGTGCGCGTTTTGTTTTGCCGGGAAACCGGAAAAGCTGGATGGAATTGTCGCGGTCGTCGGTGACGAGGTTATCCTGAAATCCGAACTTGATGGCTACACCGCGATGCGGCTTTCGGCGATGAATGTCAAGTACGATTCAACGGCGCTCGAAGGATATGAAAAAAAGTATGTTGAGGAGCTTGTCGACGGTAAAGTTCTTCTTGTCCATGCAAAAAGCGACACCACCATAACGCTGACCGATGAGGAGGTCGATCGCGCCCTGGAGAGCCAGATCGCGGGGATCCTGAAACAGAATAATCTCACCATGGACGGCTTGGAGACCGCCCTCTTGAAGGAGCAGGGCATGTCACTCGCGAAATTCAAGGCGGAAGCGCGGGTAAGCCTTCGGGAGCAGCTCCTCAAGCAGAAGGTACAACGTCAATATATCCCGTCGATTAAGGCGACCCGGCGCGACGTTGAGGATTTTTATGCCCGATATCGCGACAGCCTGCCGAAGGCGGGTGAAAGCGTTTACCTGTCGCGCCTATTCATGAAGGTGTCGGCTGATCCCGAAGTTCGCCAGGCGGCATGGGATAAAATTACCTCCATCAAGAAGCGACTTGATAACGGTGAGGATTTTGCAGAGGTGGCGAAAAAATGCTCCGAGAGCCCGGAGGCGGATTCCGGCGGCGACCTCGGGTTCATCGAGAAGGGATCCCTCAATCTGGTGGCGTTCGAGGAAAAGGTGTTTTCCTTGGAACCGGGACGCATCAGCGATCCGTTCGAAACCAGGCTCGGATTCCATATCATTAATGTCCTGGCCCGGCAGAATCAGCGGGTGCATGTACGCCAGATTTTCGTCAAAATCGCCCCCCCTCCCGGGGAAACCGATAGAATTACTGCCGTGCTTGATTCGATCCGCCGCACGTGCACTTCGGCCGCTGATTTTGCGGCCGCGGTTCGTACCTGCGGCAACGACGAAATTTCCAAGGTAGCCGACGGGCTCCTTGGATGGAAATCGATCATTACCCTGGACGGCCCGGTGCGCGCCGCCATCGATACGCTCGGCAAAGGAGCGATAACGCCGGTCGTAAATGAAGGCGACGGTTACGCCATCTACCGCATCAACGATCGTGTCAAGGAGCGGACGCTGACGCTTGAGGACGATTGGCAGGTACTCGCCGACAAGGCGCAGGATATCATGGTCCAGAAAAAAATGATCGATCTTGTCGGCAGGTGGCGCAAACAGATTTTTGTCAGCATAAGGATATAAACCGTGCTGTATGATGCGCTTTCATCCATTTACGACAGGATGATGAGCCATGTCGTGTACGAAGAATGGGTGGAGCTCATTGAAGGAGTGGCGGATCGGTATCTGCGGTCATCCCGCCCCGCTGTTTTTGAGCTTGGCGGCGGAACGGGCGTGCTGGGCGCCTTGCTGCGACGCAAGGGTTTCCCCTACGTGGGTTCGGATTGCAGCTTCGGCATGTGCTGCCAGTCAAAACGCCGCAAAGCGCTGGTAACCTGCGCCGATGCCCGGGCGCTGCCGATCAAAAAATCCTTCGATCTCATCATCTTTTTGTACGACGGTATCAACTACCTGCAGTCGCTCGACGACTATGCGCGTCTCTTTGCCGAGGCGGCCTCGTGTCTCATACCGGGCGGTTGCTTTCTTTTCGATATCACGACCGAGACCAATTCCTTCCGCCATTTCCGCGATTATCTTGAAAGTGAAGACTGGGGCGATTACGCGTATATCCGCCGCAGTTATTTCAGCCGGGACACCCGCCTGCAGCATAACGACATCACCATCTTCAAGCGGCTCGCCGACAAGGCTCCCTTCTACCAGAAGATCGTCGAAAGACACTGCCAGAAGGTGTTCAGCGCCAATGCCATCGCCGAAGCGGTCCCTGCATCGCTGTTCAGCATTCTCGGCATATGGGATGGTTTCTCCATGAAGGATCATCGCCCGCATTCGGAGCGAATTCACTTCCTGTTGAAAAAGACCGGCTCATGATCCTATTTGAGAATGTCACTAAGGCCTATGGGAATGGCGTCGTTGCCATTGAAAATCTCTCATTCGTTGTTGAGAAAGGAGAATTCGTCTTTCTCACGGGCGATTGCGGCGCAGGCAAGACGACGGCGCTTAAACTGCTCTCGATGGAGGAACGGCCGACCGAGGGCCGCGTGGTGGTCTGCGGCTACGATTCACGCCTGATACGACGCGGGAAAATTGCTCTTCTGCGCCGCAAACTCGGCATCATCTCCCCGGAGTTCGGACTCCTGGCCGATCGAACGGCATTTGAAAATGTCGCCTTTGCGATGCGCGCCATCGGAACGCAGGAACGGCTCGTCGCTCCAAAAGTATTCGATATCCTCGCCGAAATCGGCCTGGCGCACAAAGCTGAGACGCACCCGAATTGCCTCTCCGGCGGCGAGCAGTGGCGGCTTCGCATCGCCCGGGCAATAACGAATGACCCGCTCTTGCTTCTGGCCGACGATCCCTTCGGCAATCTTGACTTCGATGCGGCGTCGGAAATACTGGTGCTTCTGCATACCCTGCACCTGCGCGGTACCACGGTGCTCGCGGCCACCAACCAAACCGGGTTCATACGCTCCTGCACAGAACGGAAAATCCATCTGGACCGGGGAAAGATTGCAGATAAAGGGAAAGACGTTGATATGAAGAGATTGATCTGACGGTTTTTCGCGCTTATTCCGCGGCATTCGACAGGGCGATCTGGGTGCGTTCCGGTAACAGCCAATTTTTGTCGCCATCAGTGATCTGCTGATCGGCGTCGATCCGGATAAGCTCGTAGCGGAGGGACTCGGTATCCATTACAATCCCTTGGAATCTGCCGAAGGTGCAGGTTCCGCAGTTCAGATACAGTTTCGATTTTGACCTTCGGTAACTCTGGTGCGCCTCGATTTCATGCGTATGGCCGAGGATGACGACGTCGTGTTGTGCAAGCAGGCCCAGTGCGTAGCGCAGGTAGTCGTAGGAGTTATATTTTCGCTGCCCGACAATCCCCTCTTCCCGGTGCAGAATACCGAAATACAGTACACGAACGGGCGATAGACCGAACAGGAACTTCAGCCCGCGGAAAAGTGCGTCGTTAAGGAACCTGCCGATTTTTGTGCCGCCGAAGAAATCCGCCTTATGCCCGTGTTCGATGTGGATGCTCTGCCCGCTGCTGTTTACAATGTTGTAGTGATCGAGGCTGTCGTCCGCCCGGAAGTCATGGTTCCCTCGCAGGTAAACCGTCTTATTGACCGCAAAATAGCTGAGTATTCTACTATTCGACCTGATAATCTCATGCCATCGATATTTACACAATTCCAAGATATCCCCGTTAAGGACGATTTTTTCCACGCCATACATCGTGCAGATGAGGTCGAGTTTCCGGAGAAACGCATCCTCATTCCAGCCGAAGGCGCTGAAATGGTCGTGATTCGAAAGATGAAGGTCTGAAAGCACGAGAATATTCATCGGGTTCTCTTTGACATGCAATAATATACTGCACTCGTGCTAGCATTGTATGTCGGGAGTGTGAGAAATTTGTTAATAACGGCTCTCACCGATACGTTTTTCGTCCTTCGACAAGTTCTGGACGAACGGGCTGCCACATTCAAATGGTTATTATTAATGTGTCAACTACATCGAGCCTCGACGATTTAATTGGAATTGGTCAAATCCAAGAAGGTTCCGCCACGGCGAGCCTGTTGAATTATGAACGGATTTGTCAAAGACCCCTTTTGTGGTTTATTGCACAACATCAATGGTTCCGGCCGGTTTTTTCGACCCGAGCCGATACCCTTCATAGTGCACGAAGCGACTGTTATCCGATCTGATGTAGTAATAACCGTTCCAAAATCGCCCCAAAATACCGTCAAGTTTCACCTGCACGCACCGGCACCGAATTTCCGGATGGCCGGGCAGCGATGTATCGGTGATTGCAGCTACCCTGAACGGCACCGCCTTCAAAATGGCCGGACCATCGATGCTGACCGCCCAGAATTTCACGCCGGCGGCGGAGTCTGCCGAAACAGCCGCCATCCCTAACGTTACAAGCTGGTACCAGGGGTGCTTATCAATGCCGAGATTTTTCGAAACCGGTTTTCCCCGCAGAATGCCGGTCAGAACAATGCTCTCGCCGCATCGCTTAAAATCAATATCGGTATTATTATCGGAACGGTAATGCCACCGGAGCGTGCGCCAGGTGGAATCGCAGAAGAGCTCTTCCCTGGTCTGCTCCTTGCCTTGCGTCGAAAGAATGGAAACGCTATAGCCTGTTTGATCGCGGACTATGGAGAAACAGGCGATTTTCTCAATACCCCGGTCAAACTCCCGGTAAGTCATGGAATGCGGCCCGGCCGGGGGCGTGACTGCCCATGCGACGGCAATGCAGGCGAACATACCGGAGATGGCGCGGAAAAAAAATTTTATCGGCATGCTTGAAATATGATTCATTGTTCAAGCGGCGATTGCCCCTCCTGGAATACCCCTTGATTTATGAGCCTCTCGATTTTGTAGGTCCCGAGTTTACGTCCCTTGAGGAACCCGTCCCATGCCGCCTCGGCGAAACGGCCGCTCTCGCGAAGATCGAAAAGCCACTCATGGCAGCATTCGACCGGTCCGGGCGGATTGATGCCGGCATGAATCTCCTGAAGCCACCGTTTGTTCAACTCCTCATGGGTGCCTATGGGCGGAGCTATGATGATGGGAAGCCCGAGAGCGCTGTAAAAAACCAGCTCGCTGGGCTTGGTCCAGAGAATATCGGTTTGACGAAGGCTGGCATTAAAACGATCGAGGTAGACGGAAGGGTTCGGGTCGAATATCACCTCCACCCCTTTCCCTATTTCGCCATAGAGACCCAGCCGATTGATATAGCCGAAAACCTTTTCGACAATCCGCTTCTGGATGCCGACGGAAATCATGACGCGAATTATGCCTTTACGTACTGCACTTCGCAGGCTCTTTAGAATTGTAAAAATGAGCTCGGCTTGGGCGCCGGCGCCGCCGATGGCAAAGGTAATGGTAATTCGTTCGGAGTGCGGCGGCTCTCCCGTGCGGTCGAGCCAGGAAGCAACGGACCGATAATGGGTCTGGAAGAATCGTTTGCACGGATCAAGCCGCGCGAGACGCATGAATAGATCGTTTTTCAGGATCTCGAGATCTCTTTCGCTGCCGATATTCTCCCGAGGCAGGGGAAATCCAGTGAGAAAAATTTGCTCTTCAGGAACACCGTACGACAGCAGGCGGCGTTTGACCTGCGTGCAGGGGGCGAGAAAGCGAAGCGAACTTCGGCGTGGATTTAACGGAACCCACACGCGGTTGAAATCGCTGTCGCAGATGAGCAGGTAATTCAGGAGTGCGGTGTCGCCCTTTTGATCGAGCGCAAGGGCGGTGGCAAAATAGGTATGAATGACCGGCCCGGCATATCCCCTGATCTTTTCGATCAAACCGCTGCAGAGCCCGCGCCGTCTGATCAGATAATCAAGATAGCGAACCGAAGCGGTAGGCCGCGAACGATCTTGTCGAGGGTAATAGGGATCAATATGCTGCAGCCAAACAAGAAAACGCAGAAAAAGGGCTCCCATGACAGGAATGCTCCCTGCCTGCGAAAAGAAATAGTACGATCGCCGGATGCCGCGCCACAGCCGATACTCCGCCGGGGGGGTGGTATTCCGGGAACCGTAAACGAGCACCCCTTCAGCGGCAAGATGTTTAAGAGGATCGGCCGCCCGCAGGTGGCCCAGGCCCATGAGAACCGAAATGACGACGGCATTATTTTTATGCTCCGTCAAGGAGGCGGCTCTCCGGACAAAAAGGAATGAGCGTATCCCTGCCTATTCTGACCCGTCCGCCCCGCCAAGTGATGGTGCTGCTGAAAAAGGGCATGATATACACCGCCATCATGAGAAGGTCCTTGACGACGACCGCCGCGGGAAGGGCGCAGAGAACGGAGATCTTTTTTCTCCCTTCTTGATCGACGGCAAAGAGAACCAGATATTCCAGAATAATCCGCAGGAAAACGACGGCGCCGGCCAGCGGAATTGCCGACGTCCCGAGAAACGGGATGCATACAAGCACCATGGCCAGAGGATTCAGGAGAAATTCCAGCAGGTAAACTGGTCGTTTTAAATTATAGCGCAGTTTGGCCCAGCGTACGAGTCGATCGAAAAATATCTTTACCGTGGAGGTCTCTTTAATATTATCAACCCACGTGTAGTTACACCGTACGGAAAATCCGCTTCGCGCAAAAGCTTCTCCCAGCCAATGGTCCTCGGCAAGAACATCGGCGAAGTAGGAAAACCCGCCGAACTGATCGATCGCGCGCCGATCGATCAACAGCGATTTGCCGACAACCACCCGCTGTCGCAAAAGCCCCCAGGCGCTGATAACGCTGCCGGAGAGGAAAAAATTGAGGTAACTCATTTCGAGAAGGCTTCCGAACGTGCGAGCTCCCCTGCAACGAATTGGGCAGAAGACAATTCCAGCATCCTGTTCGATATGCTCATGCACCAGCGCCGTAAGCGCATCCGGAGCGACGCGGATATCCGAATCCAGAATCCAGAACAACTCGGCATCACTACGCCGTTCAAGCTGGGCCAGTTTGCTGATTTTAGGGTTGCTTGTCTGCGCGTGCCCCGCGGCAACGACTGTTGATGGCACTCGGGGAAAACGGGCGCGAACGCGTTCCACCACCTCCATGCAGGGATCTTGCAGGCTATCGACGGCGCAGAGCACGGTGTAGTCGGGATAAGTACACGAAAATACAGATGACAGGTTCTCCTCCAACCCGTCGTCCATATTTCGCAACGTTAAAAGCACGCTTACGCGGGGGTAGCGAGTCAGCAGGGGAGAGGAAACCTTTTTCGGCCGGTGCAGTATGATAAATGCCGCGTAAAGACAGGCCAGCCCCATGGATAGAACAATCAGACCAAAGGCAATGGTGTGTATCATGTTTGGTAAAATAGACGTGAAACATTGTCGTCTCGTTAGAGTCAGGTTAGAAGAGTATAACATTTGTTCCTGCTTCGTTCGCTTACCCCTCCAGGTAAATAAGCATCATCCGAACCGCGCCAAAAAAGAATATGCCAAATTATCGCTCCAGCATCCACTGGTTGCCTGCATCGCGAAAACTCCTCACGAACCGCACATAAAGCGCTAACATTCTGAGGCTATCTTTTTTTCAAACCCAAAAGGAGGGAATATGATATCCGTCCATCAAAACCCGCACGCGACCATCGACATTTCGCAGGATCAACTGTGCATGATGGCCGATCTGGTTAAAAAAGCGCTTGAAAACGCGCTCAAGTCCCTGTTCGAGCCGAATATTCTCATGGCGCGCAATGTTATCAACGCCGATAAAGCGATCAACTCCTACGAGATCGATATCGACAACTCCACCTATACTCTACTGACCATTGGCAGTTTGCCGCCGCAAATCCTGCGCTCGATCATCTCGATTCAGAAGATCAACGCTATTCTGGAACGGATCGGCGATCATGCAGTCAATATCGCCGAGTCCGCGATCAGTTTTACACTCGCTCCCCGTTCCGCCGGAGATAAGGGTGAACTCTTCGATCTACCGACCATGGCCAATCTGTGCAATGGTATCCTAAGCGAGGCGCTTGCAAGCTTTTTCAACCAGGATGTAGTGAAGGCGAATAAGGTTCTCTCTTGCGACGACAGGATCGATCAGTTGAATATTTCGATTACTAATGAGGTAAAGGCAAAAGTTCTCGACCGCAAAATGGACTTTGAAACCGCCCTCGAAATCATCCGGATCTGCAAAAATCTTGAGCGTATTGCCGATCTCTCGACCAACATCGCCGAGGAGGCGACCTTTGCCGTCTCCGGGCTTGTTGTCAAACACCATGCCGCTCAACGCAGTGAAAAGATCGAGAATAATCTTCAGCTCCGGGAGTTGGGAACGTGAACTCTCGCAGGCCGCCAATCAAACCGATAATAATCAGGTGATTAATGAACCCATAGCTGTTTCGCGTTATAACATTCAGATTATTGCCAATATATTCACCGGCGCAGCCTATTTTCTCCTTCAGCCGCCGTATGCGCGACTTTAATATGCTACCACGCTGCTGCTGCGTGGATTGACTTATATGCTTAACTTCTTGGCCCTCTAAATGCGGCGCCGGATGCGGACGAGGGCGATGAAATAATACCGAAAGTCGAATTCAGATTTCGGATTTTGAGTTCAGGATTTTATTTTCCGGGTTTGGGGAGGTTTCTATGGCAACCGGACAGGTACTTGTTGTAGAAGACGACGAAGACATTCTGGAGCTTATCGCTTATAACCTCCGTAAAGAGGGGTTCCGCGTTACCTGCGTAGCCTCGGGCGAGGATGCGCAACGCAAGCTCCGTACCGAGTCGTATAATCTCGTCATTCTTGACCTGATGCTACCCGGCATCGACGGCCTCGAAGTCTGCAAAAGCCTGCGCAAGCATCCATCGACGGCGGAACTGCCGGTTATGATGGTGACCGCCAAGGGAGGGGAAAGCGACATCGTTGCCGGGCTCGAACTCGGCGCGGATGATTATATCGTTAAGCCGTTCAGTCCGAATGTACTCATTGCCCGCATCAAGACGCTCCTGCGGCGGAGGAAAAAGGCGCCGGGCGATGTCGATGCGCCGATCGAAACCGGTAGTTTGTCAATTCATCCGGGGCGACATGAGGTCAAGGTTGGCGGCGAACTGATTGAGTTAACCAACATGGAATTCCGGGTGCTCTATTTTCTTGCGGGTCAGCCGGGATGGGTCTTTACGCGTTACCAGATCGTCGAATCGATCCGCGGGGAGAATTACCCGGTCACCGACCGTTCCGTTGATGTGCTCATTACCGGGCTGCGCAAAAAACTCGGGAATGCCGGAACCCGTATCGAAACCGTGCGCGGCGTTGGCTATAAATTTACTGAAGAATAGGTTATGTGGAGAAAAAAAATAACTCTCCGGCTTCTTTTCGGCTACCTTTGCGTCATTATCCTGCCGCTTCTGGTTGCTTCCTGGTACACGTCGAATCTCTATAAGAGGTTTTATGTCGGGCAGATCATCGCCTCCGAGAAAAAGAACGCGTTCCTCATCGGTGGAGACATAGGGCCATTCCTTGCGGCGGAGAACTATGGCATGGTCGACTCCCTGTGCAAACGGCTCGCGAGAGAGATCGGCATGCGCATCACCGTGGTGCTGCCTTCCGGCCGCGTGATCGGCGATTCTGAAAAAGATCCCGACTCCATGGAGAACCATCGCTACCGTCCGGAAATCATGGAAGCGCTCGATTCAGGGAACGCCGCAAAATCCGTTGCCGGCAGTGCACGCAGGTACAGCACGACGCTCCGTCAGATAATGCTTTACGTGGCCGTGCCGGTACGTAATGTGACCGGCGTAGCGGCGGTGGTTCGAACCTCGGTGCCGCTTGAATCCGTTTCGGTCGCCATCCATGAATACTACGGCAGAATCGCCATCGTCGGCATCTTGATGGCGATCATCGCCGCACTTCTGAGCTGGATACTTGCGCGGCGCATCATCATTCCGGTACGGAACCTGAAAAATGGAGCCGAACGCTTTGCAAAAGGCGAACTTGCGTCCAAGATCGAGCTCCCGGACATCGATGAATTGCGCCACCTCGCCGGGGCGCTCAATGCGATGGCTTCGCAACTTGACGGGAGAATCAAGGCCATCACGGCACAGCGGAACGAACAGGAAGCGATCCTGGCCAGCATGACCGAGGGGGTAATCGCCATCGATGCCTCGGAACATATTCTTTCTGTCAACAAGGCGGCCGCCGGCCTTTTTTCCATCGATGCGCGGAGCGCGCCGACAAAGCTTCTCGCCGAAGTGCTGCGCAACAGCATGTTCCAGCAATTCGCGAGAAAAATCCTCGAAAACACCGAAGCGTCGGAGGAAGACATCGCGGTGCCGTCCATGTACGATGGATTGACCGGAGGAGATCGGATTCTCCAGCTTCACGGAAACGTGCTGCGTGATGGTGAAGGACGTTGTATCGGCGCGGTTCTCGTGGCGAGCGATGTAACACGGTTGCGCCGTCTCGAAACAATGCGCAAGGAGTTTGTGGCCAACGTATCGCACGAGCTGCGAACCCCGCTCACCACCATCAAGGGGTTCGTGGAAACGCTTCTGGCCGGCGCGATCGATTCAAAGGAGGAGACCGTTCGATTTCTCACCATCATCGCCGGCCAGGCCGAGCGGCTCACGAGCCTTGTCGAGGATCTCCTGACCCTCGCGCTCATCGAGCGGGAGGAAGAAAACCGTTCTCCGGCCATGGAGGCCCGATCGATTATCGAAGTTATCAGCGCCGCGGTACGCGATCAGGCGGTTCATGCCAGCAGGAAGAATATCACGGTCGCCATGACCGGCGATCTGGCTATCACGGCTCGCCTCAACGCGCCGCTTCTCGAACAGGCGATCGGCAACCTCATCGATAATGCGATCAAGTACAGCGAGCCCGATAGAGAGGTTACGGTATATGCGGCAAAGGAAAACGGCGAAATCGTGATTGCGGTTAAGGACCAGGGTATGGGCATTCCCCCCGAACATCTCGACCGCATTTTCGAGCGGTTTTACCGGGTCGACAAGGCGAGGAGCCGCAAGATGGGCGGCACCGGCCTCGGCCTTTCTATTGTCAAACACATCGCGGGCCTTCACGGCGGTCGGTGCGCCGTTCAGAGCGAGCCCGGCAAAGGCAGTACCTTCACCATTACCTTCCCCGCAACCGGTATCAAACCCGAACCATCGATTACTCCATGACGACAATTTCTATAATATGCACCGAGCGGCGTCTGATCGAGTTCGGCGACAGTAAACAGATTTTTATCACCCAAAAAGAGAAACGGACCGAGAGCTATATCACCGGCCGGTTCGGATAAGGCGGGAAACCATGTCGGAACATTTTCACAAGGAAATCGAAAGGCTGAAAAATCGGGCCTTTTCGCTAAGTACGCTGGTCGAAGAGAACGTGGGCCGAGCGGTGCGCGCATTCGGCGAAAAAAATGAGAACCTCGCACGCCGGGTAATCGAAACGGACGCGGTCGTCGACACGCTGGAGATCGAGGTTGAAGAGGAGTGCCTGAAAATCCTTGCTCTGTATCAGCCGGTCGCCGTCGACCTGCGTTTTATTGTGGCGGTTCTCAAGATGAACACCGATTTCGAGCGGATCGGCGACCTCGCCGTCAACATAGCCGAACGCGCTCTTGCCCTCTTGCGGCTGCCGGCCACGGACCTTGCAACGCAGCTCGATGAGATCATCGAAAAAGTGCGCGGCATGCTCAAGAACTGCCTCGATTCCCTTGTCAACCTCGACGCGGACCTCGCACGCCGGGTCTGCGCTGACGACGATGACGTTGATGAGTTCTACCGGAGCATGTACGACAAGGTCAACCAGAAAATTCTCGAGTCGCCCACCGCCGAAATGATCGACGACACGCTCCAGCTTCTCTCGATCTCCCGCCACCTCGAACGCATCGCCGACCATGCGACAAATATCGCCGAAGACGTTATTTACATGATCGAAGGAGTGATTTACCGCCACCACGTTACGGAGAGGGGAATCGAGCGGAAGATGAATAATGAATGAGCGGGCTACGCCCTATATCGGATCTTCCATATGGTGGTGCTTGACATCCTGCGCTTTTGCCTGAAAAATGACGTCTTCGGCGATATTGGTGGAGAGGTCGGAGATGCGTTCGAGGTTTTTGCTGACGCGGAGCAATTCGAGGGCCGCTTCTATGGAGGCAATGTCCTTTTTAGCCATGTCAATAACCTCGCGGGTCATCGCCCGGTTGAGTTCGTCCACCTGATCGTCATTCTCAAGAACCTTGAGCGCCAATTGCGTATCCGCCTGGATAAAACAGGTCACCGAGTCTGAAAGCATGCATTGGGTAATCGAGGCCATAACCTTGATATCCGGACCGTATACGAATTTTCCGAAACCGCTGCAATTGATCGCAGCTTGAGCGATATTTACGGCATGATCGCCAATCCGTTCAAGATCCTTGTTCATCTTCTGCATGGAGAATAGCAGCCGCAGGTCGCTTGCTACCGGCGCCTTGAGCGCTAAACATTCGAACACCGCTTTATCGATTTCCATTTCGAGGATATTGATTTCGCCATCCTTACCCACTACCTCCTGGCCCATTTTCGAGTCACGCGCGAGAAAGGCGCGAATCGCCGCGCGAGCCGCTTCTTCGGCAAGCGTGGCCATTGCGATGGTCATTTTCCGGATATTTTCAATCTCTTTCCGTGCCAGCAACTCCATGAAATCGTTTCCTTCCTTACCAAGTGATTCGGATGATGCGTAAAGATCGTTATCCGAAGCGGCCAGTTACGTAATCCTCGGTCTGCTTTGATTTGGGCAAAGAGAAGATGGTCGTGGTGCTGTCGAATTCGATGAGTGTGCCCAGGTAAAGAAACGCGGTGAAATCGCTGACGCGTGCGGCCTGCTGCAAATTGTGGGTGACCAGGATGACGCAATAATCCTTGCGCAGCTCATAGATCAACTCATCGATTTGGCCCATGGAAATCGGGTCCAGGGCCGAGGCCGGTTCGTCGAGCAGCACAATTTCCGGCTGTATCGCGATGGTGCGCGCGATGCACAGGCGCTGTTGCTGGCCGCCCGACAGGCTCAGGCCGCTTCGCTGGAGTTTGTCTTTTACTTCGTTCCAGAGCGCCGCTTTCCCAAGGGTTTTTTCAACGAGCTCGTCCATTTCACGACGGGGAAGTTTCCTATACAAACGAACAGGAAAGGCGATATTTTCGTAAATAGACATGGGAAAAGGCGTCGGTCGTTGGAAAACCATTCCGATCTTGGCGCGCAGCGTCGAAACCACGACGCCCGCGCTGATGATGTTTTCCCCGTCGACCATCACCTGCCCTTCCGCGCGCTGACCGGGATAAAGGTCGTACATCCGGTTAAGAACCCGGAGTAGCGTGGATTTTCCGCATCCCGAAGGCCCGATCAGCGCCGTCACGCGATGGTCGGGGAAATCTATATTGATATTCTTCAGGGCATGGATATCGCCGTAATAAAAATTAAGCCCTTTCAACGACACCTTTGTCCCTATGCCGTTCGATTCGTCGATCATTTGCCCTTCCAAATAACAAACAGGATGTACCGCGAAAGGATGCTGAGCGCAAGCACCGTTACGGTTATAAGAAACGCGCCCGCCCATGCGAGATGCTGCCAATCCCGGTACGGGCTCATCGCAAATTGGAAAATGACCACCGGCAGCGATGCGATCGGGCCATTCATGGAAAATGAGGCAAACTGGTTATTCAGAGAAGTAAAGAGCAGAGGAGCCGTTTCACCGCTGATCCGGGCCACCGCGAGAAGAATTCCGGTAAGAATTCCGGGGCGGGCGGCTCTCCAGCCGATGCTCACGATCATTCTCCAATACGGGCACCCTAAAGCAATCGCCGCTTCGCGAAGCGTGTCCGGGACCAGGTGCAGCATGTCCTCGGTGGTCCTGACGATCACCGGCAGCGCGATAACGCAGAGCGACAGCGCCCCGGCCCAGGCGGAGAAATGCCCGGATGGCATCACGATAATGCTGTAAATAAACAGTCCGATAATAATCGATGGGGCGCTGAGCAGAATGTCGTTACAGAACCGGACGACCTGGCCGAATCGGGAATTGCGCCCATATTCCGCCAGATACGTCCCGGCAAGAATTCCGAGGGGTACGGCGAAAAGTATCGCGACGGCGACGAGGATAATGCTTCCGACAATTGCATTGAAAAGCCCGCCCTCAGTTCCGGGCGCAGGGGTGCTCTTTAAAAAAACAGCCGGCGTAAAATACCCTATCCCGTCAAGTATCAGTTTCCCGAGTATCGCCACAAGTACTCCGAGCGAAATCACCAGCGCCACCACAAATAACACCGTCATGCACCGGTTCATGATGCGCCGCTTTAACAGGATGCCTGGGTCGGGTTTCATAGCGGTAATTGCCGGTTTATGGAATGAAGGAGGATCCGGGTGATTATCAAAACGATAAACGTGATAACGAAGAGGATCAGACCTAAGGCAAGAAGCGACGACTGGTACATTGTTCCAAAGGCTTCGGTAAATTCATTGGCCAGCGAAGCTGAAATGGTCGTACCGGGTGCGAAAATCGATGCGCTGATGCTATGCGCGTTACCGATGACGAACGTCACTGCCATGGTTTCACCCAGCGCGCGTCCGAGCCCGAGCATAATGGCGCCGACAACGCCATTCCTGGTATAGGGAAGAATTATCCGGCGGCACACTTCCCAGACCGAAGCCCCTGTTCCGTAAGCGGCTTCACGCAGCGCCACCGGAACGGTGGCAAAAGCCTGCAGACTGACCGATGCGATGAAAGGCAGAACCATGACGCTCAGGATCAACCCGGAGGTCAGAACGCCGATGCCGAAGGGGGGGCCCTGGAAAAGGTTCCCGACATACGGTAACGGGCCCAACCAACCGATCAGCGCCGGCTGTATCTTTTTCGCCATCAGCGGCACCAGCACGAACAATCCCCACATGCCGTAGATAATGCTCGGAATCGCCGCAAGAAGCTCCACGGTCGTGGTCAAAACCTGACGAATGCGAAAAGGGCAGAGCTCATTCAGAAACAGGGCCACCCCAAGCGCCAATGGCGCACCGAACACAATCGCGATCACGGAGGTGATGAGCGTGCCGGCGATGGCAGGCAGGGCGCCGAATTTATCCGAGACCGGGTTCCACGAACTGCCGGTAATAAACGATAGGCCGAACGTCCGGATGGCAGGAAGGCTTTCATACGTTAACAGGATAAAAATGGAAACCATTACCGCGACCAGCAGAAAAGCCGCCGTGCGGGTGATAAAGCCGAAGGCAGGCTCGAACCGGGTTCCGGAGGCTACCCGCCCGAGCCGCTTCGTTCCGGCCCTGGCCTGGGCCAGTACGCCGGAGGTTGGAGTCGCCTCCATGCTGGTTGCGAAATCATTTACCATAAATGCGCTCGTGCGATGAATAACCCTTAATAAGAAACCGATAAAAACGGCCTTGAGAAGGGCGAAGCCTTCTCAAGGCCGACTTGCAAGAAGTTATCAATAATCGACTTCGCAATTAATATAAAACATGTCACTCGCGGCGGGATCCGACGACGCCGCAGCTGCCGCGCCATACGCTTTAGCCAAAGACCACTGATAATCCACGGCCATCTTGACCTTTTTTATCGGCGAATACTGTATGCCCGCTATGGCCGTCCGTCCATCCACGCCTGTATTCCAGTCACCCGCTGAGCCGACCATGTCGAAGCGGGCGAAAATCTGGAGCGGCTGGAATATATTGTAGCTTCCGTTTGCAGACACACCGCTTACCGTATGATTTGCAGTGCCCCCTTTGTTTGCCTGACCATCTAATTCGACACCAAGTTTCCACATGTCCGGGAGATTGTATCCGGCAAAAAGGGAACCGGTAGATTGCGTGGCATGAGCCGCCCCCGGCAATGTGCCATTTCCTACCTGCATGCAATCCCCATAGAGATACACCGTAAACTCTTTGACTGGATTGAGCTGGATCCCGAGAGCGGTTTTGAAATCCCCATAAATATCCTGAGGAGCAGTATAGCCTTCGCCATTGGTCACGCCCAGGGTGACTTTGAGCATATCGTTCGGGACGCATACGGCCTTGGCTCCCAGGTCGGCGCTGGACTCCCAGCCTTGCTGATCCATGAGCGTTTTATAGATATACCGATGGTCCCAGAATGCTTCCTGGACATCAAAGGCGAAGTAAGGAATCTGCCCCGCAGTAAGGGTAGTATAAGGAAGAACGTTTTTCCATGCCAGGTAGCCGTATTTCAGGAAGGCATCGTATCGCTTGTCAGTCGTCACGACGGGCGCAATACCAGCGGCGGCGGCGGCTACCGCGGTGACCGCGTTGATTCGCGCCACATCAAGCAATACATCACCAGTGAAATTAGAATCGATCTTATAATCATACCCAAAATAGGCCCGGGTCAAGTCAAATCCCGATCGTGCCGTCGTAGCATCCAGGGTATGAATATTGCTTTGATTATCGTACCAGTCGGCGTAGATCTTTCCATAAACATTCCCCTGACTTTGGGCATACGAGGCTGAATGTGCGGCCCACAGAATACCGACTGCAATCCCTGCTACTTTAACAAAACGTGTTTTCACGTTCTCTCCTTTTAAAAAGTTGATATGTTTGTTGTCTGCAATATCCATTTTATAGCCCTACCTACAGAGATAGTGAGCGTTGCCATTACTTCTCAGAATAAATCGCATTTCCGTCCGCGGACTTGATCCCTTTTGTCCACAGGCTTTTCACGATTTTGACCACACCTTGAGGAATCGGGACATAATCAAGTTCTTCGGCCATTTTCTCGCCGTTGGCATAGCACCAGGAGAAGAAGTCCAGCGCTGCTTTTGCCTGGTCGGGTTTGTCCTGTTTCGTGTGCATCAGGATGAAACTCGCGCCGGTGATCGGCCAACTCTCGTTGCCCGGCTGATCGGTCAGGACAAGATAAAAACCAGGCGCATGCGCCCAATCGGCATGAGCGGCGGCCGACTGGAAGGCGCTGGCGGTGGGGTTGACGAATTTCCCGTCATGGTTGGCCATCAGCGTATAGGCAAGCTTATTCTGCAGCGCATAGGCATATTCCACATAACCGATGGCGCCCGGCGTTTGTGCCGTAAAATTCGCCACGCCCTCATTTCCTTTGCCGCCGATGCCAACCGGCCACTCAACCGCTGTGTTGTTGCCGACCTTTTTCTCCCAATCCTTGCTCATCTTCATCAGATAGTTGGTGAACAAAAAGGTGGTGCCGGAGCCATCAGAGCGGTGGACAACAGCGATATCTTGATCGGGCAATTTCACGTCCGGATTCAATTTTACGATTGCCGGATCGTTCCACTTTTTGATCTTACCAAGATAGATATCCGCGAGGATGGAACCGGTTAATTTCATCGTCCCCTGCCCCACTCCCTCAATATTTACCACTGGTACGACGCCGCCCATGATCATCGGCCATTGTACCAGCTCATCGGCTTTAAGCTTATCCTCTTTGAGGGGCATGTCGGAAGCGCCGAAATCGACGGTTTTCGCTTCGATCTGCTTGATCCCTCCCCCGGAACCGATTGATTGATAATTAAGGTTGGTACCGGTCTGGGTTTTATAGGCCTCCGCCCATTTTGCATAGACCGGATAGGGAAATGTCGCTCCTGCGCCGGTTATTTCCGTTGCAGAAACCGCAGTTGCAAAAGACAGACACGCTAATGATAGCGTGAAGGACAGTAAAGCGGTGATACGTAAGTACATAAGCACACCCTTTCCATAAAAAAGGTTGAAACAACCCCCTTAAAATCAATATTTTATTTTTCAGAATTCAGTTATGCACCACGACAGGGAGCGCCAGCCCAACAACGTTTTTGTATATGCTTACCTGTCTCGGCGCTCAAAACGCTAATAATATCGCATTGCAATGTTAGCCGTTTATTACAAACAGGTTAGTAATGAGAGGGAAACTGTTTTTTGCGGATTTGAACCATTTTCAAGCCAACTGCATAGAAGAATGCGATTTTACAGTAAAAAAGCTACAGTACAGAGGCAAAATTTATCTGGAAGATGTATTGAACAGAAGGGCACTTTTATTTTCGCACCACTCGCGAACCTGTTGTAGGGTAAGGATCCCTGCTCCTCCCTTAACTTTACCCTTTAATTGAAATTATCCCCACCCCGACCCAAATAACCGGAGCCTGAACCAATTCGGCGGTTCTCGATCGCATCATGTCTCTCGAAAGGGCAATTCCACCGGTGTTTTAACTACATAATAGTATATTTGTTATCTTATTGTAAAGATTGCAACTCGTTGTCGTCAGGAGCATCTTGTGATCATCCACATGGCCAGAGACGCCACGTCGTCGCAGGAAAAGGCGGTTCTCGATCGCATCACCGCTGCCGGGTTCAAATATGAGATCATCCACGGTTCAACCGGGATCGACGTTATCGGCATTCTCGGAGATCTTAGCGGGATCGAAGAGAGCTATTTCAGCGAAATTGACGGCGTTGACCGGGTCATGCGTATCAGCAAGCCGTACAAGCTGGTTTCGCGGCAGTACTCCTGCGCCGATAAAATCATTAAAATTGGCGATTACGATGTCGGCGGAGGCAATCTCGCTCTCATGGCCGGCCCGTGTTCGCTTGAAACCGAGGCGCAGGTGATGACCATCGGCGCCTATGTCAGCGCGCTCGGGATAAAGATCATGCGAGGCGGGGCTTATAAGCCGCGTACTTCGCCCTACAGTTTTCAGGGAATGGGGCTTGATGGTTTGAAGCTCCTTGCCCGGGTCCGCGAAAAATACGGACTTAAAATCATCACTGAGGCCACAGGCCTCCACCGCCATATCGCGGCGGATGGAAGCCTTGAGGAGCACAATGTCCTTGAAAACGTAATTGAATATGCCGACATCATCCAGATCGGTGCGCGCAACATGAAATCGTACGGCTTCCTGCAGGAGCTTGCAAGGTTGACAAAAGGTACGACGAAACCCATTTTGCTTAAACGGGGCGATTCCTCGACGCTCAAGGACTTTCTGCTGGCAGCGGAGTACATCGTATCGAGCGGAAATCCGAACGTGATTCTTTGCCTTCGCGGCATCAGGGCTTTCGAAGAACCCGAATTCCAGCGCTTTACTTCAGACATCGGAGCCATAGCGGTTCTCAAGAGTGAAAGCAATCTGCCGGTCATCTTCGACCCCTCTCACGCCATCGGCAACCGGCACTATGTGGAGCGTGTAAGCATGGCCGCCGTAGCCGCCGGCGCAGATGGCCTCCTCATTGAGACGCACAATGACCCGGCCAGTGCCCTGTGCGATGGCGATCAGAGCATTACTCGCGAAGAGCTCGGCCGCTTGAAAGAGATGGCTTTGAAGGTTCATGCGGTAATTAAGCCGGAGGTGGCCTGAATGTTTGTGCTTCTGAGCGGTAATCATATTTTAACCTGATTAAGAAAAGCGTTACGCAAGGGTTACAGTGCTCAAGCGAGTCTCATTAATCGTACTATCCCACTATGTTTCATCATCTCGTCCATCTTGATATTGTTATTTTTTCTCTTATAAACTCCCACCATGCGCTCTTTTTCGATCGATTTTTTATGCTTGTCACCTGGCTCGGCGACGGATGGGTTGTTATACCTGTCGTCGGCGCGGTATTGATTATTTTTACCCCTCGTTCGATTCGGGCCCGAACGCTTCTCATCGCAGCAATCGCCGGTACATTAACTGGCGTTTGTAACACCCAAATCAAACGCATCATTGCCCGCCCGCGTCCCCTCGTTTATTTTGCGGCGTCCTCAGCAACAGGCGACTCCGGTCAGGTTCATGTGCTGGGGGAACGTCTGCGACAAAACTCATTTCCTTCCGGACATACCGCTACGGCATTTGCCGCCGCCACCATAGTATTTCTTTTATTAAAGAGAAAATTTTTTCTTGTTTTTATTCCGGCGTTTATAGTCGCCTACTCCCGCGTGTATGTAGGAGCGCATTTCCCCCTTGATATTGCCGGGGGCGCGCTTCTGGGATGCGGCATACCGGCTCTCGTTATTGTTTTCTTCCGCCAAGGAGTTTTTCGGACTCCATCAGCAATTCGGGAGCGCGCGCATGATTAATAACAAGCGGGTAGTCGTGGTGCTGCCGGCCTATAACGCCGCCGCAACGCTTGAACAGACCTATGCCGAAATCCCCCGGGGACTTGTGGATGATACTATCCTTGTCGATGATGCCAGCCACGACACGACTCTCGCGGTAGCCAAAAAAATCGGGATCTCCTGCGTGGTAGCTCATGAAAAAAATCTCGGCTACGGCGGCAACCAGAAAACCTGCTATGACACGGCGCTCCGCCGGGGAGCCGACATCGTTATCATGCTTCATCCCGATTATCAATATACGCCCCGGCTCATTCCGGCCATGGCGTCACTTATCGGAAGCGGACTCTATCATGTCGTCTTTGGTTCGCGGATCCTCGGCACCGGCGCTCTGCGCGGAGGTATGCCGCGCTACAAATATTTCGCCAACCGCGCGCTTACCTTTATCCAGAATACCCTTCTTCGTCGAAAGTTATCCGAGTATCATACCGGTTATCGTGCATTTTCCCGCGAGGTACTTGAAAAAATCAACTACCATGCAAATTCCAATAATTTCGTATTCGATAACGAAATGATCGCCCAGATATTCTTCGCCGGGTTCGAAATCGCCGAAGTGACCTGTCCTACCAAATATTTTAAAGAGGCCTCATCGATCAACTTGTCCCGCAGCATTTATTACGGCTTCGGTGTACTCCTCGTTACCTCCCAGTATGTGCTGCAAAAATTTAAAATTGCGAGATTTAAGAAATTCAACTGCCGTAAAGAAGCATGATTTCTCTCCCAAAGGTGAGAAAATAAAAAATCTAAAATCCTTTCGACCCCTGTTTTATTTTACTTAAACATTGCAGTTGGGGTATTGTGGGCGCGAACCATGTGCATTGGCTCTTCCGGCAAGCAGGAGGGCAGTGTGAGCAAAATCCTTTCGCTATTTTTTCTCTTAGCAATCCTCTCAGCGGTTTCCGCCGACGAGAAAGTATCGTTCAACGTCTGGTCGCAGAGCGCGTGAACTCATGTACCTTTTTACAAAAAAATTCTGGGATGATATCATCCACGATCCCCGCGAAGCGCTGGATTCGCTGAAAGCCAGAGGGAGCAGATTCTGGTATCCGGTTTTTAGGTTCTTTATTTTCTTGCGCATGGTTTTTTCCGAATATGTACTTAATCACTGTTTGACCCGCGCTTCGGCGCTGGCGTTCGCGCTTCTCCTCACCCTTATTCCACTTGTGGTAACAACCGCTTTCATGCTGGCGTATCTTGTAGAGGTACGGCCTCATGAGGTGGAGCAGTTTTTTTCGATTCTTCTCCCCTTTGCGCCCCCTACTGTGCTCGGCTATATATCGACTTTTTTCGTCAATGCCCAGCGGCTTCGCGGGTGGGGCATAGGGGGCCTCGTGGTAGTGGCAGTGGGCCTTTTTGGAGCCTTCGAGGAGTCCTTCAATACTATATGGAAAGTGCCTAAACCCCGGCCGTTTTTTATACGTCTTCGAGCATTTACCATGGTCATGGTTTATAGTCCGCTTCTTTTTTACCTCTCATATGACCTCCGGAAGAGCGCTTGGTTGACCAATCTTTCAGGCTATTTCAGTTTGCTTGATATCCTGCCTTTTTTTCTCATGGTGCTTGCCTTCGTCTCGCTGATCTGGCTCGTGCCGAACACAAGGGTGCGTTTTTCTTCGGCTTTTCTGGGAGGCCTTGTGGCTGGGATCCTTTTTGAATTCGAAAGGCGTGGATTCGGACTATTTGTGCAGCTTTCAATGCAGACGCATACCATTTACGGTACCTTCGAGATCCTGCCGCTGTTCCTCGTATCGCTGTATTTCGTTTCGATCATCATTCTGGTCGGCGCCGAGGTGGCGTGCGTTCACCAGAACTTCCGTCCTCTTTTGCGCGCGACACAGCGATGGGACCGCCGTATCGACGATTATAAGACGTATCTTCTGCTCCGCATATTCATCGATGCTGTGACCGCTTTTCAGCTGAAAAGGAGTCCGCCGAGCATCTCCTATTACCTGAATAAATACGAGCTCACCGATCAGCAGGCCCACGGGCTTCTGAATTGGCTGATTCGCGCCAACTATCTGCACAGTACCGGCGACAAAGATCATTATGTACCCACAAGGGATTTCTCAGCAACGCCTTTTTTTGAAGTATTCGACGACATTCAGGCTCAGGGTTTACGTGTGCCGCCTACACCGATTGATTATTCGCGCGAATTTATCGCCTCTCTTATTAACAATTGCCAGAAACGGGCTGGTTCGCCGGCAATGCACATTACTCTCGGAGATATGATCATTAACCTTCAGCAGGGTGAATTACAGTTTTCAAAAACCGTCCCACTTGCCTGATGCGACTGCAGCTATGTGCGCCAAATTATCTTCTTCGCCTCAGGAGAACGAACCGCTTCAAGCGGGCGTGCTCTCTTTTATTTTTGAAAGCGGCAGAATCCGCAGTATCGCCACAGGTTATGGAGAGTTGGTGCGGCGCGTTTACCTGGCGGTGCGCGATGAGTACTGGAACACCATTCCAGGCGAAATCTCCAATCTCCGGATCGAAAAAACTTCCTCATCCTGTTTCATAACGTTTGACTCCCGTCATCAGAAAAGAGAGATTGATTTTCTCTGGCATGGAAAAATTACCGGTTTTCCAGACGGAGAACTCACGTTTTCCATGGAGGGGAAGGCGCATTCCTCATTCAAATACAAGCGGATCGGTCTCTGCGTTCTCCACGCGGCAGCCCTCTGCAAGGGGAAACCCTGCAGCGTGGAGAGAACGGACGGCAGTGTTGATCAATCCGCGTTCCCGTTGCTCATTGCGCCATGGCAGCCATTCACGAACATCCGTTCCATGACCTACGAGACGGCCAATGGACAGAAAGCGATCATCCATTTCGAGGGAGATGTTTTCGAAACCGAAGATCAACGGAATTGGACCGATGCCACCTACAAAACCTATGCACCGCCGATCGATGGCGCCGGAGAGAAAATTATAGAGAAAAATACGCCGATCGAGCAGATGCTTACCATCTCTGTCCTCAAACCGAACTGCCGTCCGACGGTTCGTTCCGTACTTCCGTTGCGCCTTGATTTTCGTGCCTCGCCCCTTTCGGGCAGGTTTCCTGAGCTCGGATTCACGGCAGGTCCCTGCCGGGACCTCCTGATAGAATCGGCGCACCCTCCGGAAAGCCATGCGGAAAGACTTCTGCGAAGTCTTTCCTTTTCGCATGCACGAATTGACATTCGTCCTTCTGAAAAGGGTTTCGAGGAAGCGGCGGAGCACGCCGTTGCAATCGGCAGAAAGCAAGTCATCCCGATCGAGTGCGCACTCCATTTCAGCGATGACGCGGATTCCGAAGCAAGAGTCATTGCCGAGGTGTTTAAAACCCAAAAAATCCCAATTTTGCGGTTTCTTATCTACCATGCAGGGGGTCCCTCATTTCTGGAATCCATTCTTCCTTCCTGTGCGAAGATATTGCATACTACTTTTCCCCGTGCAATACTCTGCGCCGGAACAAATGGCTATTTCGTGGAACTCAACAGGTCGCTACCACGGTTCGATCCGGTCGATGGACTGTGCTACTGCGCGACTCCGCAGGTCCACACGTTCGACAACGTTGCAGTCATGGAGAACCTGCCGGGTCTTCTGGAGACTCTTACGACTGCGCACGCTATCGCACCGGATAAGAATATCATAGTATCTCCCCTCACTCTGCGCCCACGTAAAAATCCTCTGCTGCCCCTGAAGGATGGAGGGTCCGACGAACGTCGGGATACCCTCTTCGCCGCAGCCTGGCTTCTCGGCAGTATTGCCTATTGTATAGAAGGCGAGCTGAACAGCCTGACCCTCGGTGAGCTGAGCGGTCCGGATGGAATTCTTTTGGACGGTGATACGATCTTTCCTTGCTTTATTCTTGCTTCATGGCTTTCGCCGTTTCTCGGACACGCGGCGAAATGCCTTCTTTCAACCGACGCTTCGCGCGTAATCGGTATCGAACTCCGCGCAAGCGATTCTTTTCTTGGCATTGCCGCAAATTGTACCGGAGAAACAATTGCGGTGGAATTTCGCGGACTTTTGGCAGGGTGTCGTTATTCGATTCTTGACGATAAGGCATTCATGAACGTACGGGGGATGGACGATCCGGCGGCAGGCGTGCCGGAAATATTGATTCCTGATAAGAAAAATTCGATTACGCTTGACCTGCCGGCTTATTCGCTGATAAAGTTTTCCGGATAATAATTACGCCATAAAATTTACTCACATCAATTTGGAAAAAAGTGCTCACTCTCCCGCTGGATGCAGCTTGACTGTTTTCGTTTCCATGATGACATGCATGAGGATCGGGCGTCGCGTGGATTGAAACCTCCGTATTTTTATTGAATCTCCGTCTTTCTGCCGTATATTACTAAAGGAGGCGGTCGTCAGGCGCAGGCCAGGATGATCCGCCAGAAAAGATTTGTATTTCCCTTATCTGTCGTCGGTGAGTCGTCGTAGCATTAGTAATTTGTCCGTTTCTTCACAACATAAAGCGAGGTGACAAATGACAATACTACGAATTGACGAAAGATTGCTATTTGCAGCAATCGGCACGGAGGAAAAGAATCCGGAGAAGGTTGATAGAATCGCCGAGGCAATCAAGAGCCACGCAAAAGCTGAGCCGGAACCTAAGCCTTTGGTAGTGCCTGAAAGCTGCACACGTCATCATTGCCCGGTAACGAAAGAGTGCCTTCAGCAACACGGTCATGATCTTACCCGCGGTTCGCGGCAATGTCGAGATCTTCTGAGACGGGCAGGGTAATGAGCGGCACGTAAATCTCCAACGATGAGGTCAAAAAGCTGTAGACACGTTCAGGAACGTGCTACCAGCAAGTAGGCCAGACAATTTGTATTGATCATGGCTGAATGTACGCCGTAAATATCGGAGAGCGAGAGGTGAAATTTTTGAGTCGAAAATTGAGCGAGGCAATCGCGCCGTTTCAGGAAATTAAGATCGGTAGGAAAATTTCCTCACGTGCTTTTTAAGGGAATTATATACTTAACTCCCTTGGTTAGATTCGGAAGCATAATCAAGCATCAAACTGCTTCAAAAAGCAAAGATATCGAGTCTTTTCAGGGAAAGTCTCAACAAGAGATGGGATTTTG